>JAEEGF011890610.1_pt1 | contig 17162 bp, 15 predicted proteins | sample 9134171 | NCBI WGS metagenome assembly JAEEGF01 (sample SAMN16246542, study PRJNA631951) | gut metagenome | biome: gut microbiome; feature: rumen; material: AP-attached | host: Bos | place: Iran: Karaj | collected 2018-10 | reverse complement strand
TTGAGGAAGTGGGATATCTATGGAAAGAGCTTTGTCCTGATATGCCAGATGCTTTTGGAATGCATTCGGCTGCGGCGGTGGGTGATTTGAATGCCGACGGGATGTTGGATGTGGTGGTTGGAAACTTTGGAGGAGGATTACAATTGTTCAACGTCGCTATTCCGGTCAATCATATAGGATTATCGGAACAATATGAAGATAGGCGGGTAATGATATTCCCAAATCCAGTATCATCCCTGATGAGTATCGTATCAAAAGAGGATTATATCAAATCGTTGACAATCATCGATTTGTACGGTCGCAGATTGTTGGAAAAGTCGGTTGGAGCAAGGGATGTGGAGTTGGAGACAGGGTGGATGTCTCCAGGTGTTTATTTGTTGGTCTTGGATTGTGACCGCGGTTTGGTGAACCGTATCTTTCTCAAGCGGTAGTTGAGGGTGGCGCGGAGTTTATAGAGCAGGTCGCCGCCGATGATGCCATCGATAGAGGGGAGTCCCAGTTTTCGGTAGGATTCATGGATGTTCTCGAGGTCGAGGGCAACGGCTTCGTAGTCGTGGATTTCGATGTCGCCGAAGGCGAGGGTGTGTATGATGAAGGTGGAGCTTTCGATTTCGCTGCTGCCTACGCCGGCGGTGATGCCGGGTTTCTTTGTAAACTCAGGGTTTTCGATGAATTTGCCGATGACGGTGGGGTCGAACACGGAGCGAGATGCTCCTGTGTCGATCAAGAAGTTGGCTTCCATGCCGTTGATCATTCCTTTGACCATGACGTGGAAGCCTTCTCCTTCGATATCCAGTAGTTGGATTGGTATTTGCATCAGAGTCCCAGGTTGGGTTTCACGCTGAAACGGTGGTAGAAGTCTTCGATGATTTTGACGGCTTCTTCAGCGGTATCGACCACGTGGAAGATGTCGAAGTCTTCTTCTTTGATCATGTTTTCCTTCAGCATGGTATTGCGGAACCAGTCGATGAGTCCTTGCCAATAGTCCTTGCCGACGAGCACTACGGGGAAGTCGGACAGTTTCTCGGTTTGGATGAGGGTGAGGGCTTCCGACATCTCGTCGAGGGTGCCGAAACCGCCGGGCATGGCGATATAGCCTTGGGCGTAGCGCATGAAGATGTTCTTACGGACAAAGAAGTAGTTGAATCGTATGTTCTTGTCGAAGTCGACATAGTCGTTGCACTTGCCTTCGAAGGGCAGTAGGATCTCGAGTCCCACGCTGGTTCCACCTGCTTCTTGTGCGCCTTTGTTGCCGGCTTCCATGATGCCGGGGCCGCCTCCGGTGATGACGCCGAATCCGAGTTGGGTGATGCCACGGGCGATGTCCTCGGTCATCTTGTAGTATTTCTCTCCGGGTTTGGTGCGGGCTGAGCCGAAGATGGCGATGCAGGGGCCGATCTTCGACATTTTCTCCATGCCATCCACAAACTCGGCCATGATTTTAAAGACGGACCATGAGTCGTGGGTCTTGATATCGTTCCAGGATTTGGGTTGGAAACTCTGGCGGATGATTTTTTCTTCTCTTTCGGTGATAGGCATAACAATTTTTTTTGTATTTTTGCAAATGTATTGCGAATGTAGCTCAGTTGGTAGAGCATCAGCTTCCCAAGCTGAGGGTCGCGGGTTCGAACCCCGTTATTCGCTCAAAAGCAAATAGAGACGTCACCATACGATGACGTCTCTATTTTTATTATGGTGATTATTCTACGGGTGTGCCGCATTCCGGGCAGAACTTGCCGGTCACTTCGGCGCCGCAGTTGGTGCAGTGCTTGGGACCTTCGTCGGCCGGGATGGGTGTGCCACATTCGGGGCAGAACTTACCGGTGGTCTCGGTGCCGCACTTCGGGCATTTTTTAGCCTTCTTGGGGGCTGGAGCTGGTGTGCCGCATTCTGGGCAGAACTTGCCGGTGATGAGTGTGCCGCACTTCGGGCAGGGAACGCCTTGTGCTTGAGGAGCTTGTTGTTGCGTAGCTTGCTGCTGTTGTTGCTGTTGCTGCGGAGGAACCATGGTGCCCATCATATTGCCGCCAGTGCCGAAGCCCATGCCGGCCATGCCGATACCCATGAAGCCGGTGCCAGCGCCGCCTTCGTTTTCAGCGGCAGCGCGCATGGTGCCGAGCATGCTGCCTCTGGCAAGGTTGGCTGAGCCACCAGTCTGGTATTGTCTGAGGAATTCCTTGCTTTCTTCGTCGAGGGAGACTGACTCGATAGTGAAGCTTAACAGGCGGACGCCACGGGCACGGATGGGAGCGTCGAACACGCGGGCATCCATGATCTCTTTCATCTTCTGGGTCTTGCTGGGCAACTCAAGAGCGCCGATCGGTTCAGCGCCGCTGCCGAGTTCGTTGATGATGGACTGAAGGGCGGCGATCACCTCGCTGCGCATCTGTTCGGTGATGGCGTCTTTCTTGATGATGTTGCCAGTACCGGCGTGGTTACGCATGAACACGCCCATGTCGTCAAGCTGGAAGGTGTATTTGCCATAGCAGCGGATGTTCATGTAGGTACCGTCTTTCTGTCCGTCTTCGGTATAGGAGGGGTGTTTCCAGTCTTGGAACATAATCGGCGTTGCGGTGCCGAACTTGTTGTCAAGAATCTCCTTGATGTTGAAGAAGAACACGGCTTGTTCCTTGGCGGGGGTGCCACCGTAGGTGAAACGCTGCCACATCTCCTTGAATACGGGACCGAACTGGCCGCCGAAGAAGGAGGGTGACGAGGATTGGTCGAAGGTGTAGACGCCTTCTTCAGCCGAAGCGTCGAGGACCGCGCCGCTGTCGTAGATCACGACTGCTTGGCCGGGAGCCACGATGATGCGGCTGCCTTTAGAAATCTGGCCAGACTTGGTGGTCTGTTTCACCATCAAGGTGTCCATGTCCATGTTGTCGCATTTGATAAGATCTAACCACTGATCTTTCATGGTGCTGCCAATAGCACCGCCAATTGCTCTAATAAGTCCCATTTTTGATTAATTTAGAATTGATAATTATTTAATTTTTAGAGATTTTACCATTTTTAGTTTCTAGAGTGGATATCAGTTAAGACCCAGTCGTGTTCTCCGTTGGTGACCACGCTGCCGCAGTAGGGGCATTGTCCCGAAGAGGTGATTTCGGTGGGTGCGCCGCAGTTGGGGCAGTTGGTGATGGCGTTGCCGTTACGGCCTGGGTCGGTCTTGACGCCGGCTTTGCGGTTGAAGACCATCTCGTACTGCATGAACCAGTCGCGGTTGGGGTCGCTCTCAAGCACTTTCTTGGTGGCATCGTCGATGACATAGTCGCGCATCACGGCGTTGAGCCATACTACAAGCACCTCTTTGTCGCCATCTTGTTGGAACGAATGTAGTGAGCAGTGCTTGATGCCGATCTTCTCCACCACGTTGGTCTTGCCTAGGCGGATATATTCGTCGAGTTGTTGTTTGTGCTGGTTGAAGAGAGCCTCGCTCTCGAAGGGACGGATGGGTTTCCAGTCTTTGGCGGTCCAAGCGGCTTGGATGGTCATGAACACCTCACGGGCGAAGCCGATGAACTTGTCGGCGGAGAAGGCTGGGTCGATGGCCTGGATTTGGGCGGCCACCATGGCGCTGTTGTCGAAGGGGTTGCTTGAGTTTGCTTGGTTCTGCACTTGCTCGTTGACGAATGATGAATCTGAATTATTTTTCTTCGCTCGCTTGCCTTTGATCCAGAAATAAAGAAGGCAAATAGCCACGATGACAGCAACTGAAATAGAGTTGGGGTCGCCCGAGAACAGTCCGATCAAGAAGTAGATGAGCCCGGAGATATCTCCATCGCCGCCGTCATAGCCTCCTCCTCCGCTGCTGTAGCGGTTTTGGTTGCCCACGTCGCCAAAGGCGAAGGTGCAAGTCAACAGGCCAATGAGCATTAATAGGAAAGGAAGATATCGTTGGAGTTTTTTTGGTGTAAGTCTCTTCATCTGTATAAAATTTGAAGAGCAAAGATATCATATTTATTTTTAAAAAACTAGTTTTTAGAAAAAATTCCGCATTGTGCATTCTGCATTTCGCAATATTTACTATTTTTGCAGGCGCAAAGGGAGCTTAGCTCAGTTGGTTCAGAGCATCGCCCTTACAAGGCGGGGGTCGTTGGTTCGAGTCCAACAGTTCCCACAAAATAAGCAAATAACCCACTGAAAATCAGTGGGTTATTTTTTTTAGTCCCCTAGAGGAGTCCCTTTTTAATATTAAGGATTTTCGAGTGATAAATCAATAACCTGTATGGCCCATTCATGGAGTAATCCCGAGCCGACAGCTTTGGTGATGACGTAGAGTTGAGTGCCATTGGAGTGGGCAAACACAAAGAATGGGCTGGCATCAAAATATTCTGTATTCTCGCCGTTGACAACAAAATAGTCCTCCAGTCTCCTCTTGGTCTTATAAATCAGGTTGTCGGAGTTATAAACATAGACATAAGGCGGATTGGACTCTTCATACCATGAATTGCCTTTTATTACCAGGTATAGTTCTTTCTTAAGCTCAAGTTGGTCAAGCCAAGCGATACTATAATAGTTGTCTTCAAGCGTAATGGTTCCGTTATACAATATATCCTGGCTTTGTGTCTCGCTGGTCTTGAACACCGTGCCGGCACGTGTGAACAGACGTTCGCCGCTCTCTTCAAACCACAAATCCCCACCCATTGAGTAATCGCCATGGTAAGGAGAGTCGTAGAGATATTGCGCCGTGCCGTTTTGTATGTTGTATTTTTCGATATCCGCAGGGGATAGGTTGTTTTGGGCACCATAAACAAACTTCCCTGAAGGATGCAGTTTGGCTTTGACACCCGCATATATTGTGAAACCCGTGTGTGCGGTGACAATCGCATTGGGGGTAGTAACGTTTAGGCATTTGATTGTGGTCCACTGGTCACGGCGCGGGAAAACATAAGTCCACCCGTCATTGGTCAGCACGATGTCGAGGGCATCGCATGGGACATCATTAACAGTGAGCACCGTTTCCAACAAAAGGTCGACATAGGTAACGTGTGAGTCATGACCCACCACAGCTTTGGTGCCGTCTGGCGAAATGGAGACACAAGTAGGAGTATATGACAATGCCACAGCGCTTATTTCTTGCGTGTCGGGATGAAATATGTTAAGTGTCGCATTTTCAGCCACGAACACGAGCAAATCTGTGGCTTTGGCATATTCAGCGTCCACCACATCATTAGGTAAAAGGAGTTTTTTCTCGATAACAAGGGGCACCGTATCCACATTGCCATTGATGCTGACATACAATGCGGGATTTGTCTCAGTTAACAGGTTCTCACGGTCAATGGTGACGGTAATGTCGGTATTTCCCAGCATCGACAACTGACCCGACGAAGAGGAGAGACTGGCGAAGGTCGTGGAAGACGTTATTGCGTAGTCCAGTGTGGTGTTGCCTTGATTATGGATATGCATAATCGCCTCATCCTCGCCTATCGGATAGAACAACTTATTGGTAAGGGTATAGTTCGTATAGTCTTCGGGCAAGCCCAACAGCTTCACCGTCTTGTCGTCGAACGCCGTAGTAAGGTAAAGGTTGTCTTCCATAACGACCATGGGGTCATTGAGATAGGAGGAAAGGGTGAGTTGCACCGTCTCGCCTTCCGAAATCTGCCCCGAAGCAGGTGATACGGCAATCCAATTGGGTGCATAAACGTAGAACTTTCTGCTTTCCGGATTGTTGGTGGTCACGTTGAGAGTGAGGGTCTGGTTGCCTTTGAAAACCAGTGTGTCAGCCGAGACAATCAACTGGTGCTCTTCAGGAGTTTTGCTGCAACCCACCATCAACAAAGAAAGCCCAATGAGCAGCAGTACTATGATATTCTTTTTTTCCATAACAATAATGTGTTTTGTTTACCATTCAAAACTTACCCTCACACCTATACTTGACGGATTGATTTTACCTTCCACATACTCGCTATGCATATACCCCATGGCATCCACATAGGATTCGTAATGATTGTATTTGATTTTACTGTAATACGTTCCCACCACCATGATGCAGAAGGCGAGGTCACTTCGCGTAGCACAACGGGCACCAATGGCCAAATCGCCGTAGGCACCCATGTTTTCTTTAATATAGGAGCCTATACGCATGCTTGCAAATGGACTGACAATCGAACGGCTCAAAAAAACGTAACGGACATTGGCGTATATCGGAACGAGGACATTCTGGGAATTCCACTCAAAAGCAAAGCCTAAGCCTGTATAAATATGTTCGTTGAGGAAAACCCCGTGTGTGGTGGAGAGCTGTATGGTGGCAGGCATATTCTCGTCAAAATGCCAATTGTTGGTCAATTCGAGGGATCCTCGATATCCTTCAGGAATCCGCACGCCGGTAGTTTCATCATTTTGCGCAATCGCGCTATAGATAAAAAGCAGAGCTATTAAAGTTAGGAATGTTTTTTTCATTTCTTTTGGGTTTTTAGGGTAATCTATCGTTTGATTCAATGCAAATATACATAAATTCTTTTTGAATCAGAATTAGAAATAACAATACTTCGTTAAATAATTAATAAATATTTGATTTTCAATTTAATAATTTGTTTTTCATCGAAAAGAACCGATATTTGAGTTTAATCATAGTTTATTGTCCTTCTCGGGATGCTTCTTGACGTCAAAAAAGGAGATTAGCATGCTTGCCATCAATAAGACATTTGCAAGAATGGCAAGTAGTTTAACCCAGAGATGATTATAATGGCTGAAAATGGCCAGCACAAGTAGTGCGAAAAACAATGCTGCCAGAACTAGCCTGAATTTCTGTTTCTTTGATAGTCTCATGTTACTTAAATATCTTCCCGCAAAAAAACGGCAGGTTTTCCTGCCGTTTTTTAGTTAAGAGTTAAGAGATAAAAGATAAAAGTTAGCTTTTACGACAACAACTTTTATCTTTTATCTCTTAACTTTTATCTTTTACTTAATGTTCGGTTCTTCCAGTCCGAGGTGACGTTTGTTGTCAACACGTTTCAGAATGAGGCCGATGACGAGGGCGGCGACGCCAAGGCATGCCAGCATGACGAGAGCCCAGGTGTAGTTGAGCTTGTCGGGAGGAGTGCCAGGGGCGTTGGTGTTGGTGAGCACATTGCCGATGAGGATGGGGAACAGCCACAAACCGATGTTCTGGATCCAGAAGATCAGGGCGTAGGCTGAACCGATGATCTTTTCATCGACGAGCTTCGGGACGCTCGGCCACAAGGCGGCGGGCACCAATGAGAAGGAGGCGCCCAGCACCAGGATGGTGAGGTAGGCTACGACCACGCCACCGACAGCGCTACCAGCGGTCATGGGCAGGATGAAGGCGAAGGTGAGGTGGCAGATGATGAGCAGCAATGAGCCGATCATCAGCATCGAAGCAGCCTTGCCTTTGTGGTCGACATAGCTGCCGAGGATGGGGGTGATGGCCACGGCCAGCAGCGGGAACACGGCGAAGATGGTCTCGGCGGTGCCACGCATGTAACCCATGTAGCAGTAAACCACGAGAGCCACGACGGCGATAGCCATCAGACCGATCTTCATGCCTTTTTTCTTGGAGAAGTTGCTGGCGAAGGAGCACACGGCAACAACAAGCATGATGATGTATTGGATGATGGTGACGGTGTCGCCAGCCCAGAACGAACCGGCGGCGGGCTCAGTCAGGGTGAGGTTGCACTGCAACATGTTGACAGCGTACTTCTGGAAGGGGAAGATGGCTGAATAGTAGAGCACGCAGAGCAGGGCGACCAGCCAGAATCCGAGACTTGAGAGGATCTTGCCGATATCGGAGATCTTGAAGGGGTCGTCTTTCTCCTCAGCTTCACCGGTCTGGGCATCGAGTTTCTTGTCCATGAAGAAATACACGATGAACATGATCAAGGCGATGCAGAGCAGCACGATACCGAAGGCCACGGAACGGCTCACGTTGACGCTGCCGCCCAACTTGGCGAAGAAAGGCGAGAAGATCATGCAGGTAGCCACACCCAGACGGGCGAGGGCCATCTCTGAACCCATGGCCAGAGCGGTCTCACGACCCTTGAACCATTTCACGATACCACGGCTCACGGTGATGCCGGCCATCTCAGTGCCACAGCCGAAAATCATGAAGCCGATGCCAGCCAGCTTGGCCGAAGCGGGCATGCCGCGGTAGAAGGGCGAGACGCCCAACTCGTCGAAGCCAGGGATGTAGTTCAAGTTGTTGGTGAACCAGTTGTAAAGGCCGGTGTGGTTTCCCAGCTCGTCAACACCGATGAACGATTCGCTGATGGCGTAGTACTTGATCAAGCCGCCAACGAGCATCACGGCACCGGAGAGGACCGCCGTGAAACGCACGCCCATCTTGTCGAGGATGATGCCGGCAAAAATGAGGAAGAACACGAAGACGTTAAGGAACGTCTCGGCGCCTTCCATAGTGCCAAAGGCCTTCGAGTCCCAACCACGGGTCTCTTCCATGAGGTCCTTGATGGGGGACAGGATGTCCATGAAGATGTAAGAACAGAACATGGCCAAAGCCAAAAGCAACAAGGCAATCCACCTATAGGTGGCGTTGTCTCTCAAAGTCATTTTTTCTGTCATTGTCTTTAGTATTAATTATTAATATAAATGAATAATATATTTTTCAATAAAGTACTCTTCTTTAAAATACTTTGAAACCAACACCTTTTTATAATGCCAATATTTGGAGATGGCTTTGAACTCCTCGGTGAGGTCGCCGCCTTTCAGGTAGAGGATGCCGCCGGCTTCGATGTCGCCCCTGATCCTCAGTTTGTTGCCAGCGAGATTGGCGATTTCTGGGAGGGTCATTACGGCGCGACCTGTGACGATGTCGAACTTTTCCTTCACCTCTTCGGCGCGCTTATGCTCGGCCACCACATTCTGCAAGCCGATGGCGTCCTTCACGGCGTTCACCACGTTGATTTTCTTGCCTGTGCCATCGATGAGATAGAACTCGGCGTCAGGAAACATGATGGCCAACGGGATGCCGGGGAAACCGCCTCCCGTGCCGAGGTCCATCACCCTCATTCCAGGCAGGATGTCGAAATACTTTGCGATGGCAAGGGAGTGAAGCACATGATGCTCATAGAAGTGCTCCATGTCCTTCCGTGAGATGACGTTGATCTTGCTATTCCAGTCCAAGTACAAGTCTTTCAGTTGGTTAAACTGCTCCTTTTGTGTCTCGGAGAGGTCCTTGAAGTATTTAAAAATACTTGTTGTGTCCATATTTTGCTTTAAAACTTACAAAAATAGGAAAATATTGGATACGACTGGCGGATAATGAAAAGTTTTGTATCTTTACAACATAATTCAAATCATCATGCGGAAACCCTTCATCTTTTTATTGTTGTTTGCGCCTCTAGCCTTGATGGCGCAGAAAATCACTGTGGAAGACTACATTGAGACCTATAAGGACATCGCCATGGAGGAGATGCGCAAACATAAGATTCCGGCTTCCATCACTTTGGCGCAAGGCATCATCGAGTCGGGTGCAGGCAACAGCGCCCTGGCCCGTGAGGCAAAAAACCATTTCGGCATCAAATGCCACAAGGGTTGGGAAGGCAAGACCTACACCATGGACGATGACGAAAAGGATGAGTGTTTCCGAAAATACAAGAAGGCTGAGGAGTCGTACCGCGACCATTCGGAGTTCTTGACCAGCAGACCTCGTTATTCGGACTTGTTCAAACTCGACATCATGGATTATGAGGGATGGGCCAAAGGGTTGAAGGCGGCGGGTTATGCCACCAATCCCAGCTATGCCACGGCACTGATCAACCGTATCAATATGAACAAGTTGTATCTGTACGACCAGCTGGCAATGGGCCAAATCACAGAGAAACAATTCAAGAAATTGATGAATGGCGAGGAGACCGTTCCTGAGACGCCTTCAAAGAATGAGGATTCCAAACCCGTTCCTGTTGTCTCGGTTGAGTTGGAACTGGCTTACTCGCCTGCCGACCGCTCGGTGTTCGAGTTGGTTGACATGACCGAGGATAAGCGTTTCATCTACGAGAACAACCAGGTGCGTTTTGTGTTCGCCAAGGAGGGTGAGACACCCGAAAGCATCTCGCAAGAGTTCGGCATCAAGCTTAAGAAATTGTGCAAATACAATCTGATCACCCGTCCCGAAGAGGCCATGTTCCACAGCGGCGACATCATCTATCTTGAACAGCTCCGCAAACGCAACTGGAAAGCCAAGAAACACTTTGTGGAGCAAGGTGAGACCGTTCGCGACATTGCTTTGCGCTACGCAGTGCGACCCGAGAAGATTCTCAAGAGAAACGACCTTCAGGAAGGCGCTGTTCTTAAAGTGGGACAGAAAATCAAGCTTAGATAAAAGTTAAAAGATAAAAGATAAGAGTTGTTTTAACTTTTAACTTTTAACTTTTATCTCTTATCTTTTATCTCTTCTCTCAAATACTTTCCCGTATAACTGCTCTCGCACTCGGCCACTTCTTCCGGTGTGCCTTCGCAGACGATGGAGCCGCCGCGTTCACCGCCTTCGGGTCCCATGTCAATAATCCAGTCGGCGAGTTTGATCACGTCCATGTTGTGTTCGATGATGACGACGGTATTGCCTTTGTCGACAAGCTTGTTCAGCACGTTCATGAGTACCTTGATGTCTTCAAAATGAAGACCGGTGGTCGGTTCGTCCAGCACATAAAGCGTTTTTCCCGTGTCGCGTTTGGCGAGTTCGGTGGCAAGCTTCACGCGTTGAGCTTCTCCGCCAGAGATGGTGGTAGAGGCTTGACCTAGGGTGAGGTATCCCAGGCCTACATCCTGAAGAGTTTTGATTTTCTGGATGATGGAGGGGATGTTCTCGAAGAAGGTCACGGCCTCGTTGATGGTCATGTTGAGCACATCGTTGATGGACTTGCCTTTGTAGCGCACCTCCAGGGTTTCGCGGTTGTAGCGTTTGCCTTGGCATTCGGGGCACACCACTGATACGTCGGGAAGGAAGTTCATCTCTATGAGGTTCACGCCGGCGCCCTTGCAGGCCTCGCAGCGTCCGCCTTTCACGTTAAACGAGAAGCGTCCGGCTTTGTAGTTGCGGATTTTGGCCTCGGGCAGCTCGCCGAAGAGCTTGCGGATGTCGTCGAACACCTTAGTGTAGGTGGCGGGATTGGAACGAGGGGTCCTGCCGATGGGAGCCTGGTCGATTTGGATGATCTTGTCGATGAGTTCAATGCCTTCGATGCTCTCGTAGGGTAGGGGTTCTTTCACCGAGCGGTAGAACTTCTTGCTGAGGATGGGGGTGAGTGTCTCGTTGACCAGGGTGGATTTGCCTGAGCCGGAGACGCCCGTGATGCAGGTCATGATGCCCAATGGCAGCTTGAAGTTGACGTTTTTCAGGTTATGTCCTGAGGCGCCTTTTATGGTAAGGTACTGTCCCTTTTCAGGTCTTCGGCGTTCATTGGGCAGCTCGATAGTCCTTGTCCCGTTGAGAAAGTCGCATGTGATGGAATGGCCGTGCATCGCCTCTTGGGGCGTGCCAGCGAAGACCACTTCGCCGCCGTGGCGACCGGCGCCGGGGCCGATGTCCACCAAGTAGTCGGCGTTGAGCATGGTGTCTTTGTCGTGTTCCACCACGATGACTGAGTTGCCGATGTCGCGCAGCTCCTTTAGCGATTGGATGAGTCGGTGGTTGTCGCGTTGGTGGAGTCCGATGCTGGGTTCGTCGAGGATGTAAAGCACACCGGTGAGTTGTGAGCCTATCTGGGTGGCGAGACGGATGCGCTGTGCTTCACCTCCTGACAGGGAGGCTGCCGGTCGGTTCAGGCTCAGGTAGTCGATGCCGATGTCGAGTAGGAAGTGCACCCTTTTGTCGATCTCGCGGAGGATTTCCTTGCCGATTTCATACTGGCGTTCGTTGAGTTTCGAGGGTAGTTCTTCAATCCACTTGGATAGGGCAAAGGTGTCCATCTCTGCAACCTCGGCGATGTTTTTTCCGTCGATGAGGAAATACCGCGACTCTTTCTTGAGGCGGGTGCCGTGGCAGACGGGGCAGGGGACGTGGTTCATGAAGGATCCTGCCCAGCGTGCGATGCTGGCGGGGGCTTCCTCGGTATTTTGGCTCTCGATGAATCGGATGATACCTTCGAAGTTGATTTTATAGATGCTGTTGATGCCGATGTATTCGCGCTTCACCTCGAAGGTCTCGTTGGTGCCATAGAGGATGACATCCAAGGCCTCGTCGGAGATTTCCTTCATTGGGGTGTCGAGGGTGAAGCCGTATTTCAGGCCGATGGCTTCCAATTGTTTGAAGATCCAGCTGCCCGCCTTGTATTCTCCGGCTGGGGCGAGTCCTCCTTTCCGGATGCTGAGGTCGGGGTTGGGGATGAGTTTCTCCTTGTCGACTTCGGTGATCTCGCCCATGCCGTTGCATTTTGGGCAGGCGCCGTAGGGTGAGTTGAACGAGAAGGTGTTGGGCTCGGGGTCTTCGTAGGAGAGGCCGGTGGTGGGACACATGAGCAGGCGGCTGAAGTAGCGCAACTGTTCGGTGTCGTGGTCCATCACCATCAGCAGGCCTTTGCCGTAGCGGAAGGCGACTTGCACCGACTTGCCGATGCGTGTCTTGCTGTCGTCGCTGACTTGGATGCGGTCGATGACAATCTCGATGTCGTGGGTCTTGTAGCGGTCGAGCATCATGCCGAACTCAATCTCGCGCATCTCGCCGTCGACGCGGACTCGGGTGAATCCTGCCTGGCGGATATGCTCAAACAGCTCTCGGTAATGGCCTTTACGGCCTCTGACTGTGGGAGCTAATATGCTGATGCGTTTTCCTTGGTAGTCTTTGAGGATGAGGTCGGTGATCTGTTCTTCGGAGTAACGCACCATGCGTTCGCCGGTGTTGTAGGAGTAGGCTTCGCCTATACGGGCGTAGAGCAGACGAAGGAAGTCGTAGATCTCGGTGATGGTGCCCACGGTGGAGCGGGGGTTTTTGTTCACCGACTTCTGTTCGATGCTGATCACGGGGCTCAAGCCGGTGATTTTGTCAACATCGGGCCGTTCCATGTTGCCCACGAATTGTCTTGCATAGGCAGAGAAGCTCTCCATGTAACGTCGCTGTCCCTCGGCGTAAATGGTGTCGAAGGCCAATGACGACTTGCCGCTGCCGCTGATGCCGGTAATGACTACCAAGGCATTGCGAGGGATGGAGAGGTCGATGTTTTTCAGGTTGTTCTCCCGAGCCCCTAAAATCTCAAGTGTTTTATCCTCAGAGAATTCGTTCATGCCCTTCTTACTTCTTATTTCTATCTTCCCCCTTATCTCGGAAGCTTAATCTCATAGCTGTTACCTTGTGAAATGGTCAGTTTTTCGCTGCGGAGCCAAGGGTTGTAGTATTTGAGCATCTTGAGGTTGGTGCCTTGTTCGATGGCGAAATCGGCCAGGTTCTCAATGGTCTCGGTGACCGTGATGGTCTTGTAATCAAGAGGTTGGTACCAGCCTTCGTCGCTGATGTGGAAGCCGTACTTGGCGGGGTTCTCGGTGATGAGCTTGAATGCCAGGATGCGGTAGACATAGCGTTCGGTCTCGTTAGGCAGTAGCATGTCGTAGTACGAGTTGACGTGCTGTTCCTCGATGGTACGCGACACGCGTCCTCCGCCGCAGTTGTAAGCGGCTGCGGCCAAGGTCCAGCTGCCGAAGCGTTTGTAAAGGTCCTTGAGAAAACTGCAAGCGGCTTGGGTCTCCAATTCCTGGTTATAGCGCATATCGACTTCCTTGTAGATTTCCAGCCCGTATTGTTTGCCGGTGCCTTCGAGGAACTGCCAGAAGCCCACGGCTTTGGAGGGGGAGACGGCGTTGGTGAGATCGCTTTCTATCATGGCGAGGTACTTGAAGTCCTCAGGGAGGTTGTTTTTCCTCAGGATGGGTTCGATGACGGGGAACCAACGGGTGGTCCTCTTCAGCAGCAGGATGGTGCTGGCATGGCGGTATGAATTCACCAGCAGCTCGCGCTCTAGGCTTTCGCGGACGTAGAAACGGTTCAACGGCACCTTTTCGCCGCAGAACTCCAGGGTCTCGGGCAGCTCGATGTCGTTCACATACTGAGCCATGTGGTCGAAGCTCAGCACATCGGGTTGAAGGCCGTCATAGAAACCGCTGTCGTCTTCAGTAGTGGTATTTTGTGCGATGCTGAAGGTGAGGGCGGCTGTGACACCTATTAATATAATAGCGAAGCCGCAGGCAAGCAGTACGTTTCGTTTTCTCATATATTCGTTCTTTTTAGTTTCCACTTTCCGTTTTCCGTTTTCCGTTTTAAAATGGTGTGACAAAGTCCTTGAACATGGGCGACACTTTGTCCTTTTCCGAGAGGATGGGGTTGTCGATGTTCCATTGGATGTTCAGGTCGGGGTCGTTCCACCGGAGGCTTCCTTCGGAGGCTTTGTGGTAGACGTTGGTGCATTTGTAGGTGAACACCGAGTGGTCTTCGAGGCACACGAATCCATGGGCGAAGCCTTCGGGGATCCAGTACATGAACTTGTTGCCTTCGGTGAGTTCCACCGACTCCCACTGTCCGTAGGTGGGGGAGTCTTTGCGGAGGTCGACGGCCACATCCAAGACGGCACCTTTTACCACACGCACCAGTTTTCCTTGGGCGTAGGGTGGTTTTTGGAAATGCAACCCACGAAGCACGCCTCGCATCGACTGTGACTCGTTGTCTTGCACAAAGGTCATGTCGAGTCCGTGTTCGAGGAATCGTTGACGGTTATAGCTCTCGAAGAAATATCCCCGTTCATCCAGAAACACGTCTGGCTTAATGATTAATAGGTCTTTTATTTTGGTCTCTATAATCTCCATAGTAGATTAATTCCGCATTCTTCATTAAAGATGAACACATTCGTTGTAGGCAGCGGCTGCCGCTTCCATGATGCCTTCGGACATGGTGGGGTGGGGGAACACGGCGTGGATGATGTCTTCGCCTTTGGCGCCCAGTTCACGGCAGAGCACGGCGGAGGCGACCATTTCGGTGACGTTGTCACCCACCATGTGGCAGCCCAGCCAGTCGCCGGTCTTGGCGTCGAACACCACTTTGATGAATCCGTCTTTGTTTCCGGCCGCGGTGGCTTTACCCGAGGCGGTGAAGGGGAACTTGCCGATTTTCACTTCGTAGCCTGCGGCGATGGCTTTGGCTTCGCTGAGGCCGACGGAGGCGATTTCAGGGGTGGTGTAGGTGCAGCCGGGGATGTTGGCATAGTTCAGGGGTTTCGGGTCGAGGCCGCAGAGCTTCTCCACGCAGATGGTGGCTTCGTGGTCGGCTTTGTGGGCCAGGGCGGGACCGTGCACGATGTCGCCGATGGCATAGATGCCCGGCACGTTGGTGCGGTACCATTCGTCCACGTTGATCTTGCCGCGTTCGGTGGTGATGCCCAGGGTTTCCAGTCCGAGGTCGTCGATGTTGGTTTGCACGCCGACGGCGGAGAGCACGATGTCGGCTTCGACGGTCTTTTCGCCTCTCTTGGTGTTGATGGTGCAGATGCACTTCTCGCCGGAGGTGTCCACGTGGGTCACTGAGGCTTCGGTCATGACGGTCATCTTCAGTTTCTTGAAGGAGCGTTCCACTTGTTTCGATACGTCTTCGTCTTCGTTGGGCACCACGTTGGGAAGGAACTCCACGAGGGTGACTTGGACGCCCATGCTAGTAAAGAAGAATGCGAACTCTGATCCGATGGCGCCTGAGCCCACCACGACCATGCTCTCGGGGAGTTTGTCGAGGACGAGGGCTTGGCGATAGCCGATGATTTTCTTTCCGTCGATGGGTAGCGCGGGCAGTTCGCGGACGCGTGAGCCTGTGGCGAGGATGATATGGTCGGCTTCATGCAGGGTGACGTTGCCTTCGGCGTCGGTGACGGAGACGCAATGCATTGCGTCTTTACCGCTGTCGGCGGTGAGGCGGCCATAGCCGTTGATGACCTCGACATTGTTTTTCTTGAGGAGGAACTGCACGCCTTTGCTCATGGTCTCGGCCACGCCGCGGCTGCGGGCGACGACGGCTTCCATGTCGGGTTTGGCTTCGCCATCCACTTTGATGCCGTAGTTCTCTGCGTGTTTGATGTAGTTATATACCTGAGCGCTTTTCAGCAGTGCCTTGGTGGGAATGCAGCCCCAGTTGAGGCAGATGCCGCCCAGTTCGGCCTTTTCGACCACTGCGGTTTTCTTTCCAAGTTGTGATGCTCTGATGGCAGCCACGTAGCCTCCAGGGCCGCTGCCGATAACGATGACGTCGTATTTCATTATTATAAAGTTTTAGAATTCAGAATATAGAAGTTAGGAGTCAGAATGTTTTTTATCGCTGATTCGTTTGATGATTTTGGCCAGGATTGCCCAGAGGACGAAGAAGCTGACCACGGCAAGAAACCAGACGGCAAACAGTTTTACGTACATACCTATTAATAATATAGGCTGCAAAAATACGAAAAAAGTATGATTTTTAGGGTTCCGTTGTAGGATTATCAAGATTTTTTCTTATGTTTGTACCCAGATAACTAAATTTGAGCTTATGAATTACGACACCAACCCCGTTCAACTCCTTTATAATGACGAGGAGTTAAGAGAAAGAATCAACTTGGTGATGTCGGGCCGCGACCACACCACGGGCATCACTTTTGTCAACTTGTGTTACCAGGTCATGCAGATGGCGTTTCAGGAGCATCAGGTGAAGAAGGCTGATGAGAAAACCACCATCACCAGTGAAGAGTTGTCGGCCGACGACCAGGTTCGTGTGAGCCGGATTCTTTGGGAGCTCATTTGGGACCACAAGGTATTTTTGCTTTTCGGTCGCAGTGAGTTGCTTGGCTTGAGCAATGGTGAGGATCGGTTTGTCAAGTACTAGAATTGAGTTGTCACGAATTAGAGAAGTAGAGAAGTAGAGATTTTTGAGGTTTAGAGAAATTTTTTTCTACAGAAAATCGTTATTTGATATTGATTTTTTTATGAGACATCCCATCAAAAACCGAGGTTTTCGGGTATTGATGGGGTGTTTTTTTTGTTTTAGGGAGGGTTTATTTTCGCTGTAAATACTTTAAAATATTGATAATCAGTAAATTAAGCTATTATAAAAATTTTCAAAAAAATTTACGGAAAAGTGTTGTCAGTAAAAGAATTTGTTGTACTTTTGCGCCGCTGAATTAGTGAAAGGTTTATCCTTTTGAATAGATATGTTCAGGTACCTGATAATTACAACATCATAGCTCTAT
>JAEEGF010649962.1_pt1 | contig 17166 bp, 14 predicted proteins | sample 9134171 | NCBI WGS metagenome assembly JAEEGF01 (sample SAMN16246542, study PRJNA631951) | gut metagenome | biome: gut microbiome; feature: rumen; material: AP-attached | host: Bos | place: Iran: Karaj | collected 2018-10 | reverse complement strand
CTCCCGGGAGCAGTTTATCCGCGAGCCCTGGGATGATCTCCGCTTCTTCTGCCGGAGCATGCCGGCGCGGGATACCCCGGAAATGTCCGGGATTTTTCAGGATATTCTGGGGAGCGGGATACCGGAAGAGTCCGGAGATGATAAGGGAGCGATCCCCATGGAGAGGGCTCCGGCAAAAAGGTTCAATCTGACCAAAAAAAACCGCCCCCTGAAGGATCCTCCTCCGCCTCGGTCTCAGGATGGCGGGGACTGTGAATTTTCCGAAAGCTCTCCCGGGAGAGCAGATCCGGAAACCCCGGTTCCTGACCGGACGGAGATCCCGCTTGCCCCGGAACACGCATCTGCAGAAATAAAGAGCGCAGACAGCAAGGCGGCAGCCCAGAAACGGCGCTCCTTAAGAACGCTCTTCCTCATTATGGCGGCATATGCTTTTCTTATCGGCGCTCTTGTGAGCTACTCCCTTATGAAGCAGCCGCTTTACGCCTATAGCCTTTGCCAGCGTCTGAATTTTAGCGCTGCCCCGGGAATATGCCGGCGGATCATGAGCATGCTCCCGGAAGCCCCGCACCTTGCAGACCTTATAACAAGCGGAGCCGGAGGGTATTTTCCCGAGCCCGGAGATACGGTTTTCTTCGGACACTATCCTGAAACAAACAGAAATCCGAGGCCTCTGAAATGGCGGGTTCTCAAAAGCCAGGGAGAAAGGCTCCTCATCATAACCGAAAGCTGCATTGCTTCCCGGCCCTTCCATGACAGATTTGCCCTGGTGACCTGGGAAAACAGTGATATCCGGAAATGGCTTAACGGGGAGTTTTTGCGGCAGACGTTTTCTGAAGCAGATCGAAAGCTTATAACCTCGGTGAAATCCCCCGGCAGATCCGGCGGGGATCTGGTTTTTCTGTTGGATGCCGCTGAAGCCGCAGCGTATTTCCCTGATGATGCCGCCCGGCGGTGCCTGATTACTCCCTATGCCGCGGAGGAGGGCGGCCGGAGCGCGGAGGGCTATGCGGACTGGTGGCTCTCTCTCAGCGGAAAAAAGGCAGAGAAGCAGTCAGGTAAACAACCAGCGAAACAAATAGAGGCGCTCCGGCATTATTCCGGAGTGGTGCGATCTGATGGCAAATATGATAATGTTCAGAATGTTGATGCCGGAGGAATAACCGTGCGTCCTGTCCTCTGGGTGACTTTGGAAAAACTCCAGCCTGCCAGGTAACCCCGTGATTTAAGGACGCGGAAACGAAGATAGCATGGGAGCGGAAGCGGCAACAGAGCAGAACCGGGAAGTCCGGCGCGGCAGGCGGGGGTACAGACGGGAAAGTGCTCCGTTTTACTCGGATATCACCGAGTCGGCGGCGGTCTAGTAAAAAACAGGGTGGCAGCATCGGAGGCTGCCATTGGATGAATAATCGCGGATTTTCGGAATGACAGCCCATGTCGGCTGCCGTTCCGATAGTGATGCGAATGCAGTTTTATCACAGTTTCCGGGAAAGTTTTTGGCGGAACAAGGATCTGTCAGACCTTGTGAGGCGCGGTGATCTGTTCGGGGTTTTCCAGAAGCTCTTCCAGCACAAAAGGGAGCATATAGATCGGTTCCAGAATCAGCTGTTCCCGATGGCCGACATCGCGCTGTGAGAACAGGTATTCCCGCCAGACTTTTCCGGAATATTTTTCTGAAAAAGCCGTAATTGACTTGTGGTTGTTTATTGCCGATGATTTGATTTCTATCGGTACGAGTTTGGCATGAGCGGCTATCAGAAAATCAATTTCATAGCTGTGGTTACTGTTCTCCTTCTTCCAGGTGTGGTAGAAAAGCTTATAGCCGCAGGATGCCAGTATCTGAGCTACGGCATTTTCGTAAAGATACCCCAGATTCGCATCCAGGCTGTCGCTCAAAAGCTTGCTGTATATGTTGCTGCCGGTACGATCCTGAGAATTGAACAATAACGAAACAAACAGTCCGGTATCTGCAAGATAAAGCTTGAAAGAATCATTATCCGCTGCAGCGCTCAGAGATATCGCGGGATCTGTCGTATTGCAGGAAATGAGTACTGTTTTTGAATCCACCAGTTCCGAAAGCTTCTCCCGATCCTTTAAGGTGGTGTGCTTTTGGGTAGCGGCGGAAATCACATAGCGCCTTTTGCCGCTGTTCAGCTGATTCGGAATGGAATTGTACATTTTGGACAGTCGTCCGTACGTGTCGATTTTGTAAAAATCCTCTTCATAAAGTTTGATAATGCTTCTTTTGACCATGTCGATTTCTGAAAAATTTTTCTTGCTGACATAAGCCTTCCACAGCCTGAGGCATACCGCCTACTGCCATGTATATCCGGAAATCCCTCATGAGCTTTCTGTTAAGCTTTTCGCCCACGGGCTTTCCGGTTTTGTAAAGTTCTCTCAGTACATTCCAGGTGTCATTTCCGGTTGCCCACAGAAATTCTTCGTAGTCCATGGGAAACACCTGAATGAAGTATTCCTCTGAGGGAATGACAATGTCGGAAACATTCTTCCTGATGCTTATGAGAGAACCGGTCTCAATGTAGCTGTATCTTCCGTCCTGTACCAGATACTTTATGGCCTGGCGTACTTTGGGAGCTTTTTGAATTTCGTCAAAGATAATTACCGACTCCCCGGGATAGAGAGTAATGTCAGTGGCGGCCTGAAGTCTCAGAAAGAAAAGATCCTGTCTGGCGATATCGTCAAATATCTGCAGGATATCGCGCGGAATATTCGCAAAATCAATCCTGATGTAGGTTTTGAAATGTTTTCTGGCGAATTCCTCGGCAATGGTTGATTTTGCGACTCCTCTGGCGCCTTCCAGCATTGCGGCGTAATTTTTTGAATAATTGTTCTTCCATTCCAAAAGAGCATTCCAGGCCTTTCTCTTAAACATATCACTCTCCACTTTTTCTCCGGTAAACTTATAGCATCAGGATGATTTTTCCGGTACTGAATTTGCGAAATAAGGAGTTTTTTCCGATACTTAATCTGTGATGGAAGGAGTTTTTCCCGGTACTGAATCTGTAAAGGAAGGAGTTTTTCCCGGTATTGAATTTGCAAAAGAAGGAGTATTTCCCTGTATTCCCGAGCTTTTCACACAGCGGGAAAAGGCGGCGAAACAGCCAGAGAAAAAGCAAAGAAGCGCTCCGGCTTTCCCTGAACCTGACGAACACCGGCTGACGCAAATATACTGACTAAAACCGGGGCCGAAAAAACTGCGCCCGAAAATCCTGCTCCTTCCGCTCCGGCCTTTCTCCCGAAACCTTATGAGGCTCCGGAATTATTCGCCCGGAAAGGACTTTTAATGGTTTCCCGGTCTTCGTTGAGGCGATCCTCGGAGTTCAGGCCGGCGCTGCCGCTCTGTTCCTGATGCTCCTCCCGCACCTTAAAGACCTCGTTCATGTCATCCACCAGTTTGCCGTCAATATGCCCCTCGGCGGCCATGCCCTTCATAATGCCGATGGACTTGCTGTGACTGTATCCCTGCTTGTAGGGACGATCCTCCCGGAGGGCCTGGTAAATGTCGAGACAGGTAACCAGCCGTTCCTCCCGGGAAAGCTGATCCCCCTTGATGCCGAAGGGGTAGCCGGAGCCGTCCAGCTTTTCATGATGGTGGGAGGCCCAGGCGGTGACATCGCTCATGCCGTTGATTTTTCTGAGGATCACATAGGTGTAGAAGGCATGATTCTGCATCATGGCGAATTCTTCATTGGTGAGCCGGGCATTCTTTTCCAGAATGTCGTTGCTGATCACCAGCTTGCCGATGTCATGGAGGGCGCTGGCAAAAAAGAAGCGGGTGGTCTTTTCTTCGTCCCAGCCGTAATGCCGGGCCATGATCTCCGATTTCCGGGCCACTCCCAGGGAATGGGAGCTGGTGAAGGGGGATTTGTAGTCAGTGATCTGGGCAAAGAGCAGGGCGATTTTTCTGACCGCGTCCAGGGAAAGCTCCTCGGCCTGGGAGGGCACCGTTTTAGAGAGCATCTGATCCAGATTGCCGGAGTTAAAGGTCTTCAGAAAATCCAGGGTTAAAGCCTCCCGGGCGATTTCCGCAATTTCCGGAGAGAAGATAATGCCGGACTGGTCTTTCAGGAACTTTTGCACCAGGTCGAACTTATTGCTGTCCGCCTGATCCAGATTGAAGCGGGCGTCCACCAGATCCGCCAGCCGCACCAGCCGGGCCATGAGGGGAATTTCGTCCCAGGTTTTGCCGAAGGGGCCGGAGCCGTCGGCGTTTTCATGATGGTAGAGGATCACGTTTTCCACATTGCCGCGGCAGGGGATCATGGTGATGTTATGTTCCCCGAGGGCGCAGTGCTCCCGATCCCGTTCCGGCTCGGCGGCATTGGGATTCCGGGCGGCCAGATCCCGGGCCTGAATATACTCGGTGAGGGCGCTGTCATGAAGAACGGCGCAGCAGGCCAGGTCGGTAAGAGCTTCTCCGGAAAGTCCCATGCGGCTTCCCACTGCCGCTGCCAGCAGGGCCACTCTTTTGCCGTGATTGGTGGTTACTCCCAGAAGCTCGTGCTCCACGGCATCCAGAGCAAATGACAGGGCGAAGAGAATATCATTCAGGCTTATTTTCATAAATATCGTTTGGCTATGCTTTGTTTTGGTTTGTTTTTTTCGTTTTAGGTGCGGTTTTGGTCTGGCGTCTGCCATGTCCCCGGGGGAAACCGCATCCCCCGCGGCCGGTCAGACTGCTCCTCCGGCCGCTGTTATCCGCTGCCGGGATCACTGCCCCCGGTCAGAAAGCTGCTGCAAAAGCTTTGTCATGAGATCCTGAAGGCCGTCAATCTTATCCTCCAGCCGCCGGATGTCCTGTTCAATCTGGGAAGTTCTCTTGTCGACCGATTCCACCTTTTCCTGCAGATGGAGATCCATTTTCCGGCGGAGGATGCTGACGTTTTCCGCCAGATCCTTGATCTTGCTGTCAGTGGTTTTCGGGACGGCGGAGCTCTGGCTGTTTACCGGGAGATCTTCAGCGGGGGCGCTCTCAGTCTGCCGGGGCTCGCTGTTCTCTTCATAATTGCTGTAAAGCCTGGAGAACACCCGGTCGATGGCGTCCAGATTCTGTCGGTCCTTGATGCTGTGGGGATTGCGCTGGGAGCTCAGGAGGAAGTCCAGGTATTCCCGGGGATTGGCCTCGGCGAGGCGGGACTTCTCCAGCCGGTGGCAGCCGGAGAACATGCCGTAAACCTCAGCCCCGGGCTGCGCCCTGAGGGCCGGGAGATAGACCAGAGAGGAGCAGTGCTCGAACATGATCCGGAAATCGGTGACCTTTTCGGTATTAAGCTCCGGAATGGTCTCGAGAGAGCGGCAGTTAGCGAACATGCCTCTCATGCTGGTGACGTTTCCGGTAAAGAAATGGGGGATCCGGGTCAGCTTTTCGCAGCCCCGGAAGAGATAGTGAAGATCCAGCTCCGCTGCATGGGATTTATTGTTTAATGACGAGATTTCACACAGGTTCTTAAGTCCCAGAAAGGCATGGCAGGAGGTCACATCTTCCCCGATGACCACCTCGGGCAGAAAACGCGCTTCCTCCGGTATCAGCCCCCGGAGCTCCGCGTTGTCCCTGACTATGACAATTCTGGTGATGGAATCAGTCAGAAGCAGCCGGGCGGCTCTGGCCGGATCCGGAATCAATTGCTCCTGGCTGTAAAAAAGTACGTCGTCGCTCATCTTAGTATAGACTCAGTGTAGATCCTTGATTTAGCAGGGCAGAGCTCAGCTGAAACGGCCCGGAGGCCGGTCTTCCTTGAGGCGTCCGGTTCCTGTCATCTCTTTTGTCAGCTCTTTTTTCCGCGGAACCCTTTTCACATTTTATGTGAAATTTCGTCCCGGCGTAAAAGGATAATTTGCAAAACAGGTTAAATGTACAAAATACTTCCGATATTTGGCGCCGCCGGGGATTTTTTGCTCCGGTTTCGCCGCTTTTCTGCGCAGATCTGAACAGAATCCCTTCTGAAAACCCCTGTCAGATCCGCCGGAAGCGTTTTTTTTGCTGTTTTTCTGCTGCGAAACTCCGTTTGTCAGGTCATTAAGTCCCTTCCGGCAGCTTCTGAACCCCAAAAAGGGGTGATTTTGCGGGAGGCGGCAGAATTTTGTTGTAAAGATCTCATTTTTTGGTTATATTACCCACCATACAACTAGGTAGGTAATTCAAACGCCGTTCCGGAAGGTTCCGGAATATTCCGGCGCCTGCCGATCATCCTTTTTCTCCCGGAATCCTTATCATTTCGGGATCTTTATTTGCGAGGACTTATTCCTATGTGCTGCTTTTTTGTTCCCGGTGCTGAGGCCATAGCGCTGTCAGCGGTTTCTCTCATCCTGAAGAGAGGTCACCATGATGAGCATGACAGGCATGATGAGAAGAGGAGTTTTTCTCAGAAGCTCGCCCATCATTTAACCCGGCTTTCCCACCTTCTTTACGGCGGCTCTCTCCTTCTGGCTCTGGAGCATATCTGGCACGGTGAAATCATGTTTGCTCCCCCCTTTATCACGGCCATGCAAAGCCCCGAGGATACTGCGGTGATGCTGGAGGAAATGAGCACGGCAGGGGTTTCCATGGCTCTTCTGGTTACTCTGTCTTATGCGGCCTACGAGCTTATCAAGGCGGCGGGTTCCCGTTTTGCCGCCGGACGCGGGCTGGAATTTTCAAGATAAAGGGGCTTATGAGGTTTACGGGCTCAAACAGGTTAAAGAAAGCAGTTAAGAGACGGTTTAAGAAGGAAAGATAGATGATTCTGGTAGTTGCAATGCTGGTATGCGGTTTAACGGCCACCATTCTGTTTATGGCTGACAGGAAGCGGCAGTACCGCTTTTCTGCTCTGTGCTATATGTTCTACGGCAGCATGATGATGTGGTCAGTGGATTTGGTGTTTTCCTTGAGGGAGGAGGGCTTGGAGGCTCTCGGAATGACGCCGGATCAGGTTCTCGATGACCTGAAGCTTTCCGGAGCAGTGCTTCTGCTGGCTCTGGCCGTCTGGGGCGGCATGAATTTGTTTTTCCGGCTGAGACCCGCCGGAACTCCGGCGGGGGCCCTTAAGTAAGTCCGGGGCAGGCAGTATCAATTAAAAGGGTTATCAGAAACAGTTTTAAAGAAATCATGACAAAAGGCGCAGAGCCGGAGAGAGGACAGTAAATATGAGCACAGGAGAAAATGCCGCAGCCCCGGGCAGCGCGCTTAACATCAGGAAGATCAGCGAAGTCCGGGCCGCTCCCCGGGCCGGCCTTATGACTGCTGAAGGATCAGATCATGACCATGCTCATGAACACCATCATGATCATTCCCATCCGCATTCCCATGATCACTCTCACGGGCATCCCCATGGCCTGGAGCATTTTCATACGCACCGCAACATTATCGGCTTTGACGAGCATGGCATCCCGACGGTGATCCTGAAGGCCGGTCATGAGGATGATCCCGAAAAGTCCGATCAGGACTTTATTAAGGACTACAGCAAGGCGATTACCGAGTACCGGAAGACCTTCCCCTCCAAGCAGGACGTTATTGACCACACCCCGGATCCGGCGGTGCGGGACATGATATTAAGAGCAGAGCAGATCGGCTTTGACACCTGCTTTGACCGTTTTGACAAGCAGAAGCCCCAGTGCGCCTACGGGCTCTCCGGAGTATGCTGCAAGGTCTGCAACATGGGCCCCTGCCGCATTACCCCCAAGGCTTCCCGGGGCGTCTGCGGCGCTGATGCCGACCTTATCGTGGCCCGGAACCTGCTGCGTTCGGGAGCGGCCGGAGCGGCTCAGCACGGCATGCACGCCCGGGAGGTTATTCTGAACCTGAAATGGGCGGCGGAAGGGAAGCTGGATCTCCCGGTTATCGGAGCAAACAAGGTCAGGAGCGTGGCCGCAGCCTTCGGGATTCCGGTGGAAAACCGCAGCACGGAGGAGGTCGCCTCGGATCTGGCCGATGCTCTTCTGGAGGATCTTTCCCGCACCCTCCCGGATCAGGAGTACCGCACCATTGCCGCTTTGGCTCCGGAGGAAAGAAGGAAGGTCTGGGAGCAGCTGGACATTATTCCCATCAGCGCCTACCACGAGGTATTCGAGGCCTATCATAAATCCGGCTGCGGCATTGACGGGGACTGGCGTTCCGTGATGCAGCAGTTTCTGCGCTGCGGTCTGGCCTTTTGCTTTTCAGGAGTGGTGGGCGCCAATATTGCCACCGACTGCCTGTTCGGCGTGGGGGATCGGGTTACCTCCATGGTGAACCTGGGAGCTCTTAAGAAGGGCTATGTGAACATTGCGGTGCACGGGCATCTCCCGCTTCTGGTGAGCGAAATCGTGAAATGCGGTCAGAGCGAGGCCATGCAGCAGATGGCCCGGGAGAAGGGAGCCCTGGGAATTCGCTTCTACGGGATCTGCTGCTCCGGTCTTGCGGCCATGTACCGTTATGCCGGGGTGATCCCTCTGTCCAATGCGGTGTCCGCGGAGCTGGTGCTGGGCACCGGAGCTCTGGATCTCTGGGTGGCGGATGTGCAGGATGTTTATCCGGCCATTATGGATGTGGCCCGCTGTTTCCGGACGGCGGTGGTTACCACCTCTGAGAGCGCCCGGCTGCCCGGGGCCGAACGGTTTGAGTTTGATCACCGGCATTCCAATATTGCCGAGGCAAAGGAGCTGGCGGAGCGCATTGTGCGCCGGGCTATCGAAAGCTTTGAATCCCGCCGGGGGATTCCGGTTTACATTCCCTCTTACGAGGTGGAGGCGGAAATCGGGTTTTCCGTGGAATACGTCTGCCGCCGTTTCGGAAGCTTCGGTCCCGTGCTGGAGGCCCTGAAGGACGGCCGCATTCTGGGCATTGTGAACATGGTGGGGTGCAACAACCCGAGGGTGGTGTATGAGAGATGCATCATTGACGTGGCAGATGTGCTGCTGGCAAACAATGTGCTCATTCTTTCCAATGGCTGCGCCTCCTTCCCCCTGATGAAGCTGGGGTACTGCGCCAAAAGCGGCATTGCCAAGGCCGGCCCTCGGCTCCGGGAGTTTCTGGAGCCGGATCTTCCTCCGGTATGGCATGTGGGGGAATGCATCGATAACACCAGATCCTCGGGCATTCTGGGGGGCATTGCCGGAGCCGCCGGCCGATGTATCCATGAAATGCCCTACGGCTTCGCTTCTCCGGAATGGAGCAATGAGAAGGGCATTAATGCGGCTCTGGCCTTCCGTCTCATGGGGGTTAACTCGTATCACTGCGTGGAAGCTCCCATCTACGGCTCCCGGAATGTCATTGAGTTTCTGAAGGAGGGCACCCGGGAAACCCTGAAGTCAGTCATGCATGTGGACACGGATCCCAAGAAGCTGGGGCTCCGGATCGTGCAGGACATGATTGCAAAGCGCCGCGCTCTGGGCTGGCCCGTCCCGGAGGCGGTTCTTCCGGGAGAGCCGAGTCCCGCGGAATCAGTTGCGGAAAACGGGTGATTTTGAAGTAATTTGCCGGCCGGGAACGGCATTCTGAAGCTTAATATCCCTGAGATGAGAAGGCTTCGGAGGATCCCGGTCTTTAACTTAAAGGATTTTTACATGAAAGCATTAAAAGCAGGAATTATTGCGGTCTCTCTGGCGTTTTTTCTGAGCGCCTGCGGCGGCGACAGGACTTCGGAAGCGGCCGGAACGCCGGCCGCCCCGGCGGCGAATACCGCTGCTCCGGCAGAAAAAGCGGAGCAAAAGGTCATCAAGGTGGCCTATCTTCCCATTACCCATGCTCTTCCGGCGTTTGAGGCCGCCAGCGCGGAAATGCAGGATGAGAATGTCAGAATCGAGCTTATCCGTTTCGGATCCTGGACCGAGCTCATTGACGCCATCAATGCCGGCCGGGTGGACGGCGCCTTTGCTCTGGCGGAGCTGGTGATGAAGGCCCGGGAGCAGGGGATGGACGTGTATCTCTCCGCTTTGGCGCACCGGGACGGCAACGTTATTGTGGCCGCTGACGGCATAAAGAGCATGCAGGATCTCCGGGGCAAAACCTTTGCCATTCCCCACAGGCAGTCCTCCCATTACATTCTCCTTAACGAAGCCCTGGCGAAGGAGGGGGTGGATATCAGCGAGATAAACATTATCGAGCTCCCGCCTCCGGAAATGCCTTCCGCTCTGGCTGCGGGACGCATCGCCGGCTACTGCGTGGCCGAGCCCTTCGGAGCCCGGGCGGTGACCCTGAAAATCGGGCACGTGCTTTATAACTCCCAGGATCTCTGGCCTGATTCCATCTGCTGCGCTCTGGCCCTGAGCGGCAGGTTCCTCCGGGAGCATCCGGAGCTGGCTGCCGTGCTGCTCTCCCGGGTCAGGAAGGCCGGACTCCGTCTGGAGCAGGATCATGAGCATGCCATTTCTCTCGCCGGGGAATTCCTTAAGGCGCCTAAGGACGCTTTGGAGCTCTCTCTTAAATGGATTCACTTTGATAACCTGGATATCGGGAAGGAGCAGTATGACAGTCTGGCCGCCAAGGTTAAGAATTACGGTCTTTCCCAAGCCCCGGTTCCTTATGAGGATATAGTGAAGAATGTCCGGTAACGTATCAGTAAAAGCGTCGGGAAGGGGCGCCTCAGGAGGGTTCGCCAAAGCCGGATCCCGGCTCTTTGCAAAAACGGTGTCCCTGGGATATATTGCGGCCTCCTTTGCTCTTTTGATTGCGCTGTGGTGGGGCGCTGCTGCCTTAAGCGGCGTCAGCGAGGCTCTCTTTCCCACCCCGGCGGGAGCTCTTTCGGGACTGTGGGAAATCATCTGCGACGGTTCCCTCACGGAGCATATCATATTCAGCATGTACCGCTTTTTTGCGGGGTTCCTCACCGCCGTGGCCGCGGCGGTGATCCTGGGCCTGGTGTTCGGCTGGTTTACCCCGCTCTGGCGGCTGGCAAATCCGGTGGTGCAGCTTCTCCGTCCCATATCCCCCATTGCCTGGATGCCGTTTATTGTGCTGGCCTTTGGCATCGGAGACATTCCGGCCATTGTGATTATCTTTATTGCGGCATTTTTTCCGGTATTTCTGTCCACCGTGGCCGGAGTCCGCAGCGTTCCGGAGATCTATCTCAAGGTGGCGGACAATTTCGGGGTGGGCCGCATTGAAATCTTCTGGAAGATAATTTTTCCGGCCGCCTTCAGTCAGATCGTCTCCGGGGTGCATCTGGCCCTGGGCACGGCCTGGGTGTTTCTGGTGTGCGGCGAGATGGTGGGGGCCCAGTCGGGGCTGGGCTATCTGATTATCGATGCCCGGAACAATCTCCGGAACGATCTTCTGGCCGCGGACATTGCGGTAATCGGCCTTATCGGATTCCTGCTTAATGCCGGGATCGAGCTTATCGAGAAGCGCTTCCTGAAGAGATGGGGCCTGGCCTGACAAGGAGAGAGCAGACTATGTACATTAAAATCAGCAATGTCAGTAAAACCTACCTTGACAAGGGCCGGGAGTTCACTGCCTTAAGCGAGGTGAATCTCGAAATCGCCAAGGGCGAGTTTATCTGCCTTCTGGGGCCCTCCGGCTGCGGCAAGAGCACTCTCCTGAATGCCATTGCGGGGTTTGATCCCCCCACCAGGGGAGAGATCCTGATAGACGGTATCAAGGTGGTGAAGCCTTCCCGCCGGAATGTGACGATTTTTCAGAACTACGGACTTCTGCCCTGGCGGAATGTGCTCCGGAATGTGGAGCTGGCTCTGGAATCCCGCCGGGACATCCCGGCAGCCGAGAGGCGGACCCGGGCGCAGCGGTATCTGGATCTGGTGGGACTCAGGGATTTTGCCGACCGGGCTCCCCATCAGCTTTCCGGAGGCATGCAGCAGCGGGTGGCCATTGCCCGGGCTCTTTGCGCCGAGCCGGAGATCATCTTTATGGATGAGCCTCTGGGAGCTCTGGACGCTCTCACCCGCATGAAGCTTCAGGATGATATCCGGGAGCTTCAGCGGAGTCAGAACAAGACCGTTATTTTTGTAACCCACGATATTGAAGAGGCGGTGTATCTTGCAGATCGGGTGGTGGTAATGACCCCCAACCCCGGCAAAGTCAGCCGGATTCTCCCCGTGGAGCTGGGACCGGGACGGGATCGCGCCTCCCAGGATTTCTTCCGCATGAAGGAAAAAATCCTTGAAGTGTTTAATCTGCGCGAGAAGTATAATATCGAGTATGCTATCTAACCCCGTCTCTCCCGGCCGCGACGCCGGGAGACAGGCATTACGCCGGGCGGCCGGAGCCCGGGCCGGGTTCCGGATATTTCCGCCTTAAGCTGAAGGAAGAAAACTATGGCGCTTTATAATTCGGTTATTGATCTTATCGGAAACACCCCTCTGGTCAGACTGGAACGTCTGGAACGGGAGCAGGGGTGTCCGGCGCATCTTTATGCCAAGCTGGAGATGTTCAATCCTGCGGGATCCATCAAGGATCGGGCAGCTCTCAGCATGGTCAGGGACGCCATGGAGCGGGGAACTCTGGCTCCGGGCGGCACTCTTATCGAGCCCACCTCCGGAAATACCGGCATCGGGCTTGCTCTGGTGTGCGGGTTTTACGGGATCCGGCTTATTCTTACCATGCCGGAAAGCATGAGTCTGGAGCGGCGTCTCCTTCTTAAGGCCCGGGGAGCCGAGCTCGTGCTCACTCCGGCAAAGGAAGGCATGAAGGGAGCTGTGGCTAAAGCCGAGGAGCTTAACCGCGAGATCCCGGGGAGCCTTATCTGCGGTCAGTTTGACAATCCCGCAAATCCCCTGGCTCATGAAAAGACCACCGCTCTGGAGATCTGGCAGGATCTCAATGGCGCTGTGGATGCTGTGGTGGCCGGCATCGGCACCGGCGGCACGGTTTCGGGACTCGCCAGGGGACTTAAAGCCCTGAAGGACACCATCAAGGTTATCGGCGTGGAGCCTGCCGAGTCTCCCCTGATCACGGAGGGGCATGCCGGCCCCCACAAGATCCAGGGCATCGGAGCCAACTTTATTCCCGGCTGCTATCATGCGGAGCTGGTGGATGAGGTGGTGACCGTAAAGGGAGATGCTGCCATTGCCGCCGCCCGGGAACTGAACACCCGGGAGGGCATTCTGGCCGGGATCTCCGCCGGGGGCAGTATCCAGGCGGCTCTGGATCTCGGAAGGCGTCCGGAATATGCCGGAAAGAATATCGTGGTGATTCTGCCTGATACCGGCGAGCACTACATGTCGGCCGGAGTTTTTGACTGATAACGGTCTGCTCCGGAAGATCACAGTTCAGATTTGAAGAAGCCGGGACTTTCCGGCTTTTTGCGTCACCAGGGAAGCAGGGAAGGGGAGAGGCAGAAACAGCCAGGACAAGAACAGGCGGTGTTAAAACAGGTATAATAAAAATATTATCGCTTGATAAATACTATGCCTTTTTGATATAATTAGGACAGAATATTGCGGTAAGGCAAGGCAGGACAGGCTGAACAGCCGTCAGAAAATCACCGGGGCTTTTGAGTTCACAAGGAGGCAATCATGAAGACCTCCGTTAAGGATCTCTGGCTGCAGCATCCCACGGCAAAGTTTGTGTTCTGGGTTGATGACTGGTACTGCTGGTCAAGAACATTTTCTTCTTTGGAGGAACTTGCGGAGCCGTATTACAGCGCCGAGATTGAATTTGATGAAAGACAGCCGCGGCCGGAGAGATCGAATGAGATCTGGCTTACTGTAAGCTGGGAACGCGAGCCTGAAAAGGCATCTCCCGGGAAGACTCCTCCCGCAGGTTAATTCTCCGGGGCCGGAACCTCCGGGGGATGCTGGTTCCGGTTTTGAAAAGACGCGCCTTTTGCAGGTTTTGCCGGTTATTGCTGCTTATTGTCATTGCAGGCTGCGGCAACCAAATGAAAAAGGGATGCCGCTATACCCGGAGCTATTTCCTCATCTTCCTGACAATATAATCGATGGTGGCGGTGTTATAAATGAGAGTCAGCTTCGTATCGATATACTCTTTATCGTCAGGAACCTCAATGAATTCCCCGATATCAATGATTTGCCCGTTCCTGAATTCTTTTGCCTTAGAGGGATCATCACCGAAATAAAACCTGCCCCTAGCTTCGCTTCCCTTAAAGGTTATGCCGTCCGCAATCACCAGGGTTACCTTCAGATGATCCTTGAAATACAGAAGATCCTTGCCAAAGCCGTTGTAGCCATAACGCTTGCTTTCAGGCGGGTAAAAATAGGGGTACAGTTTAACTTCTGAAAGAGCGTACCTGTTTAACATGCGGGCTTCATCATAATATTTAAAGGCCACTCTGGTGCTATGCGCGGCATAAACCAGCTCTTTCCCTATGATGCCGTCAACTCCGCAATCAAATAACGGAGCCCACTTCGGAGTAACCGCGCCGGTTTCGCTGTCTTCAGAAAAGGCAATCAGACAGTTATGCAGGATGCCGTCGTAATGCTTGTGAAAGGTCGAGTCCTTATACAGGATGCTTTCAGATGCGGATTCCGTTCTGTCAGGCTCCCCGTCTCCCATTTTCTGAGTTATCGTTACCGGAAACTCAAATCGCACTTCCGGAGGAAGATAATCCTCGGCCACCGAACCAATTTCGGCGTGCAAAAATTTATGCTGGCACCCGGCGGGAAGATCCGGATAGGTCATGGGCTCCCCGTTAACCGTAACATCACCGCCGCAGCTTCGGATTTCGTAATTTGAACCGCTGCTGTCCGCCGGGGAAACGTCAGATTTTACGGCAAGCTTGTTGCACATGGCCAGGAACTTAAATTTTTCGGCATTATGGGGAATAAAGCATGACCTTTCCTTGTCGCTGATATCGCCCATGGTGTACCATTGTTCCGGATTGTTATAGTCAATATCGTTAACAGATATTTCCTGAACTATGTAGCTTGAGGCGCCGGAGCTGTCGGTTACCACTAAGAAGGCATGGTAAAGCCCGTTGCTCCGGTATCTGTGATCCGGGCTCTTCTCAGCGCTTTCCGAGCCATCGCCGAATTTCCATTTATAGATAAGATCATCTCCGTCCGGATCAAACGATCTGTTTACAAAAGAAACCGCGCCGTAATTACCGGTTTCAAAGGCAAATTCCGCAGCCGGAGCGTTATTTGCGCCGCGAGACTCCGGATCTTCCTTATTGAGATGACTGTAATCGCTGTACTGCGCCACATTGAGAAGAACCTGAGCAACGGAAGCGGCGGAATCTTTAAAAGCATTGATAATTGCCTGAAGAGCTCCGGAAACTCTGTTCTTAATTTCATCATCGGAAAGGTTATTACGGACGGCATCCCTGTTAACAGAAACAAGAGTATCACCCAGGGTCAGAATTTCCTGATCGAGCTTATCAAACGGTTTCTGCGCGGAAAAGTCACCTGCGGAATACTTATCCCCGGCGCAGCCCTGCAAAAGATCCTCGTATGAAATATTATTTGCATGGAGAATGCCTGATACCGGATTGATGTAGATTATATTTCGCTTCTGAGCAGAGTCCGGCGCTGTGCTGCTTTCCTGCAAAGCAGCGCTCAGCCCTGCGCCTGCGGGAATGCTGTAAGTAAAATTATCATTAACGGCAATTATATTAATGTCATCTGTATTAAGGTCGCCGGGCCATTCAAGCTTATCTGAGAAATTCAATCCTGTTCCCGATACCGCATACTGTTCATCACGGCAGGAAGAATCATTATTGAGATCCAGACACACAAAGGTTTCAGAACTGTTATTAAAATTGCCGCCCGTAACAATATCCGCGGCGTCCTGCGATGAAAAGGCGTTAAACCGGAACTCCTGGATAACATTTGAGGTTTCTGCCGGATCAGCAGGATCTGCGTTTTCACCGGAATCATGAGATGAAGATCCGCCCCCGCCGCAGCCTGTCAGCGCTATAGCCGCTGTCAGCGCCAAAGATAATTTTGAAATTCTCATCGCAGTTCACCCCAAAAAGTCAGCGACCGTCAGTTTATGCCGTGATGCGGCAATCTTTGCGTAAAGGTTGTCCAAGGCGGCGATGCCGGAATTGCGCTGATTGCCGGGAAATTCGTTATCTGCAATCTTGATTTCCATTGCAATCATCTTCGGCATGCCCCGATTTTTGTGTCCGATATAGTACGGATTCGCCAGAGCTCTTGTCAAGAATTCCCGAAGCCTTAAAATGGGATTTAAGACCTGATACGTTTTGTTAAAACCTCAGGTTTATGGATTAGGCAAGGGAACCCGGCGCTCCCGGCATTCCTTTCCCGCTCTCTTTTTTTTGCTAAGAAAGGCCGGTTCTAACAATATATCACTAAAAAACGGGCTGTGATTTTGAAAAAGTTCACTCAGAACAACGAGGTATATGCAATGCAAAAAAAACTTCCAGAAGCAATGACAAACTTTAAGAAAATTATTGAGAAAAACTATGCCTTCGTGGATAAAACCCGTTTTCTGAAAATTTATGAGGAAAGCGGTACCTCTGTATCCATGTTTTTAAGACCTCGGCGTTTCGGAAAAACCATGTTCACCGAGCTCCTCAGGTATTACTATGATATCGCCTTAAAGGAAGAGGCTGACCGGCTGTTCAAAGGCAGATATATAGCCTCTCATCCCACCCCTCTGAAAAATTCCTATTACGTGCTGCAATTTGATCTTTCCGGAGTCGACACTCGCAGCAGTGAAAGCATGACAAGGACTTTTATTAAAAGGGTTCTGTTCGGTATCTCCGATTTTTTTGCAAGGTACCCGAAATTTGCTCCGGTCTCCCTTTCTGAAAATGTGTCCGAAGGCCGGGATGAACTGCTCCTTTCCATGATAACCGCATACTATGGGAATATCTCTGAATTTTCCAGCCCTGCCGAAATAATGTCAGATTTTTTTCTCAAGATAAACTCTTTTATTCCCTTATCATGCAAACTGATGGTTATCGTTGACGAATACGATAATTTCACTAATGACATACTGAGCAGAGACCCGGGGGAATTCCGGCAAACGGCCAGAAAAGGCGGAGAGCTTTCAGCTTTTTTTCAGACTCTCAGAGCAGGAAATCAGGATAAGCTCATAGATAAGATCTATGTAACCGGCGTGCTGCCAATAACAATGGATACTGCAATTTCCGGTTTCGTTTCTGAATACTTAACTTCTGATCCCCGGTTTAACGAGATGGCAGGCTTCACCGATGATGAGGTAATAGATCTTCTTAAGCAGACTGTGGATTTTGAGAAATGCCCGTTCTCTCCGGAAGAGTTAAGGGCTGAAATGAAAAAAAGATATGA
>JAEEGF010746936.1_pt1 | contig 17167 bp, 12 predicted proteins | sample 9134171 | NCBI WGS metagenome assembly JAEEGF01 (sample SAMN16246542, study PRJNA631951) | gut metagenome | biome: gut microbiome; feature: rumen; material: AP-attached | host: Bos | place: Iran: Karaj | collected 2018-10 | reverse complement strand
TAGCACTCTTTACCACTGAAGATGAGCTTCCTGCACTATCATAAACTTCAGTATTGAACTTCTTTACTACACTTTTAATTACGCTGTCATCAGCCTTCAATGTGGCTTCATTTGCACTATTCTCATCGCCAAGTGTTGAACCTGGTGCAAGATTTACTCTTACTCTATAAGTAAGAATATATGATGTACTATCCTTAAGGTTAAGTGTCATCTTATGATTTGCAGAATCGTATGATACTACTCCGCTTACTGGTGTAATACCATTTAACTTAATAGATGCTACATCAAGATCATATGATGCGCTTAATTCATCGATTAAAGTTAAAGTATCTCCTGCTGGATTCATGTTTAAAGAAGCTGGATTGATTGTAATTGTATAATCAGCGTATGGTGCAGTTACTGAATTATAATTTCCAGTCTTTGTAAGAGGCTCTGGCATTTTATAGTCAGCTGACTCATCCTTATCTTTAATCAAGTATCCATTGTAATAAAGACCTGCATGGTTGGTATATCTTACAACATCTTTATGCTGCTCGTCTACCTTAAGTAAATATTTAAGAGAAACCTTATCATTTCCCTCTGTCTTTAAATAGTCAATAAGCTTTGAAGTAAATTTAAATGTAACTACATCTATTCCATTATCATTTTTTACATCTACTGTTACATAATCTGATACTGGCGCATTATTTATTACTGAATTACCCTTAATATATAATGATCCCTCTACATATGATGTATTTGCTGGGAATGTATCAATAATATATCCATCTGTATAATCAGTTCCTGCAATATTATAAACTGGAACTGTCCAGCTCATAAGTCCCTTATCTATTACACTTTCAGATGGATCATACCACTTACTGAATGAACCCTTAAGTGTTGTTACATCTGCCCACGCATTGTGACGCTGTGGATCAGGATCAGTCGTTGGATCCTCGGCACTATATACATTTGCCCTTGAAGATACCCATCCCTCATATCCTGAAGAGTAATAATTTTTATTTTCACTAGCTACCTTTTTTGCTGAATCCCATGAATACATCTCATCAGTTACTCCAACAGGGTAGCTTAAGTAAATTTCCTCATTATTTTTCATTGATAGAATATCTACAGTATACATTCTATCATTTATCTTTGTGTAGGTATATCTTGATTCATCAAGTAATTTGCCATCTGCATCAGTTATTACCGGTGCATCGAGCATTGATGCTCCTGGCCAGATTTCATCTGTTAATTTAATTGATGAGTTATTACCCTTGGATATAACTGTAACATAGCTCATATGCTTATGTCCGCCAAGGTCTTTTCTATCTATTGACTTCTTTACATTTATTTCTGGTGTAACTGATGGCTCAACCATATGTACAGTAACACTTACCTTTACCTCTGGAAACTCTATGGTAAGGTCCTTTTCTCCTGTGCCATCGTCTAATACCTTTCCTTCAAAAGAAAGCTTTCCCTTTCTTTTTGTTCCATTACAGAAGTTTTCATCTGTATAAACAACGGTAATGACATTACCTGAAATGGTATATTTTCCAACCTTTTTTTCACCATCTAGTATTGAGCCACTTGTCGGTGTAAATAATACTGTATCTGGAAGCTGGTATGTATATTCATCATCTACTTTGATTTTTTTATTGTCATCATCAAATGTCCAGTTCATCGTTACTATGATCATGTCGCCATACTCAAGTGTAGGATTAGCTTCCTTTAGAAGATCTGTCGTGCCATTCTTGATTTCACTTATTTCTAATGAATCAGTGACCTTGCTTAATGGCATTGTCTCCTTTGCTCCTAATTCCCTAAGACCTTCTCCTGTTATCGCACTATAGCCAATATTTACCACTACCATTACGACAGCAAGAATCATCGCCACAAGACTTTTTTTAAGCCTGCGGTTTAAAACCATCTTTTCCCTCATTAGATTATCCCCCTAAGTTGTATTTAATCACTGCTCACCTCTTTTACAGTGATTTACAACTTCAATTATATACTATTAAAAGCCATTTACAACTTAAAAAAATGTAACAACTATTAATTAACAAATAAACAATCTAAAATAATATTAACATTCTGTATGTTGTTTTTAAGATAAATATTTAAAATTTAATCTCATATTCCGTGTTAATGATAGGTTTATAGTCATAAAATATAGGACTATGTATAGATTCTACTTGTTTTCAACCATACATAGCCCTGTTAGTTATTATCTATTTTCTATTAACTTTAACGAACGTTAACAATCGCTTCAATTATTTACTTAATTTTCCTCTTCGTACTTTCTGCAACAACTATTAGTCATGCTATCAAGAAGCTTTCAAAATATTTGCTATTTTTAGAATTCTGTAATATCAGCCTTTGCCATCTGCCTTCCTTTTAATAACATCATCGGTACTACTACAAGTACGTTTGCTATTAGGAAGCATTCAATTCCTAATTTGGAATAGTAAGGCAGATACTGTCCCTTCGGCATATAATAGAGTTCATTTAAGATAAAGGAGCTTATTAATATGAGCGCAATTCCTATTACTACTGCTACCGCATCCATAAGTAATATCTCAGCGCAGCATTTTCTCTTTATCCTGCCCTTTTGTATTCCTAGCGCCCTATATACTCCAAATTCATAGGTTCTCTTTATATACTGTCCTGTTATTACTGAGTTTGTTGTTACAGCCATTATTATGGAAAGAAGAACACTTCCTAATAATGTTAATGCCTTAAAAGGATCAAACTGTTCATTAATTAACTTCATATTGTTATCATATATTCTAATGTTTCTCTCTCCTGCTATTTCACTTATCCTATTTCTTATTTCATCTGCATTTAAGCTAGAGCTCATTATGTTCGCTCTGTATAATTTTTCACCACCATCATATACAGTGTACATTACAAAGCTGTCAGTATTTTCTATCACTGCATCTATGGTAAAATCCTCAATTTCAATTTTTGTTAACTCACTTGCTTCTATTACATCACCCTTTTTGTGGTTTATGTTCTTTAAATGTGTGTCTCCCATTATTATACTGCCGTTTTTTACATCTGTAAGGTCACATTCTATTCCCATAAGCTCAAAGGCTCTTGCTAAATCTTCTTTAGAATTGAATAAATAACTACTTGAGCCCATTTTAAATCCCAGGGTACACGTCCATCCAAGTCCACTTATGCCATAACCAGTTCTTTCAAAGCATTCAAGCTCTTTATCCTCTTTTATCTCTTTTATTACATCCGAATAATCCTCTAAAGAATCTAAATCATAAGCTTCTACCATTACAATATCTTCATTTGCTTTTCTTGCTCCATTCCAGTACCAATCAAGGCTTTCAATGTAATTTCCTGCTAGTAATAGAAATGTCGTCATTATCATCATAAGGATTATGATCATACTTCTCATTTTATTGTTTTTTACATAATACGCTGCGGAAAAAGGTTTCATTTTATCTCCTCTTTTCTATTTATGCTGCTTATATTACCGTCCCACATTTCAACTGTCATATCTACGTCTGTTAATATTGAACGGTCATGGGTTACTACTATTACCAACTTATCCTTTGCATAGCTTTTTAATATTTTCATGACATTAAAGGCATTTTCATGATCTAGGGCTGCTGTTGGTTCATCGGCAAATACTACCTTTGGATCATTTATCATCGCCCTTGCTATGGCAACTCTCTGGCACTGACCGCCTGATAGCTTTGATGGCTTTTTCCCAAATTCTTTTTCTTTTATTCCAAGCGATTTAAGAAATTCTGCGGCTTTTTTACTAGCTCCATTTTGATTATTTGCTGCAACTAGTACATTATCCATTGCGCTCATATATGGCACAAGATAATGCTTTTGAAATACAAAGCCGAAGTCCTCTCTGCGTAATCTTTCACGTTCCTTAAGGGATATGCTTTCTAGATTTTTTCCGTTATATATTATCTCTCCCTCAGTAGGCTGCTTAAGTGTTGATAAACAGTACATAAGAGTACTTTTTCCGCTTCCACTAGGTCCAACTATTCCTACTATTCCTTTATCTGGAAGAGATAAGTCAAAACCGTTTAAGGCATACATTTTTTCATCCTTATCCATGTCATATATCATGCTAATTTTCTTTACTTCAAACATTTTCTTCTCCTTTAGTCTTCTATCATGTCGATTGTTTTAATGCTGTTTATTGTCATTACTGCTGGAATCTGTAACAGTCCGATAATACAGATTATCGCTGTCATAATTTTACTTATCTGATTTAAATCTACCAGCTTTCCTATTAGTCCCATTGGCTCTACCGCCGTCTTATTCAGGAATATTACTATAACACCTGCAATCATGGCTCCTATTATTATTCCTGTTCCAAATATTATTATCATTTCACGCATCATCATTGCGTAGATGCTCTTTTTTGAGTATCCTATAGATGAATACAGGCAATATTCACTTACTCTGTTTCTCATAAATGATACATAGGCTACTATTACTGAGATTGCAAGAAAGATCATTACTACTAGTATTATTATGTCCATTGAAGAGTCTATGGACTTTACCACGTCGTCATCATAAAATGCTCTATAGTCATTTGCGTCTATTATATCTTCTGTTTCGCTTATGTTTAGATCCAGTTTTTCTGCTATGTCATTGAACTCCGTTATAGGTTCATCAATGCAGATTACTGTATACCAGCCACTGTTTGTAAAACCGTTCGGCATTCCAACGCATATCATGTAATCCGATTCTATGACTCCGCAAACCTTAAAGGTCTCTCCGTAAAAATCATTCATAAAATAACCACCTATTTCATAGTGCCTGTTTGCGAATACATTTTTATCTACTAAAATATCTCCTGGCTCTTCCGGCATTTTTCCATCTATCAGCTTTGCATTAAAATGATCAATATAGCCCTTTATTTCTTCTTTTTCTAAAAGCGGAGTTTCATATACTACCATTCCTATGATGCCTGCATATTTTGTATCTATCTTTTGAGCTCTCTTTACAAATTTTACTCCGTCTAGTGCTCTCATTTTGTTTTCGGTTTCTTCTACTGTTTCTTGATACTTGTCCACATATTCTTCATGCGTGGCAAAGTCTTCCTCATTTATTCCATAGGCTTCATCACTAAGATTTGCGTACATTACTTTTTTAGGCATCTCTAGCATTATCGTTTTAAAACTTTCCTTTGTCGCTGACAGAAGAAAATTTATTACATACATTACCATGATGGTCAGGGCGAAAGCTATTATAAGTACAAAACAGGTGCGTTTGTTATTTCTGATATACTTTACCGCCGATATTCCTTTTTTCATATATTTACCCTTTCATATTTTTGTTTTTCTTGATATTAATATCTTACGCCATTATAATACTAAATTTCTTTGCATAAAAATAGTGACCAGGGTCATATTTTTCATATAAAAAAGTATTACCACGGTCACATTTTAACGTCTTTATTTTACTAAACTTTTTACTCATGAAGTGCTATAGCTAACTGAACTCTATCGTGTATTCCAGTTTTATCATATATTACTGAGATATAGTTCTTTACGGTTCCTTCAGATATGTAGAGCTTTTCTGCTATCTGCTTATTCGTGCAGCCATCGGCAAGTAAATAGCATATCTGCTTTTCTCTTTCTGTTAGCTCTGTAGTAATGTCCGGCTTATCATTATTGCTTACAAGAGCTGTTAGTCTTTGCATTACCTTACCATCTAACACTGTAATTCCGCCCTGGAGCTGCTTTATTGCTCCGAGTATTGCATCCTTACCGCTATCCTTTAATAAATATCCGTCTGCTCCTCCTGCGATTGCTTCAGTGATATTCTTATCATCATAGAAGGTAGTAAGTACTAATATCTTCACCTTCGGATATTTCTTCTTAAGGCGTCCTATCAGTTCTATTCCGCCCATTCCCTTCATATTAAGGTCCACAAGTGCTATGTCGCATTCCTTTTCCTTTAATATTTCAAGAGCTGCCATACCATCATTGGCTTTCCCTATTATTTCATAACCATTCAGTGATAGTATGATTTCTAGGCTATCTAGTAGCATATTTTCATCATCTACTAGGAGTATCCTTTTTATTTCACTGTTCATTAACGCTTCCTTCCCTGATTAACGGCAGTTCCACTATCGATCTAAAGCCTCCTTCATTTTCAAAGGAACATTTTCCTCCATAACGTTTCACATACTGCTCTATTTTCTTTAGTCCGAATCCGTTTTTTATTTTTATTTCTCTATTTGCTTCATTAAAATCGTTTTCACCGTTATCTTTTACTACAAGTCTTATATGTGCGCTATCGCCCTCTAGCAATACATAATATTCATTTGCGCCGCCATGCTTTAGGCCATTTGTCAGAAATTCTTCTAGCGCTCCTGTCAGAAATTCTGCATTCTCATGACTGATTTTGCTTCCGACATTTTCAGTTTTATACACTTTATCCACCTTTATCCTGCTATCCATGACAAAGTTTTCTATTATTGTATCAAAGTTACTGATTAAATCCGTTATTTCAAGCGGCGCGCCTGTATCATCTAAGGCTCTTACCGCTCTCCTTATTGATTCAAGGCTTCCTCTCATCCTTTCATTTGCATCGTTCATTCTCTTTCTAGCTTCGTCCGGCTTTACTTCATAAAGCATATCTGCTGCATCAAGAGTCATTATTGCCGCTGTTATGGAATGTCCTACGCTATTATGTATGTTCCTGCTGATATTTTCCCTCTCTACCAGGCGGGCATTCTGCTCTATAAGAAGATTCTGCTCGGCTAGCTCGCGGTTCAGCTTTTTTTCATGCATTTCATTGATGCTGAGTTTTGCAATCTTGTTACTATCATAGCTTTCTTTTTTTTGCATATATATAATGCTTTTCTTTATTCCTTCATACAGGGCTATTATGCCTATTAGAAAGATCACATATAAAAAGGACCTAGCTATTTGAATGCCGCCGAAATCCCCTTCGATATTTGCCCTGATAAGTGAATATGCTGCATAGCCTACCGCCCCTATAATACATTTTTTTACAAAATTTAGTTTATCCATCAGTGTTACTATTGAAAAGGTAACAAAGTTACCACCTAACACAGCATAGATAAGCATCAGCACATGCTTTGCAGGAAAGACCTTTACATCCATTTCTTCCGCCGTTACTGCTATCATAAGAAATCCTGCCAGCATAAGAAGCAGATAGCTGCTCTTAAAAACGAGTAACGATATCAAAGTCTGAAGGATGATTATGATTAAATTTATGTATATCAAATAAAGCCTCCATCCTCATTTTTACATGAGGCTCTCGTCGTATACTGCCCTTGAGCCGCCTACGTACTTTGCTCTGCTTCTCGCGCAGATTATTCCTGCTTCACCAATCTTCTTTACACTTATTCTGATTGGAACTACTACAGGATGAATATGCATTCCGATTAATGTTCCGCCTATGTCTATGCCAGCCTTTGCCTTACACTTTATATCCTCAACTACCACAGCCTTCTTAAATTTCTGATATGCTGCTGTCGCTAAGGCTCCGCCTGCATGATTTGGCTGAGGTATTGCGTTTACCTGCTCTAAATCATATTTATCTGCACATTCTCTTGATACTACAAGTGCTCTGTTCAAATGCTCACAGCACTGCGCTGCAAGGTAGATTCCTGCTTCATCAAGAACTTCCTTTGCTCCGTCAAAGATTGCTACTGCAACCTCTACGTTTGTGCAGGTTCCTATTTTTTCTCCTAATACTTCACTTGAAGAGCACCCTATTACAAAGATGTCGCCCTTCTTTAGCTTTGCTGCCTTTACTACCTCTTCTACTGCCTGCTTGGCCTGCTTTTTAATGTCTCTAAGTTCCATAACCCCGTCCTCCTTTTATCTGAAAATTATATTTACTGTTTCTATTTTACCTTTATCTGTAAGTTTTATTTACTGTTTCTAATTTACCTTTATCTATTGGTATTATCCTATAAAACTATACATTGTCTTTTTAGGTACAGTTCATTAATTTCAAAGACTTAAATATAACAATTCACATCCTTAGCATTAAGCTTTCCTGTCTGTGCGTATGTTACGCATCTAGAACCACCGTTGCATTTAGTAAAATGCTTGCATTTAATGCACCCTTCAGGAAACCTAGGCTTTGATAGCTTATTCATAGTTTCGTTATGATCTATCAAATCAACTAGTCTTCCTTCCTTGTAGATACTTCCGATTAGAAAAGGAAGGCGTCTACAAGGCATCATGGCTCCGTTTGCTAATACGATAAGGAGCCTCTTTCCTGCACTGCATTCATAGCCGCACTTATCCTCCGGCAATAACTGCAGGGATCTGTTATTATTAACAAATTTATACTTTTTAGATAATCTGCAGGCTTCCTCCGATAGCTCCTTAAATTCCTCAGTAGATAAATACACATTTCTATCATCTGTAACTACTCTGTCCCACCAGAGCTTATCTACCTTATGCTTTTTGCATATTAAAGCAACCTCTTTGAAGCTCTTATAATTCATCTTCATGGCAGTAAAGGAAATCAGCACCTTCACGCCTTTTTTCTTTAGATTATCTGCGCCGATCAAGGCCTTTTCAAAGGCGCCTTCACCTCTTATTCCATTATGGATTTTTTCCGGGCCATCTAGACTTATCTGCACAAATAAAGGCTTATACTCTGCTATTTTCTCTGCCATTTTCTCATCTATCAAGGTTCCATTGGTGAGAATTGAGAAAATCATGCCCCTTTTCTTTATTTCTGCTATAAGCTTAAAAATGTCAGGGTGAAGAAGCGGTTCGCCTCCTGTTAAATTTATCTGCCCTTCATAGCTGTGGAATTTTAAGTATTCCTCATACTTATCTAACACCTCCAGCATTTTTTCATAGGGCATTTTTGCATTGTAATCCTCCTGATAGCAATGAACGCAGTGAAGATTACACTCGTGCACTATGTGCCACTGAAGGTAATGTCTGAACATTTCTTAGTCTGCGCCTCCACCGCCACAGCTTGAACATGATGAGCAGGATGAACAGCTGCTTGATGAAGTATGAGCCGAGCTATATGATAAGCTTGATTCCTCGCAGCTATTATATGTATCATAGAAATAATCCTGATAATATATTGAATTATCTGCTTTAAACATCATAGTTCCTTCACACATTAAGGTAAATACTTCATAATGAGCATAGTTATTGTCTATAAAATAACCAAAATCCACCTGCTTATTCTTTACATACCCCATTACTTTCTTAGTATATTTCCAGTCTTTCCTATATTCCTTTAATTCTTCTTTTGAAAGCTTTGACTTTACGATATCAGTTATCTTTTTCTTTACGCTTGCTGCAAAGGTATGATGTCCTTCATAGTCATTTTCTATCTTTTCATTGAAATTGATTTCATTTAGATTTCCATCTACATTTACTGCTGTCTTTTCTATATATCCTAGGAACATTTCATCAAGTTCATTTTCTGCTCTGTCCCTATTAAGGAGCATGCTTCTGTCTTCTCTGATTTCAACGATATTTCTTCCAAGAAGACTTGCAAAATAGCTCTCAAAGAGTCTTTCTGTTCCTGCTGATTCATAGCCATATGCAAATTCGAAGCTAGTAAGCTTTGATTTCCATTTCTCACAAAGAGATCTTGGATACTCTGGCTCTGTCTTCACTTTATTTTTCAGCTTTATCGAGGTAACAATTTTCCTAATTATGTAAATTACAAATAGAAGCGGACAAAGCAGGTATATTACTATAATTAATATAGTTCCGCCTGTTCCTAAATCGTCATCATTAGCATTATTGAGGTCCTGCTCTGTTATAGGAACAGCATTAGCAAACTCTGTGCCATCCATTCTGAGCTTTACCTTAAACATTCCATCATGATTACTTGACTTTATTACAACAAAATTTTCATCATAATCTATGCTACTTGAATCTGAAGCGAATTTTACTTCATTTGTTGCACTTTTAGGTGTACTTATTGTTATGGATACATTTCCTACTGTCTTTTCAAAGTTTTTTCCTATTAACCTATAGGTAAAGAGATAATAAGAATTATCTACATACTTTATTGAATTTTCGAGTGTATAGCTGATGACATATTTTCTAGTCACATCCTCACTCTTACAGTAGCAGCTTACCTGCTGTCCTTTACCTGTAGAGGTTATATTATAATGATAATCCGGGCGTCCCTTTGTATCATCAGTGTATTCACACTGCACATCGTCTATCATTACTTCGAAGCTGTCTAGATCCAAAGTCATTTCCTCTTCCTTTGGAAGATCGGTATAAATATCCTTATAGAATCTTGTAAACTGGCCATCTTCAAAGCTTACTTTCCAATACTCTGTAACCTTTACCTTGCCATCTCTATCTATTTCAATCACAAAGTCGGCACTTGGAACACTGTAGCTATTTGCATATACCTTTACAGGCTTTATGCTAATACTTACCATCATAAGCACAAGAGCTATCATTAAAAATGCTCTTATCCTGCTTTTCATACAAATCAAAGATTTTCCTAGCATACAACAAACTCCTTTTTGGGGTTATTTTATATCTTATACATTTTACCACAAAGAAAATCTTCATTCAATAACCAATTTATTCATAAAAAAGGACTATTGCTCCGCATTTAACGAAGACAATAGTCCTTAATATCAAATTATAAACTTTATTCTATAAATTTCTCAAAATCTTCATCACCCCATCTTCATCATTTGATGACGTTTGATGCTTCGCCATTTCCTTTATTTTTTCGTGGCCATTTGCCATGGCATAGCTCTCTTCTACTGCAGCTAATAAATCATAATCATTTAAATAGTCACCAAAAGCCATACTTTCTTTTGCTGTAATACCATAGGTTTTCTGTATCTGCTTTACTGCGCTTCCTTTATTAATACCGGCATTTGCTATGTCTATCCAGCTGACTCCTGATAGCACCGGCGCTACAGTTTCTTTTTCCACTAGCGAGGTTATTTTTGCTAAATTTGCTTCTGCCTGCTTTCCTTTAAAGAATATAGCTACCTTTACTATATCATCATCTGGAAGCTTGTCAAAGCTTTCTATCCATTCCTTTCTAACATAATACATGAAGGTATTGTTCTTTACTTCCTCATCTGTGGTGGTATAGTAGGCGCATTTTACTCCGCAGGCTATAGCATAGGCCAAGTCTTCTTTATCTCCTGTTTTTTCTTTGTACTCTGTATTTATCTGCTTTACTATATCAAGGCTCTTTTTTACTGCTTCCTTTTTCATCGGATCCTTATATATTATTTCTCCCTTTGCAAAAACAAGTGCTCCGTTATCAGCTATAAATACGAGTTCATCTCTTATGGTTTCAAAGTCTTTTTCTAGCGTGTAATACTGTCTTCCACTTGCTATTACTATTTTTAATTCATCATGCTTCTTTACCCATGGTATGAAGTCCCCTGGCAACTGCTTTTTGCTATCCAAGAGGGTTCCATCCATGTCTAATGCTACTAGCTTTATCATATTTTTCCCTTTTTCTTTTTCATTTTAAAATTATTCTATATCATTATTAAGAATACAATTTATTATAATTTCCTATTTCGGTTTCCTATTTTGAATTCTTATATACAGTAACCTTGCACTTTACAGTCTTTCCGTTTTTTGTGGTGGCTGTTATTACTGCTGTTCCTGCCTTTTTTGCTGTTACAATGCCATTTTTAACTGTTGCTACCTTTTTGTTGCTGCTTTTCCATGTTACTGACTGATTACATATTATTGGAAGCACTGTTGCTGAAAGCTTTAAGGTATTTCCAACCTTTATTCCCTTTTTATAGGTATTTAAAACAACGCTTTTTGCTTCTGTTATTTCTATTTTACCTGCATCTGGAAGTCCATAGCCGTAATATTCATCCCAGCCTTTTTCTCCTAAATCCGTGCAGGAATCTTTTATTCTCTGCTCCACCTGCGCCGGAGTAAGCTTTGGATTAATTACCTTTAGCATTGCGGCAAGTGCTGTTATGTGAGGGGCTGACACTGAGGTTCCTGTTTTTTCCCAGTATCCTCCTAAATAGCATGCTCCGAGCACATTAGTTCCTGGCGCTGATACATCTACTGTTTTTCCGTAATTTGATGAACGGTTTCTTTCTATGTTTGAATCAATATTTGCTGTTACTATGACATTTTCTTTATCTGAAGGCCTGAAATTTGCAGTATTTGAATTATAATTTCCCGATACTGTTACAAAGGTAACACCCTTTTCATTCACTGCATAATCAATGGCATCATTATAGGCTTTGTTAACTTCATCCTTTTGCAGTAATATACTAAAATTTATTACATCAGCCCCATTTTCTGCTGCATATTCTATTCCAAGAATCTGATCAGTATAGTGACCTTCATTATATTCATTTAGAACTTTGACCGGCATTATCTTTATGTTATTTAGCCCCTTTGTGCAGTCTGCTATTACACTCGCCATAAAGGTTCCATGTCCAACATCATCCTTTGGATCATCGTCATCATTTACAAAGTCATAGCCATTATCAGTTAATCTTCCCTCTAGGCTTTCATGCTCTGATACGCCTGAGTCTAAGAGTGCTACCACAACTTTTGTGTCATAGATTTTAGCTTTTTCTATTAACTCATCTACCTTTAAGGAGACTACTCCCCATGAAAAGTGCCCATTATAGGCTTCTAAGGCTTCCTTTACTTTCTCTGAACCTCTATCTACTCTTCCTAGATACTCCAGATATTCCTCTAGCAGTTCTTCTTCGCTTTTTTCTTCGCTTTTTTCTTCGCCTTTATCTTTACTACTTTCTTCACCTTTATCGTTGCTACTTTCTTCGCCTTTGTCTTTGCTACTTTCTTCGCCTTTATCTTTGCTACTTTCTTCACTTGAAGCTGCTACTGCATCATCCATTTCAGCCCAAAGCACAGCTTCCATTTCATTTATTTTTTCAAGGGCTTTTCTTGTTTCTTCTACTGTTTTAAATAAAAGGACATATCTATCTCTTGTTCCTTTTACCACCATAGCTGGAGATAAGCCCTCTATATCTATTTCTGAGCCATTTGTCTTTACTATTACACGAAGACTAGAAAACTCGCTTTTCTTTTCCTCTTTAGATAGCTTTTTAACATATTCTCTGCTTACTTCATACATTTCATCAAGCGCTTTAGCAAAGGCTACTGTACTATCCGAAGCATCTAAGAATTCATATTCTTCTACATCTGAAGGCTCGTCGAATGCGCTTATATTAACTATATCCGCTTTAGCCTTTACGGGCGTCAAATTAATCAGCATTACTGTACTAAGAGCTAATACAAATGCCCTTTTTATATTTTTATTTTTCATTATTTTCCTTCATTCTAACTACTTTTCATCTACTTCTTCAAAAAAGTCGCTCTTTTTATGGCATCCTTGCCAAATTTTTCTCTTAGTGAATCCACCGCAGCATCTAGCTTTTTCATTTTTTCATTATTTTTAGTCTTGAAAAAATCCATCTGCTCGTATTCGCCCGAATCAACCTTTGCTGCACTTACTCCAATAAGCCTTATACCAACATTCTTCCACTCCGGAAGGCTTCTTATCTTTTTATACATCTCAAGAACGCCTTCATAGATGTTATTGGTTATGTCAGTTGGCTCCGGAAGCTTTTTCTGCCTCTGGATATTTTTAAATTTATTGCTGGTAAGCTTGCAGCTTACTACTGCAGCTGAAACTCCGTCTGCTCTAACTCTTGCTGCAACAGCCTCTGTCATTTCAAGGATTATATGCTCTGCAAGTTTATCATCATATAGATCCTCAGGAAGCGTAATTTCATGGCCATAGCTTTTGGCTGCTTCTCTCTCCTGCCTTACAATTAAGGAGCCTCTTCCATTAGCCAAATTCCAAAGGTCTCTTCCATGCTCGCCAAGCTTTCCTACTATTAGCTTTTCTGAAGCGGTTGCCAGCTCACCTATTCTTTTTATGCCTATTTCATTAAGCGCCTTGGTAGTAGCATCTCCCGAAAACAGAAGATTATCTACCGTAAGAGGCCATATTTTCTTTTCTACCTCATTGCTGTAGCAGGTATGCACCTTATCTGGCTTTTCAAAGTCTGAAGCCATTTTTGCCAGTGGCTTTACATCTGATATCCCAACATTTACGGTAAAGCCCAGGGTATCTTTTACTTCATCCTTTAATTTATAGGCAAATTCTTCCAAATCTCCATATATACCCTCCGTTCCAGTAAAATCACAGTAGGCTTCATCTATGCTCACCTGTTCTACCACAGGGGCATATTTCTTTAATATGGCTATAAATTTCTTTGAACATTCCGAATAATACCTATGCTCTGATGGTACAACTAGTAAATCCGGGCACTTTCTTCTTGCAGAATATATGCTCTCTGCCGTTTTTATTCCATATTTCTTTGCAGGTATTGATTTAGCAAGGACTATGCCGTGCCTGGTATTTTCATCTCCCCCTATTACTGAAGGCACTGTCCTTATATCTAGCTCTTCGCCGTTCTTTAGTCTCTTTACTGCGCTCCAGCTAAGGAACGCTGAATTTACATCTACATGAAATATTACTGTTTTACTCACGTCATTCCCTCGCTTTCTCTTTTTCAGAAACCATTATATACCTTTGGGATTATTTTATGCAACCTTTTTGCCAAAAAGAACCTGCACTTATAATGCAGGCTCCTTTAATCTACAAAAACTTATATATACACTTTAGTTTAAAGAATAGTAAAGCCCCTTCTTTGCCATAAGTTCCTCATGAGTTCCCGACTCTGCTATGCCCTTATCTGCTATGTAGAGTATCCTCGAGGCATTTCTTATGGTCGAAAGTCTATGTGCAACTATGAAGGCTGTCTTATCCTTTAGAACCACCTCTAATGCCTTTTGGATGAGATTTTCTGTTTCTGTGTCTATGGCACTGGTAGCTTCATCTAGTATTATTACGGATGGGTTCTTCAGGATTATTCTTGCAAATGAAATGAGCTGCTTCTGGCCTGCTGATAAGCCGCTTCCGCGCTCTGCCAGCTTTGTATCATAACCTTCTGATAAACCTAGAATAAATTTTTCTGCATGGATTTTTCTTGCTGCCTCTTTACATTCTTCATCCGTTGCATCCGGTCTTCCGTAACGGATATTTTCTAGTACGCTTCCCTTGAAAATAAATGGGTCCTGCATCAATACTCCGACCTCTTTTCTAAGGGAATGAAGTCCTGCTTTTCTTACATCTATTCCATCTATGGTAACACTTCCTTCTGATACGTCATAAAATCTTGTAAGAAGGTTTATTACCGTTGTTTTACCTGCTCCCGTTGGTCCAACAAGCGCTATGGTCTCTCCAGGCGTTACATGAAGGTCAAAGTTCTGTAATATCGGTACTCCTTCATCATAACCAAAGGTTATGTTATTAAAGTCTACCTTTCCCTTTACATCCTTTAGCTCTACTGCAAAATTTTCCTCTGCTATTTCTACCGGATGATCTATCGTATCAAAGATCTGCTCTAAGTTCGAGGTTACCTGGGCTAGCTGTTGTATGATGATTGCTATCTGTGTCAAAGGTCCTGAGAACTGCGTCATATACGCCGTAAAGGCTACTACTGTTCCTGCATCCATTCCACCAGATCCATTTAATATCATAGAAAAGGCTACTGCATAAAGACCTATGGTTCCTATATTCCACAAAAGCTCTACTATCGGAGTGTTAAGCTCGTTCCTTACTACTATCTTCATCCACTGCTTTAGTGAAGCTTCGTGCACCTGACCGTATATGTCAGAATTCATCTTGATTCTATTATTGCTCTTTATGATTTTTTCACCCATTATTGTCTCTACTAGAAAGGCTGAACGGTTTGAAATTTTTGCCCTATGAGCATTAAAGAGCTTTCCTATCGACATCCTGAGCAGTATTACAAGCGCCATCATAGGCACTACTGTTATAAATACCACCAAAGTAAGCTTTGGACTTAGCGATAGCATGAAGAAGGTAACCACAACTATCCTTACTATGTAGGTTATAAATAGAAGTACATAGTTTGTAAAGAAGTTTGCAAGGTCATTTACATAGTCAGTTACTCTTACAACTATCTTTCCATCTGGCTTTGAATCAAAGTAGTCAAATGGAAGCTCCTGCAGCTTATAAAATATATCTTTTCTTATTACTGATATTACGTTATGACCTAATCTTCCCATGAGGGTCTGATGAAGGAAATTTATTCCTATTTCTAAAAGAGCAAGTATTGCCATGGCTCCTATGGTGAAGGCTAGGGCCTTCATATCTTCATCTACTACTACCTCATTTATTATTTTTCTAAGAAGAAGAGGTGATAGAAGTCCGGTCACCGCCGATACTCCCATTAATACAAGTACGAATATGAAGACCTTTTTGTGCGGCAGTATGTAACGCAGTATTCTGCCGAACTGCTTCATATCTATTTTCTTTTCTATTACTTCATCCTGGAAGTAAGTATTTCTCTTTGCCATATCACGCCCCCTCTGCCTGTACTTTGTCCACCAAGTCGCGGCTCCTCGCCATCTGTGAGTTATATACCGCTGCAAAGTGACCATTTAGCTTCATCAGCTCCTCAAAGCTTCCTCTTTCGATGATTCTTCCATCCATAAGATAGATTATTTCATCGCAGTCTGCTACTGAGGTCATTCTGTGTGCTGAGATAAGCAGTGTCTTTTCCGGGTAGTGCTTCTTTATATCGGCGAGCAGCCTCTTTTCTGTATCTACATCAAGAGCCGAGGTAGAATCATCTAATACCAGTACCGGTGAATTCTTTAAAAGAGCTCTTGCTATTGATACTCTCTGCTTTTGTCCGCCCGAGAGTCCATAACCTCTTTCACCTACAATGGTATCATAACCATCCTCTAGCTTTTTGATAAAGCCTGCTGCCTGTGCATGATAGGCTGCCTCCCTTACCTTATCTTCATCAACTGCCGGGCGCGGGAAGGCAATATTTGAATCTATGGTGTTTGAAAATAAAAATACATCCTGGAATACATATGAGAATTTATCTCTAAGGGATTCAAGGGTATATTCCCTGATGTCCTTTCCATTTAGCTCTATGCTTCCTGAGGTCATATCATGAACTCTTATAAGCGATTCTAAAAGAAGGCTCTTTCCGCTTCCAGTTCCGCCTACTATTCCGATTCTGCTTCCCTGAGGAATATCCAGCGAAATATCTGTAAGCATCTGTCTGTCATCAAGTACCATTGAAGCATTTTTGATGCTGATATGGATATTTTCAGTTTCCTTTACC
>JAEEGF011369597.1_pt1 | contig 17168 bp, 11 predicted proteins | sample 9134171 | NCBI WGS metagenome assembly JAEEGF01 (sample SAMN16246542, study PRJNA631951) | gut metagenome | biome: gut microbiome; feature: rumen; material: AP-attached | host: Bos | place: Iran: Karaj | collected 2018-10 | reverse complement strand
CCCGTGGGCGCGGCAAGAAGAACATCCATGCCCTCCTTTTCAAAAAAGCGGATCATCGCGTTTATGGTGGTCGTTTTTCCTGTTCCCGGGCCTCCCGTAAGCACCAGGACGCCGTTTTTTACGGCTTCCCGCACTGCCTCATGCTGCAGTTCGTCAAGCTCCGTCCCTATGTCCTTCATGACTCCGACAAGGCTGTCGTCGATCCTTTTGTCTTCAATGTCATAGGTGCAGTTGAGATCGCACAGCATCCTCGCGGAATTGAGTTCCATGTAATAATACGCGGCGAGATATACATAGCGCACGTTGTCGTCTTTAAGGATGACCTTTTTGTCAAGGACGAGCTTGAACACTATCCTGTCAAAGGTGTCACGGTCGGTCTCCACAATGCGGAGCGTATGCTTAAAGAGTTCTTCGTCGGGAAGGCATACATTTCCGTTTGCGAGGGCCTCGTTAAGCGTGTAAATGACGGCCGCGCGCACTCTGAACTCGTCGTCCGGAGCTATGCCCGCCGCAAGCGCTATGCTGTCCGCGGTCTTAAATCCGACTCCCTGTATATCCTCCGCAAGTCTGTAAGGGTTTTCTCTGAGCACCTCATACATCCTGCTGCCGTAATGATTGTATATCTTTATCGCAAGGTTATTTGATATTCCGAATTTCGACAGAAAAATGAAAGCGTTCCTCGCTTCCTGTTTTTCCACAAACTGCATTGCAATACGCTGTGCGCCGCGCTCGCTTATGCCTTTTACTTCCGCGAGCCGCTCAGGTTCGTTTTCGATGATGTGGAAAGTGTCGTCTCCAAAGCGCGACACTATCCTTTTTGCAAGAGCCTCGCCTATGCCGCTTATCACGCCGCTCGCAAGATAGCGTTCGATCTCGTGCGCGTTTGTGGGCGGAATGGCGGTTATGCTCGTGACATTTATCTGGTCTCCGTATTGAGGGTGGAATATCTCCTCGCCCTGAACCTCCACATATTCTCCGGGGTCAAAAACAACAGTCATGATACCGGTACAGCAGACTTCATCGTCTTCTGTTTCGAGCATCATGACTGTATATCCGTTTGATTCGTTCCTGTATATTATTTTTTCGATATACCCCTTGACCGTTGTCATATCCGTCAGGTATCTCTCTTCATTGACTCATAGAGCATCTTTGCGATGCCGAGATTGCTGTTTTCGCTGACCAGCTTTGCATATTCCTGATAGAGCGTATCGCCGAACAGCTTCATGTATGCGTTGTCCTCGTCCTCATCCTTGGGCACGAGAGTCTCTTTTGTGGATTTAATGACCTGCTCCACAAGGTATTCCTCAAAAGACTTGCAGGCCGCCATGAGTTCTTCATCGGAAGCCTCGGAAACATTCAATCCGGACAGCTTTCCGCTGAGCTTGTCGGCGTTTGCCTCGGAAGCCTTTCCGGCAAGCTGTTTTGTGTACATCAGATCAGAGCCGAGTGATATTGCCATAGATCATTATCCTCTCAAGTTGTTTGCCTGCTGTAACATTTCGTCGGATGCGTTGATGATCTTTGAGTTCATCTCGTATGCACGCTGCGCGACGATGAGGTTTACCATCTCGTCGACCGCCTGTACGTTGGAAGCCTCAAGATATCCCGAGTAGACCTTTGTGGGCTTTAACGCGTCATCCTCAGTCTCGGATCTCGGAGCGCCCGATGCCTCGGATTCCTGAAGAAGGCTTCCCGAGATCTTTAAAAGGCCCGAAGGATTGTTGAACTGCACAAGTCCTATCTGTATCCCAAGGTCCGTTATGGTCTCGTCCTTCTCGCGGTAGGATATCTTGCCGTAGCTGTCGATGATGAGGTTTGATGTGACAATGTCACGGTCAAACACAATGGGCTCTCCTGTGGAGCTTAAGACCTGATATCCGTCGGAATTGCAGAGCGCAAGTCCGTTGTTGTCGATGGAAACGTTGAAGTTGCCGGCTCTTGTGTAAGCCACGCTGCCGTCACTTGTCTGTACCTGGAAAAATCCTTCGCCCTCAAGTGCAAAATCAAAGGTGTTTTCGGTGCGGGTGAGCGCTCCCTGTACAAAACGTGATGTAACGGATGCGAGTCTCACACCTGATCCAACCTGTCCGATAACGGGCTTCGGATTGTTTTCGTTGTCGAGAGTCTTTCTCTGTAATTTGGAATAAAGGAGAGTCTTGAACTCGTTCGTCTCCTTTTTGTAGCCTGTGGTATTGATGTTTGAAAGGTTGTTGGAAATGGTGTCGACAGCGGTCTGCTGTGCGATCATTCCCGACGCACCGGTCCAAAGTGATCTGAGCATGATCGGTTACCTCCTGGTAAGAAACTAAAGCCTTATACTCTGCCGATATTGTTTACCGACTGATCGAGTGTTCCGTCTATCGTCTGGATGACCTTCTGGTTTGCTTCATACGCCCTGGTGATGGTGATGAGCGATACCATCTGGTTTATGACGTTTACGTTTGACTGTTCGAGATAGCCCTGACGCACGAGCGCGGTCGCCTCTTTTTCGGTGGCGCCTTTTACGGGCTCATACATAGTATCGGCATATTTTCTCAAAAAATCATAGTCTTCAAAATCTCTTATCACAAGCTGATCGATCAGATCGCCGTTTGCAAAGACTGCACCGCTCGCGTCGATCTTTATCGTCATGTCGGTAGGTACCACAAGGTCTCCCGCGTCGGACTGCAGATGATTACCGTCCGCATCGGTCACTGCGCCGTCTTCCCTGATGGTAAAATTGCCGGCTCTGGTATAGCGGATATGGCTGTTTCCTGCGTTGTCCACAACTCTCACCGTGAAGAAACCGTCGCCGTCAAGCGCGAGATCGTAGGTGTTTCCTGTCTGTCTCAGCGATCCCTGGGCGTAATCAGTGTATTCCTCGCCTATCTTCACGCCGAGGGTGACCTTTCCGATCATTTCGTCTCTGTCATAGTTTTCCGAACGGTCCCTCACCTTTATTGCAAGCATGTCGTCAAAGGGCCTGCTTGTGGTATTCTGGGTCTTGTAGCCGGTGGTGGAGGCATTGGCGACGTTGTTTGAGATAACGTCGAGTCTTTTCTGTTCATTTCTCATGCCTGTCCAGGCGGTGTAAAGACCTCTTACCATGTGGGGTTCCTTTCATTAGTCGCTCGAAATCCTTCGGATTTCTCTTCTCTGCTCCGGCCTAAAAGACAGACCGGAGGCCTAGTCGCTCGAAATCCTTCGGATTTCTCGCTGTCACTGCTTTACTTCGTAAAGCAGTGACCTACTTCATAGTATCAATAACTTCTATGTATCTTCCGGTGCCGATGGCAACAGCGGTTCTGGGGTTGTCTGCGGTGATGGTGCGGATACCGGTCTTTTCTTCGATGAGCTCTTCAAGTCCCCAGAGCTGGCAGCCGCCGCCGGTGAGCACGATACCGTTGCTCGCGATATCTGCGGCAAGTTCCGGAGGAGTCTTTTCAAATACTCTCTGGATCGCGTCGACTATCTGCGATGTGGGCTCACGGAGAGCTTCCTCGGTCTCCTCGGAAGTGACTGCGATGGTCTTGGGCAGGCCGCTCGCCGCGCCGCGTCCTTTTACGTTCATCGCGATGGACTCTGGTCTTCTGTATGCGGAGCCGATCTTTAACTTTATCTCTTCTGCGGTCCTTTCACCGATGACGATGTTTTTGCTCCTTCTCAGGTATCTGCTGATGAATTCGTCAAAATCATCACCTGCGACCTTGATGGATGCGCTGATGACCGTGCCGCCGAGCGAGATTACTGCGATATCGGTGGTACCGCCGCCTATATCCACTACCATGTTGCCACAGGGCTTTGTGATGTCAAGGCCTGCGCCGATAGCTGCCGCAATGGGCTCCTCGATGATGGCTACGGACTTTGCGCCTATGGTGTAGGCTGCATCCTCAACCGCTCTTTTTTCAACTTCGGTGACGCCCGAAGGCACGCAGATGGAAACTCTGAGCTTTCCGAAGCGGTGCTTGCCAAGTGCTTTGTTCACAAAATGCTTGAGCATTTTTTCGGTAACGGTGTAGTCCGAGATAACGCCGTGTCTTAAAGGTCTTACCGCAATGATGTTTCCGGGGGTACGTCCGATCATCTGCCTTGCGTCTTCTCCGATGGCGCGGATCTTGTTCGTGTCGCGGTCGAATGCGACTACGGAAGGCTCAGTGAGCACAACGCCTCTCCCCTTTATATATACGAGAACCGTAGCGGTTCCCAGATCGATGCCGATATCGTTGTTGAACATAGATAACTCCTTTCGAAACTCCTCATAACTTGATACAACAAAGAATTATATACATTATCATATCATTTTTCAAATGTTTTTGAAGATTTTTCGAATAATCGGCCCAAAACATTTATCGGCATTTTTATCGTGGTTCTTTAGAAGAAAAAAGTAGATAATCCGCGGACGAAATGATAGAATCGAAATCAATAAAAAGCAAGAGGAAAAACCATGGACAGAACCATTTCGAGATTCAGCACATTTATGAGCCTTAAGCTGTCAAACGCAGTCGTTATCCTGTTTTTGTTTGCGCTCCAGCTCGTCTTTGTTTTTTTTGACTACCGTAATTTCTCGCCCGTCTACATACTTTTTGCGACGCTCATCGCGCCGTTTCTTTTGTCGCTCGTACTCGACAGGGGACAGAACAAAAACAAGGACTCCCAAAAGAAGGAGTCCTATCCTGAGCTCAGAAAAAAGCTCGGCTATACAGATCTTAAATACCAGTGCCAGTCTTACACGTTCCTCATGACCGTGATCCTGCTGATCCTGTGGTATTTCAGGATGCGCGGGGTGGAAGCCGTGTTCTCTCCCGCTTCCCAGATGCCCGTGCTCACATTGTTCATTTATGCCGCAGTGCGCATCGCTGTGTGGCTTTTCTATCTGATCCTTTTCAGGTTCTTTCCGTTCAAAGCCTTTAAATGACCGTACCGTTCAGCGCTTAAAATATTTCCTGCCGAAATCATCGATAGGCATGGGCTTTGAATAGTAGTATCCCTGGATCACATCACACGACGCGTTCTGGAGGAAGTTCTTCTGTTCCACCGTTTCCACGCCTTCCGCGAGCACCGTGATATCAAGGTCTTTCGCCATCGAGATGACATGGGATATGACCTTCTGCTCACGTGCATTGTCCGCATTTCCGCATTCGTCAAGGAAACCCTTGTCAAGTTTCAGCACATCCACGGGCATCTCACGTAAGAGATGCAGTGACGAATAGCCCGATCCGAAATCGTCCATGGAAAGCCCGAAGCCCGCGTCTTTTATGAGATACATCACATCAAGGAGACGGTCCATCTCGTCATAGATCGCGGTCTCCGTGAGTTCGATCTCAAGGTATTTCGGCTCTATCTCGTATTCCTTTGAAAGTCTTATGAGATTCCCCACAAAATCTTCGTCATAAAGGTGAAGCCTTGAAAAGTTGACCGACACCGTGATCAGCTGTCTTCCCGCTCTCTTCCAGTCCCTGAGTTTGCGACATACTGTCTCGAAAACGTAAAAATCGATCTCTTTTACAAAGCCGTCCACCTCTGCTATGGGAATGAACATATTGGGCGCTATCATTCCTTTTTCGGGATGATTCCATCTGATCAGCGCTTCCGCGCCGATGACCTTTTCTTCGGGTATCCCGTATTTCGGCTGCAGATAGACCACAAGCTCCTCGTTTTTGATGGAGTTTAAAAGGTCGCTCTCAAGCTCATGCTGCTCGATGTCCTTGTTGAAATCCTCGTCGCTGTAGAAAGCGATCTCGTTGGACATCGACTTTCCGATGCCCTTTCTCGCTACATTCGCTCTGGAACGTATGCGGTTGACATCTTCATTTCCGTTTATCAGATAAACACCGCATCTGAAGAATATCTTTGCGGCTTTTCCTTCATCGTTTTCCGGCACCTCGGTGCAGTAATTGAGCATCGTCTCAAGTCTCTTTACCAGCTCGTCGACAGTGTCGTATTTCAGGAGCATCGCAAAATGGTCTCCGCTCGTACGGCAGACATTCTCGTCCTTTGTCACTGCTTTTGAGAGGATGTCCGCAATGTATTTGAGCACTCTGTTGCCGTATTCATATCCGAGCGTGCTGTTTACAAACTTAAAGCCCGTAACATCCGCGATCGCATAGGCATATTTGCCTTCTCCTTTTTCAAGGATAGCCGCAACGGTCTCTTTATGCAGGGATTTCAGCGGGAGATTCGTAAGATCGTCATAGCTGATGGCGCGCTCCATCTCCTCGTCGCGTTTTTTCCCTGTGATCATGGCAAATGCCACCTGGAACACAAGCACTACAACGGTGAGAACAAACAGTCCTGCAATAAGCCCTACAGTCTTTCTGGTGACGCCGTACACATCTTCCGATTTTGCCATGGAAACAACGATCACTCCGTTGTAATCGGGAAGTCCGGCCCCGTAGACCAGATATCTGGTCCCGTTGATCGATATCTCCGCCACACGGTCGGCATCCTCTTCAAAATGCCGTATGTAGTCCATGAGCTTCAAAGCTCCGGGCGTCTCCTCTGCCAGAAGGAAGTTCCCCTTGTCGTCATAAAACTCGGGGGATACCGTATTCACGATTATCTCTCCATTCTCGTCGACCAGCAGATTGGTGCCGTTGTGGTTGAAAACGGGTTCGGAGATCTTCATGGAAAAAGGCTGTGAATCAAACTCGGCCATAAGCATGCCGGCCACCTCGCCGTTTCTGATCCAGCGTGTGGAAAGCACTATACGTCCGGTGTCCTTGAGATAAGAGATGGCATTGTTGCCCGCAAGAGTATCTTCCCAGATGGAAATATCATAAAGACTGTATTGCTGTCCGTTTGTATCGAGGCATGTATCCGCAGTGGGGATATAAACACCGAGTCTTCTCGCGGAGATGCTCATTTCGAGCGTTTTCATCCTTGACAGTTCTTCCGCGTTGGGAAGACTTTCTCCGCCCATGAACGTGGCGATCAGGTCAAGGATATCGGTCCTTGCCCCAATGAATTCTCTGATCCCGTTCTGCTTTTCTTCTGCCTGCAGAACGAATTCATTTTCGCTCTTTTCCGTCACATGGCGTTCAATGAGAACAGAAATAACAGCGCCTGCGAGCGCGAAAAGAGTAACGATGCCCGTTATGATGAATATCCTTCTCCTGACTTTGTTTCTCACGGCAACCTCCATGTTCCCGTTTTAAGGGTGCTCCCCATAAACCCTTGCCTCCGGGCAGTCTTTTCCGACCGCCAAAATACGTGGGAATTGTAACACAAATTGGTGCATTTAACAATAATTCAACCAAAAATTCAGACTATAGTCCCAAAAAGTTTAGGCTGGATTTAATATTATTTAACAAAAAAATTAGGGAATCTTCTCAGACTCCCCAAATATTGCCATAAATTCTCATTTTTCCTTTCTCAAGTGGAAAGCAGGATACGGTCGTTGTCGAGCTGTTTTCCGGCGGATTCCCTGAATTTCAAAAGAAGCATATCGGTGGTAAGTTCCGCTTTTTTTGCGCCTTCCGCGTCAAAGACGATATTTCCGTCATCCATCATGATTATCCTGTTTCCGAATTCGAGCGCCTGGTGCATATTGTGCGTTACCATGAGACATGTGATCTTGCCGTTTTCGGTGATCTCGCGGGTGATCTTAAGGACCTTGTCGGCAGTCCCCGGATCGAGCGCGGCTGTATGCTCGTCAAGCAGCAATATGCGAGGAGGGTTGTATGTTGCCATCATCAGGGTGAGTGCCTGTCTCTGACCGCCCGAGAGCAGCCCCACAGGCTGTTTCATACGATCCTCGAGGCCCATTCCGAGAAGCGCGAGCTTTTCGCGGAAGTCGTTCTTTTCTTTTTTTGAAACGCTTGAAAGCCAGCCGCCGTGCCCTGCGGCAAGAGCAAGATTTTCCTCTATGCTCATTCCGGGCGCGGTACCCAGCATGGGATCCTGGAAAAGCCTTCCTATGCGGCGCGCTCTGATGTGTTCGGGCATCAGGGTGATGTCCTCACCGTCGAGTTTTATGCTTCCCGAGTCGGTTATGAACGAACCTGCTATCGCGTTGAAAAGCGTGGATTTTCCGGCTCCGTTCGAACCGATCATCGTGATGAAATCGCCGTCCTTCACAATGAGCGAAAGGTCGCGTATGGCCTTCTTTTCGTTTATCGTGCCGGGATTGAAAGTTTTGGAAATATGCGATATCTCAAGCATCTTTTTCCTCCTCTCCCCTCTTCAGGATCAGACGGCGCCTGAGCATCGGCAGCTTTGACCTGAAATAAGGCGCGGAGATCGTGACAATAACTATCACAGAGGAAACAAGCTTAAGCATGGATGCGGGCATGTGGAGTCTCAGCGCGATCATATACACGATCCTGAAGATCATGGCTCCGATCACCGCTCCGACAGCTCTCTTGGGGATGCCTCCTTTTCCCATGAACACACGTCCCAAAAGGAGCGACGCGAGCGCAATGGTGAGCATGCCCGAACCTATATCGATGTTAGCGGACTTCTGGGACTGCGCCATAAGACATCCGGAAAGCCCGGTGAACGCATTTGCGACAACAAGTCCGATGATCGTGGTAAACACAGGATTGATCGAGCTGGATCTTACCATTGCCGGATTGTCGCCTGTTGCTCTTATCGCAAGGCCGAGCCTTGTGCGAAGGAAAAGCACAAGGAATACGACCACAAGCGCCACAGCCGCGATCACAACGATCAGCTTGTGGAAAGAAGCGAGAAAAGTGCCTGTGAGCGCCTTTTTAACCATTGTAAAGATCGTGGTGGTCTTATTAAGGTTCACAAGGGAAGAGTTGTTCATGATCGCGATGTTCACCGAATAGAGGCCCGTGTTCACGATGATACCTGAAAGCAGCGAATCGATGCCCATTTTTGTCTGAAGGAGCGCTGTGATGAGTCCCGACAGCATTCCTGCCGCTATCGCCGCAAATATCGAAAGCACGGGATGCCCGGAAAGGGCAACCATCGCGCCGACCGCTGCCCCAAACGTAAAGCATCCGTCAGTCGAAAGGTCGCATACGTTCAGCATAGAATAGCTCAAAAACAGCGCAAGTACCGTAAGTGAACTTATCAGGCCAAGCTCCAGAGTCGTCTGTATCAATTCAAGTACAGCCGAAAGATCCATGATCACATCTCCCTTTTACAAATTATTACTTAAAGCTCTCCGCTGTGGTTATCTCCTGTACCTTTGTGCAGAGAGGCTCAAATGCCTTTTTGATGGTCTCGTAGTCAAAACCGATCTGTGCGCAGGTTTCGGTGTTTACTGTTGCCGTACCGTTGTCAAAAGTCTTTACCGCAAGATTTGCGGGATCCTTTTTGTCAACGAGTACCTGCTTTACCATGTTTGCGGTCTCTACTCCGAGGTTTGCGTAGTCAACGCCGTAGCCGAGGAACGCGCCGTTTAAAGCGAAGGAATCCGCGCCGGTGTAGTGAGGGATCTTTGCTGCGGCAAGCTTCTCATAGATCGAAAGCTCAGCCTGCATGATCGTATTGTCCGAAGGAGTAAAGATCGCGTCTACGCCGTCAAGCACCATGGAATCTGCGGCAAGCATTACTTCCGATACGTTCGTTCCTGTATGCTCCACAAAAGCCACACCCTTATTTGTGAGGTATTCCTTAGCCTGTGCAATAGCGGTGGTCGAAGCATCCTGACCAGCGTCATAGAGAAGTCCCACAAGATCTGCCTCGGGATTTGCGGCGAAGATAAGGTTGAATACGGCGTTTGTGTCAAGATAGTCGGAGGTGCCGGTGATGTTTGCGCCGGGCTTTTCAAGTGATTCAACGATACCTGTCGCAAGAGGATCGGAAACAGCGGCAAAGATGACCGGGATCTTGTTGTCCTCTGTGGCTGCCTGCATTGCCATCGCAACGGGAGTCGCGATACCTACCATGAGGTCCACTTTATTTGAAATGAAGTTCTGGATTATCTGGTTCATGACATTTGCGTCAGCGTTGCAGTTGTCATAGAGCACCTTGAAGGTCACATTGTTTTCTTTTCCGAGTACCTCGAGCTGCGCCCTGATATTGTCAACGATCTGGTTAAGTGACGCGTCATCCACAAAGTTGCAGATGCCTACAGTGAACGTGTTTGCCTCTTTTTTGTCCCCGCATCCGGTAAGGCAGCCTGTTGCCAAAACGATGCAGATAACTACAGTGATCATTCTCTTGAGTAAGTTTTTCATAGTGTTTCTCCTCTTTAAAAAGTTTTTGAGTGATGAGGGACGCCGGTAAAAAAATAACCTGTCCCTGCATGTTACTGCGGGGACAGGAATGATATCCTGCGGTGCCACCCTGCTTGATGCTCGCGCATCCACTCTGTCGTACACTTAAGGCCGTCAGTATACGTTTCCGTTCTTAACGGAGTGTCGTCTCCGTCTTACCTAATTCCCGAAAGGGGTTCGGCTCGCCCTCAGAAGTCCATTCGCCGCCAGTCTTGATGCTTTCCTTCCACCAATGGAAAACTCTCTGTAAACAGTGTCCGACAGTTACTTACTCTTCATCACCGGTTTATGGTTTAGTACTTTACCACTATAAATCGTAAATGTCAACCGCTTTTTAAAATTTGTCATAAATGTTACAGGTCATATTGCTCAAACAATCGCTACATGATCACCCTGATGTCCGTAAGTGCCACCTGGTCGCCGGTAAGAGCCACGCAGACAGTCTCGGAGGGATTCTTTAATATCGTGGTGTTTTCGATGCTGATGCCCAGGGTCTCGGAAGTAAATACGATGCGTGAACCGCGCTTCACTATCTCTATGCTGCACTCCATGCCCTGCTTGTTCAGTTCCTTCCAGTCTTCCCAGTTTGTGAACCGCTCGGTCTTTTTCATCGAAAATCTGTTTTCCGCGTGCTCGTTGTCGCCGCTCAGATCGTTCTCGCCGTTTAGCCTTATCACAGCAAACTCATGATAGTCTTCACCTGACACGGTATTGTCGGAAGATGCAAAAAGCACCACGTACGGACAGTGCCATACCAGATTTGCCGACGGCAGAGACATCGAGTGAAAATCCATGATCAGACGGTCCTTAAGGATAACACTCTTTGTATAGGCAGAGCGGGGGCGGTTTATCTGAACGTTCGGAAGGTCCGACTCCAGCCGGTCGATATAGCTGATCTCGTTCGCGATCCTCTTTATATCGTTTTCCGTGATATGCCTTTCGCTCTTTTCTATCGTGATGTTGCTGACATGACAGTTTTCACCCGTAAGACCGATATAGGCAGCCTTTGCGACACTCGGGAGCGCCACGGTCGATTCCACGATATGTGTGGGGCCTTCCGTCCTGATCTTCATGTGATCGCCGTATCTCGCGGCCAAGATGCGGTAGGTGGTCTTTCCGGTAGCCGGGTCCTTTACGGGCTTTACATTGTCCTCATCCTCGGGAAGCACCTTCATCTCGATCTTTCTCGCTTCGGTCGTGACGCTGTGTCCGTCAAACCAGATCTCGCCGTATTCTGAGTAATGGAAAGCCTTGATCGATCTGTCATTAATGTGGATAAGCCTGTCGTACGAGTCAAAGAGCACCATTGCGGGCTCACAGAAGTCCTTCCTCTTTCCTGTGGGTTCAAAATCAAAAGTTATGGTGAGTACCCTTTCAGGCACCTGAATGCCCATCGTGACAAATTCCCTGTAAGCCTTGCACTTGAACTCACGCTCGACTTCCCTGTCATCCTCGGGATCGAGTCTGCTCATCTCGTCGTCTATGAGACTTGCGATGACCTTTGCAAACTTGGGATCAAACATGCTTCCCGAAGATTTTATGATCTCCTCTTTGGCAAGAGAAGGAGGGAGTGGTGCCATGAACGGACGTTTTGTGGTCATCACGTCATAAGCATCGGCAACGGCAACGATACGCGCCGCCTCAGGTATCTGTTCACCTTTAAGCCCTTCCGGATAACCGCTTCCGTCATATCTTTCACTGCTGTAGTGCGCAGCCTGTTCGAGATACGGATATTCCGTGATGCTCGAAAGTATCTCACTGCCTATTAGAGGCTTGTTTTTTACGATCTCATATTCCGCATCCGTAAGCGCCCCGTTTTTCCCTATGATGCTGTCCGGGATGCCTATCTTTCCGACATCGTGAAGAAGAGCGGAATAGTAGATCCTGTTGCACTCGTCGTTGTCTTTTTCGCAAAGTCTCGCGATCTTTACCGCAAGCTCGGCCACTCTCTCGGAATGTCCTTCGGAATAGACATCCTTTTTTTCGACTGCCTTTACAAATGCCTTTGCAGTCTGGTCAAACAGACGCTGCATGCTCTTTTGTTCTTCCCTGACTCCCTGCATCTCGATATCGTGGGCCCTCATCACGGTGGCGTTGATGTCAAGATAAGTAAAGATGTACAAGGATATCGAGACCAGCACCATTGCCATGTTTACGATCGATATACCGTAGGCAAATATCTGGATGATCCCCATCGCTATCGGCACAAAGATATAAAGCGCCAGCGAAGTATAGATAAGGCGGCTCACTTTCTTTTTGTACTGCCTTACGACCGTGTACTGGATGAGCGGACAGAGTATAGGAACGACATAGCACAAAAGGAATCCTTTGCCCCTTACATACCTGTTGTTCTCGTCAATGTAATAATAAAGTCCGGTAAACTGTGTAATTATGACCATGATCATCTCAAGGATCGCCGCAACGCTGACAAGCACAAGCCGTTTTGGCGTTCTCTTGGTCCTGGGATCTATGTCGAACAGTTCCATCAGATAAAGATTGAAGATAAGGACAACCATGGCGGTAAGGAAAAACACAAAAAAGTTGCTCACACGCACCATGATATATCCCGTCCTGCTGAGATCCCCCGAGTAGATATAGGCCTCGCGGTCAAAAAACAGAAGGAAGGTCGCCACAAATTCCATCAAAATGAGAGCTGTTTTTTTACGCCTTTCAAGAAACTGCGTAAAAAAGAGCAGGATCGCAAACGAAACGCAGGCAGCACTCAGCGCAAGCATTATATTCAATTGGTGCGCTTTTATGAATTCAAACATAGTTCACCTTTTCGCCGATACGGATCCGTATCAAAGTGTCATTTGTGAAGCATGAAATACTCTCTTAACTTGTCCAGCAGTTCGTCTTTTTTTATAGTCTTTAAGAAATAGCCCTGCGGCCTGAGATCCACCACGGACATGACGCTCTTTTTGTCGCTCTTTCCCGTGAGGAACATGACCGGTATGTCCTTTGTCTCGTCATCGCTTCTCAGCATCTCAAGCACCTGGGGCCCGCTTGTGACCGGCATCTCGTGGTCCAAAAGGATCAGGTCGACCTTGTTCTTTCCAAGCATCTTGATCGCCTGAAGACCCGAATTTGCCATCGAAACCTTGTACGTGCCTCTGAGCCACTCTCTCACGATCGACAGATACTGAGGGTCGTCGTCCACTATCATGATGCTCTTTTTAAATTCGCCCGCTTCGACCTTCTGATAATACTCTTTTATGGTCCACACAAAAAGTTCATTGTCTACGGGACGCACAAATATCCCATAGATCGATTCCTTAGGTATCATCTGTCTGAGCCCCGCGGTGTCGTCGGGCTCGCCGATGACTATCAGCTGTATCCCTTTTTCGTCGACCATATCGTTCAGGTAATGGAGCACTTCGGCCGACGGAGGCGCATCATCATCGATATAGACGGTGATAAGATGTACATCCCCGAGCTTTGCGTTGATCTCGTTGATGCTCCAGTGAACAAACTCACATTCGACATCCGCATCAAACGATTTTTTTACGAGCACGCGAACAATGAATGATTCTTTTTCGCCTATGACCAGCATCTTGTTGGTTTTCACGTTCTGTTACCCCCCGGATTCGTCAACTATTGTCACGCTTGTTCATAAGAGCTTCCATACCGTCCCAGTCGATCAGCTTGAGGAGTTTCGCAAGTTCCGAGAAGAATGCCTCATCCTTTTCGGGCAGGTGGTATTCCTTTATCTGGTCGATTATCATCTCAACGGAGTCATAGTCCATCTGCGGAATGACATCCTTAAGCGCACTGTAGGCATCCTCAAGGTCGCTTTCGGGGATGGGTACTCTGGTGTCTTCTTCCCGGCCGCTGCCTTCTTTTGCGCCGAGTTTTTCAAGTTTTTTCTTGTAGGAAAGGTACATATCCATGAGCTTCCCGGAGTTTTCCGCAATGAACGCCTTGTCATCGCGGTTTCCGGCATCCTCTAACGCCTGGGCGAGTTCCGACAGTCCCAAAGCGCCTATGAACCTTGCCGAACTCTTAAGTGCGTGTACCTTAATAGTGTAAAGCTTTAAGTCGCCACCTTCAAGTGCATTTTTAAGCACTTTTGCGTTTCCGTCAATGGTATCGAGGAACATCTGGAGTGAGAAGAAGAAATTCGCAAGTCCTCCCGATGCCTTTGTGCCGTCAGGCACAGAGATTCCCTCTGTTTCGTTGATCCACTTCATGTCCTCCGGGATCTCGGTGATCTCGGGCAGAATGTACGACTCATCGGGCTTCATCATCATCTCTTCGGGAAGATGACTCATTATCGTCTTTTCAAGCACATGCGAATCAACAGGCTTTGACAGATATCCGTTAAAGCCCTTTGACTTGTAAAAGTCTTCGCCGACCGCCGTGTTTGCGGTGAGTGCGTAAACAGGGATGTCCTTGTCGATCTCCCTGATCTTTTCAAGTGTCTCTATGCCGTCCATGCCCGGCATCATGTGATCGAGCAGGATGATGTTGAACTTGGTCTCTTTTATCTTTTCAAGGCACTCCTCACCGGAAGACGCCGTTGTCACAAACATCTTTGTCGCCTTGAGCAGTCCTCTCATGACATTGAGGTTCATGGGATTGTCGTCAACGACCAGTATATCGGCGTCGGGCGCAACGAACTGAGGTATATAAGGCCCTGTTGTGTCTACATCGTCATGCTCCGTAAATTCGCCGAAAGGCATCATGTCGGTGATCTTCTGAGTCACTGTGAGCACAAACTCTGATCCCTCACCGTAGATACTGTTGCAGGTGAGCGAGCCGCCCATAAGCTCGGCAAATCTTCTTGAAATGTCAAGACCGAGGCCGGTTCCCTGGATGCCGCTGTTTTTCTCTTCGTCAAGTCTTTCATAGGCCGTAAACAGCTTTTGTATGTCCTCTGGCTTTATACCGATACCGGTATCCTTTACGGAGAAACGTATCTTACATTCATCGTCTTCTCTCTCGAGCATCGAAACATCGAGCACAAAACCGCCCACATCCGTATATTTTACGGCATTGGTGAGAAGGTTCAGCACTATCTGCTTGATCTTTCCGGCATCACCGTAGAGGTGTTTCGGCATCATCTCGTCGATCGAAACGTCAAACTTGAGCTCCTTTTCGGTGCTCTTGACGCGGATCATCGAAACTATGGAACGGAGCACATCCTGCAGGTCGTAAGCCTGTTCCACAAGGTGCATCTTTCCCGATTCGATCTTTGAAATATCCAGGATATCGTTGATAAGTCCGAGAAGTGATTCCGCCGCGTTCCTGATATCAAAGGAGTAGTTCATGATGGACATGAAATAGCCCTTAGGAACGCCCGTCGCATCTTCTCTCATTATCATCTCGTCCATGCCCATGATGGTATTTATGGGCGTTCTGATCTCGTGCGACATGTTTGCGAGGAAGCGTGATTTTGCGGTGTTTGCGCGCACAGCCTCGTCCTTGGCCTGTCTTATCTCCTCATACTGCTTCCTGATCATCTTGTTGCTCACAAAACGCCATACGACAAGACCTGAAGCAAAAATGAGCGCAAGGACGAACAGGAACTTTACGATGAAAAGCTCGGTGAGTCTGGGTCTCTTTACGATCTTGTAGGTCTCCTCCTGCAGGATCGTGCCGTTTACATTGTCAAGCACCTGAATGTGCAAGGTGTAAGTTCCGTACTTGAGGCCGGTGTATTCGAGCGGCGTCAGTTTGCTTCTTCTGATGGTGATACCCGAATCGCCTGTTCCTTCAAGGTATACACGTACGAGCGGATCTGTCATCGTATAATCCAGCACCGCAGCAGTGATCTTCACACGCCCCGCTTTTGACGGCAGGGTATATGCTCCGCTCTCTCCCGCGGGTATTTTGCTGTTGTCGGAATAAATACTGTCAAGAGACAGTTTTATGGTGCCTTTTTCGTCAAAGAAATGTGAGGTATCTACTCTTGTAACGCCCTCTCTTCCCGCGATATAAAGGATGCCGTCCTTTGTGAGCGTACTGTAGGAATTGCTTGTCGGAGTGCTGGTAAGGCCGTTCGCATTTGTATAGAGCCTGTATTCCTTGATGTCGTTTGCGGCCATTTCATCGGCATTTACGATATATACGCCAAGTGACGACAATATCCACATATTGTCGTTGTCGTCCACGAAAAAGTCATAATTGTTGTTGTAAGGGAATGTCGTTACTTCAACGAGCTCGTCATTTTTAAGGTACTGGATTGAGTTGGATGTGACGATCCAGTAAAGTCCCCTCTTCTCGTCCTTTTTTATCCTCATAATGACGTCGCTGGTAAGGCCGTCTTCTCGTCCGATCCTTTTTTCTATCTCGTTGCCCTTGACCACATAGATGCCGTCACCGTCGGAACCACAGAGCACCGTGCCGTCAGGTCCCTGGCACACAGTGAGGAGCACTGTGTTCTTCATACCGTTCGACGCATCCACCTTGCGCACCACTTCGCCGTCTTTGATCACGGCAAGGCCCAGATTGGTCGCGACAAGAACACTGCCGTCATCTGCGAGAGCGGTCCCTCTTATCTCATGACCCGGCATTCCTGCGTTTTCGTTATACTCTTTTATCGTTCCGTCCTTGGAAAGACATACCAATCCGTGACCGTTTGTAAACGCCGAGAACCATATGTTTCCGTCATTGTCTTCCATGATGCAGCGTATCCTGGAACCCGCAAGGAGCTCGGATATCGCGCCGTAGGTCCATTCGCCGTCAGAAGTGAAAACATCCGCTCCGGACTCTTTTCCGACGTAGATATCACCATTGCTGATGCAGACGGTATTTGCAAGTTCACCGTACGCACCGAACCTTTCGGAGAGATTGACAAAATTGTTTGCAACGATCTTCATCACGCCCTGAGTGGAAGAAGCCGCCCAGATATTTCCCTGATAATCGGACGTGATCATCTCGATGCCGTTTGTCACGGGCAACGCATTTAGGCGCTGTACGCCGTCCTTCTCATCATAATAGCATATGTCATATGTCGAGCAGACCCAGATACGGCCGCAGTCATAGGACATCCACTGGGCT
>JAEEGF011031671.1_pt1 | contig 17173 bp, 11 predicted proteins | sample 9134171 | NCBI WGS metagenome assembly JAEEGF01 (sample SAMN16246542, study PRJNA631951) | gut metagenome | biome: gut microbiome; feature: rumen; material: AP-attached | host: Bos | place: Iran: Karaj | collected 2018-10 | reverse complement strand
AGAGCTTATTACGCTGATTTTGGAGCAAAGCTTCAGATTTCTCTCATTGACTGGGCAGACAAGCCTGATTCCGACGAGTATGAGAACCTTCAAAAAATGGTACAGACCAATGCATATGAACAGCAATATGCAGATGACATCGTTCAGATGCAGGAAGAGCTGAATACCCTTAATGTTCAGCTGGCAAACCTCAAGGAATATAAATCCGAGATGACCAGTCAGAAAGCCAGTACCGTCATGGGCCTTATGACAGAAGGCGCGAAAGAACAGCTGGAAGCCGTAAAGGAAGCGAACGAACTCACAAGCAGTGATAAGCTCGCAGACTATGAAAAGGCCAAAGAAGGAATAAAAGCCGATTTTGACGGTATCGTAACAAGGATAAACGCCATTGAAGGAAGCACTGTTTCAAGAGGCATAGAACTTCTTACACTCAAATCCACAGAAGACATAGTGATCAAAAGCAGTGTAAATAAGTATGATATAGTGAATATCGAAGAAGGGCAGCCCGCTACTGTTAAAATTAAGAACAGGGATTACGCCGGTAAAGTTTCAAGAATCGAGAGGATGACCAAGGATTCCGGCACAGGTTCAGGCATAGGAATTGAAATTACCTTAGATGAGCCCGGCGATGACATCATCCTCGGCCTGGAAGCCAAATCAACCATCTGCACTGCTAATCTCTCAGAAGTAGTTCGTATTCCCCTTGATGCATTAAGTGAGGACGAGGAAGGAAGCTACGTTTTTGTGGCCAGAGACGGAAAAGCCTCAAAAGAATTTGTGGAGTGCGGCATCAGAAATGAAGAAATGGTGGAGATCAGATCAGGTCTGTCCGAAGGCAGCCTTGTGGTATGGAAGGACACTGAGGAACTTACTGACGGAATGGGCGTAAAGGTGAACAAGTAATGTATATGGAAAAAGAAAAAATACTGACTGCAAAAGATCTTTCGAAAACATTTTCAAACGGGTCTGTACAGCAGCATGTGCTAAAGAATCTTAATCTTTCAATATATAAAGGTGATTTCACTGTCATCATGGGTAACTCCGGATCCGGAAAGAGCACTCTCCTATATGCTCTCTCCGGCATGGACCGCCCCAGCATGGGCACCATAACCTATTACACAGATGCTGATGGAAAAGAGACAGAAATCTCAACCTTCAACAATGACAAACTTGCAATCTTCAGAAGGGACCACGTGGGCTTTGTGTTCCAGCAGAACTACTTAAATGACAGCATGAGCGCGCTGGACAACGTTATGGTCTGCGGGCTTCTCAAGAACACTGACAGAAAGGCTCTTGTAAAAAAGGCAAAAGACCTTCTTCAGAGTGTCGAGATCGGTGAAAGCGACTACCGCAAATTCCCCACCCAGATGTCCGGCGGCCAGCAGCAAAGAGTCGCTGTTGTCCGTGGCGTCATAAACAGCCCTCAGGTTCTTTTTGCCGATGAGCCCACAGGAGCTCTTAACTCCCAGAATACGGAAAATGTTCTTAGCATACTCTCCACCCTCAACAATGAAGGCCAAAGCATCGTCATGGTCACACATACCATCAAAGCTGCAGAAAGAGGCAACAGGATAATCTACCTTGCTGACGGTGTCATCAGTGATGAAACAGACCTTGGTCCCTACGCCGGTGACTACAAGGACGAGTCCAATCCAAATATTGAAACAGCCAGGCAGCGCCACCAGAAGCTCAAGAATTTCCTTCAGGATATGGGCTGGTGATTTACTGGATCAGAAAGGAAACTACAGTGTACCGATTTTTCTTTATCGCAAAGAATAATATAAAAAAGCAGAAAAGCGACATGATCACCTTCTTCATACTGTCCATGCTCGCATCCCTGTTCATCTTCATCAGCGCATCTTTCCTGGCCGATACCGGAAAAGTCATCGACACCAACATGGAAAAGATCAACGCGGCAGATATTCTGATCATGGCAGACTATAACGAAGACGTGATACAAAAGACCGAGAATATCATCAAGGGAAATGTGTATCTGAAAAACTATGAGATTGAAAATTACCTTGCCTGCAACTCCAAATACAGGGCAAAGGGTAATAAAAACTGGATCGAATATTCCTTTTACCTTTGCAGTTATGAAAAGGAAGCCAGGATCCAGACTCTCAGCTGCGACGCCTCAGAACTTTCAGGAAACGACGCCATAATCCCCATATCCTTAAGCACTGCCTTTGATCCGGGTTCAGTGCTACAGCTTAAGATCGGTGACAATATCTATGATCTTAAAGTTGCCGGCTACTGTGAAGATAACATCTTCTGCTCTCCCATGAATATCGGGGCTTACAAGACCTACGTCTCAGATGAACTATACGAAGATATTTTTTTCGAAAACCCAAAAGGTGTGATTGACAGCAGATTCATAAAAACCCAGATCACTGACACAGCCCGGAAGAAACACATAGACACCAACAAGCTCGGCGATGAGATCGGCGACGAACTTACAAACTGGTACAACGAATATACAAAGGAACATCCTGACAGCGTTGGAAGTCTCAACATAATACCTGCAGAACTTATGAAGACCGGTGCCATGATCCTGCCCTTTGTCTTTGTTGCGCTGATATTTCTTTTTGCAGTAATCATACTGGCGATAGCCATCGTCATCATCAATTTCAGCGTAAAGAACTTTATCATGACCAACATGAAGAACACTGCGATAATGGAGGCCTCCGGCTACACGGTAAAAGAGCTGGTTCTGATTCTTTTATTCCAGCTCCTGCTTATATCAGTGCTTGGAGCAGCTGCAGGTATTCTTATCGGAGCTCTTTTGATCGATAAGATTGCAATAATCATACTTATAACGCTTGGACTTAAATGGAATCAGCCCGTGAGCATTCCTGTATCGATTGGAGTTTTCGTAAGCATCTGCATTCTTGTTGCGATACTGACAGTTCTTCTTGGCCGTGAATACAGTAAGGTGAGCGTTTTATCTGCCCTGCGCGGCGGCGTGAACACTCATAATTTCAAGAAAAATCTCTTTTCCTTTGACAAGAGTTCTTTTTCCATACCCGTTACGCTTGCCCTCAAGGATACCTTTGGCAGATTCAGGAATCAGCTTGGAATAATTTTCATAATGATGATCCTGACAATATCTACTGTTGTGGCCTTTGGCATGGCGGACACCTACGGCACAGATGAAGGAGTTCTCCAAATGGCCGGTTTTGATGTATATGACGCCTTTCTTTCCGGCGACGAAGCCATGGAAGCAAATGTTTCAGCCATGAAATCTGTCAAAAACACACGCCGCGAGATTTGGATGGGCTCAACATATTACTACAAGAGAAAAAAGGAGTCCCTTACTACCAGAGCCTTTTCCGACACTTCGACGATAATCGGCGGCTCGATAATCGAGGGCCGATGGCCAAAGTATTCAAATGAAGTCCTTCTGGCCACCAACTCTGCAAATAAGCTGGGCGTAACCGTTGGCGATGTTGTAACTGTAAAAAACGATATGGCAGATGAGTCTTTCATTGTCTGTGGCATAAGCCAGAACATGAACAACATGGGCATGATGGCATTTATGACTATGGATGGTCTCTCCAAGACCACGTCTCTTCCCGAGTCCATGAGCATCTGCGTAAACCTTAAAGAGGGATATACTTTTGCTGATTTTGAAAAAGAGCTTAATGAAGCATATCCTGATGTCACAGCAACTGATTATAACGAGGCAGCCCATCAGACTGTCGGACTTATCACAGGCGGCATGAAGGCATTTGCATATTTCGTTTCTCTCCTGACGATCCTCATCGTTGCCTTTGTGGAATCGCTCATAGTGCGAACCAACATAAACAGACAGTGGAGAAACTTAGGCGTCAGCAAGGCTCTTGGCTTTACTTCACGTCAGCTCATCGGCCAGGTAATGATGTCCAATCTTCCTTCGATCCTCATAGGTGTGACAGTAGGTCTTTTGCTCTCTCCCATACTTGGAAGCAGGCTGATGGTAACATCGATGGCGATCTTTGGTTTTAAGAGGATTGACTTCAACATAGGACCTCTGTCATTTATCCTCACAGCGATCATAATATGCGGCGTGGCTCTCGCTACCGGTGCGATCATGGGTCGCAGGATAAAGACGCTCGAACCCGTGAAGATGATTACCGAAGAATAGTCTGTTTGTGTTACAATAAGCCTTACGGAGATGAACTATGCATTATAACTGTCTTATTGTGGATGATGAAATTGAATTGGCAAAGATGACCGCCGAGTACTTCAGGATGTTCGACGTTACCACCCAGTTTGTGGATAGCGCCGCAACCTGTTACAGCTTTTTTGAAGAGGGAAATACTACCGATCTGGTCCTATTGGACATCAACCTCGGCGACGGAACAGGTTTTGAGGTATGCAAAAAGCTTCGCGAAGATATGCATCTTCCTATCCTGTTCATAAGCGCAAGGCAGAGCGACGACGATGTCCTCATTGCCCTTTCTATAGGCGGCGATGATTATATCAAAAAGCCATATAGTCTCTCTATCCTTCTTGCCAAGGTCAAGGTCAATCTCAAGAGGATAAGACAGATCGAAGAACTGGGCGGCCTTTCAGGGGCAGCTTCCACAGCAGACCCTGCATCTTCGCAGGAAGGCTTTTACATGGACCACCCTACCATGTCAGTTGTGATAGGCGGAAAAAGCATCGCGCTGAAGGCCAAGGAATATGCCCTTCTGGACTGCCTCTATAAACACCACGACACCATAGTCAAAAAGGAAGTTCTCTTTGATGAGGTATGGGGAGATACTTTTTTCAGCGACAGCACACTGAACGTGCATATAAGGAAACTAAGAGAAAAGATTGAGGAGAATCCCAACGAGCCAAAGCTTATCAAGACGGTTTGGGGTACGGGATACATTTTGGAACTGTCATGAAAAGTCTGAGGCGTATATTTATTTCTTTTACCACATTCATGATCATCACTGTCGTTATCTTCTGCCTTCAGAGCAAAAAAAACGGTTACTCCGGAAGGGACATCGTATACTACAACGATCAGCTGCATCTCGTTGAACAGGCTCTTGAAGAAGGCCAGGCAGAATACGATGTCGAAAGGGAGTACTCCTGTCAGATCATCATGTCTAAAGAGATCAATGATCCGGAGCTTGCTCCCCTGTATGCATCCGGCGCACTGGTGATGGACCTTACAGTAAACGACGAGTACATCGGTAAAGTCGCCTGGAACGACAAGGAAGAACACCTGGACAATATAAGAAACCAGTATTTGAAAAACGCCATAATACTGTGGATATCAGTGCTTGTGTGCGGCTATCTTCTGCTGCTGTACATGTACCTGTCCTTTATAAACCCAATAGAAGAACTGAAAAACTTTGCTGCAGACATAGCTAAGGGTGAGCTGGACAAGCCCCTGCCCATCCGCAAAAACAATATGTTCGGCAGCTTTGTTGAAGGCTTTGACATCATGCGTGAACAGGTAAGGCTCTCAATTGACAGGGAGCGTCAGGCTGAGATTGCGAGAAAAGAGCTGATCCAAGGCCTTAGTCATGATATAAAGACGCCTCTTGCGGTCATAAACGCAACCTGTGAGGTATTGGATCTTAAGTACTCCAGGAAGAAAAAGGAAGTGGCTGCTGCTCTGTCCGGCGCTGAGCGCGATGCTCAGCTTTCGGAATGCAGCGACACACTTGATAAGGTAAGGACAATTTCCACCAAGGCCGACAGCGTATCTGCCCTTATGAGCGGCGTTATGCACGCAAGCCTTGAGGAAATGGAAAAGATAGATATAAATGTCAGCGAAGAAAGCACGGTTCTCATAGAGGAAAGAATAAAGACACTCTCTTCTGTCGGGAATATCATCATAGAAAACGACATCTACCCCTGCCTCGTCTATATGGACAGACAGCGCATGGAACAGGTAATTGACAATGTCATTGGTAACTCCGCCAAGTATGCCGGAACCGATATCAGGGTGAGTTTCTCTGAGACTGAGGATATGCTCATGGAAGACGGCAAAACGGGAAGCTTTATCAAGATAAAGATCAGCGACAGTGGGCCCGGTGTCGACAAGGACGATCTTCCGCTCATCGCAGAGAAATACTACCGCGGTAAAAACGCCCAGGACAAATCCGGCTATGGCCTTGGCATGTATCTGTGTAAGACTTACATGAATAAGCAAGGCGGCGGTATGGAATACTACAATGATAATGGATTTGTCGTGGAGCTGCTGCTTCGCAAAGTATGACACTAAAAAAGCGTCACCTCTTATGAGATGACGCTTTTATATTCATTATCAATGCTTAATTACAGGCAGCTTGCGTAAGCCTTCTCAGCACCTTCTGTGCGGATCTTCTTAAGGTCTGCGATAACTGCATCTGTGAGGCCCTCTACTTTGTTGAGGTCCTGATCCCACATCTTCTCGTTTCCAAGTACTGCCTTTACAAGATCTTCCTCGGAATCATTTCTGTGGTCATAGTAGAACTCAAGAACCCATCTGTCGTCGCTTACAGTGTAGGGGTTGCCTGCAGGTCTTTTGCATACAAGGCCCTGCTCTGTAAGCTCCTGAACATCGTTTGAATAGAAAGCGATGTAAGCTGCCAGGGACATTGTGAGGCAAACAGGAAGCTTGCCGTTCTTGTCTATGTACTGCAGGAATGAAGGCATGTTCCTCGCCTTCCACTTACTTGTGGAGTTGAGGGATATGGACATGAGCTCGTGATTTACGAAAGGATTGTTAAAGCGGTCCTTTACTGCTGCTGCGAACTCGTTGAGGTCGTTCTCATCAAGGTGGTCAACCAGTGTAGGGATAACCTCCTCATTGAGCATCTTGTTCATGAAACCTGAGATGTTCTCGTTCTGCATGCAGTCGCGTACGATGTCCTGACCTGCAAGGTATGCTCCAAGAACAAATCCTGTATGTGCTCCGTTGAGGATGCGAACTTTGCGGTGCTTGTAAGGCATAACGTCGGGAACAACGTGAACATTGACGCCTGCCTTCTTGAAAGGAAGTCTGTCCTCAAGTCCCTCAGGTCCTTCGATGATCCATACGCCGAAAATCTCTCCAACATCGATGAGCTCGTCGTGATAGCCATTCTCGGCCTCGAGTTTCTCTACTTCCTTGGGATCGCGGATTCTTCCGGGAACGATCCTGTCAACCAGAGTTGAGCAGAAGATATTTTCATGGTTTACCCAGTTCTTGAAGTCATCTTCGAGCTTCCACTGGTCAATGTACTGATTGACACACTTCAAAAGCTCTTTTCCGTTGTTATCTATAAGCTCGCAGGAAAGAACTACTATGCCCTTCTTGCCTGCCTTGAATCTTTTGTAAAGAACCTGTGTGAGCTTTCCGGGGAAGCTTGCTGCAGGCTGATCGTCAAAGTTACATGCAGGATCATATGCAATACCTGCCTCTGTAGTGTTAGAAGCGATTATGTCGAGGTCATCGCTCTCTGCGATCTCCATAATCCTGTCAAAATCTGCCTTGTCGTAAGGATTGAGGCAGCAGTCACAGGCTGAGATAACTCTCTTGGCGTCAACCTTCTGTCCGTTCTCACTTCCTCTAAGATAAAGTGTGTAAAGACCTTCCTGCTTATTTACAAGCTCTGTAAGTCCCATTGCGATAGGCTGAACCAAAGCAACTTTCCCATTAAATCCTGCCTTCTCGTTGCTGATATCAAAGAAATAATCAACAAAAGCCCGCATAAAGTTTCCTTCGCCGAACTGAAGCACCTTTATGGGAGCGTCCTTAAGCACATAACCCTCATACCCTGACTTTTCCAATACCTCATAGTTTAATAATTCCATTTGCCATCTGCCTCCTAAGAATAACCTTCTGACTAAGGCGCCTTTCTGTAAGCTCTTACATTTCAAATGTCGCCTTAAATTTCTCTAATACTGTTATAGCAAAAAATGTAAGCGTTTACAAGATGAATTTTCAAATCTTTTTCAAAAAAATAAGAGCTTGAATAAGCCCCCTTATCATTCAACGTAAAAAAGCGTCGAAAACATCTCTGTCTCCGACGCATGTCAAATCCTTATTACAGCTGGTAGAAACCAACTTTCTTGTATACTTTCCTGAGAGTTTTGTTGGCAATATAGGATGCCTTATCTGCTCCCTCTTTGTAAATATTCTCAAGATAAGCCTTGTCAGCAATGAGGCGCTTAGCTTCCTCTCTTATAGGCGTCAGTGTCTCAACGACTGCCTCACCTACTGCGGGCTTGAATACGCCGTAGCCCTGTCCTTCGAACTCTTTTTCAATTTCCTCAAAGCTCTTACCTGTAATGGTTGAGTAGATGTTCATGAGGTTTGCAACGCCCGGCTTGTTCTCCTTGTCGTAGCGTACACAGTTCTCTGTATCAGAGTCTGTAACTGCTCTCTTGAACTTCTTCCTGATAACGTCGGGCTCATCCATAAGAAATACGCAACCGTTGGGATCAGACTTGCTCATCTTGCTGCCGGGTGTTGTAAGGCCATAGATCCTTGCCCCTGTCTTTGCGATGTAGGGCTCAGGGATTCTGAATACATCGCCATAGATATTGTTGAAACGCTCGGCAATATTTCTTGTCAGCTCAACGTGCTGCTTCTGATCCTCTCCTACAGGTACGTAGTGGGGCTGATACAGCAGAATGTCTGCAGCCATCAGGGAAGGATATGTAAAGAGGCCGGCATTGATATTGTCCTTGTGCTTCTCGGACTTATCCTTGAACTGAGTCATGCGGCTAAGCTCACCGAACATTGTGTAGCAGTCCAGAACCCATCCAAGCTGTGCATGCGCAGGTACATGTGACTGGAGGAAAAGAGTATTCTTCTCCGGATCAAGTCCGCATGCAATGTAAAGCGCCAACATCTCAAGGGATCTTCTTCTGAGTTCCTTGGGATCCTGTCTCACGGTGATGGTGTGCATATCAGCCATGAAGTAATAGCACTCAAACTCGTTTACCCTATCTGCCCAGTTCTTGATGGCTCCGAGGTAATTTCCCAAATGTAAATCTCCGCTCGGCTGTATGCCAGAGAGCATGACTTTCTTCTGTTGTTCTTCCATACTGACCTCCAAAAAAATGCGTAATCACTGATACATAAATATATCAGTAATCCTGTGATTTCGCAAGGGCGACTCAATGAACCTGACAAAGAGAACCGTCCCCTTTGTCATGTGTCAATGGGGACGGTTCTCTTTGTCAGGTTCTGATTCCTTCATCCAGGATCAACCTGTATTCTTCGTAACTGATCCGAACGCCGCCCATGCTCTCAAGATGATCTGTGTGGAACTGACAGTCGATCATGAGATAATCGTTCTCTGCAAGGAGCTTCGCCAGCAGTATCAGCGCGATCTTGGAGCCGTTCTCAATCTCTGTGTACATGCTCTCGCCGAAAAAGCATTTACCAAGACTGACACCGTAGAGGCCACCTGCCAACTCACCGTCAATAAAAGCATCAAGGCTCAGGGCCAGATTGTGGTCGCAGAGATTCTTATAGGCTTTCTCCATGTCATCGGTGATCCAGGTCCCTTCCTTAAACTCCCGTTTCATGCGGCAGCGATGCATGGTGTCGGCAAAATCCCGATTGACCATAAAACCGATTTTATGTTTTTTCATGAACTTATTCATTGAATGGGAAATATGTATCTCGGAAGGTCTTATGATAAAGCGCTCTTGCGGACACCACCACAGAATCGGTTCTCCCTCGTTATACCAGGGAAAGATCCCGTTCTGATAGGCAAGAACAAGCCGCTCTAAAGAAAGGTCTCCTCCAACAGCAAGGAGACCGTCATCCTCCGCCAGCTCAGGCAGCGGAAAATATATATCATTGTCATCAAGCCGGTATATCATACAGACATTATATCACTCCGATACGCGTGCGCACAAAGTCCGCTCATTTCTCATATCGTGGTAAAGCCGCACGTTATCGCCGGACACATCATATACTGCAACAATATCCCGAAGACTGGCATCTTCCAAATTTTTCTCAACAATAATATTGTCAAAAGAGCTAAGAAAGTCCGTATTAAAACTGACCGTCTTTTCATTTTCAAATATGGCATTATACAGAATTCCCGATTCCACAAGATCCTGGAAGAAGTGGCTGCCATAGGAAAGCTCAGGGTTGTATCCCACCTTGGAATCCGCGATCTCACATACCGCATCAAACTCACTGATATCTGAAAATGCAGTCGGCACGCCAAGTTCAGGAGATGAAGTTCCAATACGCCCAGGTACCATCAGAAGAATGTGCTTCTTACGCCCTCTCATCTCCCAGTTCACCTTACCTATTACAGACGCAACCTTGTTCTTATCCTGATAAGGCATACTATAATACTTCACTGGATCCACATAGATGATCAGGTCGAGCTTCTCCATACGCGACAGGCCCATAGCAGATTGCCTGCACTCAAACAAAACATCTGACTCCTGAATACCCTCCGGTATCATTAGCTGCTGCGTATCCTGAAATACCTGAAGCGGTCTGCACTGCAGTAGGTTTATTACATAGTCTCCGCTCTCAGAAAAGTTCATCGTAAACTCGATATCTACCGGATGTTCATATTCTGTCTGTATAGCTGACAGGATATCCTTCATATGAGCCATTAGCTCATCTTTTCGGACTATTCCCTGACATGAGATAAACTGGATATCCTTATCTTCTCCTCTGTCCCTGAACATTCTCTCGGTATCGGTATCGTGTTCAAGAAGAAGCCTCTTCAGGAAGAAAGGCATATATGGCATGACATCCTCAAGAGAAAGCCTCTCAAGCTGCCTTGTCGCCCTGTTCATAAGCTCGAGTTTTCTCTGTGAATACTGGTGTTTCTCAACTGAATTCCTTGCGGTTGTTGCGGTCGGCTTATCAAGACTCACAAGGCGAGGATAAGACCCTTCAGTCCTGTCCACAGCAGAAGTACCAAGCCCCATAACCAGCCTTAGCATTCCGGCCTTCTGATCGATAGACTCCATAAACTTATAAGGGCTGAATGAATAACCTACTCCCGCCGCACATGGCATATAGAATTCACCATAATAGGAACCTGAAACCCTCTGCACCAGAAGCGCCATCTGCTCGTCCTTATCCTGCAGACCTCTCCTGCTTCGGTAATCCAGCGCAGACTTACTCATAGTGCTTGCATAAACCGTGCGGATTGCATTCTCCAGCTCCTCAACCCTCTGTTCAAGACTGCCTGAATTTGAGCAGAACACGGACTCATACTTGCCCGCAAAAGCATTCCCAAAACCGTCCTCCAGAATGGAACTGGATCTGACAATAATAGGATCCTGGCCATAATACTCAAGGAGCTTGACGAACTGCTCCTCCATATTCCCCGAGAATCTGCCCTCCATCAGTTTCCGGGCAAACTCTTCCGCCACGGAAAAGAACTCTTCCTTAGTCCTCTGTCTTATACGAAGATCCCAGAATTTATTCTCAACAATATATGTATAGAACACATCTGATCCAATATAGAACGAATCATGGGGTTCCAAATGTTCATAGACCTCAGGTCTCCTGCGCTCAATTATCTTCCTGGCAAGCAGCATTCCGCAGGCTTTTCCGCCAATCATTCCCGTACCTATCATCCTGTCCTTAACTGCCAGATAATCCTCGGGCTTGAAAAGCTCTTTTACCATGAGGCGCAGCCTTTCATCCCTGGTCATCATAATGTTGCACATGATACTGCAGTTTGACGTCACGTCCTGCCCCGCCTGATGCATCATCCTCGTGAGGGAAAAGAACCTGTCCCAGCTGTCCATGTTTTCGGCATCCGATGAAACTCCGGCGCCAGCCAGTATCTGATAGAACCGACTTGCCATTACGCCGTCCAAAATAGGCGCAAAATCTCCCGTCTCAGGATTGTACAGCTGCGGCAGGAACATGATATCAGAGTATCTGTTCCAAACTTTATCCGGCCTTACATATATCTTTTTACCATCGGAAAAGACATCCAGAAAAAGCTGTGTTGTATCCCTGATCTTTGCTATTGCATGGAAAGAATGCTTACCGCGGATGATTGGAAAGAACGCTACAGTATCCAGAATAAAGAGATATGGACATGTCACTTGAAAGAAGTTGCCCATCATCAGGTCTGTAGCCCATGCAATCTGTAGCTCCGACAAACAGTCAAAAACATAGAAAGCATCCCGCCCCTCTCTGCTGATGATCTCATGGATCTCAACAGTAAAGTTTTCAAACCTGTGATTGAGCTCCACGTTAATTATCCTTAGCCCTTCCTGCTCCTCTAAAAGAGGCTCATGGGCTGCAAATCTGATGTATATGAGATTTCTTTTGTCTGCGATTGCCTGATGTACATAAGGCTTTACAAAGAGCTTGAACTGTTCAAGGTTGTCCACCCTCCACACCACGTTGTCTCCAAGGCGGATGTTGTCAAAAACCTTGTCCATCTGCGGTATTCCTGAACACACTCTGTCAAATGCTGCCATAATATATGCTCCCTTCCGGATCTTTAAACTCAAAGAAAAAGGCAAAGACATCTGTTTTCAGACGCCTTTGCCTTGTATATATCATAGCACAGGTCGATATTGAAATAAAGCCGAAGCCTTAAGTTTTACAGATTTACAAACTTCTTCGTGCTGTCGTTCAGCTGACTTGTAACTCTGTTGTTGTTGTCCATGGCATCGCCGATACCCTGAATCTCGCCCACGATGTCGGCGGAGTTATTGGCAGAAAGGCTGATGGCCTGTGTGCTCTCCTCAACGGAATCAGTAATGGTAATAATGGAATCTGCCATGCTCTTCATTGTCTCATCAAGGGAATCTGCCTTCTCAGTGAAGCCTTCCAGAATATCTGTCATAATGCTGGCTGTGTTCTCATACTTCTCGCCGGTCTCAACAAAGGCCTCATAGTCAGAAATAACAGTGCTGTTGATGAAGTCAACAACCTCAATGGCATTGCTTGAAAGGTCTTTAACCGCACGTGTAACGTTCTCACTGATGGTCTGAATATTGCCGGCAGTCTGTCTGCTGTTGTCAGCAAGAGCACTGATCTCCTGGGCAACTACCGCGAAGCCCTTACCTGCTTCACCCGCTCTTGCAGCCTCGATACTTGCATTGAGGGCAAGGAGGTTTGTCTGTGATGCGATATCAAGGATTACCTTGGTGAGCTCGCCGATCTGGTTAACCTGCTCGCTGTCCTTTACTGAAGCGTCCAGAGTCTGGCTGAGAGCCTCCACTCTGGCTCCTGTGTTCTCTTTCTTGCGCATTGCCTCGGTCTTGATGGCGTCGGCTTCCTTCTGGATTGCGCCTGCTCTTTCTTTTCCGGAAGCAACTTCATCGTTGATGCTCTCAACTGCATATTTTACGTCGTTGAGCTGATCCTTGATGTGAGATGCTGTAGTGGATACGTTGTCCATACTTGCCGAAAGCTCCTGAAGAGCTGCGGAAGTATTTGTGATATTGTCGTTGGCTGCGGCAATCTGAGATGTCATTCTGTCTGCGGAATCTGTGAGGACTGTTGTACCGTCCTTGACATCCTTCATTACGCCCTGAAGCGTCTCGATGAAATCATTTATGCCGTCTCTAATAAACATCAGCTCGTTGCCTGTCTTAACCTTGATCCTGGTGGTAAGGTCGCCACGGCCATCGTTGATGTTTCCGATGATATCCTGTACTTCTCCGGAAATCTTAAGGATTACCTTGTTGATCAGTACGAAGGATACGTAGAGGTTCAGTAAAAGACATATTATAAAGACAACCATACCGATTACATTCATGGTTGTTATCTTACTGCGCTGCTGATTGATATGATTTGCGACATTTACCTGAAGCTCTGATACGGAGGCATCCAGTTTTTCAAGTCCTGCTGTCACGCCTGCACTGTTGGATGCATATTCCCCTGTAAGAATCTGGGACGCAGCCTGGCCGTCTCCCGAAGACATCATGATGTCCATAACATCGTTTACATTTTTGATCAGACCTTCTGCGGAAGAAGAAAGCTGCGCGGTTGCAGTAGCATCGCCATACGTAGCAAATTCATCTCCTATACTCTTTATAAGAGCAGTTACCTCAGCTTCTTGTGTCTGTATTTGTGTAAGAATTCTCTGCTTGTCTTCATCACCATAGTACGACCACAGTCCAACTGAACTGTTTACAGTTCCGTCAATCTTTGCAAGGTCTTCCTTGACTACGCCCTCTTTATACAGAAGCATTCCCACACCTGACATTATGCCCTGAACATCTTCAGTCATGGAAGAGATTCCGTCATTTACCACATAGCTGACAATATTGAATACGATCAGCATCAGAATGTTAAAAAACAGGATCTGAACGGGAATGGATTTGTAAAACTTAACCTTTTTGTTCTTTGTGTCGTTTGAAGCTGACATAATGGCTCTCCTTTCGAAACAGATGTTATTCCAAGTACCATTATATACTTTTTTAGTTTAACTTTTACGGCTTAATAATAATTTAATAATCGGTTTACAGACTATATCATAGCTTTGTAGTCCACTTTGTGCAGTCTATAACATCCGTTGCGAGATCCGCATAGAAATCCGGCTCATGACATACCATGATGACTGTTCCCTTGTATTCCTTGAGGGCTCTGTGGAGTTCCTCTTTTGCATCCACGTCAAGATGATTTGTAGGCTCGTCCAGTACAAGGATGTTGGACTCCCTGTTCATGAGCTTACAGAGCCTTACCTTAGCCTGCTCTCCACCTGATAAAACCTTGCACTTACTCTCTATATGCTTGGTGGTGAGACCGCACTTTGCCAGGGCTGATCTCACTTCGTACTGGGAAAAGCCCGGGAACTCGTTCCATATCTCCTCAAGACAGGTAGTCTGAATGTCAGGTGACATCTCCTGCTCAAAGTAGCCGATCTCCACGTGCTCGCCCCTCTGGACCTTTCCGGAAATAGGCGGTATCAGACCAAGAATGCTTTTAAGCAGCGTTGTCTTTCCAATACCGTTTGCACCTGTCAGAACGATAAATGTATTTCGCTCTATTGCAAGATTTAAAGGGCTTGACAGCGGCTCATCGTATCCGATTACAAGGTCATTAGTTTCAAAAAGAAATTTTCCCGGAGTCCTGGCCGTCTTAAAGTAGAATTCGGGCTTTGGTTTCTCCTGGACCTTCTCGATAATGTCCATGTTGTCCAGTTTCTTTTGCCTTGCCATTGCCATATTCCTTGTGGCAACCCTTGCCTTATTCCTGGCAACGAAGTCCTTGAGGTCTGCAATCTCCTGCTGCTGTCTGTTGTAGGCTGCTTCTCTCTGGGCTTTCTTGGCCTCATATACCTCCATGAACTTGTCATAGTCCCCTACATAGCGGTCCAATGTATGATACTGTCCGTCCATGTGGTAGATAATATTCACAACGCTGTTGAGGAACGGGATGTCGTGGGATATGAGGATAAATGCGTTCTCATATTCCTGAAGATATCTTGTGAGCCAAACGATGTGTTCTGCATCAAGATAGTTGGTAGGCTCGTCCAGAAGTAGGATGTCGGGCTTTTCCAAAAGAAGCTTTCCGAGAAGTATCTTAGTCCTCTGTCCTCCTGAGAGCTCAGTAACATCCCTGTCCAGTCCAAGCTCCAAAAAGCCCAGCGCTCTGGACACTTCCTCTATCTTGGAATCAATCAGATAAAAATCATGGTTGGTAAGAAGATCCTGTATCGTACCCAGTTCTTCCATATATTCTTCCAGCTGCTTCTCATCAGCCTCGCCCATGGCGTCGCATATTTCGTTCATCCTGCGCTCCATCTCAAACAGGGAGTCAAAAGCAGAAGCCAATACATCCCTTATGGTCATTCCCTGTTTTAAGACAGCGTGCTGGTCAAGATATCCGGCTTTGACATTCTTTGCCCATTCAATAGTCCCTGCATCGGGCATCAATTGTCCTGTGATTATGTTCATGAAGGTAGATTTTCCTTCACCGTTGGCTCCTACAAGTCCGATATGCTCTCCCTTCAGCAGCCTGAAGGATACATCATCAAAGATTGCTCTGTCCCCAAAGCCATGGGTCAGATGTTCAACATTTAAAATACTCATTTCAAACCTTTCTATTTCTTTATTGCCCAGCGCAGTTTTGTGGATCTGCTGCGGGGATTAAGTCTTTGCTCTTCCGGTGAAGGTCTTGTCACATCGTCCGAAATACTGCTGTAAATGCCTTCCTTAAAAAGAGCTTTGAACGACTTTTTAACAAGTCTGTCTTCTCCCGAGTGGAAGGTGAGGATTGCTACCCGTGCACCGGGATTTAGTATATCGGGAAGCTTTTCCAAAAACAAGTACAAAACCTCAAACTCACTGTTTACATCAATCCTGAGTGCCTGAAATACCCTCGCACAGCTCTTTTTAATTGTATCTGCCTTTTCTTCCTTCGGAACCTTCCATAGCGCTGATTCAATGGCAGATCTCAGGGCTGTTGTGGTGTCCATGGGATCCCCCTTCTTCATCAGGCTAAAGACCTTGTCCGCAATCTCGTCTGCATAAGGTTCATCGGAGTTTTCTATCATCATTCCTTTGAATTCATCTTTTGTTATGCTGTGCAGGCGCTCAGCAGCAGACTGTCCGTGCTCCGGATCAAGTCTAAGGTCCAGCGGTCCGTCTATTTTATAGGAGAATCCTCTCTTAGGATCATCTATCTGCATGGAAGAAACGCCAAGATCCGCCAGTACAAAATCAAACTTCCCTGCTTCAGCCGCAACCTTATCTATATCAGCGAAATTAGTAAGTCTGAATTTGAAGACATTCTCATCAAATCCGGCTTTTCTCAGCCTCTCAACTGTCTTTTGTGATTCTATCGGATCCACGTCCAGGCCGAAGATGCAGCCTTCGCCCTTTAGCTCTTCCAGCATCTTCCTCGTGTGGCCGCCATACCCCAAAGTGCAGTCAAGGCCCTGCTCTCCCGGCTGTATCTTAAGCACGTCCAAAATTTCTTTTACCATAATTGATATGTGCATCCCGGCAGGCGTTGAGCCCTTTGAAATCACGTGTTCAATAGTGTCTGCGTACTTCTCCGGATTCTGCTCCTTATATTTTTCTTCAAACTTCTTCGGATATTTCCCTGAGTAATGAACTCTTCTCTTGTGCTGTTCCATCATGAATTCTTCCTGTCTTCTTAATGTTGGAATATATATATTAACAATATTATCCTATTGGTCATAATATGGCTATTCGTTTTCGACTTGAAATTACTATAGTCACAATGGCGAGTGTCTCTTTTTGCTTGCAAAGGCGATGATTTTAGGCATAATAGTTTAAAGAGGTAAATATTATG
>JAEEGF011630099.1_pt1 | contig 17175 bp, 12 predicted proteins | sample 9134171 | NCBI WGS metagenome assembly JAEEGF01 (sample SAMN16246542, study PRJNA631951) | gut metagenome | biome: gut microbiome; feature: rumen; material: AP-attached | host: Bos | place: Iran: Karaj | collected 2018-10 | reverse complement strand
TCGAGGGTGTCAAGATGGATGCAAATTTCTTAAGCAATGAATCCGGATACAACCAGAACAGGATAATTCTCGAGAACAGACTCAGGATGATGAACCAGATGGGAAAGAAGGTGTCCCTTGATCATGTTGATTCCCAGGAAATGTTTGATATTGTCAAAAGCATGAGATCGGATTATGTAAAGGGACTTTATTTTTCTGAGGCGGTCAGCAAAAATGAGTTCATCGCTATCCTCAGGGCAACCGAGCTTTCCAGAATGGAGGAGAGAAGGGCAAAGGCTGCCAACGATGCAAAGAGCAACTTCCTTGCCAACATGTCCCATGAGATAAGAACTCCCATAAATGCGGTTCTTGGTATGAATGAAGTCATACTCAGGGAGTGCAAGGATGAGAAGATACTTGAATACGCTCAGAATATTGAAGGTGCGGGAAGAACTCTTTTGTCCCTTATCAATGATATTCTGGATTTCTCAAAGATCGAGTCGGGTAGCATGGAGATCAACGAGTCGGATTACGACCTTTCATCCGTCCTTAATGATGTCTACAACATGGTACATATCAAGTCGCAGCAGAAGGCGCTTGATCTCATATTTAAGATAGACAGGGAGCTTCCGAGCACCCTTTTTGGCGACGAGATGCGCATCCGCCAGATCATGGTCAACATTCTGAACAATGCCATCAAGTACACCAAATCGGGAAGCGTCACCCTCAGTATCACGGGGAGCAGGGAGCTTGAGAGCCGGCTCATCCTTAAGATCGATGTGACGGATACCGGTATCGGAATAAAGGATGAGGACATGGCCATGCTCTTTGACAAGTTCAAGAGACTGGACATAGACAAGAACAAAACCGTTGAAGGAAGCGGATTGGGGCTTGCGATCACCAGCTCTCTTCTGGACCTCATGGGCGGCAGCATATCTGTGGAGAGTGAGTATGGGAAGGGATCAACCTTCACTGCGATACTTCCTCAGAAGATCATAAACGACACTCCGATAGGCGACTTCAAGACAAGGCTTGCGGAGAACATAAAAGAGAGAAAGAAGTACAGGGAGAAATTCACAGCGCCCGAGGCACTGGTGCTGGTTGTGGACGACACGCCAATGAACCACGTAGTCATCCGCGAACTCTTAAAGAACACCGAGGTAATGGTTGAGAGCGCAAGAAGCGGAGAAGAGTGTCTTGATAAACAGCACAAAAAGAAATATGACATAATCCTTCTCGATTACAGAATGCCCGGTCTTGACGGCATAGAAACCCTCGCTGAGATGAAGAAGGATACGGACAGCCCCAACAGAAACACTCCTGTTGTCGTACTGACTGCCAATGCCATTTCGGGAGCCAGAGAGAACTTCCTAAGGGAGGGCTTTGATGACTACTTAAGTAAGCCCATCGAGAGCGATCATCTTGAGGAGACGCTCATAAGATTTTTGCCAAAAGAAAAAGTCATCCTCTCGGATGGAACGAAAGTCGTGGAAAAAGTAGAGCCTCCACCGAAGGAGGAAGAGTTCCCGGAGTGGCTTAAGATGCTCGAGGGAATAGATATCGGAGAGGGTCTCAAGAACTGCGGAAGTGCCGACAGCTATCTGAGTATCATAAAGGTCTTTTATGAGTCGGCAGGCATGACAGAAGATAATATCACAACTGCCTACAATGACAAGAATATCAGGGATTACACGAGCTACGTTCATTCTCTAAAGAGCACCAGCAGGACCATTGGAGCCACAAAACTGTCAAAGCTTGCTGAGAAGCTTGAGATGGCAGGCAATGAAAATGACTATGAGACAATAGATGAATACCAGGACGAACTGATGAATATGTTCTCAATAGTCAGATACAGTCTCTCAAAGATACCCGAGGTGACGGGAGAGAAGGAAAAAGAAGATGATTCTCCAAAGGAGGATATCACGGATGCTCGCATGAAGGATGCCTATCAGACTATAATAGAAGTCAGCAAGACGCTGGACTATGACACACTTACCTTCATACTTGATTCGCTCAAAAAATACAGACTTAAGGATGAGGATGTAAAGATCACAAGAAAACTGGGAGAGATGGCCTACAAACTTCAGTGGGATGAAATAGGGAACCTGGCATCAGAAGGTCTGAAGGGGCTGGAGGTATAAAGGATGTTTAACAAAAAGATTCTACTTGTAAGGAATGATGAGACGTTTCTTGTAAACGCAATAAAGAATACGCTTGAGGGAGCGCATTTTAGTGTGCAGGACTGCACATACTCCATAGCCGACCTTAGCAAAAAGGTGGATGGCGCAAATCTCATTCTTTTGTATACCGATCAGGACTTTGAAGAGCACAGGGATGCGCTTGTCTACTTCAAGGATCTGTGCGATGAAGAGAATGTGATCATGATGGTGATAGGAGATAAGCAGGCCTTTGAACTGGTGCACAAATATATCCCCAGGGAGGATGTGGCCTTTGAGGTGACGCGCCCGCTTGATATGGCAGATCTTCTCTCAAAGGTAACTATCGCCACGGATGATGAATTTGAGCATCAGAGAAGGAAATGCATCCTTATAGTCGATGATGACCTGACATATCTTCAGATGGTAAGAGAGTGGCTCAAGGACACCTACAGGGTGGGGATGGCCAATTCGGGAACCCAGGCAGTTGCATGGCTTGCCAAGAACAGGGCGGATCTGATCCTGCTTGACTACGACATGCCTGTTCTTGACGGGCCTAAGGTGCTGGAGATGCTAAAGAGCGAGTCCTTCTCAAACTCCACACCGGTGATGTTCCTAACGGGAAAGAATGACAGGAAGAGTGTCACCGATGTTATATCTCTTAAACCGGCTGATTATCTGCTTAAGACAATAACAAAGGATAAGCTTTTATCAACACTGAATACATTCTTCAGACAGAGGAAGACGACATGAACGGTAGTGCCATGGTGGGAGGTCTTTCCTTCAGGATAGCGACCGCACTTATCTGCATAACCTGTATCTTTTATATGGCTGTGATGCGCGGACTGAACAGAAAACGGGTTCGCAGCCGTCTTTTTATTGCGCAGATGGCGATACTTCTGATCGACAGCTGCTCAGGATTCATATCAACCCTTGTGGTCGGATCGGAATGGCCCTATACTGCCAGACTTGTAATTGCCTATACGTGCAAGCTCGTGTATTACCTCACCCACATCGCGCTGATACCGGTGTTCTGTGTCTATATAATGGTGGTGTGTGATGTTATGCACAGATTCAACAGGCAGAAACTTCTTCTGTTTTTTGCACCCTTCTGGATACTTGAAGCAGCAGTGATCACCAACCCTTTTACCCACTTTATCTTTTACCATGACAGCGAGCTTATCTTCTACAGGGGCACCGGGGTTTATGTGGCTTATGCCGTATGCTTTATTTACGTATTATTCTGCGTATATCTGCTGATGCGCTTCTGGAGGACCATGAACAACATACAGAAGATAGCAATGTTCTATTTTCTGGTGCTCTCAACCATAGGAGTTGTGATACAGATGATCTTCCCCGCAATCGTGTGCGAACTTATGGCAGAAGCTCTTGGACTTATGGGTGTCATGATCCTTATTGAGAGAGATGAGTACAGACTGGATTACAAGACACATGCCAACAACAGGTCGGCGCTTGTACATGACCTGAGCACCTATTTTGAGGTGAAAAGAAGTATCTATGTAGTCTGCGTCAGGGTGATAAACGATGAACTCTACAGAAGGGTTGTGGGATATGAGGGCTACGATCTCCTTATGACTGAGATCGCCAGGTTTCTGATGAACATTGACAACAACTATGAAGCCTACAGATCCGGAGGAGGAAACTTCTTTTTGCTCTGTCCCGATACATCTGAGGAAAGAATCGGATTCGTGCTTGAACTGATCCAGGAGAGGTTCGGAAAAAGCTTTAATGCAGGAAGCGGAATGACAAATGTCATGGCCAAGATACTCTGTGCCAAATGCCCGGAGGAACTGTCCGATCCCGGAGACATACTGCTTCTGGCAGAAACAGAGATAACCGACAACAAAGTACTCTACAAGGGGGCGGATCTGGGGTTTCTTCTGAGGAAGATCGATATAGAAAAGGCAATAGTAAGAGGCCTGGCTGAAGAGAGCTTCCTTGTCAAATACCAGCCTGTGTATGACAAGTACTCATATGCCATTCATTCGGCTGAGGCCTTTTTGACACTGACAGATGCGGAAATCGGAAGTGTTCATTTCAGGGAATTCATGACAGTTGCTGAGGAGACCGGCTTTGCTCAGGTACTTGAGTACAGGATGATAGATTCTGTCTGCAGATTTATAAGAGACGGAGTTGCTCACAGCGAGCTGGGGATCACCACCCTGGTGATACATATCATGTCCGTTCAGGTAATGACGGAAGACCTTATCACCTTTGTAAAGAACTGCATTGAGAAATACGTGATCGACCCGTCGCTTCTTGTATTTGACGTAAGCGATACGATAGCTATGCAGGCTCAGGATGTGATGAACTTCGTCCTGGATGAATTCAGGGATATAGGGATCAGATTTGTACTTGCAAACAATGACGCCGGGATCTTCGGCATGGGGACTGACATGCTGGATAAGTTCGACGGTGTATCCATCAACTTAAGCAGATTCTTTGAAGACGACTCCACGGATCAGGCTGACATAATCTTAAAGAACAGGACTGCAATGATCAACCAGCTTGGCAAGATGGTAATACTCTCCGGAATTGACACCAGGGAGATATACGAAAAAGCCAATAAAGTAATGGCTGATCTCATTGTGGGAGATTACCTCTGCGGTCTTGTTGTCAAAAATGAACTGCAGAACAAATTCTGGCATATGGATATGCTGGAACTTGATGAATAAATAAAAATTGCAGATGTAGCGATGCTGTCACGAAAGTGGCAGCATTTTTTTGCTTTGCAGTAGTAGAGAGACATAGTATAATACTCTAAATGTATATTTATTCGGATAGGTATGTATCACGTGTTGATCAAGGAGAAGGGTATGAAGCAGACGTCTTTGGAAGAAGTAAGAGGGATAGCTCAGACCGGAGAGTACAGGCTCATTCCGGTCATCAGACAGATATTTGCGGATGTGGCAACACCGGTGATGGTGTTAAGAAAGCTTAAGATGGTGAGTGACCACTGTTTTTTGCTTGAGAGTGTGGAGGACTCAAGACAGTGGGGGAGATATTCGTTTCTGGGTTACGATCCGACAATGGAGGTGTCCTGCAAGGGAAAGATAATGACAGTCACGGATGAGGACGGGAAAGAGACAAGCTTTGAGGCAGATAACCCAAGTGACTATATCAGAGAGCTTGTTGAGAGGCACAAGGCTCCAAGAATAGAGGATGCGCCCACTTTTACCGGGGGACTGGTGGGATATTTTTCCTATGAGTACATGCAGTATGCGGAACCGACACTGCATTTTAATTCATCAAATGAATATGATTTTTCAGATATGGATCTGATGCTTTTTGAGAATCTTATCTGCTTTGATAACCTGAAGCAGAAGATACTTCTTATATCAAATCTGAGGGTTCCTGCTGATGGAGCGTTGGAGACTTCATCCGGATCAGGCAGCTCTTTTGCAGGATACGAAGGCTTTGATGGAGCGCTTTCTTTGGCCTACGACAAGGCAGTATCAAAGCTTGATGAGATGGAAAAGCTGGTTCTATTTGGAGAGATGAAAAATATCCCCAAGGGAAAACTAAAAGGAGAGCTGAAAACAGTCTTTTCCGCCAATGAGTACTGCAGCAAGGTGGAGGAGACAAAGCGCCATATCTACGAGGGAGATATCTTCCAGCTGGTGCTCTCCAATCCCATGGAGGCTGATTTTGAGGGAAGTCTTTTTGACACCTACAGGGTGCTAAGGACTACGAACCCTTCACCATATATGTTCTACTTCTCGGGAGATACTGAGATTGCGGGAGCTTCGCCGGAGACCCTTGTAAAGGTGGAGAACGGCGAGATCAGGACCTTCCCTCTTGCCGGCACAAGGCCGAGGGGGAGAGATCTTGAGGAGGACATAGCCCTGGAAAAAGAGCTCCTTGCGGATGAGAAGGAGAGGGCAGAACACAACATGCTGGTTGATCTCGGGAGAAATGATCTGGGTAAACTGTGTGAGTTCGGCAGCGTTGAAGTTGAGAAATACATGGCAGTTGAGAGGTACTCACACGTCATGCACATCGGATCATCGGTAAAAGGAAGGCTCCGTTCAGACAAGAGCGCCATCGATGCCATAGATGCAGTGCTTCCTGCGGGAACTCTCTCGGGAGCGCCCAAGATCAGGGCATGTGAGATAATCGATGAGCTTGAGGGCATAAAGAGAGGCATCTACGGGGGCGCCATCGGATATGTGGACTTTACGGGAAACCTTGATACCTGTATCGCCATAAGGCTTGCCTATAAGAAGAACGGCAAGGTTTTTGTAAGGAGCGGAGCGGGACTTGTAGCGGATTCTGTTCCCGAAAATGAGTTTACAGAGTGCGCAAACAAGGCTAAGGCAGTGGTAAATGCCATTAAGGAGGCATCAGATGATCTTGATAATTGACAACTACGACAGCTTTACATACAACCTCTATCAGCTGATCGGTTCCATTGAGCCTGACATGAAGGTGGTGAGAAATGACGTTCTTTCAGTTGAGGAAATAAGAGCTATGAAGCCCTCAGCAATAGTTCTTTCGCCGGGTCCCGGCAAGCCCTCCGATGCGGGAATATGTGAGGAGCTGGTAAAAGAGCTGACGGGGGAGGTACCGATTCTCGGAGTGTGCCTCGGACATCAGGCAATATGCGAAGCTTTCGGGGGAACTGTATCCTATGCCAAAAAGCTCATGCACGGAAAGCAGTCGATTGCAAAAGTCGATAATACTTCGGCATTGTTCTATGGACTTTCGGAGGAAGCAAAGGTGGCAAGATATCACTCACTTGCTCTGAAAAAAGAGACTCTTCCTAAGTGCCTTGAAGTCATTGCAACCGCAGATGACGGGGAGATAATGGCGGTGCAGCATGCGGTGCATCCCACCTTCGGAGTTCAGTTCCATCCAGAGTCGATAATGACTCCAGACGGAACAGTCATGCTCCAAAACTTTTTAAACTGCATATAAGAGTGGTATACTGTACTGAGACACTAAGACGGGTATCCGGGGATGACACCCTGGACATCCGGATGAACAGTTAAGGTACATTTATATGAAATACGTATATGAAACACATCTGCATACAATAGAGGCAAGCGCCTGTTCCTGTACACCCGGAGAAGATTATATAACATATATGAAAAATCTGGGGTACAGCGGGATAATTGTTACCGATCACTTTTTTAACGGCAACAGCTGCATCCCTAAGAACCTTCCCTGGCAGGAGCGGGTTTCCATGTATGTGAGAGGATATGAGAATGCCCTGAGGAGAGCCGGAGATGATTTTACGGTTCTCTTCGGGGTTGAATTTAATTTTGAGGGAGATGAGTTTCTGCTCTACGGAGTTGACGAAAAATGGCTTATGGACAGACCGCAGCTCATGGATATGACAAGGCAGCAGGTGTACAGGGAGGTTCATGAGGCCGGAGCGATAATGATACAGGCACATCCCTTCAGAGAGAGGGGCTATCTGTCTGCAATCCATTTAACTCCGGGAGTCTGTGACGGGATTGAAGTCTATAACGCATCCAATCCTGACTGGCAGAATGCCCTTGCTTATATGTACGCTAAGGACAGGGATTTTCTTATGAGCGCCGGCTCCGACATACACAATTTTACGTTGGATGAGATGGGCGGCATGAGTTTTGATCACCCTGTGAATACAATAGAGGAGTTTGTCAGAGCATTTATGGCAGGAGAAGGTGAGCCGGTGTATAAAAAGAGAGTTCACGAAGGCAGCATGAATTTTGAATCTGTGTGCTCTGACCCTGACCTGACTTATACAGAAAACACTTCAAATCTTGAGGTATTCTGGCATTAGAGCGATGGGGAAGGATATTTCCGGCAGTAAAGATGAGCGCGGCAAGGAGAAGAGATGGCAATTCAGGATGCTTTTAAAGAAAAGACAATAGACAAGGTCAAGGAACCGAGGCAGTACAATGTGATAATGTTCAACGACGATTTCACTACCATGGAGTTTGTGGTGACGGTCTTGGTTGATATTTTTCATAAGGATCAGGTGACGGCCCAGTCCATCATGATGAACGTACACAAGAAGGGACAGGCAGTGGTTGGCAAGTACCCCTACGATATAGCTGTCACCAAGGTGGAGGCTTCCCTTTCCCGCGCCAAAGATCACGGGTATCCTTTCAGAATGACTGTGGAGGAGGCTTAAGATGGAACTGTCCGAAAGTGTAAAAGTGATGCTCCAGGAAGCTGCCTTATTTGCTCAGCAGAATGGGTATGAATACGTTACTCCTGAGATACTTCTTCTGGTGATATGTTCGATCCCTGAGTTTGCCGATGCGTTTTCCGCATGCGGAGGCGACATCAGGCTTTTGGAAGAAGACCTCCTTGGATATATCGATAAATATATGGAAAAGACTGATGGTCAGAAGGCAGGGAGCTTTTCGGCAGGAGCCAATGAGGTTTTAAGTTTTGCTGCCCAGAGTGCATATTCCAGTGGAAACAAAGAGGTGCTTCTTCGCCATATCATCCATGCAATGTGGAATCTGGAGGAGAGCTATGCTGTCTATTATATGGAGCAGCAGGGCGTTTCTGAGATGGATCTTTTGCAGGAGCTAAGTCCCATAGAGGAGCTTGATTCGGATGCGGAAAAGAGTGTCGTGACAGGCGGAAGGAGCAAGGAAGAGGGCTCTGATAACTGGAAGCTCTATGCTCCCTGCCTCAATGACACCCTGGAGGATGTCAATCCGCTCATCGGAAGGAAAGAGGAACTGGAGCGTACTATCCAGATTCTCTGCAGGAAGGACAAGAACAATCCGCTCCACATAGGAGAGACGGGTGTCGGCAAGACAGCAATAACTTACGGTCTTGTGCAGAGACTCAACGAAGACAATGTGCCGGTTGCCATAAAGGGCGCAAGGGTCTTTGCGCTGGACCTTGGAGGAATGCTTGCGGGAACCCAGTACAGGGGCGACTTTGAAAAGAGATTCAAAAAGGTTCTCTCTGAGATTGGAAAAGAAGATAAGCCGATCATCTATATTGACGAGATACACAACCTGTCAGGTGCAGGTGCCGTTGGTGAGGGCTCTTTTGATGCCTCGAACATGCTAAAACCCTACCTTACAGACGGCCACATAAGGTTTATCGGTGCCACCACCTTCGAGGAATACAAGAAGTACTTTGAAAAGAACAAGAGTCTCGTGAGAAGATTTCAGAACGTGGAAGTTAAAGAGCCTTCAGAGGATGAGACAGTAAAAATCCTGAACGGCCTCAAAGAAAAATACGAAACCTACCACGGCGTGAAATATGCAGAGGGCATAATGGAGTACGCCGTAAAGATGAGCGCCAAGTACATCAATGAGAGATATCTTCCGGACAAGGCAATAGACATAATTGATGAGGCAGGTGCCTACAGGAAGCTTCACCCCATCGAAGGTGAGGAGCAGATTGTTGACAAGGACATCATCAATGAAATCCTGACGGGAGTATGCAGAGTGCCTATCGAGACAGTGGACACCGACGACGCTGCAGGCCTAGAGAGCCTTGAAGAACGCATCAGGGAAAAAATCTTCGGACAGGACGAAGCCATCAGCCAGGTGGTCAACGCAGTGAAATTCTCAAAGGCCGGCCTTAACGAGGACGGAAAGCCCCTTGCAAGCCTTCTGTTTGTAGGCCCCACAGGAGTGGGAAAAACCGAGATTGCCAGAACACTGGCATCTGAGCTTGGCGTCAAGCTCGTCCGCTTTGATATGAGTGAGTACGGCGAGAAGCATGCGGTAGCCAAGCTGATCGGATCCCCTGCCGGTTACGTTGGCTATGAAGAGGGCGGTATCCTGACGGAGGCGATCAGAAAGACCCCAAACTGTGTCCTTCTCCTCGACGAGATTGAAAAGGCTCACGTTGATATCTATAACGTGCTTCTCCAGGTTATGGATTATGCGACCCTGACAGACAATCAGGGCAGAAAGGCTGACTTCAGGAACGTCATCATAATCATGACTTCCAATGCCGGCGCCAACAAACTCGGAAAGAGCGGAATAGGCTTTATCAGCACCAACATGGACGAGAGCGTCCTTTCGGAAGCAGTGAAGAACACCTTCCAGCCCGAGTTCAGGAACCGGCTCAACAAGATTGTGGTGTTCAACAGCATGGACGACGACATGGCAGCCAGGGTAGTGGAGAAGAAGTTAAAAGAGCTCTCGGACCAGCTTTCAGCTAAGAAAATTACGATCTCTTCCGATAAGAAAGCAAAAGATCTCTTAAGAAAAAAGGGCGTAAGCCAGGAGTTTGGCGCAAGAGAGATCGACCGCATAATAAGAAACGATATTAAGCCTTTATTTGTGGACAAAATTCTCTTTGGCGAGCTGAAAAACGGCGGAAAGATAAAGCTTTCGGCCGCGGATGGAAAGTTCATAACAGAGACCTCAGGCAAATGATCTTAGCCCGAATCAAAATTATTACAAAAAATGTAATTTTTATCTTTTCTTAATATAAATTTCATGATATACTATCGACGTTGTTTGAACGTAGTGGGGAAGCTATATGCGGTTGCTATAGCTTCTTTTATGTCTTTTTTTAATATGTCAGAGGTTTAAGAAATTGAGCAATAAGAATTACAGGAGGCACAAAAAGCCCAGGATTAAGATTGATTTTGTAAGAATAGGAGTTATCGCCGCAACTACCGTTGTGACCCTTGGAGTTGGCTACGGAATATACAGCCATCTTCCTTTTGTAAAAGTCGACAGGGCAATAGCAGCAGGCGACAGATATACAGAGATCGCGGACTATGAGGCAGCAATTGATTCATATTCAGAGGCGATCCAGATAGACTCACATTCCGTGACGGCCTACAGCAACATGGCCGGAGCATATCTGAGCATAGACGACATCGAGTCAGCCAAGAAGACGCTTTACGACGGCTGGCAGGAAACGGAGAACGAAGGTCTTCTTGACAACTACCATGCAGTAATAATGAACGAAGCTGTAGCAGTTCTTAACGATGGAATCGCCGACCTGAGCACACTCAGCTCAGTAGTTGCAGTCCTTTCCAAGGACGGAGACAGTGCGGATGCAATAGATCTTCTTGATTCAGCTTACGAGAGGATCTTCGACGAGAATTACAGCTTTGATTACGTAACATATGAGGCTTTTGTAAAAGAGCTCCTTTCCGTATATAATGAATCCCCCAGCGCCGAGCTGAAGGGCATTATCACCAAGTATGCAACGCCTGGAGAGAATTCTTTTACACTGACGATGGATGAAGCAGCCAGCTACAAAGAGCTTCTTGACCAGGTGGAGGCTGCAGTTGGAACCACGGACAACATTTCTTCCATGAAGAGCTGCTTTGTGAACGCTGAGGAAGTTCTTCCCATTTTTGAGGGAATCTTCGAGCAGCTGGATGTGGGAAATGTAGATGAACTCAGAGATTTTGTTGTATCCGATGAGTATCTGAAACTCCGTGATGTCTTTTTAAATGGTGAAGAGACCCCTCAGGAGAACACAACCTACGTGCCTATAAGCAGAGAGGGCATTATCCTGAACTGCAACGAGGGCAAGTGGACCTACAGATTCCTGGATTTTGATGAGAACCCTGATACTAAGGGCGTCATCACTCTATGGGCAAACTACTTTGAGGACAACGGCATACAGAGAAATGCAATTTCATATGAGCCGGAGTCAATAGATGGAAATTATTATCCTCACACCAAGTATTCCGTAACATACCTCAACAGCTACATCACTTCAGGCAGATCTACAAAGGTTGCCAAGATGAACTACAGACTTGACACCACCATCACGATGGAAGACGGCGAAGAGGTACAGACAGTTGTCGGTGACTGGGGCGGAGAAAACGAGTGGACCATGGACATTGATACCATAGAGTCCAGAATAAGACCATAAAGAGATAAACTATGGAACCAAAGTGCGTCATAATTGCAGCAGGAAGTTTTCCGAATGTGGAGATCGACCTAAAAGAGGAAGATCTGTGCATCGCCTGTGATGCAGGTTTTAAGTATGCCCAGCATATGGGAATACTGCCTGATCTTATAGTGGGCGACTTTGATTCCGCAGCTGAGGCAGGCCCTGAAGTTATGGCAGGCATAAGAGAAATAGCCGCAAATGACCCTGACAGGATAGTTAAGCTCCCTGTGCAGAAGGATGATACTGACACCATGCACGCAGTTAAGATGGGGCTTGAAAGAGGTTATAAGAAGTTCTACATATACGGAGCGCTGGGGGGAAGGAGGTTTGATCACTCCTTCGCCAATATCCAGACGCTTCTTTTTATCAAGAGAAACGGCGCTTCAGGCTATATCATGGATCAGGAATCAATGCTGATGATAGCCGAAAACGAGACAATACATTTCCACAGAGGCAATGTCGGAATGTTGTCAGTTTTTTCACTTTCTGACGTTTCGAAAGGTGTAACTTTGAAGGGACTGATGTATAATATCAGTGACGCGGTTCTCACAAACGACTACCCTTTGGGTGTGAGCAACGAGTTTATCATTGATGAGGAGGCTGAGGTCACCGTGAAGGAGGGAACTCTTTTAATCACGGTCTTCTGGGGACAATGATCTGTTTTCTTGCCAGTTTTTTTATAAAAGATTATAAGCAGGTGGATTCACCTTCTGTAAGGCAAAGCTATGGTATGCTCAGCGGGGCATTCGGCATTGCCTTTAATATTCTTCTGGTGATCTTCAAGATGATCGCCGGGGCGGTCAGCGGCTCCATAGCCGTAATCTCTGACGCCCTGAACAATCTCTCGGACGTGGCTTCGGCCCTTGTTACTTTAATATTCTTTAAGCTCTCCGGCGCGGAAGCCGACGAGGAGCATCCCTTCGGACACGGAAGGCTGGAGTATATCGCAGGTCTCATCGTATCTCTTTTTATACTGATCATGGCCTTTGAGCTCGCACACAATTCCCTTGAGAAGATAATGAATCCCGAGTCTATAGAATCGTCACCTCTGGTAATCGTCATCCTGGTGGTTTCCATGTTGATAAAGTTTATCATGTACGGCTCATATCTGCAGGCCTCAAAGAGGATTAACAGCGCCACCATAAGGTCGACAGCTATGGACTCCCTTTCTGATGTGCTGTCCACAGGAATAGTTCTTTTGTCCCTTGTCGTGTATGCATTTACAGGACGAAATATTGACGGATTCGCCGGAATAATAGTTGCCATCTTCATCGCAAAAACCGGTATTGAAGCTGCAAAGGACACAATCAATCCTCTTCTTGGAGAACCGCCCAGCAAGGCTTTTATTAAGGATGTTAAAGACACTGTTCTTGCACATGAAGGTGTTCTGGGAGTTCACGACATAGTGGTCCACAACTATGGGCCCAGTCGGATAATGATGTCCCTTCACGTGGAAGTACCCGCGGATGAGACTCTTATGGATGTCCACGAGACAGTGGACGATATTGAAAAAGAGCTAAGACAGAAATACCATTGTACAGCGGTGATCCATATGGACCCCAGGGACATAAATGACATGGAAGCCGAAAGGATAGGGAAGTGGCTGAATGAAAACTTTGAGGAAATAGACCCCGCCCTTAAATACCATGACCTCAGGGTGATAAGAAAAGAGGGCAAGGTTCCCAAGATCGAGCTTGATCTGGAGGTGCCCTACAAGTTCAGGATGAAGGATGAAGAGCTTCTTGAGCTGGTGAAGGGAAGGCTTCATGAGATCAGCCCCGAGTACGACCTCGACATCACCTTTGACAAGGGCGAGAAGGGAATGGAAGAGTAGAATTATTAAGGTTTTGTTAAATACTTGTCAGTTGCGGCGGGATTGAGATATACTTATTCAGGTACGACAATAAAATGACATCCGACTTTCGGATGAAAACGGAGGATATACGATGAGAGGTTCAAAGCCTACAGTTCTTTTAATCCTTGATGGATACGGACTCAATGATGTCAAGGAGAACAACGCTATTGCAATGGCAGATACGCCTGTTATGGACGGCCTTATGAAGGATTATCCCTTTGTAAAGGGTTATGCTTCAGGACTTGCAGTAGGACTTCCCGACGGACAGATGGGCAACTCAGAGGTTGGCCACATGAACATGGGCGCAGGAAGGATTGTTTATCAGGAGCTCACAAGAATCACAAAGTCCATCGAGGACGGAGATTTCTTTACAAATGAAGGCCTTATGGCTGCCATCAACAACTGCAAGGAGAAGGATTCTTCCCTTCATATGTACGGCCTTGTATCAGACGGCGGCGTTCACAGCCATATCACACATATCTACGGACTTTTAGAGCTGGCTAAGAGAAACGGCCTTAAGAAGGTTTATGTTCACTGCTTCCTGGATGGAAGAGATACTCCGCCCGAGAGCGGAATTGATTTCGTTCAGCAGCTTGAAGACAAGATGAAAGAGCTGGGCGTAGGCGAAGTAGCATCCATCTCAGGACGTTACTACGCTATGGACAGAGATAACAACTACGACAGAGTTGAGATTGCTTACAACGCACTCACAAAGGGCGAGGGCAATAAAGCTGATTCTGCCCACGAGTGCATGGAAGCCTCCTACAAAAACGGCAAGACAGATGAGTTCGTTATTCCTACAGTCATCATGAAGAACGGCGCGCCCGTTGCTACGATCAAGGACGGCGATTCCATTATTTTCTACAACTTCCGTCCCGACAGAGCAAGAGAGATCACTCACTGCTTCTGTGACGATGAGTTTGATAAGTTCGAGAGAGGAAAGAGACTTGATGTTACTTATGTATGCTTCACAGACTATGATCCTCTCATTCCTAACAAGGAGATCGCATTCAAGAAGGTTCTTCTTAACAACACTTTTGGCGAGTGGCTTGCAAACAAGGGAATGAAGCAGGCAAGAATTGCTGAGACAGAGAAGTACGCTCATGTTACATTCTTCTTCAACGGCGGTGTGGAGCAGCCCAATCCCGGTGAGGACAGAGTGCTTGTAAACAGCCCTAAGGATGTTGCAACCTATGACCTCAAGCCTCAGATGAGTGCTCCGGAAGTTTGCGAGAAGATCCTTGATGCCATCAATTCCCAGAACTACGATGTCGTTATCGCAAACTTTGCTAACCCCGACATGGTAGGCCACACAGGCGTTATCCCTGCAGCTGTTAAGGCTATCGAGGTTGTTGATGAGTGCGTAGGCAGGATCGTTGACGCCATCAAGTCAGTAAACGGAACACTGTTTATCTGCGCTGACCACGGTAACGCAGACATGATGGTTGATCCTGAGACAGGAGAGCCCTGGACAGCTCATACCACAAACCCTGTTCCTTTCATCCTTGTAAACTATGATCCCGCTTATACTTTGAGAGAGGGCGGCTGCCTTGCAGATATCATCCCTACTCTGATCGAGTGCATGGGAGAGGAACAGCCTGCTGAGATGACAGGTAAATCACTTCTGATAAAAAAGTGATTGAATGATTGACTTTTTACCCTGCATTGTGCTATAGTATCTTTTGCGTGTTTATACACGAATTATCTGTGAAATAGTTATTTTGATTTCGTTGGAGGTATTATTTTCGTGAGTGCTTTAGGTTATGTATTTGGCGTATTATTCATTATAATCTGCATTGCTCTTGTAGTGCTGGTTCTTGCACAGGAAGGCAAGGCGCAGGGACTCGGTGCCATTCAGGGTACTGTTGAGAACACATACTGGGGCAAGAACAAAGGCCGTTCCCGCGAGGGCATCCTCAAGAAGGTTACAATCGGACTTTCAGTTCTGTTCATAGTTTTCAGCATTGTTCTTAACATGGGAATTATCAAATAATAGACTGATAAGATTTAAGGGCACTCTACCACAAGGTTAGGGTGCTCTTTTTTTATTCTATGTTATTATAGTTTTAGGACATTTTATCTTGGAGTTTATATGAGCAAAGGGAAGAGCCTTAAGCGTATGGACGAAAGTCTGTACGGAAAGGGCTATAACAAAAAGAACAACTACATAACAGGGCAGTTCCTGTCAAGCGCCAGAGGCTTTGGCTTTGTGGAAGTGGAAGACATGGAGGATGACATCTACATTCCCGAGGACTACGTTGGCGATGCGCTCCATTCTGATACTGTGGAGGTGGAGCTCCTTCCCGATAACGGTGGAAAGAGAAGGGAAGGCCGCATCAGAAACATTATAGCCAGAGGCTTTGAGGAAGTGGTTGGAACCTACCAGGGCCAGCAGACCTACGGCTTTGTCATCCCGGATAATAACAGGATCCAGAAGGATATATTCATACCCATAGAGCACCACGGAGCGGCTGTTACCGGAGATAAGGTTGTCGTAAAGATCACCGACTACGGCAGCACGGTTAAAAGAAAAAAGCCCGAGGGCAAAGTTATCGAAGTGATCGGAAACATCCATGACCCGGGCGTTGATATTCTGTCCATTGTCAGGGGCTATGACATTCCTTATGAATTCCCGGAGAAGGTCATTAACCAGGCCAACAGATGCCCCGAGACGGTCAGTGAAGCGGACATGTACGGAAGGCAGGATCTTCGTGACGTCACCATGGTGACCATAGACGGCGAGGACGCCAAGGACCTTGATGACGCTGTTAGCCTTACAGTGGATGGGAAAGGTCTTTTCCACCTGGGTGTTCATATTGCGGATGTATCCAATTATGTGCAGGAGAGTTCTGCTCTCGACAGAGAGGCACTTAAGCGCGGCACCAGTGTGTATCTGGTGGACCGTGTCATACCTATGCTTCCGCACAGACTCTCGAATGGTATATGCTCACTTAATCACGGTGAGGACAGGCTTACACTGAGCTGCATTATGACAATAGATGCAGGCGGAAACATTGTTGATCACGATATTGTTGAATCCGTTATCAATGTCAACGAGCGCATGTCTTACACGGATGTGGCAAAAATCCTTGAGGACAACGACGAGGAGACTATAGAGCGGTATAAAGAGCTTGTTCCCATGTTCAGACAGATGGCTGAACTCTCGTCGATTCTCAGGAAAAAGAGACAGGCTAAGGGCTCAATTGACTTTGATTTTCCGGAGTCCAAGATCATACTGGACGAGGAGGGCAATCCCATAGATATCGTTCCTCACGAGAGGAACACCGCAACCAAGCTGATTGAGGACTTCATGCTGGCGGCAAACGA
>JAEEGF010380567.1_pt1 | contig 17177 bp, 15 predicted proteins | sample 9134171 | NCBI WGS metagenome assembly JAEEGF01 (sample SAMN16246542, study PRJNA631951) | gut metagenome | biome: gut microbiome; feature: rumen; material: AP-attached | host: Bos | place: Iran: Karaj | collected 2018-10 | reverse complement strand
CATCAAGCGTCTCAACGCAGTATGGCATACTCTTTGGGATCGGGATACCATTAGTTCCGTAAGTGTAGTTAAGAATCGCTATATTTATATCATTGACATTCACCACAGTAATCCCTGTAGAATCCTCCTCATTATCATATATACCTAATATTATGATCTCAGGATGGAAGGTATGCCAGTAGTTGAGCGTATTGATGATGCCTGTTGTGCCCTTGTCAAGGGCATGATTGGTAGCATGGCATACTATGTCAAAACCAGAATCAGCCAGTGCATCTGCTATAGGATAGGGAGCATTGAAGCATGGATATCCGGATATACCAAGCTCTTCACCGCCTATGATGACCTCTTGATTGACAATGGCAAGATCAGCGCTACTTATGATATCTTTTGTATTTGCAAAAAGAGATGAAAAGTCATAACTTCCATCTTCCTGCCTGCAGGTATCCTCTATAGGCATATGAAGGAGGATATCACCTACCATCCTGATGGTCACATGCTTGTAAAGACTCTCTGCAAGAGCTGAGGTATCTATATCAGTAGTAGGAAGATTGTCAGTAATAGTAGATATATGATCAGATCTTATAAGACGTCCGGAAGAAGTGGAGCCTTCGGGAAGTTTATCATAGGCAGAAGATGAGCTGGTTGCACCTTTCTTATTCCCTTTAACAGAATCAGACAGGGCAGGACTTGAAGGATTAATGTACGCAGTTTCGGGATCTATGCGGGCGCTGTTGTAGCTGCACGACATACATAGAAGAGACAAAGTAATGATAATAAGACTTGAAGAGATCTTCCTGACATCTATCTTGCCCATATCAACCTCACTTTTGCCTTGATTTAGATTATCGCTTAAACTTCCCACTTGGACGGGCCGGCATCCCCAAAGTCTTTACAGGGGCAGGCAGTATATATATCATTACCATGCTGTTAATAGTTTTATAATCCATGGCATGATATCTGGAGCTTTCCATTCTGGGGTCCAAACTCGCTTCGCTCAGACAGGTGGACCCCGGGCAGAATGAAAATCTCCATCTATCACGCTCATGGATTTAATAAAACTATTAAAAGCATGGCAATGATATATATACTGCCTGCCCCTGTAAAGACTTTGGGGATGCCGGCCCGTCCAAGTGGGTAGTTTTAGTTAATACTGTTTCGCTGCCTTTGAGGATACTGCATCGTACAATCGGAAAAAAATAAACCTAATATAACTATACAATATAACGATAACAATAACGCACGGCTCAGTCAACAGTATACACGCATTAACGTAAAAACGAATATAATTACATGAGTATATCTGCTATAATAATTTCAACAGATAAAGTTAGTTCAAGTGTAATCTTGAAACTTGGCCCTTGCTAAACATACGTCATCCCTTGCAGATGCGTGTATGCGGGCAGTTTATAAAGTGTTTTCACGTTTTTTGAAGGTGTTATCAAATTCAGGAGCGTGATAGATGGAACTTTATATTCTGCATGGGGTCCGCATGCCCCCGCGAAGCGAGTTTCGGACCCCAGAATATAAAGATCCAGATAGCATGCCCTGAATTTTAACACCTTCAATAACGTGAAAACACTTTATAAACTGCCCGCATACACGCATCTGCAAGGGATGACGTATGTTTGACAAGCCCGAAAACTTAACGATTTCATCACGCTGCTTTTTTTAGAGGTGAATGCGTATGATACAGATAGATACTTTCCCTACAGATACCATTAGCGGCTTTCCATGCAGAGCAGGAAGAGTCCTTCCGTTTGGCGCAACTATCGTTGACGGCGCCGTTAATTTTAGCGTTTACTCCAAAGAAGCTACAAGCTGCACACTGGTTTTGTATCATCATTCGCAAAAGAACCCCTTTGCCAAAATCCCATTCCCCGAAGAGTACAAGCTCGGCAACGTGTATTCCATGATGGTATTCGGCCTTGATATCGAAACCACCGAGTATGGATATATCTTTGACGGCGAGTATGATCCCAAAAGCGGCCTTTATTTTGACAAAAATAAGGTCCTCCTGGATCCATATGCAAGTTCAGTCTCCGGCAGGAGCGTCTGGGGGCAGAGAACGCCCGCATCGTCAGACTTTCAGCATAGAGGCCATATCATAAGGAATGATTATGACTGGGAGAAGGATGCCCCTCTAAGGATACCCAAAAAAGACCTTATCATATATGAAGCCCATGTGCGTTCCATGACCATGAATCCTAACAGCAAAGTCAGGCACCAAGGGACTTATAATGGCCTTATAGAGAAGATCCCCCACCTCAAGGAACTTGGCATCAATTGTATCGAGCTCATGCCTATTTTCGAATTCGATGAGTTTGAGAATTATAGGGAAAAAGACGGCAAGCCTCTTTACAACTACTGGGGCTATTCAACGGTATGTTTTTTTGCCCCAAAAGCAGGATACGCTGCGTCAGCGCCTTTCGGAATGGAAGCCGATGAGCTTAAAAATATGGTCAAAAAGCTCCATCAAAATGGCATAGAAGTCATCCTGGATGTTGTGTTTAATCATACTGCCGAAGGCAATGAGAACGGGCCGTACATATCCTACAAAGGTATAGACAACAGGACTTACTATATCATGACGCCTGACGGATATTATTACAATTTCAGTGGATGCGGCAACACCATGAACTGCAACAATGCTGTTGTAAGAAATATGATCCTGGACTGTCTCAGGTACTGGGTTTCATACTATCACATAGACGGATTCAGGTTCGATCTTGCATCCATCATGACAAGAGATGAAAACGGCGCACCTATGGTCAGTCCGCCGCTTCTTGAGAATCTGTCAAGGGATCCTGTTCTTGGGACCACCAAGCTTATTGCAGAAGCCTGGGATGCAGGCGGCCTCTATCAGGTGGGGAGCTTTCCTTCATGGAACAGGTGGTCAGAATGGAATGGAAGGTACAGGGACGTTATCAGGAGATTCGTTAAGTCGGATGAAAGCGCTGCTCCCGAGCTTATGAGACGGATCGAGGGATCGCCTGATATGTACGGCAGCAGGAGCTCATCTGCATCTATCAATTTCGTGACCTGTCATGACGGATTCACCTTGCACGATCTTGTCTCTTACAATGACAAGCACAATGAATCAAATGGCGAAGACGGACGAGACGGAAGCAATGACAACTATAGCTGGAACTGCGGAGTAGAGGGCGATACAGATGATCCTAAGGTTAATGACCTAAGGCTCAGGCAGATGAAGAATTTCATGACGATCCTACTTACAAGCAGGGGGATCCCTATGCTTCTATCAGGAGATGAGATGGGCAAGACTCAGAAAGGCAACAATAACGCCTACTGCCAGGACAATGAGATCTCCTGGATCGACTGGTCACTTCTTTCTAAGAACCGGGAACTTTTTGAATATACAAAAGCTATAATCGCCCTTCGAAATTCGCATCCTGTCATTAGAAAAGAGGATTTCTTTGAGGGAAAAAATGCTACAGGATACCCCGAAATGTCTTTTCACGGATTAAGACCCTGGGAGATAGACAGGGAATCAGCCACGCATACCTTCGCATATATGTATGCAGAGCCGGGAGCTTTATCTTCTGCTAGTAAAAAGAAACATGATACATTCATATACGTAGCGGTAAACGCCCACTGGGAAGAGCACTCGTTTGAAATTCCTATAATACCTGACGGGTACGAGTGGAAGGTATATCTAAGATCGGATAATAATACAAATAGAATAGGTAGTGGTGAGTATACTGATAAAATAGATAGTAGTGATAATAGTAAAAATTGCGATATAAGCCAAAACAGCGCTATTAGCAAAAAAAGCCATAAGAGTAGTAGATTCACAGAACAAGCAACGAGGAAAATGGAGACAATTTCCGGTGCGATAACGCTGGGAGCAAGATCTACAGCGATACTGATAAGTGCGAAGTGAGGTTCAATAATTAGTTATCTCATGATAAGATAATCTTATGAAGACAGATATAATGCAGATCACAGAGGGTGAGGAATACGTCCGTATACGTTATAAGGACCTTACCCCATCTATAAAAAGAATAATAGGCATCCTTGAAGGGACAGAAGATAAACTCTGGGGCAAGACTGAAACAGGTACAGTCAGCATCAGACGAAGAGAACTTCTCTACCTTGAATCTGTTGACGATAAGCTTTTTGCCTATACAGGGGACAAGGTCCTTAAGATAGACGGAAGCCTTAACTCATTTATGGCGGATTTTGATGACGGCACCTTTTTTAGGTGCAGTAAATCCATGGTCATCAACGTCGGCAGGGTCAAAGCCTTAAAGAGCCTGTCATCCAACAGGATCGATGCCACTATGGAAGGCGGGGAGCATATCATCATATCCAGAAGATATGCTTCAGAATTCAGAAGACTATTAAAAGGAGGCATAGGATGAAAAAAGATGGAAAGCCAACTTTGTGGGAACTGTATCTTACCAAGGAGATAGGAATTGAATTTAAGGCCTGTTTGTATTTTTTTGCATTCCTGTTCTATTACTGCGTATACAGGATCATAAACGGAGTCTATGATGCCAGTATCCTGCATATGACCGAACTGATACTTATATGTTATGTCATAGGATATGTTCAGGTATATCTGCTTTGGAATTTTGACGAAGCGGACAAGCTTGGAATCAGGGAAGTCATAGGAATGGTCATATGTACGGCTGTCTACTGCGTATCATCATGGCTATGCGACTGGTTTTCAAGAGATCTATTAGTGACGCTTTTATTCGCAGCATATATCCTTCTTGTATATTTCTGCGTGTATCTGATATATAAATACAAGCGCATCATCGATGATAAAAAACTTAATGAGGATCTTAAACTTTTTCAGGCTCATCACAAAAAAAGTGAATGATAAAGGCAAAAAAGTGCACCTTACGGGAACATGTATTGTTCCCGTTTTTTTTATCTGTTATGAATAAGATATAGATAAGGCGTCTTGAAAGAATAATGAAGTAAATCGGAGGAACTTATGAAAGAAATTGCAAAAGGTCAAAAAGTAATAGAGATAAGCAATCTCACTAAAAGCTATGGAAAGCAAAGGGGCGTTATAGACGTATCTCTAAGCGTAGAGAAAGGGGATATATTCGGATTCATAGGACCAAATGGTGCTGGCAAGTCCACAACTATAAGGTCCATGCTTGGACTTATAAAGTTCAGTCAGGGTAGTATCAGGATACTGGGCATGGACAGCGTTAAGGAACATGAGGAAATCTTAAAAGAAGTAGGTTACATGCCTTCGGAAGCATGGTTCTATGACTCCATGAAGGTTAAAGATGTAATAAAATATGCAGCTGATATAAGAGGACTCGACTGCAGCAGCGAAGCTGATAAGATCTGCGAAAAACTAAAGCTTGACACTAATAAGAGAATCAAGCAGTTATCACTTGGTAATAGAAAGAAAGTCAGCATAGTATGCGCCATGCAGCATAGGCCAAGCCTCTTCATATTTGATGAGCCAACAGGTGGCCTGGATCCCCTTATTCAGAAGAACTTCTTCGAACTGATACATGAATATGTGGATAATGGTGCGACATGCCTTTTGTCAACACATGTGCTGTCAGAAGTTGATAAGTACTGCACCAAAGCTGCCATCATGAGAGAGGGAAGGCTTACTATGCTGGATACGCCACATATTGATGATGAGACTTTTTTGAGTTTCTATGAAGATTAAAAAGAAGGTCGAAAGAGAAAATCTGAAAAGATCAAAAAGAAAATCAAAAAGAAAATCAAAAAGAAAATAAAAAAGACCAATAAGAAGATCAAATAGAAAATCAAAAAGACCAATAAGAAGATCATTTAGATAATCCAAAAGACTAAAAAACAAGAATAAAAGATAAACTGAAAAGAATACTAAAAGAAAACTGATAACAGAATAGTATAGAAAATGTGAGGTACAAACATGAAAGCGGTTTTGAAAAGGGAATTACTTTTGAATATAAAGAGTATGCTGATATGGAGTCTGTCTGTTGGAATTTTGGGACTTACCTGTATACTTTTGTACAGTTCCATGGAAGGCGAGATGAAGGATATGGCAGATGCTTTCTCCAATATGGGAGCCTTCTCGGATGCTTTTGGCATGAGCACACTTAGTATCGCATCGCTAAAAGGCTATTTTGCCACAGAGATAGGAGCAGTTCATGGCCTTGGAAGTGGCATGTTCGCTGCTATCATCGCTATCAATATCATATCCAAGGAAGAGGATGGACATACAGGGGAGTTCATCTTCTCAATGCCCCTGTCAAGAACCAAAGTTCTTACAGCCAAGGCTATATGCGTATTTATAATGCTTATAGTTTTCACTATAGTATGTACAGCCTGCTATGTCATAGGATTTAATATACTTGGTGAAGAGATGCCCATGGATCAGTTTATGACTTTTATGTGCAGGCAGTTTGTTATGAATCTGGAAGTTGCCGGTATCTGTTTTGGATTGTCATCTCTTACTGGTAAGAACAGGATGGGACTTGGCCTTGGACTTGCACTTTTATTCTACGCATATGACGTAATGGGAAGAGTAATTCCTGATCTTAAGGATTATCTCTTCGTAGGACCATATTCTTATGCCAATGCAGCAGAGATCTTTACAGGAGAGGATACTCCTGTAAAGGCGCTGATACTGGCAGTTTTGATCCTTGTGATCGGGGTAGCTTTTGGCTTTTATAATTTCAATAGAAGGGATCTTGCAAGCTGACGGATATTTTTTCTATATTTAACTCAGACTTCCCACTTGGAAGGTGCAGTATTTAATTCTTACCTTTAAGTTTACAGATCCCCTGAGTCATGGTTCCCATAGGGCAGAAGGTGCACCAGGTCCTTGGCCTGTAGAGTATCATGACGATAAGACCTATCAGAGTCGAAGTCAGCATGAGACTGTAGAATCCATACGAGAACTGAGTGATCCACGCAGGGACGCCGGTAACAGTATATGCCCAGTTCCAAGGAAGCTTGAAAGTCCAGAACAGTTTAACAACTGTGCGCAGTGAAGCACTTCCTGCAAACACAAGATAGGTCTGATATACCATATTTCCAAACATTGTCAGGAAAAAGATAAGAAAACCATATCTGAATACTTTGCCATACATCCAGGAGGGAGCGACCTTCCTGGATTTTATTTTTAGAAGTTTCGGGAGCGTTGCAAAGAGCCTGCCTCGTCCGCAGTATCTGTTACAAAAAGCTTTGCCGCCTCCCAAAGATGCAATGATGATAGGCACGACAAAATCTATCATGCCAAGCCATGCGAATAATATGTTAAAAAATCCAAGTGAAAAATATATGATTGGCCATATCCAAAGGTAATCGTACCATTTCTTTTTCTTTTGCTTCATAAAAAACCTCATTTCTATAATTCGTAATAATTCCAAACAGGTATCTTTGAGTCTAACCTTGTGTCAGGCTGGCTTCCTGTCACTGACTGTGATGCATCCGGCAGGGCATATTCCGGCGCATCTGCCGCAGCCGACGCACATAGAAGGGTCAACTTTCATGAAGCGGCCACCCTCGGAACTAATGGCTGACATGGGGCACTCTTGGAAGCATGCCCCGCAGCAGACACATATGTCTTTGTTAATACTTGCAACTTTCTTTGAATTCATAGTCTCTTTTCCTTTGTAAAAAAATATGCTTGCGTATCGATAGTGATAATGATAGTATATGTGGTATAAAAAATATATCAAGTACGCAGAATATACATATGTGGTATTAAAAAACTGAGTGACGTGTGTTCCGCCAAGTTGAACCATTAGTCACTCGTGACATGAGGTTATTTATGAAAGGAAAAAATAAAGAAGAATCAATAGTAAAAGAAAGTTTGAAAGTGTTCCACTTTCAAACCCAAATTGGTGTCGCGAGCTCCACCAATTTGAACCATTAGTCACTCGTTTCACTCGCGACATGAGGTTAAAAATGAATAATACAAAAGAGACTGCAAAGTCGAAAAAACCGACGGCAAAAAAGCAGGTAAATTCGAAAGATGCAATTGAAAACGAATCATCTAAATTAAAAAAGGCAGCAGCAAAAGCTGATTCAGCCAAAGGTCGTGAACCACTCTGCGAAGATCTGGCGGGTAAGAATTGCGGTCTCAAGAAAGTGCTGGACATCATAGGTGGCAAGTGGAAGATAATGATCCTCTGCGTTATAGATAAGGAAGGCACCGTTAGATATGGAGATCTTAGTAGGAGAGTGTTCGGCATCACTAATACCATGCTGGCCAACTCTCTCAAAGAGATGGAAGCAGACGGGCTTGTTGAGAGGAAGCAGTACATGGAGATGCCTGTCCGGGTAGAATATTCACTTACTCAGAAAGCTGAGAGCATCATACCGATCCTCCTCCAGCTTAAAAAGTGGGGCGAAGAGAATCTTCCCGATGACCAGGAAGAAAGCAAGTAGACATATATAACAGAAAAGTAATAAGAATCATAAGACTGGGAAAATAAGTATATAGATAAGACTGACGAAAAAGTGATTCTATAAAACCGAATTCATCGAAGGCATACTATAAAATAAAGAAATACAAAAAATATATTATTGATATATTTGGTAATAAAGGAGAAAAACAAACTATGGAAAGAAAAGAACTTGCAGTAGAACTTAAACACAATGGACACAATTGTGCCCAGGCAGTATTGTGCGCATTTGAAGATGAACTTAAGATGTCCAAAGACGACCTTAAGAAGATGGGCGCAGCCTTTGGCGTAGGAATGGGATGCATGGAAGGAACCTGCGGTGCTCTATGCGCAGCTCAGATGGTCATGGGACTTAAGAAGTATGAAGGCGCACCTGTATTAAGAGATGCAGCCGGAATATTGAAAGAATTTGAGAATAAGTGCGGCGCCACCATCTGCAAAGACCTAAAAGGCAGAGACACTGGCGTTGTCATCTGCGAATGTGATGACTGCGTAAGACATGCGGTAGAAGTTGTAGAAGGTCAGATGTGATAAATATTAAATTAAGGCAATGTGCATATTTTCCTTTGAAGTTGTGGAAAGTTGTGGAAGAAAAATAAAGTTGTGGAAGGTTGTGGAGAGTTGTGGAAGAAAAATAAAGTTGTGGAGAGTTGTGGAAAGTTGTGGAAGAATGGGCTATAATTAGATCAGAACTTGTGATTTAAGGAGCATTTGCATGAAATTTGAAGAAATCAAAAATCCATATACGCTTCAATTTAGTTATATACCGCCTCAATTTATAGAGAGATCTATCATAACTAATGAAATAATCAACAACTTCATAAGGGAAGTGCCGACTTTTCGAGGCATGTTCATCACAGGGGTTCGAGGATCCGGCAAAACAGTTCTGATGGGAGATGTGCGCAACAAAATAGGAAAACTGGATGATTGGATAACTATCGATATCAACCCTGAGAGTAACCTTCTGGATTCTCTTGCAAGGGGCCTGTATATTATTCCTGAAATAAAGGCACTTTTTGTAAAAGCAAAGCTCGATTTCTCAGTTCTGGGGATAGGAGTACATATTGAGAATGCTGAGCTGGTGGCATCTAATGAAGAGGATGCTCTCAAGATGATGCTTGGAATTCTAAAGAAGGCTAAAAAGAAAATTCTGGTCACAATAGATGAGATCACATATAGCACTGATGTTGCCCGTTTTTCTCATGCTATGTCATCTTATGCAAGTGCTGATTATGATATCTATGTCCTTATGACAGGACTGATTGAGAACATCAAGGCTATAAAGAATCAAAAGTCGCTTACTTTTTTGTATAGAGCCAAAGCCAGAGAATTAGACAATCTGAATATCACAGCTATCTGTGCTGATTATCAGAAAGTTCTCGCCCTTGATAGAGAGACCGCTGAGGCACTGGCTTTTTGTACCAAGGGATATTCACTGGCATTTCAGGCGCTGGGATATCACTACTGGAACGCCCTTTCAAGATATGGCGCAGGCAAGTTCGATATAGATGATGTATATCGGGAGCTTGATATTACGCTTTCTGAACTGTCTTATGAGAAAATATGGGATGAGCTGTCTGAAACAGACAGAAAAGTCTTAGCGGCGATAGATACCATCTGTAAAAAGAATAATACCGATGTTGCAAAGGTTGAAGATATAAGAAAACATATAGATATGACATCTAATACATTTACCACCTACCGCACCAGACTTATTGATAGCGGAATAGTAGATGGGAAAAAATATGGATCTCTTTCTTTAAAACTTCCGCGATTCGGAGAGTTTATCAGGTTTAATACATATGGATAAAAGGTAATAGTTTTATAATCCATGGCATGATATCTGGAGCTTTCCAGTTTCTTTTTAGGAAAAAGCTCACTGTTTCTTATACACTTTCCGATATTCTCCGGGAGTAGTATGAAATTCTTCATTGAAAAGGCGCCTGAAGAGCTTGTAGTTAGTGAATCCGTGCATCTCTAAGATATCCTTGAGAGCAAGGTCTGTTGATATCAGATCCTTGTATATATGAGACATACGTATCTCGTTTAGGTACTGCAAGTAGGACACACCCATATTCTTTTTAAAAAAATGTGAAAAGTAGTCTTCACTAAAAGCAGCAACAGAGGCAATCTCAGCTATAGAGATGGGCTTATTGTAGTTTTTCTCAGAGTATCTGAGTATTGCCTTTAGATTATCGAAATTCTTTTGGCCAAGGGTCAGATTGCTGTCCTCTTTTTCATAAGAAAAGTTTTCATATAACTGATATAGAAGCTCGAACAGAAGGCTGTTGAATCTAAGAATTCCGCCTTCTGTTTTGTTTTCAAAAACCTTTCGCATCTGTTCGATTACCAGTATCAGTCTTGACCTCTTAATGATACTGTCCCTGTCTATTGCAAAAGGGTCAAAAGAAAAGCACAGATCAGAATACCCGGGTATATAGCGTTCTAACAGCTGCAGAGGAAGCTGTATAAGAATTGCCTTATTGCCGTTTACTGACTTGGTAGAATGTAGGACATTGGAGTCTATAAGATTGATATTGCCCGGCATCAGATGTCTTGATTCATTAGCAGTAGTAACGTCTACAGATCCTTCCAGTATATAGTTGATCTCCATAGCAGTATGCCAGTGCATAGGCGTATAACTGCTATCATCATTAAATATCCAGAAGAATATATCGAAACCATCTGTGATCCTGTCTTGTTCATGCTGCAAATCTTGCTTATGATCCATAACGTGTGCCCCTTCTTGTTATCTCTTGACTACGCCCCATTATCACACAGAATCCTCTGCATGTCCATATAAGAAAATAGCGGAATAGACCTATCACAAGACAGTAATGTCTCTTTTTTGACACCCCAATTCCCTGTAGACTAGCTATATCAACCAAGCAGGGGGGATGCTTATGAACAAGAACAAACAACTATTCAAACGTCAATTACCGCTTCAGCTGATGGTACTACCGGGTATCATCTTCATGCTCATATTCAGCTATTATCCCATCTACGGACTGACTATAGCATTTAAGAACTATACGGTTATCGACACCTTATCAACTGCCAGATGGGTCGGCCTTGAGAATTTCAGGATCGTAGCGACAGACAAGTACTTCTGGGGATCGGTTGTGAATACACTTGGAATCAGTATGTTAAAGCTCCTTATAGGATTCACAACACCTATAGTCCTTGCCATCCTGATCTATGAACTTGAGGACGGACCATTTAAGAAAATCAGCCAGACTATATCATATCTGCCGCACTTTCTGTCCTGGATCATCCTTGGAGGCATGGTCATCAACTGGCTGTCTACATCAGGCATGATCAATCAGATATTCCTGGGACTTGGACTTATGGACAAGCCGGTCAACTTCCTCTTAGATGCAGACAAGTACTGGATGATAGCAGTTCTTGCTGATACCTGGAAAGAAGCCGGATGGGGCACCATACTCTACCTTGCCACAATGGCCGGAATCGACCCTACATACTATGAAGCTGCATCCATAGACGGGGCAGGGAGACTCAGACAGATCATCAGTATCACATTGCCGCACCTAAGAACTATCATAAGCCTCAATCTGATCCTTACTATCAGTTCACTTCTTAAGTCCAACCTTGATCAGACACTGGTACTTATGAATTCACAGAACCGCAGTCATGCAGAGGTTATCGACTCATATGTATACAGAATGGGTCTTACACAGGGAGACTTCTCTTACGCAACAGCAGTAGGCCTTGGCGTATCCATCGTCTCAGTTATACTCCTTGTGATCGCCAATCAGATCACTAAGAAGTTCAACGAAGAGTCAGTACTTTAAAACACAGGCATGTAAGGAACCATATTTTAAAACACAAGGATCATGGAACCTATGAAGAATCCGTACAGTAACACACACATGGGGAGAGGTTATGAAACAGAAGATAAAAAGACTAAGCGCATTTCAAATTGCTGACATCACTTTAGTAACAATCTTATCGGTACTGATACTGGCACCGGTACTCAATATATTCAGCTCATCATTTGCAAGTACCAGAGCACTTGCGGAAGGGAACTTTATATTTTTTCCTAAAGAGGTGACACTTGATAACTACTCGGCAGTGTTCCACGATTCGACTATCTGGCATGCCTACTTCATATCAGTATCCAAGACGATCCTTGGAGTTATCACACACGTGTTCTTCTGCTCCATGGTGGCATTTGGACTTAGCAAAAGAGACCTGCGATTCAGGAATGTCTATACAGTTATGGGAGTTATCACACTTTTTTTCTCAGGCGGAATGATCCCAACTTACCTGCTGATGAAGAAGTTAGGGCTTCTCAATAACTTCCTGGTATATATCCTGCCGCAGCTCTTCAGCTACTACGACGTAGTGATACTGATGAATTTCTTCAGGCAGATACCCGGATCACTTGAAGAGTCTGCATCTATAGATGGAGCGGGCGTATGGAGAGTGTTCATGCAGATAGCAATGCCGCTATCCAAGCCGGCGCTTGCTACCATAGCACTTTTTAACGGCGTATATCAGTGGAATGACTTCATGACAGCCAAGCTCTATATGACTGATACCACGCTGTATCCGGTGCAGATGAAACTCTATGAGATCATCGTACAGCAGCAGGCTGCCAGCATGAATACAATTGGTAATGTCGCACTTCAGACTACGTCCAAGGGCATACAGCTTGCGACTATTGTGGTTACTACAGTTCCTATACTTATCATTTATCCGCTGCTTCAGAAGCATTTCGTATCAGGAATGATGCTGGGCGCGGTAAAAGAATAAAAGGTTACATCAAATTCTTAAGGAGGTACAAACTATATGAAAAAGTTACAAAGAGGTATTGTGATGCTGACGACGGGCGCTATGCTCGCAGGATCCCTTACAGGTTGCGGAGGGTCAGCTAAGTCAAAAGACTATTTTGTTAAGACAGGGGAGGACGGAGTAGTTGAGGATGGAAGATATAAACTTGATCCTGATACTCCTGCCTGGCAGCTTGATACCAAGGAGCACTCTGAGCTGACCTGGTATGTCAATGCAGACTGGTGGAACACAAGCTGGGGCGAAGACGTAGTTACCAAGAAGATCAAAGAGGATCTTAACGTAGATATCAATTTCCTTGTAGGTGATGATACTAAGCTCAACACTTTCTTTGCAGGAGAGGATATGCCTGATATGATCACTATCTTCGATGCATCAAGCCAGGTAGCACAGAAGGCTGATACATGGGCATATTCACTTCAGGATCTTGCTGACAACTACGATCCGTATTTTTACAAAGTGGCAGCAGATGACACACTTAACTGGTTCAAGCTTGAAGATGGCAAGACCTACGGATATGCAGACTATTCCAATACTCAGGAAGATTATGACAGCGGCCTTATCTATGCAACAACTGCTTTTGTCATAAGAGATGATGTATATGAAGCAATCGGTGAGCCGAGGATGGAGACACAAGAAGAGTTCCTATCAGCTCTTGGCAAGATCAAGGAGCAGTTCCCTGACCTCATCCCGCTTGGATTCAATAACTTCGAAGGCGACGGCACAGGATCACTTGGTGATACACTTCAGGACTATCTGGGAGTTCCGCTTGTTAATGATGACAACTCCTACTATGACAGAAACCTTGACGAGGACTACCTCTCATGGATCCACACACTCTCAGAAGCTTACAGAGAAGGATATATCAGCGATGACAGCTTCACAGATGACAACACAGCATGTCAGGAGAAGATCACAATAGGTAAGTATGCATGCTTCATGATGGGCGGCACAGTGCATCAGTCAGGCTTCCTGTCACAGTTCACAGGTGATACAGGTCACAAGTATATCGCTATCGACGGACCTAAGAGCACTAAAGGCTATACACCAAAGCTCAATCAGGCCGGCATCAACGGCTGGATGGTAACATACGTATCCAAGACCTGCAAGGATCCTGCCAAGGCTATCCAGATGTACACATATCTTCTTAGTGAAGAGGGTCAGATCCTCACTAACTACGGTATCGAAGGTGAGACCTATGTTGTCAATGATGACGGATCATATTCACTTACACAGGAGATGAAAGATCTCCAGATTTCTGACAATGATAGATTCAAAAAAGAGATAAGAATCGGCGAGTTCATCCCATTTGGACATGATAAGTACAAGGCTCTCTCCAACGATTCATTCCCTGATTCTATTAAGCAGATGCAAAAATGGGGCGAAGGCAAGCTCTATCCTCACTTCGTACTTGAGAACACAGTACCCGATGCAGGAACACCAGAAGCCAGAAGCTACTCTGCTATAAGGACCAACTGGGCTACAACTCTTATGGCACTTATTAGAAGTACATCTGATGAAGAGTTCGATGCTACACTTGAAGCATACAAGCAGTTCCTTAATGAGAACGGCTGGGAAGATGTCATGAACGTGATGTCTGCAAAGACCAAGGACAATGCAGAGAAACTCGGACTTAATTAAAGATAAGTCTTTGCAATAAATCACAGAAACACGCATCCTGTACGTGTTTCGTGATTGAATAAAAATAAAGAAAAAGATATAAAACAGTTAGGAAAGGAATATACATATGATCAGAATTCTGTCAGATAGCGTCAACCAGATGGTATCTACAAATGTTAACTTAGAACACAAAAATCCGGGTGAGTTTAATCTTATCAAAATCTATCCCAAGGAGAGGTATCAGACTATCATAGGATTTGGAGGCGCTCTGACAGAAGCTTCTGCTTATGTATATTCTAAGGCTGATCCGGATAATAAAAAGAAACTCATAGACCTGTACTACGGAGATAAGGGTAACCGTTACAACCTTGGCCGTGTACACATCCAAAGCTGCGACTTCGCACTTGGCAACTATGCATATGATGACGACCCGGAGGATATGCTCCTTGAGAATTTCTCCATAGAAAGAGATGAGAAGTACATCATCCCCCTTGTTAAGGATGCCCTCTCTAAAGAGAAGAACTTGTCACTTCTTGCATCACCCTGGAGCCCTCCGGCCTTCATGAAGACCAATGGCGAGATGAACCATGGCGGCAGACTCAAGGATAATTACAGAGCTATGTGGGCCAACATGATCGCAAGATATCTCAAAGAGTATGACAAAAGAGGTATCAAGATACAAAGGCTCACAGTTCAGAATGAACCTGCAGCTACACAGACATGGGATTCATGCCTGTACTCAGGGGCAGATGAAGCAGTTTTTGTCAAAGATTATCTAAAGCCGGCCCTTGTCCATAACGGATATTCTGATGTTAAGATCTGCATATGGGATCATAACAAGGATATCCTCATAGACAGAGTTAAGGAGAGCTTCTCAGTACCGGAAGCTGCAGACTGCATCGACGGAATAGCATTCCACTGGTATACAGGAACTCACTTCGAACAGCTTGAGTGGGCCAGCCGCACATACCCTGGCAAGGAGCTCATCTTCACAGAAGGCTGCGTAGAGTATTCAAGACTTGCAGACAAGACTCCACTTGATTATGCACAGATGTATGCAAAAGATATAATTGGCAATCTCAAAGCAGGCTGCAACGGCATCATAGACTGGAACATCTACCTTGATGAAAAGGGCGGCCCCAACCACGTAGGCAACTACTGCGATGCACCAGTTATGTTCAATGCTGATGAGCAGAAAATCGATGTCAAGCTCTCATACTACTATATAGGACACTTCTCAAGATATATAAAAGAAGGCGCAAGAAGAGTACTGTCCAGCACTTATGACAATGATATCGAGACAGTCAGCTTCATAAACCCTGACGAAAGCCTCGTAACTGTCATCCTCAATAGACGAGATGAAGACAAGAAAGCTGTAGTCAGCACAGGAGATGGCTGCGTAGAAGTAGAGATCCCGGCACACTCTATCCAGACACTGGTAATGTAAACAATATACGCATCACAAAGACCCCCCAGGCTCTGTCCAAAGGGGTCTTTTCTAATTATCAGGGAAAAGACTTGTCGCTTACAGTGATATCTTATTTACGGTTAATCTATCGTTTGTTTTTGATACTTTTAGTATAAACGGGAATTTATTGATATCTACACACAAAGGATAGTCCTCTTTTGGAAAAACATCCTGCCTATCAGGGTCGAAGAACTTGGATGCGCCGTGATCCTTAAGATGGGCTATCCTTCCTTCTATGTCGAAGTCTTCACCAAGGATCAAGGCTTTTATATATTCTGCGGCAAGGAGATCTTCTTCGGAGCTTGCCTTGCCGGCAAGTCCCATGGGACAGATGGAGACGTCTTCCGGGTTCTTGGCCTTAATATACTCAACTACGGCCTTGGCATTCACAAGGGATCCTGTGATGATCTCGGAGGCATTGACTGCATTGACTATGCCCTGGGTTCCGGCGCTTGTGGTATGGATTATGGTCTTACCTTCAAAGTCGCCTGAAAGGAGCTGGTATGGGGAGTTACCATAATCACATCCTTCCTGCTTCCTGCCTTCTCGCTCTCCAAAGAGAATATAGGACGGGTTTTGCTTCTTGAGTTCCAGGGCATCTTCAAGCTTGCCGATAGGATAGATCCTGGCAGCGCCCTTATCAAAAAGATAGCACTCCACAGTGAATGCTCTAAATACATCTATGATAACTGTAAGCCCCTTGGCTTTTCGAGCACCTTCTATAAGTTCTAGTATCTGAATATTCATAATCGCATTTCCTCTTTTCTGTAGAGAATGAATACTTCCCACTTGAATAGGTGCAGTATCGCCAAAGGATTTTCAGTGACGGGCAGTATATAGATTCTTGCCATACTGTTAATCGTTTTAAACTTCATGGCACG
>JAEEGF011167999.1_pt1 | contig 17178 bp, 15 predicted proteins | sample 9134171 | NCBI WGS metagenome assembly JAEEGF01 (sample SAMN16246542, study PRJNA631951) | gut metagenome | biome: gut microbiome; feature: rumen; material: AP-attached | host: Bos | place: Iran: Karaj | collected 2018-10 | reverse complement strand
AACGCTTGCATTTCATACAATGCCTCCTACCACTCGCGCCTTATCTTTTCAAAATCAATTGTCTTACCGACTTTCTTCCATATGATCAGAACAAAGACCAGATTGATTACTATCATTCCGACATAGACCAAAAGTAATTTAGCTGCATCTTCACCCATCCGGACATAGGAGCCAAGACCCTCTTCGGGAATAAATAATCCTGAGGTATAATCAGTAAGAAAATCATTTAGTCCGTGCGCCAGTCCGCATGCCCATATATTTCTTGTTTTCCAGTACAGTATCAGAAGAGCAAGTCCGAAAAGGCTTGCTTCAAGAGTTTTTCCAATAGCCTGTCCCCAAGCCATTGCTGAGAGTGGATCAAATCCGCCTAAAACATGTACTGCTCCAAAGACAAGCGAGGAAACAACTGCCCCAAGTACAAATACATATTTCCAATTCCTGAATTTATATATGATCGCATCGTTGACAACAGCCCTGAAGGACAACTCCTCAAAAAGCCCCACAGACATATACATGAGGAACACAACAAACAGCTCCAAAACAGGATTCTGCAAAAGCGGCCTTTTTTCACTTATATCTGAAACCAACACAATAGTGCCAAGTGAAAAGGCTACTATCAGAAATCCAACAGAATACTTCAAAACATAACTTGTTGAATTATAGCTGGATGCAAGGGTCTTGTCTCCCGATATCTGATACAGGAAAAAACACGCTGCTCCACATAGCATCGTTCTTACGATGAAAAACTGAAAATGCGTCTGGGTCGGCACTGATTTGAAACATACGACAACATATACTATGCAGAGCGCAGCAGTAATCAGTGGAGATCTTTTCATGAATTCAATGTACTTTTTAAGCATTGGTATTCTCCTCTTTTACTTGCGCGTCTTCAGGTAAGACAGAAAGAGCAGAGAACTTTTCAGCGTTCTTCTTGGCTCTTACCAGCACATAGATCAAAAGAACAATATTTGTCAAAATTGCTACTCCGCCAAGTATGCCACCTACAATATAATCGCCATTCTTCAAAACCGTATAGTTAAAAATTGTTCCGGCATCATACAGAGTATGTAAAGCAGTTGGAATGATGACTGCAAAAGCCCAGTACAGCGCCGTCGGGCCTTTGCCCTTTAATTTGTTGTACCTGGCTCTTCCTATAAACTCTCCCATTATCATGTTCAATGTCATATGAGTAAACATTAAAGGAGTTCTGATTAGTAACACAATAATCGAGTCTCCAAAAGTAAAGTCCTCTACAAACGTAAAGCCAAAGCCAACCGCTGCTCCCAGGAGGATATACTCATAAACATTGCGTACCTTATTTTTCAGAGCAACCAGCGTTATGATGATTGCAAGAAACTTAAACAATTCCTCCACGCCACCAGCCATAAAAAATGCTGTAAAGAAAGATGCCGATAGCGCCTGCATTTTTGCACCCTCTATCCCGATGATTCTTAATACGGCCAATAACCCAATCCCGGAACCGCCGGAAATCGGTACGCAAATACATCCCAAAACAACCGGCAGGATTGCCTGTAGTTTCCCTATAGGCTCCGGAACTTCCCTTTTGATCATTCGCTGATAGATAAATCCACAGATAACAAAGGCAAGTAATGCGGCAATAATTGAAATAATAATTGTTTTTGCGTCCATGAATAATTCTCCTCCTTAATTTGCATTAAATAGGTGTCCTTATCGTTCAGTACAGATTATTTATATACTCAGTCAAAGCCTCTCTATCATAGAAGTGCTCAGGTTGATGTATCATATAGTCCGGTTCTACGCCCTGGTCAATGTCATACACAGAACCGTTTTTCATGTAGCTCAGACGGCGATTGCTGGACATCTGAAGCAGAGTTCCATCTGCTGTTGAAAATGGGATTACTGTGCATGCGCCGCCTCCGCTTTGTTGTCCTAAAATAGTAACCTGACCCGACGATTTTAATACACTCGGCACCAGATTACCGCAGGAAAAACTGATAGATGAGGTAATACAGTACAAATTGTAGTTTAGGAGCGAGTCCTTTTCGTCGTATACACCATCAAGATTGGCATCTGCACGAAAACATTCATTGGCATAAGCACCTGTCAGTGTATCCTGGATACATACTGAACCTTCTCCCAGAAACAGACTTATCATAAAACTTGCAGTGACGGTGTCTCCTCCGGAATTCATACTTAAATCAATAACTACATTCTCGACAGGGCTTCCCTTTCTCGTAATCTGTGAATATGAATACAAAAGAAGGCCAACAGTATCTTGTGTATCAGCGGTAGGTGCGTCCTTATAATAATCAGCATCCTTATCTTTTGCTTGGAAACTATCAAAGGTGATGTATGCAGTGTTTCCGACTTCCTCGTATCCGGGAATCCCGTCGGGATAATACTTTTCCCTGGCGGTATAATACTTCATCGCCGAATCACTCATGTTTTGAATTGACTTGCCAGTCATCCCGTCGATTTGCGCATCCATGCCAATCCGCCACGAATTAAGCATATACCCGCTATGTAAGTCATCAATGTAAAGATCCATCAAAACTCTCATCGCCCTTGCAGACATCTCAGGATCAGTACTCCTTAATGCGTCACGAAGAGCTGTTTCAGTAAAGAATTCATCAAAATCCTCAATTCCATGGCTTTCTTTCAAACCATAAAAATGATCCATCATCATACATAATTCGTTATATGTATAGTCTGCGAGTCCCTCGCTTTTGCTCTCCTTGGGCTGTGCTGCATAATACTTTCTCAAAAGCTCCCTGCCGGGTTCTGAACCATACTCATAGACAAATACTCCTTCGTTATTGTATAGAAGGCATACATAACTCGGAAGAGACAGCATGATATCACTTAATGTCTGCATGGGAATATAGCATTTACCATTCTCTTCAATCAGGTCTATACCATATTTTTTAAGATCAAAAACCACCCCCGAACCAAAGCGGCTATAAGAGTTTTCCTCTGAGAGGATAAGGCCCTCAAAGGCACTATCCGGCTGCAGTACATCTATAATCGTGCTTGTCCAGGACGGAACGAAAAAAGCATCAAAATCATAAAAACTAATTGTGTCTTTATCGCAGTCTATCTGCATAGGATACTGGTTTTCACGGGTAATTGTTACCACTGAGCCCTGGGCCGAAGTGGTCAGTGCATAGTTTTTATCTTCGATAATCTCGTGATTGACTCTCTCTATGAGGGAGACGGCAGTATCAATGTCAAAGTAGGGAACCTCTTTGCTTTCATCAGCAAAATAGAGTTTGATACTTGCCTCATTATCAACAGAGTGAAAATATAACGGAATCTCCATTTCACTAAGAGCGTTTCCGGATGGTGCCCCACAGGCAATCAAAAGAGTACTCCCCAATATGGTCAATGCTGAAACTATCCAGAGCTGATTGCATAAACGCTTTTTCATGAATCGCCTCCTCTTTTCTTATCTTAGCTCCGTCGTGGCTTTATATTCCTCTTAAATTTTACAACATTCCGTCTAGCGATAGTCTAAAAAATCCATAAATAATGCATAGATACAAAAAAGACCCGGTACAAATGTACCGAGTCTTCTGAAATCTGCCATAGCAGATATTCTCATCTCTTTGAGAACTTTTTCACTGCCTTAAGTGCTGTGTTTGTGGCATTTCCAGGACAAGTTGCTGTTTACCTGCTGCGTACGGTAGAGAGCTCAGGGCTAATGTGCGAGGCTGTTAGCAACGAAAGTTTATAATATGACGATATTGCCTGCTATATTACTTCCACCAATTTGAATATCTATCGATACTTATTTCGAATATAGAACACTGAAATTACTAAAATGATAGGAAAACCTATACCTGCCAATACTCCTGCCTGCAAATTATTAGCCTCTTTTTCAGATATACTTCCAATAATAGCAGGGCCCATTGCTCCCCCTAAATCTCCTGCGAGCGCTAGAAGTGCAAACATTGCTGTACCTCCAGTTGGAAGTATCTGTGATGATATACTAATTGAACCTGGCCACATTATACCTACAGAAAATCCGCATAATGCACATCCAATCAATCCAACCCATGGTATATTTGCCAGTCCGGCAACCAGATAACACATAAGGCACATTACTCCGGATGCCATCATGAAAATTGTCAGATCAACTTTTTCACCGAACTTTCCATAAAGAAGTCTACTGATTCCCATGCACACTGCAAATCCGCAGGGTCCAGCCAAATCTCCAACTGTTTTGGAAACATGTAGTGCTGATTCAGCATAGGCGGATGCCCACTGTCCCATCGCTATTTCTGAAGAACCTGCGCAGATCATGAGTATAATAAAAATCCAAAATGCTTTTGTTTTCAACAGTTGGGGCATTGTCATGCTCTTACCATCTTCTACCAGTGGTTCGATTGGACAGGTTGCAAAATTGAAAATGTTATAAAGCGGAATGACCGACCATATAAGTGCCATTATTCTCCATTTTTCTATACCAAAAACCGTAAAGAAGGCTGTGGAGCCCAAGACAACTCCAACCCATCCCCAGCAATAAAAGGAATGAAGAAGACTCATCATTGTATCCTTATTTTCAAATGGACATGCTTCTACAATTGGACTTACCAGCACTTCTGTCAATCCACTTCCAACAGCATATATAAATACACACACAAGGATTCCCCAAAATGGTACTGACAATAAGTCAGGTAATACAGCAAGTCCTGCAAGTCCTAATCCTGATGTAATCTCTGCAGCTATTACGCATACTCTGTAACCCAGTTTATCTACTATACCTGCACATAAAAAATCAACTACAAGCTGTGTAACAAAGAATACTGTTGAAATAGCAGCCAGCTTTCCAAATGATATATTGTATGTATTATGAAATGTTATAAACAATAGCGGTACAAAATTAGCGCAGATGGCCTGTGTTACAAATCCCAGATAGCATGCAAGCTGTGTTTTTTTATAATTCTTCTTTAATACCATTATTATTCGCCTCACGTACATTTAACTGAAAGTTAATCTATTCAGAAATACGTAAAATTATTTCTTTGTAGCAACTGTTTGTAATTATACCTATATCTACCATTCTGTTCAACGGCACAAAAAACACCCCAGGACAGATGTCCATATTCCGCGATGCCATTCGCAGACACTTAGTGTCTTGCTCATGTCGCGCTGTCGCGCTATAAAACAAAAGCAAACAAAAAACTCCCTTGGATGCAAGCATCCAGGGAGTTTGTATTTGCTTTGTTTTGCATCGCTCGTAGTTCGCGCAGATTATCTCTTTGAGAACTGAGGAGCACGACGAGCTTTCTTTAAGCCGTACTTCTTTCTCTCCTTCATACGAGGGTCTCTTGTGAGGTAGCCGGCCTTCTTGAGTGAAGGTCTGTACTCTTCTGAATCTGCCTGTACAAGAGCTCTTGCGATACCATGTCTGATAGCACCAGCCTGACCTGTTGTGCCGCCGCCTCTTACAGTAACAACTACATCAAACTTATCAGCAGTCTCTGTAGCTACAAGGGGCTGACGAACGATAACCTTAAGGGTCTCAAGACCAAAGTACTCATCGATAGGTCTCTTGTTGATTGTTATATTTCCATTTCCAGATACAAGGTATACTCTAGCGATTGACTTCTTTCTTCTACCTGTTCCGTAGTAATTAGCTGACTTTGCCATTGTATGTTCTCCTTTCGATTACCCGATTAAAATTTAAGCTCTTCAGGCTGCTGTGCTGCGTGAGGATGCTCAGCTCCTGCGTATACGTGAAGCTTGCCATACATCTCTCTTCCAAGTGATCCCTTAGGAAGCATTCCCTTTACAGCGTGCTCAACAACTCTCTCAGGGTGATCCTGGAGCATCTGACGAAGAGTGAACTCCTTGTGATGTCCAACATACTCTGTGTGGTGCCAATACATCTTCTGATCAAGCTTCTTACCTGTAACCTTGATCTTCTCAGCATTGATAACGATTACATAATCACCTGTATCAATGTTGGGTGTGTAGATAGGCTTGTTCTTACCTCTGAGAACGTTTGCTACGTTAGAAGCAAGACGTCCGAGTGTCATATCAGTAGCATCAACTACATACCACTTCTTTTCTACTGTAGTTGCACTAGGCATAAATGTTTTCATTGTGTGTCCTCCATATTAGAGCAATTACTAATTTGTTACCTATGCTGAGACCCTTCACCTGATCTCTGCATTATATGAACATATTGAGGCTTACCGGGACATCAATATGCCACTTAGCTAAATTCGGGCGACAAAAATACACATTTGTCACACAGTAAGATATTATATGACTATCCGACAAGATTTGTCAACATAATTCTTCGGGTCCGGGGATCCCGTTTAAGAACTTGTACTCCATGAGAAACAGTCCCTGGGGCGGTGCTGTGGGACCTGCTGCCGAGCGGTCCTTGGCTTCCAGCATGCGAATTATATCTGTGGGCTCTCCCTTGCCTCTTCCTATCTGAATGAGGGTGCCCGCGATTATCCTCACCATATTATAGAGGAAACCGTTTCCGGTCACGGAGATAACCACCTCATCTCCCCTGCGCTCCACCTTGACAGCCTTGATGGTCCGCACATGGGAAAGTGCCTGGGATTCCACGTTGCAAAAGCTGGTAAAATCATGCTCTCCCACCAGATAATCTCCGGCTTGCTGCATCTTATCAATATCCAGCTCCATATTGAAATGATAAGTATATAGACGCTTTACCGGGACTTCCATCCTGGTGTTCAGCACCCTGTATTCATAGGTCTTCTCAGTATCGCAGTGCCTGGGATGAAATTCCCTTGACACCTCTTTGGACCGGACTATTCTGATATCCTCCGGCAGGATGTGATTAAGGGCATAGCAGAATCTGTCCCCCGGAATTGTGGACATGGTGTCGAATACCGCCACATTTCCGTAGGCATGAACGCCCGAATCGGTTCTGCTGGCGCCAATTACCTGAACCTCTTCGCCCGTAAGGCCGTGAATGGCCCTGTTAAGCATTTCTTCTATTGTATTGTGGGTGCTGCCCTGAAGCGCCCAGCCGTTGTAGGCTGTGCCGTCGTAAGACACCACCAGCATCACTCTCTTAAGCTTGTTCATATCAGCTTCCCCTGATCAGGTAAAAAAGATCCTTCCAAAAAGCACGACCAGAACCAGATAAACCACAAGTACCAGATAAGCCACGAAGTCTCTTCTCTTATATATAAGCGGCTTCATCTTGGTCCTGCCGTCTCCGCCTCTGTAGCAACGGGCTTCCATGGCCATTGCCAGGTCGTTGGCCCTTCTGAATGCGGAAATAAACAGCGGTACCAGAAGGGGCACCAGGTTCTTGGCCCTCTGGATCAGTGATCCCGTGTCAAAATCAGCGCCTCTTGCCATCTGAGCCTTCATGATCTTGTCGGTCTCCTCCAGCAAAATAGGAATGAATCTCAGCGCAATGGACATCATCATAGATATCTCATGCACCGGAACCCTAATCTTCTTAAGGGGACTTAACAGGCTCTCAAGGCCGTCAGTCAGGTTGTTGGGCGTTGTGGTGAGGGTCATGATCGACGAACCCGTAATGAGGAATACCAGTCGGATACCCATCATCACCGCAAGTCTCAGACCTTCCCTGGTGATCTTGAACTTCCAGAAACTCACCAGAGGCTCTCCCGGCGTCAGAAACAGGTTGAAGACCATAGTTATCAGAAGCAGAAAATAGATGGCCTTCATGCCCCTGAAAATGAATCTGACGGGCACATTGGAAAGCTTGATGCAGAGGCACAAAAATGCCGCCGCAACCACATACCCTATAAAGTTTTTAACAAGGAACAGAGATATGATAAAGGCGAAGGTAGCGGTGAGCTTGACTCTCGGGTCAAGTCTGTGGATCACCGACTCCGTCCTGTAATACTGTCCCAGCGTAATATCTCTAAGCATTGTGCCGCCTTACTGTAATACTCTCAAAATCTCGTTTCGAGCCTCTTCAATTGTGGTAACGTCTGTATCCACATTAAAGCCGGCTTCTTTCAGATCCTTCATAACATAGGTAACCTGGGGTGCTGCCAAGCCGATCTCCTCCAGCTCCTGTGCGTGTCTGAAGACCTCCTTGGGCTCTGCATCCAGGAAAACTCTGGCATTGTTCATAACAATAATGCGCTCCACATAGTCAGCCACATCTTCCATGCTGTGGCTGACCAGGATAACCGTTATCTTCATCTCTCTGTGAAGCTTGGAAATCAGGTTCAGGATCTCCTCTCTGCCCTTGGGATCAAGGCCCGCTGTGGGCTCATCCAGGATCAAAACGTCCGGTTTCATGGCCAGTACACCTGCGATGGCCACTCTTCTCTTTTGCCCACCTGAAAGGTCGAAGGGGGATTGATAGAAGTACTCATCGTCAAAGCCCACCTGTTTCAGGGCTTCATAGGCTCTAAGCTCCACTTCCTTCTGGGAAAGTCCCAGGTTCTTGGGACCAAAGCACACGTCCTTGAAGCAATCAGTCTCAAAGAGCTGATGCTCGGGATACTGGAATACCAGTCCCACCTTGGATCTGAGGGTCTTCTTGTTGTAACCCTGTCCGTTAATATCCTGGTTGTCAAAAAAGACAGTGCCGCCGGAGGGCTTCATGAGCCCGTTCATGTGCTGTACCAGCGTGGACTTGCCTGAGCCTGTGTGGCCGATAAGTCCGATAAACTGCCCGTCGGGGATGGTCAGATTGATGTCAACCAGGGCAGGATGCGCCATTGCGGTATCTTCGTCATATATGAAGTTCACATGGTCAAATACAATAGACATTTAACTACCTGCCTTGATCTTCTTAAGCTCCTCCACCAGTTCCTGCCTTGTAAGGATGGGATTGGGAAGGGGAACTCCCTGCTGCCTCAGTTCATGGGCCAGCAGTGTAACCTGGGGAACGCCCAGTCTAAGCCTCTTAAGCTCATCTATTCGGGAAAAGACCTGTCTGGGAGTGCCCTCCATAACGACACGGCCCTTGTCCATTACAAATACTCTGTCTGCATCCACCACTTCTTCCATGTAGTGGGTGATCAGGATAATAGTGATCTTCTCAACCTGATTAAGCGCCCTTGCTGCCCTTATGACCTCGCGGCGGCCGTTGGGATCCAGCATGGCTGTAGGTTCGTCCATGATAATGCACTTGGGGTGCATGGCGATGACGCCTGCGATGGATACTCTCTGCTTCTGTCCGCCTGACAGGTGATTGGGCGATGCCTTGCGGAACTTGTCCATCCTGACGGCCTTAAGGCTCTCGTCGACTCTCTCCCAGATCTCATCCGTGGGAACTCCCATATTCTCAGGGCCAAAACCCACATCCTCCTCAACAACCTGACCGATTATCTGGTTGTCGGGATTCTGGAAGACCATACCGGCTTCCTGCCTGATATCCCAGAGCTTCTCACCGTCCTCGGTGAGCATTCCGTCCACGTAAACCTCGCCCTCGGTGGGGTAAAGAAGCGCATTAAAATGCTTGGCAAGGGTGGACTTACCTGAACCGTTGTGGCCAAGGATAGCGATAAACTGTCCCTGCTCCACCTTAAGATCAACCTGATCCACGGCTCTGGTGATGCCCTCTACATTACCTTCCTCATCGCGCCTTATATATTCAAATACAAGATTCTCTGTGCGAATCATATCTCTCATAAATACTTACTCCAAATGATTGTTCCGGCACTTGCTTATCTTACTAGAAAAGCCACCCAAATACAAGATGGGTGGCCTTCTAATCCTACCATATTAGTCGGAATTGTCAATCATATTTTAATCTTCGATTTTTAGTGATTTTAACCGCTTCTTGTTCTCGTACATCGCGGCGTCAGCCCTGGCAAATACAGCCGCCATGTCTTTATCGCCGTCATATCGCGACATACCGCCTGCGATAACGATATCTCCGGACCTTGAATTTGCCTGATTCTGCTCCTCAAGAAGATTCATGAGTTTATCCAGATTTTTAAAGCTCCTGCCCTTGACCAGAGCCACGAACTCATCGCCGCCCACTCTGTAAACGGGACAATGTCTGAAGATATCACAGATAATGTCGCTGGCTTCAATGAGGAACTCATCTCCTGCCTGATGTCCGTACATATCATTTACCTGTTTAAGGCCGTTTACATCAAGAACAACCACGGCAAAGTTATTCACATTTCCATTCTTTATGAGCTTGTCAAGCCGCTCTTCCTCGATGTCGTAGGCGTATTTGTTCTTAACTCCCGTAAGAGCATCGGTGACAGCCTCGTTCTTGGCTGCAAGGAGTTTCTCCTTGTAGCTCTCCTCAAGCTTGGTCTGCTCATCGATGTTGTTGACACCCACAATCAGGCGCATTCCGGTGGCTTCCCTTGCCATGGCTGCCTTCACAAGAACATACACAGGCTCCCCGTCTACCACAATCCTGAGCTTACTCTCATATTTTCCCTTATTGTTAATGGAATTTATAACATTTTCCCTGGTGAAATCATCAAGGAACATCCTAAGGTCAGGAGGATAAATCGTCTTGCTGGCAAAATCTCTTATATATTCAAAGAAATTTTCGCCTCGCATATTTCCGCCAAAGCCGCCTATATCCTGTGACAGGACATATCTGATGAACTTATAATCCTTGGGATTTACAGAAAAGATAATGAAATAATCGCCGGAAAGAGCTGCTATACGGGCATAAGTCACGCGCTCTTCCTTAATCCTCTCCATGATCTGCTCATGCTTTTTCTGGGCGTCCACATTGCTGATTCCGATGATCATGCCGTTTTTTTTGTTCTTAACCCTGAGGGCCTTGATATTGTAGTACTCAGGATGACCGTCTTCCTGCTTAACCCTGACGCACAGAACATAGCTTCCGTCTTCATCGAGGGCCTTTATTATCTTCTCCTTCTTAAATTCATCGGTAAATAGTCTTGCATCCTCCTCGTAGATCTGCTTCATGGCATATTCGTATGCCACTGCAAAAAAGTCTTCTCCACGCTTTTCTATATTGAGGGTGCCGTTGTTGGCTCCTGAACCGTACTCCACAAATCTGCCGGAATCAAGATCCACATATATAAGATCAATAAAATCCGCCGTAATGGTCCTGGCAATATATGAGAAGGTAAGACCTGTGTCGTCGTTTCTTTTCCTGATAACATCCAAAAGAACTACCGAAAAGGCCGCCACATCTCTGACGGGATTGGTGGCTATCCGTCTTATGAACACGTGCATGATCTTGCCATCTTCCGTGGTCTCTTCAAGGACCATTCTCTGGCCGTCCTTCTTGCACTGTATCAGGGCACTGGCAAAGGCTTTTTCTCTGCCCTTGAGCATGTCCGCGATCTTGATTATGCCGTTGCCTTCTTTTTTAAAATTCTGGTAGAAAAACTCCTTGTAGGATTTGTTAGCTCTTACCAGCCAGCATTCAGTATTGCTAAGTTCAAAGATCGCCATGGGCATTGTATTGAAAAAGTCCACAAGAGGCTCATCTTCGTCATCATCGTTCATTGAAATCGACATGTTATACAGGCTCTCTTTTCCCAAAGCATCAAAATAGTCGATTTCAGAGGGATTCTCAATGCCGATCTGTATTCCCTTATCATATCTCTCCAAAACGCCGGATAGTGGAATCGGTGAGCAGAAGTAGAAGCCCTGAAGCTTGGAACAGCCGATTTCCTTAAGGAACTCTGCCTGGTCCTCTTGCTCAACGCCCTCTGCCACTGTATCGATTCCAAGACCTATAGCCATTCTGATGAGCTCCGTGAGGATGATCCTGGATTCGTTTCCGTTGTGGAACTCCTTCATGAACTCCATATCGAATTTAATGGTATCAAAGTGGATATGCTGGAGAATCTCGGGGGATGAATATCCGCTGCCATAGTCATCCATCCAGACCTTGATGCCCATTTGCTGGAAGCGCTCAATCTGCCTTGCCATGTAGTCCACGTCGCTTCCGACAATACTCTCTGTAACTTCAACCACCAGAAAGCTTCTGTCGACGCCGTTATCATCAAGAATCTTTCTTATCTCCTCCACGATATCGCAGTTATAGAAGTCTGCTCTTGAGAGGTTTACAGACATTGGGCATACATTTATATTGTGTTCTTGCTGAACAAAAATCTTCTTTACAATCTCTCCGGTCACAAAGAGATCAAGCTTGTGGATTATCCTGGCCTCCTCAAGAATAGGCACGAATTCCTCAGGCGGGATGAAACCATACTCCGGATCCTCCCATCGGGCCAGTGCCTCCTCATCACAAACTTTTCCGCTGGTGGCGCGCACAATGGGCTGATAATGCACCTTGATCCAGCCCTCTTCCAGGGCTTTTTCAAAGTTGTTAATGATATAATGACGGCGCTCTTCCTTGGCCATCATGGCATCGTCATAGTAATTGATGTTGGTGACGAGGCCTTTTCTTCCGCTGTCACAGGCCATTTTGGCTCTGTCACAGGCAAGGCTTATCTCGATGTCCTTGGACGGAATCCTGTACACACCTATCCTGGCAGGCAGACCTCCCCCCTCAGCTATGTCCTTAAAGTCCTCAACAACTTTTTTTAATTTTCTATCAAGGTTCTTGTCAACCGTGCATACCGCAAAGTGGTCAGCATTGAACCTGCTGCAGTTTTCATTGCTAAAATAACTTACAAGCTTCTGTGCTGCAGACCTTATAAGCTTATCTCCTGCTGCAAAACCGTATTTCTGGTTATAGAGTTTCATGCCGGTGAGATCCACAAAAAGTATCACCGGAGTCTCTCCCTTTTCAAAGGCTCTGTCTCTCGCGGCCTCAGCCAGCTCAAAGAAATGGGTCATGCTGAGAAGTCCCGTCAGATAGTCGTACTTAAGGGCACTGGCCATGTTCTTCTCACGGATAGCCCTGGTAATCTCCCTGGCAAAAACATCCTCTCCCCGGGTCTTGGCCTCCAGATACGGTCCCTCATCTGAGTACCATACCATTTCAAGTCTTGAGCCGTCTTCTTTTACTATATGCTTTCCATGAGAGCGGACAATACGATATTTACCATCTATCTTGACACGATACATGGTGCTGTATTCCACATCCGTAGTTGCAAATCTGTAGGCCTCTTCGGCCACTCTGGCCACGTCCTCCGGATGGGTATCCTTATACATATTGTTGTGCATGAAATTTACAGCCGCATCCCGGCTAAGCCCCAGGAGATCACAGAATCCCTTTGACAGTGCTATTACCTGCACGCTATTATCAATAAACTGATAAATTCCCAAAGGGATCTCACTATTCTCGATCAGAGCCTGTTCCTGTTCACTGTACCTGTATTTTTCCATCAAATCTCCTCATAGAAAGTACATAAAATATTATCTATTTGAGTTTTGAATTTTCATCAGAGCCTAATATCATCAATAACATTTTAACGGTTTTTAGTTTACTGTGCAATTTCCAAGGCTTTTATGCTAGAATTTATAAAGGCGTTGTTTATGCGGGTTATAGCGCCATTATCATTTGTTTGGAGTTTTTTTATATATGGATAAGAAATATTTAAAAGATTTCGCCATTCTATTTGGAATTATCATAATAGCAGCCATAGGAGCCAGGGTTCTGGCAGACGGAGAGACTCTTCAGGATTATGCAAAAAAGAATCCGGAGGCCGCGGTGGTTACCCAGGAACCCTCTGCGTCTGAAGAAATCTCAGAGCCCGAGGTTGCGGAAGAACCTGAGATTGTAGAAGAGCCGGAGGTAATTGAAGAGCCTGTGGCCGCCGAGGAACCGGAGGCCTTTGGAGAGTCCGAAGTTTCTGAGAATCCGGAGCCCCTTGAAGATCCTGAAGTTGCTGAGGAGCCTGATGTTGTCGAAGAGCCCAGCCCCGAGAGAGTGACCTACATGGAAGGCTTCTACTATGAGCCCATCTCAAATAGTGTTTTTAGCAGGATCTCAGGTATATCTTACCCGGTGGACTGCAGTGTTTCATTGGATGAACTCAGGTATGTAGTTCTTAAGTATGTGGATTTTAACGGGGATATCCAGAGTGGCGAGCTGATATGTAATAAAGCTCTTGCCCAGGACATGGTTGAGATTTTCTATGAGCTTTATTTGAACGATTATAGGATAGAGAGCATTAAGCTTGTGGACGAGTTTGGAGGCGATGATACCGCCTCAATGCTGGCTAACAATACTTCCTGTTTTAACTATCGCGTGGTTGAAGGAACCACGAGGCTTTCCAATCATGCCAAGGGTCGTGCCATAGACCTGAATCCCTTCTACAATCCTTATATCACCTACAACAAGGATGGGAGCACCAATATATCTCCTGCAGGGAGCGAGCCCTACGCCGACAGGAGCACCGACTTCCCCTACAAGATCGATGAGAACGATCTGGCCTACAAGCTCTTTAAGGAGCACGGCTTCACCTGGGGCGGCGACTGGAACAACAGTAAGGATTACCAGCACTTCGAGAAGAAGTGATCTGAAGCGGCCGGCGCCGCCTGTATGCAAGCATCCATTCGCTTGCCGGTCTTGTGCAACAAAAAAGGGATGAGGCAATTGCCTCATCCCTTTAAAAAAGTCTCGGATTAAACGAGCTCAAGAACAACCATCATAGCTGCATCGCCTTTTCTCTGGCCGATCTTGACGATTCTTGTGTAACCGCCCTTACGGTCTGCGTACTTAGGTCCGTACTCATCGAAAAGTTTTGCTACAAGATCGATCTCCTTGGTGTTCTTCTTTCTTCCTGCCTTCTCCTTGGGAACTTCAGTTACAGGATAAAGAGTCTTAAGAAGCTGTCTTCTTGCGTGCATACGTGAAGGAAGGTCCTTCTTGATCTCCTTCTGAACGGTTGTGTACTTTGTAACCTTCTTGCCGTCAACTACTTCCTTTACTCTCTTGCCATCCTTGTCCTTCTCAGGAACCTTAGCTTCAACAGTAACTGTCTCGTAGTTGTCCTTTTCCTTAGCTGCAAGAGTGATCATAGGCTCTACGATCTTCTTGATTTCCTTAGCTCTTGCCTCTGTGGTAACGATCTTGCCCTTGTAAAGAAGTGCTGTTACCTGGTTACGAAGAAGTGCTCTTCTGGGTTTTGTTGCTTTTCCAAGCTTTCTATACATTGCCATTTTAAATTACTTCCTTTCTCATATGCAGGTTTCCCCTGCATGTTCACATCGGGAAATGCTCATCGGACTTACTCTCCGGATGCATATTAAAGTTACTATGAGAATCCGTCTCAGCACTCATCGGATTTACCTTTGGCGGATTGTATCGAACAGACGAATTACTCAGCGTCCTGCTTAAGGGAAAGTCCGAGCTCATCAAGCTTAGCAAGAACCTCCTCAAGGGACTTACGTCCAAGGTTACGAACCTTCATCATGTCGTCGGGAGTCTTGTTAGCAAGCTCCTGAACAGTATTGATGCCTGCTCTCTTGAGGCAGTTGAATGAACGAACTGAAAGCTCAAGCTCATCAATTGACATCTCAAGAACCTTGCCCTTCTCGTCATCTTCCTTCTCTACCATAACTTCTGCAGTCTTGGCATTCTCGGAAAGGTCGATGAACAGGCTTAAGTGCTCGCTGAGAACCTTAGCTGCAAGGCTTACAGCCTCGTCGGGACCAAGTGTTCCGTCTGTGTGAACATCAAGTGTAAGCTTATCAAAGTCAGTAACCTGACCTACACGAGTGTTCTCTACTGTTACGTTAACTCTCTCTACAGGAGTGTAGATTGAGTCAATTGCGATAACACCGATAGGAAGATCGCCTGTCTTGTTCTTGTCAGAACTTACATATCCTCTTCCCTTTGTGATGGTAAGCTCCATGTAAAGCTTAGCATCCTTTCCGGAAAGTGTGGCGATGACCTGATCGGGGTTCATGATCTCGATATCCTGGTCAACCTGAATGTCAGATGCCTTTACGATACCCTCACCGTTAAACTCGATATAAGCAGTCTTAGGCTCGTTTGTATCTGAAGAATTCTTGATTGAAAGGTTCTTGATGTTCATGATGATCTCAGTAACATCTTCCTTAACTCCGGGGATGGAGCTGAACTCATGAAGAACGCCTTCAATCTTAACCTGACTTACTGCTGCTCCGGGTAATGAAGAGAGCATGATCCTGCGAAGGGAATTGCCCAGTGTAATGCCGTATCCTCTCTCAAGAGGCTCTACTACGAATTTACCGTACTTCTTATCTTCTGATATCTCAGCAACTTCAATATTTGGTCTTTCAAAATCAAACACTGATAAACCCTCCTTCTGTGGTTAGTCAACAAGTTAATTATTTAGAATACAACTCGACGATAAGCATTTCGTCAACCGGAACATCAATTACTTCTCTGGAAGGAAGCTCCTTGACTGAACCCTGGAGATTCTCCTTGTTAACATCAAGCCACTCAGGAACGAGTCTGCCTGCTGTAATCTCTGAAATGTCCTTGAATCTCTGAATATTCTTAGCAGATTCCTTAACTTCAATAACGTCACCGGCCTTGATGAGGTATGAAGGAATGTTGATAGCCTTGCCATTTACAGTGATGAACTTATGAAGAACGATCTGTCTGGCCTCTCTTCTGGTTCTGGCGAAACCAAGTCTGAATACTACGTTGTCAAGTCTGGTCTCAAGAATTGTCATAAGGTTTGAACCTGTCTGACCCTTCATTCTATCAGCTCTGTCATAGTAGTTTCTGAAAGGCTTCTCAAGTACACCGTAGATGAACTTAGCCTTCTGCTTCTCACGAAGCTGAAGTCCGTACTCACTCATCTTCTTGCCTGCTCTGGCTGATGATCTCTTGGACTTCTTGTCATATCCAAGGAATGTAGGATCAAGATCAAGAGATCTGCATCTTTTTAAAACTGGAACTCTGTTTACTGCCATTTTTGGCTCCTTTCTTTTTATCAGCCGGCTGTCCGCCGCTGATGTTGTTTACAATGCGAATGCACCTTCGTCCAACGAGTAATATTTGTTGAAAATATATCGCTGCAACAGGGCTAGTGATTAAACCCTACGACGCTTGGGTGGACGACATCCGTTATGAGGTACAGGTGTTACGTCTGTGATAGATGTAACTGTAAGACCACTTGCAGCGAGGGCTCTGATTGCAGCCTCTCTTCCTGATCCGGGTCCCTTAACGAATACATCAACAGTCTTAAGGCCGTGAATAAGTGCAGCCTTAGTTGCTGTCTCTGCAGCTACCTGTGCAGCATAAGGAGTAGATTTCCTTGAACCCTTAAATCCCAGACCACCGGCACTTGCCCAGCTAAGAGCGTTTCCTGCAGCATCTGTCAATGTAACGATTGTGTTATTGAAAGATGACTG
>JAEEGF010587496.1_pt1 | contig 17178 bp, 14 predicted proteins | sample 9134171 | NCBI WGS metagenome assembly JAEEGF01 (sample SAMN16246542, study PRJNA631951) | gut metagenome | biome: gut microbiome; feature: rumen; material: AP-attached | host: Bos | place: Iran: Karaj | collected 2018-10 | reverse complement strand
GCTATCGTAATCGTTGAGAAACCATCAGACAAACCGGTTGGGTTTTGGGATTATGCTGTAAGCGGAATGGCGGGTATCATAGCGAGGATCGGGCTTAGAGATACGATTAGGTTTATGGAAATGTCAGATAAAACGGAAATCGTTGTAAGAAGCATCCCTGAACCCCGTTGGCATTTGTATTTTTTGGCAGTTGATCCGAAATATCATAAGCAGGGAATCGGATCCGGCGCGATACAGGATTTCCTTATTCCTTTGGTAAGAACCAATGGCGGAAATCTGATCACCGTTACCACCAATTCTAAAAATAACGTGGCTTTCTATATTGATAACGGGTTCAAGCTTGTAAAAGAAGAAACGCTTGAATGCAATGCAAAATCTATTGGGAACTGGACGTTCAGAATGGACCTGTGAGGGAGTGGTCCCTTAGTACAGAAAATCGTGAATATATCGAACTAAACGTTAATTAACGGCATCAGATTTTTAAGAAAAAAGCTGTTAAGGGTATTAGAAAAATCACTGTTGCTCATGATTGGTATGCCTTGACCTCAGCTGCCTTCTTATCCTGTTTATGTGTCTTTCAAAAGAGCCGTTGTTTATAAGTTCAGTCAGGACGAGCTGTTCGAATGTTGGAACCGTGCATGAATAGAATCCCAGTTTCTTATTGAACGTATCGATCAGGTGTTCGGGAAGGACCATATAGCCCACACGAATAGCCGGAGAAATAGTCTTTGAGAAGGTGTTCAGATATATAACATTATCTTTTGTAGCCATCGAAAAAAGTGTCTCAACGGGTTTGCCCAGAACGGAAAATTCAGATTCAAAATCATCTTCAACGATTATCCTGTCAGAAGAGTCTGCCCATCTTATGTATTCATAACGTTTGGATGCAGAAGCTGATATTCCCGTGGGAAAACTTCTGAATGGAGAAATGTGCAGAACCTGAGCTTTTGTCTTATTAAGCGCTTTGCTTTCGATTCCGTCATTTCCGAGTGCGAGCAATTCATATTTAACATTCGCATTTTTATATACTTTTCTGATCTTTTCGTAAGAAGGATCTTCTAATGCGAATATCCTGTCACTTCCGATAAGACCTGCGATGAGATTATAAAGGTATTCGGCACCTGAGCCGATCACGATTGCCGAAGGATCGATATGGATATCTTTGTTTCTTGCAAGATATTTTGAAATGGCTTCACGGAATTCGGGAAGGCCTGCATTAGGTGATTTCAGGAGTATTTCATCCTGACGGTTGGTAAGGATGTTTCTCATTGTTTTTGATAAGACGGATACAGGGAAGACCAGACGGTCTGAATTGCTGTTAAATGATGTGTTGACTGATTGCATTTCTTCAGGGAAAGATGAGAAACCGTCTGTGGCGCGGAAGTCGACAAAGTAGCCGCTCTTCTCGACACTCCGGATATATCCTTCGTCGCGGAGAAGATCGTAAGCGTGCTCTACTGATATAACGCTTACGCCTGCTTCGGAAGCCAGGGTCCTTTTAGAAGGGATCTTTGTATTGTAAGGATATACTCCATCAACAATGTTTTTCTTGATCTGCTTATACAATTTCATGTATGCGGAGTCGTCTGTTTTTTTCATCTGGTTATATAAAAAACTCCTGTTCTGGATATTTAATATATTCAGATAAGTTGTACCATAGTGTCATTCAGAAAACAACTTTTTCAGGAGATATAAGGCGATGAGCGATCATGAGAAAAACAAAAAGATAATAAAAAAGATTGCATATACAGGTGTTCTGGCAGCATTCATTTATATTGGTACTCAACTTCATATTCCGACTGCGATAGGACACGTTAATCTCGGCGATCTGGTCATATTGGTAGCCGCATATATCCTGGGTCCTTTCTCGGCGATAGCAGGTGCGATCGGTTCAATGTTGGCAGATCTTACTGCCGGTTATCCGCAATACGCAATACCAACGTTTTTGATCAAAGGAATCATGGGACTTGTTGGAGGACTTCTGATGAAGCGCAACGGTGAGAACAAAGTTCCTTTAGTGCGCAAACTGACAGCAGCGGTAGTTGCCGAACTGATAATGGTGGCAGGGTATTTCGGGTTTGAATCTTTGCCTTTTATGTATGGAGTAGAAGCCGCATTAGGTTCAGTAGTACCTAATCTTATTCAGGCAGCTGCAGCAATAATCGGCGCTATCCCTCTTACCTATGTAAAGCTGTTCGACAGAATACGCGTATAGTAATAATTTATATATATAGTGGACATAAGAGAGAAACGGCCGGCAATTTCCGCCGGCTGTTTTCTTAATAGCCAATCCCTATAACTACATATAAGTTTTCGAGATTAGGCAAAGTTTTTGGTTTTGATAGAATACTCGCAACCCTTATAAAACCAACGAATGAGGAGATAAAGAAATGAAGAGGATATTGTATAAAATGCCTTTCATAACACTGCTTAACCGAATGTGTCAGACAGAGCAATGTTAAATCATTAATGCAAATAAATACACATAAAAAAGTTGACTAAAGATATTAGAGACTGATTTCAAATGTATTTGCGTTTGAGGTCACTCTATTATTGGATTTTCTCCATTCTCTACCTGTTGAAGGAATGAGTAAAACCCTCCTTCAAAATTCCACTTATTGGGATTCCATGTTAATAAGTAAGCGTTGCTCATATTAATCCTCGTCGATCAACTGAAAAGTATCAAGATCTATTCCTTGGGCCACCTAATCTTGAATTAAACGTTCCAAGAAAAACATCCACTTTAAATATGACAGCAAAACAAAAACGACCGGCGACGGTCGTTTTCTTTTGGGTGTCTCTTTCTCAATTCTGTCGCAGTTTGTGGTAAGTTTGTGGTAAGCACCGATTTTTCGTCTTTCCTCAAACCCGCAAACCCCTGATTTTATTGGGTTCTACGACACCGTTAATAAAATTTGGCGGAGATGGAGGGAGTCGAACCCTCGCGCGAGTTGCCCCGCCTAAAGCTTTAGCAAAGCCTCCCCTTCGGCCTCTTGGGTACATCTCCATGCCGAATTATATAGCGCTTTTGCGCTGACAAGTGTTGATTATAGCATATTCTTTCTGATTGTGCATTATCTGAAAATCATGTCTGCCAAAGGATACATTGCCGTTTTGACTGCCTTTTTTGAAAACAGGCAGTTTTTATGGCAAGAAAGTGCCGTTTTCTGCCAAACGCACTGCCCGTTTTCAAAACAGACGGCAATTTTGGCAGTGAGCGCGTTCCTAACGCAGAATAGTATAGATAATTATCGCTATGTGGTGCTATTATTAGTCCCGTGCGCGAACAGATCAACATAATCACGGATTTCATCAAGAAGGACCCGATACTCATAATCTCAGGGATGCTCGCGGCAGTATCCTGCTTTATCGTGCCCCCGGACGCGACTTACTTAAGCTATATCAACTTCCGCGTCCTCGCGATCCTCATGAGCCTCATGCTGGTAGTGGCGGTGCTCCTAAGAATCGGCACGTTCGACTTCCTGACAGACCGCCTTCTGAAGAAACTCAAGACCTCAAGAAGCATCTGCCTTCTTCTGACCACGCTCTCGTTCTTCATGGCGATGTTTCTTACAAACGACGTCACCCTCGTGACTCTCGTCCCCTTCTCAATCGCGGTATTAAAGAGTTTCGACGACCGCAAAACTCTTATGTTCACGCTCATTCTCATGACTGTCGCAGCCAACCTCGGCAGCATGCTCACCCCCATCGGCAACCCGCAGAACCTCTACCTTTACACCAATTACCAGATGGAGCTTCTGCCCTTCATAAAGCTTATGCTTCCCTACAGCGCAGTCTCGCTCATACTCACCGCACTCGCAGTAATACTCCTGTGCAAGAACAAGAAGTCCGAGTACAAGAACATCACCGAAGTGCCTACGCCCGACGCGAAGAAGCTCGTTATATGCGTGATACTTTTCGCTGTGTGTGTGCTCGCTGTAGCCGACATATTAAACTGGATCGTAATGTTCGCAGCCGTGTGCGCCATAATCGCCATCATGGACCGCAAGACCTTCAAATACGTCGACTACATGCTTCTGTTAACGTTCATTTTCTTCTTCGTACTTATAGGCAACATCGGCCGCATAGAAGCCGTGTACAATGCTCTTTCGAAGGTCGTCGCCGTCTCGCCCGTACTCACTGCAGTCGCGGCTTCACAGATCATCAGCAACGTCCCCGCGGCGATGCTCCTGTCAGCCTTCACGGACAACGGCGAAGCACTCGTTGTCGGCACCAACTTAGGCGGCCTCGGCACACTCATCGCGAGCATGGCCTCCCTCATCACATACAAGTTCTACGCCGCCACCCCGCGCGACAAAAAGAATACCGGCATGGGTTACTTGCCGGCATTCACTGTAGTTAATGTTGTTTTCCTGGCGCTGCTTCTTCTGCTCTGGGCCGTCCTTCGCTGACGCTTACGTGCCCTCGCCGTTAGCAGGATCCGGCGCATCCGGACACGTCACATTATCATCGTACGCATCCCTCTGGAACACACGCACATAATCCACGCGCATCTGCGCACTCTCGTCGAAAAGTGTCGTCTCGTCAGGATCTCCCGGCCAGTTACCGCCGACAGCTACGTTAAGGATGATATAGAAAGGCTGGTTGAACGGAGCGGGATACTCATTCGGCTCCTGTCCGTCCATAGCGGAATACCAGTAGTTTGTCGTGTAGTAGCAGGTATCGTCGCAGTACCATCTGATCTCACCCGGCTCCCACTCAACTGCGAACACGTGATACTCAGTCGCGAAGTCACCTGAAGAAAGGTCGTAGATACCCTGATTCTGCAAGTGCGGATTGCCGTAGTGCAATGTGCCGTATAGTGTGTCTGTATCACTTCCCAGGATCTCCATGATATCGATCTCTCCGGACTTCGGCCATGAGCCGTAAGACTCGTCGTCAGACATCATCCAGAATGCAGGCAGGAAGCCCTGTCCCTGCGGAACTCTGATGCGCGCCTCTACACGACCGTATGTGAATGCGTGCAGATGATAAGTATTGATTCTTCCTGAAGTATAGAAAGCGCGTCCGTTATCGTTGGTACCCATCAAAGGCTGGATAACGAGATCGCCGTCTTCAACGTAATAATTCTCACCGTCTACAACATATGTCTGAAGCTCGTTATTAACCCAGCCGGGTCTGTGGTACTCACCTGCCCAGTTCGTCGCATCGAGCTCATCTGCGTCGAACTCATCGTGCCATACAAGATAGTATCCTTCGGGAGGTTCGATATTAGGATCTTCGATCGGAGGCAGCGGAGTCGGTGTAGGTGCCTCTGTCGCCTCGGTTGCTTCTGTTGTCTCGGCAGCCGTAGTCTCTGCTGCAGTCGTTTCTGCAACTGAAGTCTCAGCCTGTGCTGCTGTCGTCTCGGCAGCAGTCGGTTCAGCTTCCTTCGAGCATGCACTCATTGCCATGGCGGCAGCCATTACGAGTGCTGCGTATCTTATCGATTTCTTCATAAAAACCTCCTCGTGAAGTAGGTATGCGCTTATATTATCAGACCATCTTCTGATAGTAAAAACATGCGAGCTGAGTTCTGTCGCGAAGGTCGAGTTTGGTAAGGATCGAGCTCACCATATTACGCACTGTTCCCTCGCCTAAGAACATCTTCTCTGCAATCTCTTTATTCGACAAACCGTCTGCAACAAGCTCTATCACCTCGAGTTCCTTGGGAGTGATGTCGAACTCCGAAGGATCGAATCTCTCCTTACGGTTAAGAAGGTCAGGAAGCTTCTCAACTACCTTGCCTCCGAACACCGCCTGACCTGATGCGACCGCGCGAACGGACGACGGCAGCGAGCCGCAGTCCTGCTTGATGATGTAGCCCATCGCACCGATCTTCAAAGCCTTGTTTATGTACTCGTCATCAAGGAACGTCGTGAGGAAAAGCACCGCTGCCTTTGACCCGTTCTCGAGTATCTTCTGCGCAGCCTCAGTGCCGTTCATGCCCTCCATTCGGATGTCCATGACAATGACATCGGGCGCGACTTCTGGCGCGAGCTTCACCGCTTCCTCACCCGAATTGGCCACAGCCTTAACCTCGATGTCAGGCTCGTTATCGAGGATTATCTTTAATGAACCCGATACGAACGGATCGTCGTCTACTATCATTACACTGATCATGTGATCAATCCTTCCTTTCCTTGGGGATCGTGACCATCACGGTAAATCCGTCCTTATCGGACAGGACACTCGCGCGGCCTCCGACTGCCCCCGCTCTTGATGCGATATTGTTAAGACCTATGCCGCCCTCACCCGTCATCTCGGACGAAGACAGCTCGAACTCCCTTACGGGATTATTTCCGTTATCATGGATCTTCACGCGCCAGAAGGAGATGTTCTCCACCACTTCGATGAGCACCTTGTCGCCGTCAGAATGTTTCGCGATATTGGTGACTGCTTCCTTTATGATGCCCAGGATATTGCTCTTGAGCGCGTTATCCGCGGGCGAGTCGATGACGGTGTTCACCGTAACCTCGAACCTCTCGGGCAAAGTGGAAGTTATGTCGTTGATACCGATCGACAGGTCGATAGATTCGTCGTGAAGTTCGTGCACGCTTTTACGCATCGAAGTCATCGCAAGATCGAGCGTCTGCGACACGGACTCGAGCTGCTCGCCGACACCGGGGTCCTTGTTGATTATCTTGAGCGCCTGAAGCTGCACAATAACGCGCGTGATCATGTGGCCTACATTGTCGTGGATCTCACGAGCGATGCGGTTACGCTCCTTAAGGCGCGCCATGTAGACCTCGTTGTCCGCATTCTTCATCGTCTCCTCACGAAGCTTCTGCGCATTAAGCGAATCCCAGCGGGCATCGTCGTATTTCGCGCGGAGGTCTTCTTCCGTCTTCTCGTGGCGTCCCGTCTTGAACGCGAGGTAGAACGCGAGTACCGAGATAAGAAGCGTCATAGCTTTAAGCGTGAGGCTTATGTCCGCGAGCGCCACTGCAAGTGCCATCGCACCTCCTGCCACGCCTCGAAAAGCAATCGACTTAACTCTCTCAAGCTTTGTGTTACAGATCGCTAATGAATAAACCGCAGTGGGCATCACAAGCGCCATACCGGGAAGAAAGAACGAGGATATAAACACAGCCGCCGCACAAAGTATCGCGATCAGTTCATTACGCTTAAGTTCGGATGCGATACCCAGGATGAAAGATACCAGAATAACAGCAATATCCGCCGCCCCCGGATGCCCTCCGCAGAGGACAAATACGGAAGCGGCGGTGCCTGTCCATATTACTAATCTGTCGATTATTCTGTAGCTCATGTCTACATTATACGATTATTCAGTCTTTACTGCGCTCCTTGCTTTGCCAAGACCTGATGACTTTACGAAAGCCGCTGCCATGGTAAATGCTACTGCGAAGAGTATCTCGATGCCGAAGCACATGAGAAGCTTATCCGACTCGAAAGCGGTATTCACATCGACCATGTTCGAAGCATATACGCACCAATACATAGGCATGAACTTGGCTACTGTAAGAAGTCCTTCGCCGAGAAGATACTGAGGAACGAATACGCCTGACATGAATGCCATCGAGAGACCTGCGATATTCGTAATCATCGACAGCGAATTGCTTGTAAGATCGAATGACGTTACGAACGATGCGAATGCGCATGCGATAAGCGTCGTAAGGAACGAGTTGATCACAAGAAGCCACCAGTAATCACGGAAAGCTGCGGAATCCTTGGCAAATCCTAAGATCACATTGATCAGCATGAACATAATCCACAATGCTATTCCCGATACGGCAATTCCCAGGGAATTCGCGAAGCTTATCTTCTTTCTGTTTACGGGCGAACACTCGATGCGGTCACAGATGAGCTTATTGTTGTTGGCGATTACGGTATGGCCGATGCCGAGCGTCATAAAGCCCAAAGAAAGATACGGGAAAAACTGATTGATGAATACGATGACAACATCACCTTCATTCGTGGGAGAGCTTCCGTCTTCCTCCTGAACGATATTAAGAGCCGCTGTATCAAGCATCAGTTCCTTCGCAAGCTCCGCACACTTCTCGGGAGCGTAACCCATATTCTCATAATCTTTGTAGGCCTGAATGTAGTTATTTACTGCATTGTCTATCATGTAGATCGCGCCGGACTTTTCCATATTAGTAAGATATGTGATCTCTCCGGTACCGTCAGCAAAACCATCTTCGATATGCAGGTGATACTCGCTTAATCCGAAGAATACCAGGTCCTGTATGGAGCTTTGGGATCTGCCGAACACATCTGTTACATTGTTGTTTACGCGCAGATAATCGATGAGTCCTTCGGACAATGCCGAATGATCGCCATCAATATAAGATATCTCTATCGATTCCTGGGCGGCATAGTCCGGGCCTCCGGTCTCTGATGCCAATGCAGGTGCTGCGACCATTACGCCTATTACCATGGCTACAAATATAACCGCATATATGATCACGCCTGTGCTGTTGTTCTTAAGAAGCTTGAAGAAATTCTTAAACAGAAGCATACTTTTCCCTCCTCAAAACTGCGATACCGATGGCAAGGAAGACCACGGTAAGACCTATGATCTCCGCGATGTTCATGAAGAACCCTTCTGCGGAATTGCCGATCGTAAGCTTGAACAGTGCCATGTTCAGGACTGTCGCCGGGTTGATCTTGTTAAAGATCGGGAAGTATCTCTCGAATAATCCCGGCAGCTGCGATATCATCTCGCCGCTTAAGAAAACGGATATCATGATAAGAGACGTCGCCTTGTTGCCTCTCTGGTGTACATCACCCTTGAAGCACAGGCCGCAGATAACACCGAAGCTTATCGAGAACATTACAGCAGACACTACGAAAAGCGCGAGCTTCAGGTAATCGTTCCCAAGGTAGATCCCGAACACATACTTCATTACCATAAGCTGTATCGCTACTATCACGAGACCGGGGATAACCCTTGCTGCAAAAGCAGTTACTACCATTTGGCCTTTTCGAGCGGGGGAAACCGAGTAGCGCATCGCTACCGCAGATACGTCTGCGCGGAGGTCTCCCACCATGTTTATGCCCATCATTGCCATGAAGAGAATTCCCATTACGAGCGTGCTCAGGAAGTACCAATTGTACGGGTTCGGCTCCGCACCGAAAGCGTCCTCCTCGGACACCGTGTAAGTTACGTTCTCCACGGCATTATTTACAAGTTCCATCGCGAAGGCAGGGTCTTGTTCCCAGGCATCAGCTATCAGCTGATAGCGCTGCTTATATGTGTCTGCTATGGAGCCTGCCACTGCCGCGGACGTAATCGAGTGATTCTCCTGAAGATAGACCTCGACGTCGCCGTCGGATACAACGAAGATTATCTCTGCTTCTTCCCCGGCAAGCTTGGCCCTGGCATCCTCCAGTGAGTCCGCCTCCTCAAGGATGAAGAGCTGATCCTCAGATCCTTCCTCCGACAGAGAATCTATAAGGACCTCGAAGCCCTCCTGGTATACGCCCTGACCTTCGGTGATAAGGATTGTCTTCATGGGGTCGATGCTGTTCTGATAGCTGTAGATGGAGTCGAATGCGAAGTGCATTGCCGTCATGAGCACCAGCGGGAACACGAACATCCAGAACAGGCCGCCGATACTTCTGAACATTTTAATTATCGAATACTTAAACATGTCCTGCTCCTTTACTCGTCACGAAGCTGCTTGCCTGTAAGCTCGAGGAATACGTCGTTTAGTGTCGGCTGCTCGGAGAAGATCTTCTTCATCTTGTAGCCCTTGTCCTGAAGGAGGTTTACGATGTCGATAACGTTATGCTTTCCGGCACCTGCCTCGATCTTCAATGTATTGTTCTCGTAGCTTACGCTGAATACGTTCTTTAATTCCCTTACCGAGTCGCAAGTCTTGTCATCCAAGCCTGCGACTTCAATCGTGATGATCTCGCTCTTCTTGATCATGCCCTTAAGTTCATCTACCGTGCCCTCTGCGATCGTGTGTCCCTTGTCGATGATGAGGATGCGGTCACAAAGCTGCTCTACTTCCTCCATGTAGTGTGATGTGTAGATGATCGTGGCGCCGTTGTCGCGAAGCTGCTCGATGCCTTCGAGGATCTTGTTTCTGCTCTGGGGATCGACTGCTACAGTGGGCTCGTCGAAGAAAACAAGCTTCGGCTTATGTGCGATTCCGCATGCGATGTTAAGTCTTCTCTTAAGACCGCCCGAGAGCTTACTCGGCTTAAACTTAACGAAGTCGTTCAGTGCTACGAAGTCGATCGCTTCCTGCACATACTTCCTTCTTGTCTCGGCATCCTTGATGTAGAGTCCGCAGAAGAAATCGATGTTCTCATAAACTGTAAGTGCGTCGTAGACTGCAACGTCCTGAGGAACTATCCCGATCATCTTCTTGATCTCATAAGCCTTGGGGCTCATCGGCTTGCCGAAGATCTCGATCTCACCCTTGTCGTATTCAAGGAGCGAGAGAATGCAGTTGATCGTGGTTGACTTACCGGAGCCGTTAGGTCCGAGAAGGCCAAAGATCTCGCCTTCCTTAATGCTCATATCAAGGTGATCGATCGCGATCAGTTCCTTATATCTTTTTACTAATCCCTTAACACTTAAGATTTCTGACATTGTCTTGCCCTCCTGTTTCTTACGGTTCGATTATCGCGCTTGCAGGAGACGCGTGTTAGTGAGCAGCATCACTTTCGGGAATGACAAATGTCATACCATTTGAATCTGTCCGATGATATTATGTATACATGGAATCAGGAAAAAAGCTCAGGAACAAGTACTATAACATCGAACTTCTGAAGACGCGCATAGCTTTGTGTGTTATCGGTGTCTGCCTGTGTGGAATCGCTGTAGGGTTCTTTCGGTACGCGGCATTTGGAGTCGACCCCTTCACATCATTTATGAGCGGCCTTGATGTAGTCGTCCCTATCGACTACGGAACGCTCTATGTGTTTGTCAACGCCGCATTGCTTATACTTGTTATCTTTCTGGATAGAAAGCTCGTAGGTCTTGGCACCGTCGTCAATCTCTTCCTTGTAGGTTATCTCGCAGAATTCGTTAACAACGGACTTGCCAAGGTCTTCCCTTCAGGCTCCATCGGACCGAGGATCATCTGCCTTATCATTGGCGTTCTGATGCTAAGCTTCTCCGCCGCACTTTATATGCCGGCCGACATGGGTGTGTCCACATACGATGCGATAGCGATGGTCATGGCTGATAAATGGCATATCCTTCAGTTTAAATACGACCGTATTATCACCGACTTTGTCTGTGTTGCTCTAGGAATCACTTTATATTACTTTTCAGGGCAGCCCATTAAGAGTGTGCTTGCTGTAGTAAACGTCGGAACTATCATCACAGCCTTCTTTATGGGGCCTCTTATCGACATATTCACGAAGAACTTTACTAAGAGATTTTTCCTTAAGGGTTAACCCTCTTCATTCTTAATCTCATCGAACATCTGCTTTACTGAAGGTGCATTCTTCGTAAGCTTCTTTATGGAGACATCATCAAGCTTGTTGTTGGCCTGATTAAGCTGCCTCATCGACAGTTCCAGTTTCTCCTTAACATCCTTGAGATTATCTATCGCCTTCTGGATATCATCGATCGCCTTAGAGTAGTTCTTCCCTGCAAGCTCCACGGATCTGCCGAAGCTGCCCTTGAACTCCATAAGGTTATTCTCGAAGTTATAAAGATCCACCTGCTGACTCTGAATCTCCGCAAGCTGCTTTCTGTAAACGAGCGAATTTAACGCGGCGTTTCTAAGCAGCGATATTATCGGTATGAAGAACTGCGGGCGCACGACAAACATCTTCTCGTACGCATATGAGACGTCCACGATGCCGTTGTTGTAGAGCTCATTGTCTGCCTCAAGAAGTGAGACAAGGACAGCGTACTCGCACTTCTTTTCGCGACGGTCCTTATCGAGTTCCTTGAAGAAGTCCTCGTTCTTGTGCTTGGTCGAGGTCGTATCCATCTCGTTCTTCATCTCGAACATGATGGAGATAAACTCCACACCCTCCGACGACTCTCTGTAGATGAAGTCTCCCTTGCTGCCGGAGCTCGCGTCGTTGTCCTTGCCGAATTCGGCGTTCGGGAACGCGGTCATGCGAAGCTGGTTGAACTGATTGAGGCAGTGCTGCTCCAGGCTCTCTCCGACCATCTTCGTGGACAGCTTGGCCTTGAAGTCCTTAAGTCTCTCTATCTCCTCGTCGCGCAGCTTAATCTCGCCCTTGTGGACCTCGATGAGGTTATTCTTCTCAAGCTCATCTTCCTTCTTCTGAAGGTCGATGTCGCCCTTGAGCTTAACGATCTCATTTTCCTTCTCAGAGAGCTCCCTTTCCTTCTCCTGTGTGGCCTTGGTTACAGCGAGTTCCTTCTCGGTATCAGCTTTCTCAAGCTGCGCCTTAAGCTGCTCGATCTGTCTGTCCTTCTCAGCGAGTGCCGCCTCCTTCTTGGCAAGAGCGTCCTGATGCGTCCTCTCCTGCTCAAGACGCGCCATCTTAAGATCAGCGTCCTCGCGCTGCTTTATCTCCTTCTCGAACTCGGCGTCGCGCACCTGCTTTAAGATCTGCGCGTAACCGGACTCGTCAACGGTAAACACTTTCTCACAATTAGGACATTTGATCTCGGGCATAGTATCAGCTCTCCGTTTTAATTAATTCCAGCACCTCTTTAAGCGACGGAAGCACCTGATCGGCCATCGCGCGTATCTCATCATCAGGCTGCTTCAGATCGGGCACCATAATGGTATAAAGGCCCGCAGCATGGGCAGATTTAACACCGTTAAACGAGTCTTCGATGGCCGCTGCAGCCCCCGCATCGACGCCTAAGCGTCTTAAAGCCTCCAGCCAGATGTCAGGAGCGGGCTTGCTGTTCTCCACCATGTCGCCGCACACAATCTGATCGAAATACTTTTCCAATCCGGCGCCGACGATCTCGCGCAGCACGGAAGCAGACGAAGTCGAAGATGCGAGCGCCGTCTTGATCCCATTCTCCTTAAGATAGGAAAGCAACTCACGCGTTCCGGGCTTCACCGCAACGAGCCCCATATCAAACAGCTGCTTTACAAGCGCACGTTTCTTCTCATTGAGTTCGTCGTAAGGCACATCAGGCCCATACATCTTCACGAAAAGCTCCCTCGTGGCAGCAGAGTTGATGCCAAGTGCCTGATGGCAGAATTCTTCGATGTTCTTCAGTCCTGCTTCGGGTGCGACAAGCTTCCAGCACTCGATAACAGCTCTCTCGGAGTCGAAGATGACTCCGTCCATATCAAATAAAACCGCTTCAAATCTCATATATATACCTTACACAGCACCTAAGATCTTGCGTGCATTCTCCACTCGCTCCTTCTCGGGTGTCTTGATTCCTTCAAGTTCATAAGGGATGCCGAGCGTCTCCCACTTATGCACACCTAATGTGTGATAAGGAAGAACCTCTACACGCTCGACAGTCTTCAGTGTCTTTATAAACTCAGCAAGCTTAATAAGATACTCATCCTTGTCGTTTCTCTCAGGAACGAGAACGTGGCGGATCCACATCTTAACGCCCAGGTCAGACAACTCGCGGGCCATCGCGAGGATGTTGTCATTAGGCTGCTTGGTAAGCTCCTTGTGGCCCTCGGGATCGATATGCTTGATATCGAGCATTACAAGGTCTGTGACCTTCATGAGCTCGAGGAACTTATCGTGCCACTCGGGGTTTGTGTTATAAGGATTGCCAGATGTATCGAGGCATGTGTTAATGCCCTTCGCCTTGCACTTGGTAAACAGCTCGAGCAGGAAGTCGATCTGCATCAAAGGCTCACCGCCTGATACGGTAATGCCTCCGAGAGGGCCCCAGTAAGTCTTGTATCTTAATGCCTTCTCGATAAGCTCGTCAGCGCCCATGAGCTGTCCGTCAGTCATCTTCCATGTATCGGGATTATGGCAGAACTGGCATCTCATCGCACAGCCTGAGAAGAATATGATGTATCTTACGCCGGGACCGTCAGCCGATCCGAAACTCTCTAATGAATGAATGTATCCTTGTGACATAAATACCTGCCGTTTTTTTGTATTTATTTTAACAGAAAAGGGGCCGTGCATATGCCCGACCCCGATTCTTAAGTCTTACCTAAATCAATAGGAATCTTTATCTGTCGCAGTGACGTTTACAGATCAAAGTCTGTCGTGGCAAGTTCTTGCGATAACGTCGTCCTGCTGCTCCTTTGTAAGGTCGATGAACTTAACTGCATATCCGGATACACGGATTGTGAAGTTAGCGTACTCTTCCTTCTCAGGATGTGCCTGTGCATCGAGGAGCTTCTCAACACCGAATACGTTTACGTTGAGGTGGTGAGCACCCTGTGCGAAGTAACCGTCGAGAACGTTAACGAGGTTATTCTTCTGATCAGCCTCAGAGTTACCGAGAGCTGCAGGGTTGATCGTCTGAGTATTGGAGATACCGTCGAGAGACCATACATAAGGGATCTTAGCAACAGAGTTCAAAGATGCGATCAAGCCGTTCTTCTCTGCGCCGTATGCAGGGTTTGCACCAGGAGAGAGAGGCTCACCAGCCTTACGTCCGTCAGGGAGTGTACCTGTCTTCTTACCATAAACAACGTTGGATGTGATAGTAAGGATGGATGTTGTAGGCTCAGCATTTCTGTATGTGTGATGCTTTCTAACCTTTGTCATGTATGTGTCGAGGAGCCATACAGCGATATCGTCAGCTCTGTCGTCATCGTTACCGTATCTCGGGAAGTCACCCTCGATCTCGAAGTCTGTAGCGATTCCGTCAGCGTTTCTGATAGCCTTAACCTTCGCATACTTGATAGCAGAGAGGGAGTCAACTACGTGTGAGAAACCAGCGATACCAGTAGCGAATGTTCTTCTTACGTTAGTATCGATGAGAGCGAGCTCAGCTGCCTCATAGTAGTACTTGTCGTGCATGTAGTGGATGAGGTTCAAGCAGTTAACATAGAGGCTAACGAGCCAGTCGAGCATGGGATCGAACTTAGCGATAACCTCATCATAGTCGAGATACTCGGATGTGATGGGCTGATAAGCAGGACCAACCTGAACTCTCTTAGGATCTGTCTCGAGCTCGTCCTTACCGCCGTTGATAGCGTAGAGCAAGCACTTAGCGAGGTTAGCTCTTGCACCGAAGAACTGCATCTCCTTACCTGTCTGTGTAGCAGATACGCAGCAGCAGATGGAGTAGTCATCGCCCCATACAGGTCTCATTACATCATCGTTCTCGTACTGTACGGAAGATGTTGTGATGGAGATGTGTGCAGCATACTGTCTGAAGTTGTCAGGCAGTCTCTTGGAGTAGAGAACTGTGAGGTTAGGCTCAGGTGAAGGACCCATGTTCTCGAGTGTGTGGAGGAAACGATAGTCGTTCTTTGTTACCTGAGAACGTCCGTCAGAACCGAGACCAGCAACTTCGAGTGTAGCCCATACCGGGTCACCGGAGAACAGCTCATTGTAAGACTGGATACGAGCGAACTTAACCATACGGAGCTTCATAACGAGGTGGTCGATGAGCTCCTGAGCCTCGGACTCTGTAAGAGTACCCTTCTCGAGGTCTCTATTGATATAGATATCAAGGAAAGTAGAAACACGACCAACGGACATAGCAGCACCATTCTGTGTCTTGATAGCTGCGAGGTATCCGAAGTAGAGCCACTGAACAGCCTCTCTAGCGTTTGTAGCAGGCTTGGAGATATCGAATCCGTAAGCGGAAGCCATCTCCTTCATCTGCATCAAAGCCTTGATCTGCTTAGCGATCTCTTCTCTCTGACGGATTACGTCATCGAGCATATTGCCGTTACCGCAGTTAGCGAGGTCCTTCTTCTTAGCAGCGATGAGGAAGTCGATACCGTAGAGAGCTACTCTTCTGTAGTCACCTACGATTCTTCCACGGCCGTATGTGTCAGGAAGACCTGTGAGGATGTGTGAGTGACGAGCTGCCTTGATCTCAGGTGTGTAAACAGAGAAAACAGCGTCAGAGTGTGTTGTGTGATAGTCAGTAAAGATCTTGTGGAGCTCAGAAGAAGGCTCATAGCCATACATCTGGCAGGACTGCTCAGCCATCTTGATACCGCCGAAGGGCATGAATGCTCTCTTCAAAGGCTTGTCTGTCTGAAGACCAACAACCTTCTCGAGGTCCTTCATGGAATCATCCATGTAAGCTGCGCCGTAAGCGAGGATATCGGAAACAACCTCTGTCTCCATATCGAGGACGCCGCCCTTAGCTCTCTCCTCCTTCTGGAGTTCCTTGAGCTTACCCCAGAGCTTGTCTGTTGCTTCTGTAGGGCCTGCGAGGAATGACTCATCGCCTTCATAAGGTGTGTAGTTATTCTGGATGAAGTCTCTTACGTTGACTTCCTCTCTCCATAATCTTCCGGAAAAACCTTCCCACTGGTCGTAATTTTTCATGGTTACTATTTCCTTTCTGATTTATTAAGACTTTTCGGTACTGCTAATATAGCAAAATGAAAATCACTTTACAACCCTAATTTATAATCATTCTAAAAAACTACACTAAAAATTCACACTTTTTGACCTTGGTCAGTAAAGGGTAATTTTTCTTTTCGAAAAGGGTACGTAAAAGAGGCTTAGCCCTCGATTCCGGGCTGCTGTGCATCCTCTTCCGGTGCCGTGTGGATAGGGCAGACGTTATCCTGCGTAGGCGTCAGGTAAGAACCGAGGATGAAGTAATCCGTAACGGTGGTACCTGCTTCGCGGCAGTACTCGCTCGGATAGTAGCCGGACTCGCAAACTTCCATCTCGAGCACGTTGTCAGGACGCTCCCAGCTTGCTCCGGGAAGGTTCTGATGGATCCTGCTCATGACGTAGTACCAGATCCTGTTGGCGTTCGGCTTATCTATAGTAGGAATAAGAGTCTGTCTGAGGCGGTTGTCGTAGCCATACCAGACCGCGCCGCAGTAGTAAGGTGTGTAGCCGCAGAACCACTTGTCGAGGTTGGCATCCGTAGTACCTGTCTTACCTGCTGTGGCGATGTACTCGCCGTCGTTGTTCATGATGACCGAGACGGAGCCTGTAGCGGTACCGTGGGTGATAACGTCCTCGAGGATGTCGCTCATGATGAACGCAGTCTCTGCGGAGTATACACGGTGTGTCTCGGGCGAACTCGTAAGCACGACTGTATCGCTGCTGTCGAGCACCTGCGTGTACGCGTAAGGCTCAGTATAAGTACCGCCTGAAGCGAGCGTGTTGAAC
>JAEEGF011765885.1_pt1 | contig 17181 bp, 8 predicted proteins | sample 9134171 | NCBI WGS metagenome assembly JAEEGF01 (sample SAMN16246542, study PRJNA631951) | gut metagenome | biome: gut microbiome; feature: rumen; material: AP-attached | host: Bos | place: Iran: Karaj | collected 2018-10 | reverse complement strand
CAGACGATGGAGGATATCCACCAGCTTGTGCACGTCCGCAAAATGCAGACCGGTGGTGGGCTCATCCAGGATGTAGATGGTCTTTCCGGTGCTCCGTCTGCTGAGTTCGGTGGCCAGCTTAATGCGCTGCGCCTCACCGCCGGACAGCTCTGTGGAGGGCTGGCCCAGCTTGATGTATCCCAGACCCACATCGTAGAGAGTCTGGATCTTGTTCCGGATGGAAGGAGTGTTCTCAAAGAAGGTAAGAGCCTCCTCCACCGTCATATCCAGCACATCGAAAATGCTCTTGCCCTTGTAATGCACATCCAGAGTCTCACGGTTGTAACGCTTGCCGCCGCAGACCTCGCAGGGCACATACACATCCGGCAGGAAGTGCATCTCGATCTTGATGATACCGTCACCGCTGCAGGCTTCGCAGCGTCCGCCCTTCACATTGAAGCTAAAGCGTCCCTTGCTGTAGCCCCGGGCTCTTGCATCCTGTGTGGATGCGAAGAGATCGCGGATCATGTCAAAGACACCGGTGTAGGTGGCAGGGTTGGAACGGGGCGTACGGCCGATGGGGCTCTGGTCGATGTTGATGACCTTATCCAGCTTGTCGATGCCCGTGATATCCTTGTGCTTTCCGGGAATGGTCCGTGCACGGTTCAGTTTCTTCGCCAGCACCTTGTAAAGGATCTCATTCACAAGACTGGACTTGCCGGAACCTGACACGCCTGTCACACAAGTGAAGACTCCCAGAGGAAATTTCACATCCACATTCTTCAGGTTGTTCTCCTGTGCTCCCTTCACCGTCATCCAGCCCGTGGGCTTTCTGCGGACGGAGGGAACGGGGATGAACTTTCTTCCGCTGAGGTAAGCTCCCGTGACGGAATCCGGGTTGGCCATGATCTCCTCCGCGGTACCCGTGGCGATGACTTCTCCGCCGTGGGACCCGGCACCGGGCCCGATGTCCACAATATAGTCCGCCGCCAGCATAGTATCCTCGTCATGCTCCACTACGATCAGGGTATTGCCCAGATCCCGGAGATGCTTCAGGGTGCCCAGCAGCTTGTCGTTGTCTCTCTGATGCAGTCCGATGCTGGGCTCATCCAGGATATAGCACCCGCCCACCAGGCCGGAACCGATCTGGGTTGCCAGACTGATGCGCTGCGCCTCGCCACCGGAAAGGGTAGCCGTCGCTCTTGCAAGAGACAGATAATCCAGTCCCACATCCATGAGGAAGCCCACCCGGGCATTGATCTCCTTCAGGATCTGCTCACCCACAAACTTCTGAAAATCCGACAGGGTCACGGTCTTCAGGAAGCTCTGGAGATCCCGGATGGACAGGGTGGTCACTTCGTAAATATTCCGATCCCCCACTGTGACGGCAAGGGACTCTTTCTTCAGACGCATGCCGTTGCACTCGCCACAGGGGGTGATGCGCATGAAGGATTCATATTCCGCCTTGCTGGATTCGGATGCGGTCTCCCGGTAGCGGCGCTCCACATTCCGGATCAGGCCTTCGAAGGCGATGGGATAGACACCAGAGCCTCTCTGACCCGTGTAGTGTACCTGCACTTCATGGCCATTGGTACCGTACAGCAGGATATCCCGGATTTTCTCCGGGTACTTCTCAAAGGGAGTGTCCAGATCAAACTTGTATTCCTTGCACAGTGCCTGCAGGGTGGCATTGGTAAAGCTGCCCTCCACCTGGCAGGACTGCCAGCCGATGACGGTAATGGCGCCATCGTTGATGGACAGACTGGGATCGGGGATCATGAGATCCGCATCGAACTCCATCTTGTAGCCCAATCCGGAACAGACAGGGCACGCACCGAAAGGATTGTTGAAGGAAAAGCTCCGGGGCTCCACCTCCGCAATGCTGATGCCGCAATCCGGGCAGGCATAACTGGTGCTGAAGGACAGGGTCTCCCCGTCGATCACATCCACATTCAGAAGTCCCTCTGCCAGTTCCAGCACGTTCTCCACGGAATCCGTCAGACGCTTCTCGATACCGGGCTTGATCACAAGACGGTCCACCACGATATCGATGTTGTGCTTGTTGTTCTTCTCCATGGTGATGTCTTCGGACAGATCATAGAGGATGCCGTCCACGCGGACACGGCCGTATCCGGCCTTTCTCGCCCGCTCGATCACCTTCTCATGCTGACCCTTCCGGCCCCGGACCACGGGTGCCAGTACCTGGATCTTCGTTCCCTCGGGGAGGGTCATGATTCGGTCCACCATCTGGTCCACGGTCTGACGCTCGATGGCGCGGCCGCAGTTGGGACAATGGGGAATTCCGATGCGGGCATAGAGCAGACGGAAGTAATCATAGATCTCCGTCACGGTACCCACGGTGGAACGGGGGTTCCGGTTGGTGGATTTCTGATCGATGGAGATGGCGGGGGACAGGCCCTCGATGGTCTCCACATTGGGCTTCTCCATCTGTCCCAGGAACTGTCTCGCGTAAGAAGACAGGGACTCCATGTAGCGTCTCTGACCTTCTGCATAAATGGTGTCAAAGGCAAGGGAGGATTTTCCCGAACCCGACACGCCTGTCATAACTACCAGGGCATCTCTGGGGATATCCACATTGATCCCCTTTAAATTGTTTTCTTTTGCACCTCTGACCCGGATCTGGTTCAGAGGACGCATCTTTACTGCTTCAGACATTTCTTTCTCCTGGGATCACTCACCGTGATCCCGCTTTCTTAAACCAACAATTCAAACAGATCCGATGCCGGATCCGCATACTTCTCCATGAGCCACTCGAAGGAGGGGATCATGTAATTCAGGGAGTCTGCGAAGACGTCCTGCTTCAGGTAGAAAACCACCTTGTTCAGGAAGCTCATGCGGTCCTGCAGTTCCTCCGCCCGTACAAAGAATGGACCCAGCTTCCGGTTCTCCGCAATGCGGCGGTCCTTCTCCTTGCCAGCTTTCTTGCCCTCCAGGTTCTCCCGGTCGATGGCCCGGTTCACCAGCCTGGCAAAGGTGGGCCAGTTCCGATTAAGCTGTCCGGCGGCATCCAGTTCCATGGCATACTTCGCCACGGGGGAATCGCTTCCCGCGAAGACCTCCCGAAGGGGACGGGGACCCGCAAAGAGCGGGGACTCTTCCTTCATCTCATCCGGCAGAACGGAGAAATCGATGGACACGTATTCCAGTGCAAAACGTCGCTTGAAAGCGCTGTCCATAACGAAGATATTCTCATCCGCCGTGTTCATGGTGGCCAGGATGTTGAAGTTCGCCGGAAGCCATATCTTACCATTCATGAAGATATTTTTCATCCAGGGATCCAGGGAAAAATAAGCTCCCACATCCCGGTTGATGATGGCATATTCACTCTTGCCCTCGGGGGTGCGGTCCAGCAGCTGGAAGATGTCGCCGAAGATGGCCGGTGCATCACCGCGGTTGATCTCCTCGATGACCAGATAGTACTTCTCCTGCGGGTTCAGGAAGGCCTGCTTCAGAAGCTCCGTAAAGGGTCCGGGAGCATAGCGGTAATCCAGGGGGCTCTCCGCCGTGATCATGGGCTTGATGCATCCCACAAATTCACCGTAGGTATAGCTGGGATGGAAGATGCAGCGCTTGCAGTGCAGATCCCGCTCCGCCATCTCCGGATATTCGGACTCCAGAAGTTTGTTCACCCGATAGGATTTTCCGGTACCGGGAGCGCCGTAATACACCTTCTGGATGGGGCGCATGGAATGTTCGGCGAAGTAATAATCGTCCACGGTTTCTTCCGTGAGGACCACTTCCTCCGAACCTGCCTTGAGATAGAAGGGCGCATGCTCCTCCGGAGGCGTCATGTTGGGACCGTTTTCCACAAAGAAGGCATACAGATTCATGGCGGTAGACAGGGTTCCGTGTCCCTCCTGATCCAGCCGTTCAAAATCCGGATGGCTCCGGACCCGGCGGATGGCAGCATCCAACTCTCCCGGATCAGTGTATCCGAAGAGATGAAAATTCAGGGCGCCCTCCAGGCGCATGACGCTGGTCCGCAGAGCATAGCAATAGGCGCTGACCTCATTGTCCATGTAGCAGCGCATGCCGTCCTCCCGAACCTTCCCCCGAAGCCAGGTGCGGAATTCCGCTTCATAATTCCGGTTCAATCCCGATACATCTGTTTTTCTGCGATCAAATAACATGGTCCCCTCCCTGTTACGAATCTCCCAACTGTTTCCGCAGTTCGATCATCTGGTCACGCAGCTGTGCGGCAGCCTCGAAATCCAGTTCCGCCGCAGCCTTCTTCATCTGTTTCTCTACCTTCGCGATAAGCTTCTTCAGCTCTGCCGGGCTCATGGACTCCGGGTCCTTCTCCCATGCCATCTCCTCTTTTGCGATCTCCTTGGAGATGCTGATGAGATCCCGGACGGACTTCCGGATGGTCTGGGGAGTGATGCCGTTGGCTTCGTTGTAAGCCTGCTGGATCTCCCGTCTCCGGTTGGTCTCATCGATGGCATTCCGCATGGAATCCGTGATGGTGTCCGCGTACATTATGACATGTCCGTCAGAATTTCGTGCCGCACGGCCGATGGTCTGAACCAGGGAAGTCTCACTGCGCAGGAAGCCTTCCTTATCCGCATCCAGGATGGCCACCAGGGTGATCTCCGGAATGTCCAGTCCCTCACGCAGCAGGTTGATACCCACCAGCACATCGAAGGCATCCAGACGCATATCCCGGATGATCCGGGCTCTCTCCAGAGCTTCCACATCGGAGTGCATGTATTTCACTCGGATCCCGACTTCCTTCAGATAGTCCGTCAGATCCTCCGCCATCTTCTTGGTCAGGGTGGTGATGAGCACCTTGTTATGCTTCTCTGTTTCCTTCCGGATCTCCCCCACGAGATCATCGATCTGACCCTCCACAGGGCGCACATCCACGGGAGGATCCAACAGGCCTGTGGGACGGATCACCTGCTCCGCCCGCAGCAGTTCATGCTCCTCCTCGTACACGGAAGGGGTTGCGGACACAAAGAGCATCTGATCGATATGAGATTCGAATTCCTCGAAATTCAGGGGCCGGTTATCCAAAGCGGAGGGCAGCCGGAATCCGTAATCCACCAGGGTCATCTTCCGGGACCGGTCGCCATGATACATGGCCCGGATCTGAGGGATCGTCATATGGGACTCATCGATGATGATGAGAAAATCCTCCGGGAAGAAATCCATCAGGGTCAGAGGTGTGGCACCCGCCGGCAGTCCGTTCATGTGGCGGGAATAGTTCTCGATGCCGGAGCAGAAACCGGTCTCCCGCAGCATCTCGATATCAAAATTCGTCCGCTCGGAAATGCGCTGTGCCTCCAGCAGGCGATCCTCGCCCCGGAAGTATGCCACCCTTTCCTTCAGTTCCGCTTCGATATCATCGCAGGCTCTGGCGATGTGCTCCGGAGACACCACATAGTGGGAAGCCGGGAACACGGCCACATGGTTCAGAGCCGCATGAAGACGGCCGTTTAACGGCTCCACTTCCGCGATCCGGTCGATCTCGTCCCCGAACCACTCGATGCGGATGAGATAGTCGCCGCCCTGAGCCGGATAGAGATCCACCACATCCCCGTGGACGTGGAAGATACCGGGCTTCATCTCCATATCGTTCCGCTCGTACTGCATGTCGATGAGGGAATGGATCACCTCATCCCGGTCGATGGTCTGACCGGGGCGCAGGGACAGGATCATGTCCTTGTACTCGTCCGGAGATCCCAGACCGTAAATGCAGGACACGGAAGCCACCACCACCACATCCCGCCGCTCTGCCAGAGAAGCGGTGGCGGAGAGACGCAGTTTTTCGATCTCGTCATTGATGGAGGAGTCCTTGGCGATGTAGGTGTCCGACTGAGGGACATAGGCCTCCGGCTGGTAGTAGTCGTAGTAGGACACGAAGTATTCCACCGCGTTGTTGGGGAAGAATTCCTTCATCTCGCCGTAAAGCTGACCTGCCAGGGTCTTGTTGTGAGAGATGATGAGGGTGGGCTTGTTCAGCGCGGCGATGATGTTCGCCATGGTGAAGGTTTTACCGGAACCCGTAACGCCAAGCAGGGTCTCAAACTGGTTGCCCTGTTTGAAACCCTCAACAAGCTCCTGTATGGCACGGGGTTGGTCCCCCGTGGGTTTGTAATCGGAATGTAATTCAAAGTCCATAAGCGTATTTTAGAACGATTGTTCGCATCTGTAAACCGAACAAGTCATTAACTTTTTATGACTGACCGTCTTCCGTCATCTGCTCATACTGCTGCATGACCAGACTGTAATAGTAGCCCTTCTTTGCCATGAGTTCCCTGTGATTGCCCTGCTCCACGATCCGTCCGTCCCGGACGCTGAGGATCACATCCGCATCCGCCACGGTGGAAAGCCGGTGAGCGATGACAAAGGAGGTTCTGCCCTCCGTCACGGTCTTGATGGCCTCCTGAATGATCTTCTCCGTCACCGTGTCCACGGAGCTGGTAGCCTCGTCCAGCACCAGGATCCGTGGATCCGCAAGAATAGCTCTCGCGAAGGAGATCAGCTGGCGCTCGCCGGTGGAGAGCATGCTTCCGCCCTCACCCACATCGCTGTCCAGTCCCTTGTCCAGGCGGCGCACCACATCTCCCGCCGCCACCAGTTCCAGGGCTCTCCAGATCTCTTCCTCCGTGGCATCGGGCTTTCCGTAGCAGAGATTCTCCCGGACGGTTCCGGTGAAGAGGTGGGGGGTCTGCAGCACATATCCTATATGGCTGTGCAGCCAGAGCTGGGACCGCTCCCGTGCATTTCGCCCGTCAATCAGCAGCTGGCCTTCCGTGGGTTCGAAGAAGCGGCAGACCAGGTTCACCAGGGTGGATTTTCCGGCGCCGGTCTCTCCCACGATGGCCACGTTGTATCCGTGGGGCACCTTGAGATTGAAGTGCTCCAGCACATACTCGTCCCCGTCGGGATAGCGGAAGGACACATCCCTGAACTCGATGTCTCCCTTCAGCTCTTCCCAGTTCTCCTTTTTGGGATGGAAGGTATCGCCGTATTTTTCGATGACTTCGGGGGTGTCCGCCACGTCGGATTCCGTGTTCAAAAGTCTGGTCAGTCGCTCGATGTTCACCTGAATGGTAATGAGAGCCGTGATGGTTCCCACGATGGACTGGATGGGCTCCAGGATACCCAGGGCATAGGACATGAACACCGACAGGGTACCGATGAGCATGATGTTCTCCATGGTGAGCTTACCGCCCTGCCAGAGCACCACTGCCAATGCACAAGCTGACAGAAGTGTCACAGACGACGCGAACAAAGCGGAGTGATGGGCCGTCCGGACAGCGGTGCGGTTCATGTTCTCCGTGTCCTTGCCGAACTCACGGTTCATGCGGTCTTCGGCTGCCAGAGTCTTGATCTGTCTGGCGCCCGTGATGCCCTCGTTGAAATCTCCCGTGATACGGGAATTCAGTTCACGCACCTTCCGGTTCAGCACCACCAGCTTCTTCTGGAACAGGATCACCACGATGACCGTCACGGGGATCAGGGCCACCACCATCAGCGCCAGCCGCACATTGGTGGCAAACATGACCACCACTGCGGAGAGCACATAGGCGAAGTTCCACACGAAATCCATCATGCGCCAACTCACCAGCTCACCGATCTTGCCGGTGTCGCTCATGACCCTTGCATGAATGTAGCCCACGTTGTTCTGGTTAAAATAGGAGAAGGACAGGGTCTGCAGATGATTGAAGGCGGCATTTCTCATGTCCCGGTTCATCCACAGCTCCAGCCGGCTGCAGAGAAACATGGTGTAGTAATTGTCGATGACCTGCAACACCAGAACGCCGATGTAAAGGGCCACCACAAGTCCCAGTCCATCCAGGGTTCCCTCCGCCACATTGTGGTTCAGGATGTACTTGTTGAACAGGGGATATGCGGAATCGATGGCACTGCTGAGGGCCCCCAGAAATACCATGAAGAAGATCCGCTTCCCGTATTTTTTCAGAAAAGGTGCCAGGGACGGTATACCGAACCAGGGCAGGGTTGTCTGTTTGTTTTCTTCCATGATCGTTCCCAATCTTATTTCTTACCGCCCGCTTCCGGGCTTATTTCTCAGGCATCCAGGGGCTGCTGCAGGCGATAGATCCTGCTGTAGATCCCGTTCATCGCAAGAAGTTCTTCGTGGGTTCCCTCTTCTGCCACCCGTCCGTGATCCAGCACCACGATATGATCCGCATTCATGAGGGTGGAGATCCGGTGTGCGATGAGAAGGGTGGTTGCTCCCTCCACCTCCTGCTCCAGTGCATGACGGATCCGGGCATCGGTCTCCGCATCCACCGCCGAAAGGGAATCGTCAAAGATCATGATGGGCGGCTTCCGGATCAGCATCTGGGCAATGGCGGTACGCTGCTTCTGTCCGCCGGAAAGTGTGACGCCCCGTTCTCCGACATAAGTGTCATATCCCTTGCTGAATTTCTTGACGGAACTGTGGAGTGCGGCCACTTTAGCTACCGCTTTGACTCTCGGCATTTCCAGAGTCTCCTGGGTCAGGGCGATATTCTCAGCCAGGGTTCCGGAGAACAGATAGGGCTCCTGAAGAACGATTCCGATGTTCCGGCGAAGGTGCTCCAGCCTGATCTGCTTCACATCCACACCGCCGATGGTAACCCGGCCCTGTCCCTCCTCCAGATCATAGAGATGATCCAGCAGGTGCAGCAGGGTGGATTTTCCGGAGCCGGTGCCGCCTAAGATGCCCACTGTGGTACCGGCCTTGACGGTGAAGGATACATCCTCCAGCACCGCTCCCGTATGACCCTTGTGGGTTCCCTCGGGATCCTCCGTGTCCTCATAGGAAAAGCTCACATGATCGAAGACGATATCTCCTTTCATATCCGGGCAGACCGCATCTTCCGCATCCTTCTCCACAGGGGAATTCATGATGTAACAGATACGGTCGATGGAGACACCGGACTTACTCATTTCGGAAATGACACGGCCCAGCATACGTACAGGCCAGGTCAGCATGGCGTTGTAGGAAATGAAGGCAATATACTCACCCGCGGTGATCTCACCCCGGACGCAGAAGACAGCGCCCACTCCCGCAATGAGCAGCACCTGCAGGCCGCTGCTCAGATCACCTGTCGCCCAGAAGGAGCTTAACAGCTTCATCAGATGGATCCAGGTGTTCATGTACTCTTCGTTGGACTTCTCGAAACGCTCTCTTTCGTACGCTTCCCGGCCGAAGGCGCGGACCACGCGGACACCTGTCAGGTTCTCCTGCACCATGGCGGAGAGCCGTCCCTCCATGTTATCCACCACCAGGAAGGAAGAACCGATCTTGTTGTGGAAAACCAGGGAATAACCCACGATCACCGGGATCAGGATCACCGCCACCAGGGTCAGCTTCGTGTTCAGCTGCAGCATAAAGAAGATGGCCAGAGCAATCAGGATGATGACACGCACCAGGGTCACCAGCTGCTCTGCCAGGAAGTTGCGGATGGTGTCCACATCGGAGGTACATCTCTGGATGATATCGCCGGTCTGGTTCCGGTTATGCCAGCTCAGGGGCAGATGGACGATATGATCGTACAGAGTCTCCCGCATGCGCCGTACCAGTCCCTCGCCTCCCATGGCGTTGAACACCCGGAACAGATACCGGCCCAGAGCCGCGCCAAGAGCCACCAGCACCACCGCCACGGCAATGAGATACAGGTGCTCACGCAGGTATTCCATTCCTCCCACAGACTCGATGAAGGACAGGACAAAGCCCGGCACTTCCGGCTCCTTATCCCCCAGAACAGAGTCCACGGTAAAGGCGATGATCCGGGGATTCACCAGATCCAGCGCGGACATCAGCACTGCCAGGATGACGCTGAGGACGAAAAAGCGGATGTTCCCCCGAAGGAAAAACATCAGCATGGAGCGTCTGGTGGGAAACCTCTTTTCATTTGTCTCTTTTGTTTCTTTCATATTGTTTTCCATTTGCAAAAATCAAAGGTTTTTCTATAATATGTTATGTCAAAGACAACTCATTCAGTATGCCAAAGTTTTGGCAGAAAAGGAAGTGTAACGTGAAAAACAAGACAGCAAAAGAATTACTCCATTATATCAACCGGTCCACTTCTCCCTTTCAGGTCGTAAAAGAGAGCGCTGCCCTGCTGGAGCAGGAAGGCTTTGAGCCTCTTTCCCTGGGAGATGCCTGGAAGCTGAAAAAGAAGGGTGCCTACTATGTGGAAGTCTACGGCACCACCCTCTTCGCCTTCACTGTGGGCGGCAAGTTCAAGCAGGGCGGTTCCATGCATCTGGTCGCTGCTCACACCGATCATCCCTGCCTGCGGGTCAAGCCCCGTGCGGAGATGAGCGACAAGGGCTATCTCAAGCTGGACATCGAAGTCTACGGCGGCGCACTGCAGGCCACCTGGCTGGATCGTCCCCTGTCCATCGCCGGCAAGGTATCCCTGAAGAGCGATGATATCTACCATCCCGAGACCCGTCTGGTGGATTTCCGGAAGCCCCTTCTCACCATCCCCAACCTGGCCATCCACATGAACCGGGATGCCAACAAGGGCTTCGAGCTGAACCGTCAGACCGAGATGCTTCCCCTCATCGGACTTCTCACCAAGTCCCTGGAGAAGGATTCCTTCTTTGTGGATCATCTCGCGAAGGAACTGAAGGTTCCCGCAGACCGGATCCTGGACTTCGACCTCTATGTGTACAATGCGGAAGAAGGATGTCAGCTGGGTCTGAAGGACGAGCTGATCAGCTGCCCCAGACTGGACAACCTCACCAGCTGTTTCGCAGCCCTCACCGCCATCACCGCGGCCAAGGCTGACATCGCAGACTGCGAGCGTCTGAACGTCATCGCTCTGTACGACAACGAAGAGATCGGCAGCCGCACCAAGCAGGGCGCCGATTCCCTGGTGACCAATCTGCTGCTGGAGAAGATCTACGCCGGCCTGGGCTTTGACCGTCAGGGCCTGCTGGACAGCCTTCCTTCCAGCATGATGCTGTCTTTGGATGTGGCACACGGCTATCATCCCAACTACGGTCAGAAGAGCGATCCCAACCTGGCATGCCGTCTGGGTGACGGCCCTGTCATCAAGATCAATTACAGCCAGCGTTATGCCACCGACACCGAAGCCATCGCCGTGGTGGAGCAGCTGTGTCTGGCCAACAAGGTGCCTTATCAGAAGTACGTGAACCGGTCCGATATCCCCGGCGGCGGAACCCTTGGAACCATCACTTCCGCCTACCTGCCCATGCCCACCGTGGACATCGGCATCCCGCTCCTTGCCATGCACTCCGCAAGAGAGCTTATGGGTACCGCGGATCAGGATTCCCTGAACAATCTGGCTTACTGCTTCTTCCTGTAAGCCCTGCTGCTGATGGGAACCACACTACTGTTGGTTACACCAACAGTAACAAAATGCCTGAGTCCTGCCCGCAAACATCTGCGTCTTTAATAATTCTCTGACCTCCGCCTTCGAGTACCAGCCGGATTCGATCTCCTCGTACTCGGAGGTGCTGGGGCGGAATTCTCCTCTGGCTGTCCCCACGACGGCCAGATTTTTTTCGTTGGAAAAGCCGATGGCGGAATAGCATTCTCCGATGATATCATCCAGGGAGATCAGTTCCAGTCCCGTCTCCTCCCACAGTTCCCTTCGGGCCGCCTCCTCCGGGGTCTCACCCGGATCGATGAGTCCGGCGGGGAAGTTGTACACCCAGGTTCCCGCTGCCAGCCGGAACTCCCGGTCCAGCACGATGTGCTCCCGGCTCTCGTCAAAGATGGCCATCACCACCGCGTCCAGTTTCGGATTGTTCAGATCCTCCAGTGTCTTCAGGTTGTGATTACGGCTGATCATCTCATAGATCTTTTCGTTTCCTTCTCTCGTGCGGTACACCACATCGTACCGGTCCACAAACTTTCCGCTGTGAACCTTCCGGATCTCCTGCAATTCCATCCTCTCGTCCTTCCGCTGCTTTGTATTTTCCGGTGATTTTCTTTTAAAGGCGAAGATGCCCACCCCGCCGGAACGGGATGGGCTCTCTTTTTACGAGCGTGATTCGGATCAGCTGTTCATGAACAGCTTGTACAGATCCTTGTAACCCTTGGTGTTCATGGTCAGGTGTCTGGGAAGACCATCCACCATCATGGGAGAGTAATCACCCTGGATAAGGGGCTTCAGATAACCGATGAACTCGTCGGTGACATAGTCGCCTTCTTTGTTGATCCACTCTCTGGGCACCAGCTTCTCGCCGTTGGCGATGCGATGCACATCGTAAACACCTGTGGTGCTCTGGTAAGGATCGTCGGAGAGACGATCGATGACTACCATGACGCCGCTGATGCCTTCATCTGCAGCCTTGATGGCAGCACCACCCACCATGAATGCCTCGTTGATATCGATACGGCTGGCCATATGGGATGCGGATCTCTGCAGAGTGGAGAACTCCACTGCTCTGGTCTTGCAGCCCAGCTTATCATGGATCATATTTGCCAGATAAGCTGCAGTTCCGGTCATCTGAATGTGACCGAAGGCATCCTTGGTCTCGCTTCCTGCGGAGAATTCGCAGATGTATTTGCCGTCCTTGGTGCGGATACCCTCGGATACCGCAACCACCACAACATCCTTATCCTTCAGGAGCTTCTCCACCTTCTTTGTGAACTTCTCGATATCGAAAGGAATCTCCGGCAGATAGATCAGGTCAGGTCCGTCACAATCCTCAGCCTTGGAAAGAGCTGCGGCACCGGTGAGCCATCCGGCGTTGCGTCCCATGATCTCGATGATGGTGACGTTCTTTTTCTTGTAGGAGAAGCCCAGGCAGTCGCGGATGACTTCCTTGGTGGAAGTTCCGATGTACTTTGCTGCGCTTCCGTAACCGGGCGTGTGGTCAGTCAGCGCCAGGTCGTTATCAATGGTCTTGGGGCAGCCGATGAATCTCTGGCTTGCGCCGGTGAGGATCGCATAATCGGACAGCTTCTTGATGGTGTCCATGGAATCGTTTCCGCCGATGTAGATGAACACTTCGATATCCATCTTGTTCAGCAGTGCAAAGATCTTTTCGTATAATGCACTGTCCTCGTGGATCGCCGGAAGCTTGTAACGGCAGGTTCCCAGGAATGCGGAGGGAGTACGCTTCAAAAGCTCGAGATCCAGCTCGTTCTTGATATACTCCGCAAGGTCCACATACTGCTCATCCAGGAATCCCTGAATGCCGTAACGCATGCCATAAACCTTCTTAAAGCCCCTGTCCATTGCCGTCTTAAACACACCCGCCAGGGATGAGTTAATGACCGCAGTGGGGCCTCCGGACTGTCCAACCAACACATTGCCTTTCATAACCAGTACCCTCCTATTCTTGTCCCTTGCTTTTGTGTTCTAAATTTTCCAAATTGAACACAAATTTCAGACAGATAGAATTATAACATAGTTTCTGACCTAAAAAAAGACGGTCAGCCCCTATTTCTTTCAGTTTTTTTCGTTTTGTGGTAGAATACAAGAATCCAATGATCATAGTTCCCCTTCCGGAGGTTTCCCCTATGCGAAAATACCTGCTCCAATGGATCCGAACCTACTGGGCTGTCTTCACCGCCATGCTCCTGGCAGTGGGCTTCAGCATGATCTATACCGTCTATGCCAGGTACTCCCCTCTGGCCTCCACCTGGACAGGCTATATCATCTATGGGACGAAGAATCTCGGCGTCATGTATGTGGCAGCCGTGGGCGGTATCGTCCCGGCTCTGGGAGCCGTCCTGCTGATCTTCACATTAAAACTGCTGATCTTCGCCGAGCTGACCTACACTTCCTTCATCTATCTGGTGCTGGCTCTGGCCGTCTACGCCTTCTCCCGGCGCCGCATGTACGGCAGGCTCCGGTATGTTCCCCTCATCACACTGATCCTCACTACCCTGTCCGGTCCCGGCTGGGGCCTCCTTTTGGAGCTTTCCTCCGGCACACCCGTAGGGCGGATCACCGCTGCCCGTCTTCTCTGGTACGGGATCAATGCCCTTCCGGAAGCCCTGCTCTCGACCCTTTCTCTGTGTTTTCTCTTCCGCTGTCTGCCGGAAAAGGCTCTCCGTCAGTATCCCATGGGGGTTCATTTTCTTTCCGCCTCGGAGGCAAAAGAGAACGATACCGTCTGGAAATGGCGACATCACGTCAGCAACCGGGTTGCAGCCATGGTCATCACCATCTCCCTCATCATTGCCATCTACGGTGCCCTTGCTTCCTCCGTACTGTTGCCCTCCCTGCTGAGCCGGCAGAATGCCAGCCCGGAAACCCTGGCCGCCGTGGTGGAGGTATGGGGTGACATCACCAGTTCCCCGGGGCTGGAACAGTATACCGCCATTCAGGAGACCATTCTGGGAAGCGAAGCATACAACTTCGGCATGCCCACCATCTCCTATATCCTGCGTCTGATGATGCTGGTCACCAGCGGTGTGATCCCCATCGCCGTCATCGCCAACTACTATGCAAGATTCCGCATCGTAGACCCCATCGTCAAAATGTCGGACGCAGTGGACCGGATCCTGAGAGAGGCGGATACCACCCCTCTGACCGAGCGGGCGGAACTGATCCACACACTGAATATCGCCACCGGAGACGAGCTGGAGATCCTCTACCACGCCCTGGAGCGAGCCGTGGATTCCACCGTGGGATTCGTGGATGCCCTGGAGGCCCAGAAGAAACTGGAAAACGATCTGGCAGTGGCCAAGGCCACCAACCAGGCCCGTTCTTCCTTCCTGTCCAACATCTCCCATGAGATCCGGACTCCCATCAATGCCATTCTGGGCATGGACGAGCTGATCCTGCGGGAGACCCGGGAAGACTTTACCATTCGCTATGCCAAAAACATCCAGGGAGCCGGCAAATCCCTGCTGGGTCTCATCAACGATGTACTGGATTTCTCCAAGATCGATGCCGGCAAAATGGACATCATCCCCGTGGAATATGATCTTATGTCCCTGATCAACGATGTGGTAAATCTCATCATGATCCGGGCAAAGGATAAGGGGCTGGAATTCTATGTCAATGTGGATCCATCCACTCCCCAGGTCCTCTTCGGCGACGAGATCCGCATCAAACAGTGCATCATCAACATCCTGACCAATGCCGTGAAATACACGGAGAAGGGTTCCGTCACCTTGGATGTGGGATACCGGAGCTGCGATGAACCGGATGAGATCATGCTCAGCATGTTCTCCTTTGACACCGGCATCGGCATCCGGGAAGAAGATATGGCCGTGCTGGAGGAAGCCTTCCAGCGGGTGGATGAAGTCCGGAACCGCACCACGGAAGGCACCGGCCTTGGCATGAGCATTACCGGCAATCTGCTGGATATGATGGGATCCAGACTGGAAGCTAAGAGCGAGTACGGAAAAGGTTCCGTCTTCGGCTTCTCCGTGAAACAGAAGATCATCCAGAACGCCCCCATCGGGGATTTTGCAGAGAAATACGCAAATATGGAGGAACAGGCTGCCATTGCACAATATCAGGCCCGGTTCCAGGCACCCGACGCACGGATCCTCATTGTGGACGATACCAAGGCAAACCTGCTGGTGGCCGCAGGTCTCCTCCGGCACACCCGTGTGATGGTGGACACCGCCCTCAGCGGACCGGAAATGCTGGCCAAATCCGAAAAGCAGCGGTATGACATGATCTTCCTGGATTACCGCATGCCGGAAATGGACGGTGTGGAAGCCCTGCATGCCCTGCGGAAGCTGGAGAACAATCCCAACGAAAGCACTCCCGTCATCGCCCTGACGGCCAACGCCATCTCCGGTGCCCGGGAAATGTTCATGGAAGCCGGATTCTCCGATTACATGTCCAAGCCCATACAGGGTGAACGGCTGGAAGCTCTCGTGGAGAAATACCTGCCGGTGGAAGTGATCCTTCATGCGGGAGACCCGGGATATCTGGCACCCTCCGCAACACAGGCCGCATCCTCCGCTCCCGGCAGCGGCAGCGAAGTGCTCCGGGCCTTCTTCGCCGGCTCCGGAATGGACTACGATGCAGCTCTGGAAGCCTGCGGCAGCGAGGACCTGCTGTTGACGGTCCTGACATCCTTTGTGGAAGATATCCCGAAAACCGTAAAAAATTTGCAAACACATCTTTCCACTTGCGATTGGAAAGAATATACTGTAATTGTTCATGCCCTTAAGAATTCCGCCCGTCTCATCGGTGCAACGGAGCTTTCCGGCATGGCAAAGAATCTGGAGGACGCGGGAAACCGCGAAGACGAATCCGAGATCCGATCCCGGACTCCCGCCTTTCTGGCCCGCTACGAGACCTACCTGACCTATCTGGCCGCCTTCCTCCCCGCAGAGGAAGCGGACGAATCCCTTCCGGAGATCCCGGAGGAGGATCTGCTCCAGGCTCTGAATGACATCCGGGAATGCGCAGAAGGGTTTGATTTTCGTTCTGCAGCTGAGATCATGGATATGCTGGGATCCTACCGAATCCCCGAATCCCGCCGGGAACAGCTCCGAGAGCTTGCCGACTGGATCCGGGCCGCAGACCGGCAGAGTATTCTTGCCAATCTATAGACAGAGGACAAACGAATGAGTCGATCCGTATTAGCAATCAGCGAAAAGGGCGGTTTCCTGTTCAAGGCGATCTGCTCCGGCCTCCGGGAGGCCGATTACGAGGTGATCGATCTGGATCTTCAGAAGGACAAGATGCCGGAGACGGAAGAAATTCCGGACATCGTCATCATGTATCTGAGTCCGGACATGTTCGTGCGCACCAAATGCTTCCAGACACTGAGCGAAGCATACATCACCTCCGAAGTGAACAAGAAGATCTACCTGATCGGCTCCCCCGAGGAGTACACTCAGGCAGAGCGGCTCCTGTCCGCGGAAGCGGTGTGGGCTCACTTCACACGTCCCGTAAATGTTCAGGACATCGTCGCCCAGCTTGCCAAGGATACCAGCACTACCCCGGGCCTGAAGCCTCAGATCCTGCTGGTGGACGATGATCCCATCTCCATGCGTGTCATGGAGGAATGGCTCTCCGGAAGCTTCCGGGTATCCATCATCAATTCCGGTGCCGATGCGCTGGAATACATGTCCCGCAACGAAGTGGATCTGGTGCTTCTGGATTACGAGATGCCCGTCATGAACGGTCCTGCCGTACTGCAGGCCATGCGGAGCAACCGGACCACCCAGAACATCCCCGTCATGTTCCTCACCGCAAAAGATGATATGGAGAGCGTGCAGAACGCCATCTCCTTAAAGCCGGAGCGCTACATCCTGAA
>JAEEGF011644758.1_pt1 | contig 17181 bp, 9 predicted proteins | sample 9134171 | NCBI WGS metagenome assembly JAEEGF01 (sample SAMN16246542, study PRJNA631951) | gut metagenome | biome: gut microbiome; feature: rumen; material: AP-attached | host: Bos | place: Iran: Karaj | collected 2018-10 | reverse complement strand
GAGATCGTGAACGAGTTCGACGTGGAGAACCCGGTGATGTGGGACGTCTCCAATCCGAAGCTCTACGAGACCATGGTGTGCGGCAAGACATACAGGTACGGAATCCGCACCGCCGAGTTCACTGCGGACGACGGCTTCCACCTCAACGGACGCCGCCTGCAGCTCAAGGGCGTGAACCTCCATTCGGACCTCGGTCCGCTCGGCATGGCGTTCGACAAGGGCGCGATGCGGCGTCAGCTGGAGGTCATGAAGGAGATGGGCGTGAACGCACTGAGGACATCGCACAACGCGTGCGCGGAGGAGGTGCTGGACCTCTGCGACGAGATGGGCATCGTCGTGTGGAACGAGTGCTTCGACAAGTGGGACGGAACGGCAGGGCTCGGCAAGGACGAGGCGCCGGAGGCGCTCGTGGAGCGCAACCTGAAGGCGTTCGTGCGGCGCGACAGGAACCATCCGTGCATCGTGTGCTGGTCCATCGGAAACGAAATCGCGCCGGACGGCAAGAAGTATCCGCAGGGCGTCAACGAAAAGCGCTGCGCGCACTTCCGCGACATCGTCCGCAGGGAGGATCCGACGCGGCCGGTCGGAATCGGCTGCTGCTTCACGGAGTCCGCCGGCCGCGGCGACTACGCCGCGATGGACCTTACGGGGTGGAACTACAGCGAGCGCTACATGCCGATGCGTGAGAAGTATCCGGACAAGCCGATTGTGTATTCCGAGTCCGCTTCCGCGCTCTCCAGCTGGGGGTACTTCCCGCCGAAGCCGAGCGCGAAGCCGCTCGACTACGATCCGAAGACCGTGGTCGAACTCGACTCGTACGACCGCTGCGCCGCTGACTGGTCCGACATACCCGACGCCGAGTTCGCGCGCATGGAGCGCGACAGGTTCGTCGCGGGCGAGTTCGTGTGGACTGGCATCGACTACCTCGGCGAGCCGACGCCGAATCCCAACACTTGCCGCAGCTCGTTCTTCGGGATCTGCGACCTCTGCGCGATGCCCAAGGACCGCTACTGGCTCTACCGCTCGCTCTGGAACGAGCGCAAGGAGACGGTGCACCTGCTGCCTCACTGGAACTGGGACGGACGCGAGGGCGAGAAGATCACGGTCGTGTGCTACACGAGCGGCGACGAGGCGGAGCTCTTCGTGAACGGCGAGAGCGCGGGGCGCAGGAAGAAGCTCGCCGAGCTGCCGAAGGTGGAGTGGAAGAACAGTCCGGACTACTACAAGGTCACCGAGCGCTACCGCCTCTCCTGGGAGGTCCCGTACGAGCCCGGCGAAATCAAGGTGATTGCGTTCCGCAACGGACACCCCATCGGCGAGGACTCGCGCAAGACGGCGTACAAGCCGGCTGCGGTGAGGCTAACGCCCGAGGCGGCGGATCTCGCGGACGGCGAGCTTGGCTTCGTCAAGGTCGAGATCGAGGACGAAGACGGGACGGTGCTGCCGCTCGCGAAGGACCGCGTGTCGTTCGCGCTTGAGGGCCCCGGCGAGATCGTCGCGGTGGGCAACGGATCGCCCGACGGACTCGACTCCTTCACGGACACGGCGTCGCATCCGCTGTACTACGGACGCGCCCTCGTGATAGTGCGCCGCACCGGCGGCTCGGGGCTTCCACTGAAGCTCACGGCGTCCGCGAAGGGCGTGCGTTCCGCAGTTGTCACGCTCCCCCGCCGCTGATTCGGCGCGGACGCGGCGATTTTTGGTATAATATTGCTCAAACTCAACGAAGGAGCGAATTAAATGAACTACGCAGAGGCGAAGAAGATGCTTGAAGGGTGCGGACAGGAACACGTCCTCGCCTGGTGGAAGAAGATTTCAAAGGAGGAGCAGAAGTCTCTCCTCGCTCAGATCGCGAAGATCGAGCCGAAGAGCCTCGCCTACTGCCAGAAGGCGCTTAAGGCCGGAACAACTGCGGTGGACAACTCGAAGGGCGTCGCCCCGAAGGTGGCGGTGCTTAAGGGCAGGAAGCTCGCCGAGGCGGTCGAGGCCGGCGAGAAGGAGCTCAAGGCTGGACGCGTCGCGGCGCTTCTCGTTGCGGGCGGACAGGGCTCGCGCCTCGGGTACGACGGGCCGAAGGGCTGCTATTCGATCGGACCGATCACCGGCGCGCCGCTCTTCTACTTCCACGCGCGCAAGATCCTCGCGCGGACGATCCGCTACGGACGCACCATCCCGTTCTACGTGATGACGAGCGAGGCGAACAACGAGGCGACCGTGAGGTGCTTCGAGGAGAACGACTACTTCGGGCTCAACCCCGACGACGTGTTCTTCTTCACGCAGGGAATGTGGCCCGGCATGACGGCAGACGGCAAGATCATCATGGACGCGCCGGGACACGTCTTCATGAGCCCCGACGGACACGGAGGGCTCCTCGCCGCGCTCAAGCGCTCCGGCGCGCTCGACGACATGAAGAGGCGCGGGATCAAGTCCGTCTTCTTCTTCCAGGTCGACAATCCCCTCGTCGAGATCGCGGACCCCGCGTTCATCGGCTACCACGTCATGGAGAAGTCCGACTACTCCCTCAAGCTCTGCGCCAAGCGCGACCCCAAGGAGAAGGTCGGCATGCCGATGCGCTTCGGCGACTCGTTCCGCATGGTCGAGTACACCGAGATGACGGACGAGCAGTGCAACCGCCGCGCGAAGGACGGTTCGCTCTACTTCCTCTACGGCTCGCCCGCGATCCACGTCTTCGACCGCGCGTTCCTCGAGCGCGAGGCCGGGAAGTCGATGCCGCTCCACCTCGCGTTCAAGAAGATTCCGTTCGTCGACGCGAAGGGCAAGGTCGTGAAGCCGTCCGAGCCGAACGGATACAAGTTCGAGAAGTTCATCTTCGACGTCCTCCCCAACGCGCGCCGCGCGGCGTTCCTCGCCTTCGACCAGAAGGAGGAGTTCTCGCCCGTGAAGAATGCGGAGGGTTCCGACTCGCCCGCGACGTGCAAGGCCGATATGCAGGCGAAGTGGCGCCGCTGGCTCGCCGAGGCGGGCGTCTCGGTGAAGGAGGGCGTTCCGGTGGAGATCGACCCGGCGTACGCGCTCGACGCGGCGGACATCAAGTCGCTCGGCATCGCACTTGGCGCGGAGTGAGGTCATGAAGTTCGAGGACAACCTCAAGAAGCTCGAGGAACTCGTCGCGAAAATGGAGTCCGGCGACATGAAGCTGGACGACATGATCGCGGCGTTCGAGAACGGACGCAAGCTCGTCGACGAGTGCCAGAAGGATCTCGAGTCCATCCGCCAGCGCATCGAGAAGGTGACGAAGAGCGGCGCCGTAGAGCCGATGAATCCTTGAACTTTTGAACGCTAGAACATTTGAACTTTTGAACCTTTCATGAAACAGATCTACGTCCAGGCGAAGCCGGACCACATCGAATCGCTTGCGAAGTCCGCCCCAATGGCGGCCATAGAGGAACTGGTATGGAACGCGCTTGACGCGGACGCGAAGGAGGTCAAGGTCGACCTTGTCACGAATCCGCTCGGCGCCGTAGAGGCGGTGCGCGTCTCCGACGATGGAACCGGCATCGACGTCCCCAACGCGGAATCGACGTTCGGTTCGCTCGGCGGCAGCTGGAAGCGCATGTCGACGCAGACCGGAGTCGAGCACAGGCGGTTGCACGGACGCCACGGGCGCGGACGCTTCAAGGCCTTCGCGCTCGGCACGCACGTCGAGTGGCGCACGACGTCGGCGCACGACGGATCGCTTCATTCCTACGTGATCTCGGGCGACATATCTACGCCCGGTGTCTTCGACATTGACGAGGCCGCCCAGCCTGGGCCCGGCACTGGCACCGAGGTGTACGTCACGAACGCCAGGGCCAACTGCGACTCGCTCCTCAACGCCGCCGAGACGGTGCAGGGGCTTGCATCCAAGTTCGCGCTCTACCTCAAGAGCTATCCGGACGTGCGCATCTACTTCAACGGCCTTCCCGTGACGCCCGTTATCGTGCAGAAGAGTACGACGGACTACAAGCTCTCGCTCGAGAACGGCGCGACGGCGAAGCTCGAGGTGATCGAGTGGAAGCGCAAGTTCACCGGCGCCGGGAGGCTCGTGTTCGCGGGGACGGACGGTTTCCAGCTGCACGAGCAGTCAGCGATCGTCCGCTCGGGCGGCGTTCCCTTCACTGCGTATCTTATATCCGACCGCTTCCCCGCGCTCAACCGCGAGAACGCACTTGTGATGGACGAGCTCAATCCCGAGGTGCGCATGTACCTCGACGAGGCGAAGAAGGTGCTGAAGGCGCATTTCCTCGCGCTCGGCGACCAGAAGAGCGAGTTCGAGCGCGAGTGGGAGGAGCGCATCGCGGCCTTCTCGAAGGAAGAGCGCAAGACCCTCTATCTGATGCTCAAGAAGTCGCTCAAGGCGAAGTAGCCAAAGTTCTGGCGACACGGTATAGTCCGTTCGAAACGAAGGCGCGGCACATTTGCCGCGCCTTCGTTCCTTCAGTGTTGGTTCGCGTGCCACTCCTGAAGGGAGAGCGGCGCGGCGTCGGTTCCGCGCCGAATCGCCTCGAGCCCACTCACGGCCTCGGCGAAGCCGGCGAGCGTCGTCGTCACCGGAACGCCAGCCGCGACCGCAGCGGCGCGTATCTTGACGCTGTCGTGCGCTGCCGCCTCTCCGTCTTCGCGCGTGTTGACGATCCACTTCACCTTGCCGCGCTTTATCAGGTCGATTGTGTTGGGGCTCCCGAGCGGAATCTTGTAGAGCGCGTTCGACTCGACGCCCGCGCGCCAGAGCGCGGTGGATGTTCCGCGCGTCGCCCATATCTCGTAGCCCATCGCGTCGAGCCTTTTCGCCAGTTCGACGACCTCCGCCTTGTCTTCGTCGCGCACGCACAGGACGATTCCGCCTTGGCCCGGAAGCGGCAGGGGACTTCCCGCCGCGGCCTGGCTCTTGTAGTACGCCGTCGCCGCGTCGTGTCCGAACGACATCACTTCGCCCGTCGACTTCATCTCCGGCGTGAGCGTGATGTCCGCACCCGGGAACTTCACGAACGGGAACACCGCCTCCTTGGCGCAGAAATAGGGTTGGGCGGCTGGGTGGTTAGGTAGTTGGGTGGGCAGCTTCTCGCCCGCCATGCAGCGCGACGCCACGCCCGCAAGCGACCAGCCGACAGCCTTCGATACGAACGGCACGGTGCGGGACGCGCGTGGATTCACTTCGATCATCCAGACCTCGTTGTCCTTGACCGCCAACTGGATGTTCATAAGCCCGACGACGTGCAGCCTCTCCGCGAACGTGCGGGCGATGCGTTCGACTTCGGCGATCGTCTCCTGCGAGAGCGATACTGGCGGCGTAACCGCCGCGGCGTCGCCCGAGTGGCATCCCGCCGCCTCGATGTGCTCGAGAATCGCGCCTACGACCGTCGTCTTCCCGTCCGACACGCAGTCGACGTCAAGCTCGATTGCGTTGGTGAGGAACTTGTCGATGAGGATCGGACGCCCCTCCGATATCTTCACCGCCTCCTCGACGTATTCCCTGAGGCGCTCCTCGTGGTAGACGATCGCCATGCCGCGTCCTCCAAGGACGAACGACGGACGCACGAGGACGGGATAGCCGATCTCCTGCGCTATCTTGAGCGCATCGTCCACCGTGTGCGCGATGCCGCTCGGAGGCTGCTTCACGCCGACTTCGTTCACAAGCGCGCGGAAGAAGTCGCGGTCCTCCGCAAGCGCGATGTCTTTGGGCGAAGTGCCGAGGATGTTGACGCCCGCCGCCTCGAGTCTTTCCGCGAGGTTGAGCGGGGTCTGTCCGCCGAACTGCACAATCGCGCCGTCGCATTTCTCGCGCTCGTATATCTCCATCACGTCCTCGAACGTGAGCGGCTCGAAGTAGAGCTTGTCCGAAGTGTCGTAGTCGGTCGAGACAGTCTCTGGATTGGAGTTCACCATCACGACCTCGATGCCCATCTTGCGCAGCGCGAACGCGGCGTGGCAGCAGCACCAGTCGAACTCGATGCCCTGTCCGATGCGGTTGGGTCCGCCGCCGAGGATCATGATTTTGGTTAGGTGGTTAGGTGGTTGGGTGGTTAGGTGGTTGAGTTCGGATTCTAAATATGTGTAGTACGAGTAGTAATACGGTGTCTTGGCCTCGAACTCGCCGGCGCAGGTGTCGACTTCGCCGAACGTGGGGTGTATTCCAAGCTCAAGTCTTTTCGTCCGCACCGTAATCTCGTCGGAGCCGATCGCCGCGGCGATTTCCTTGTCGCTGAATCCGAAAACCTTGGCTTGGCGAAGGATGTCGGGTGTGAGACTTGAGGCGATGGACGCGAGATAGGAGCGAAACGCCTCTATCTCGTCGAGCTCGCGCTTGAACCACGGATCGAAGCTCGCGACATCGTGTCCGGCGAGCGGCGCCTCAAGCGAGCGGACTGCCTTGAGGTATGCCTGCTTGAAGGTGCGTCCGATTGCCATCGCCTCGCCCACGGACTTCATCTGCGTGCCGAGGTGCGTGTCCGCTCCGTGGAACTTCTCGAAGGTGAAGCGCGGCACCTTGACGACGACATAGTCGGGCGCAGGCTCGAAGCAGGCGGGCGTAACCTCTGTAATGTCGTTCTTCAGCTCGTCGAGAGTATAGCCCACGGCGAGAAGGGCGGCGATCTTCGCGATCGGAAATCCCGTCGCCTTCGAGGCGAGCGCGGAGGAGCGCGAGACGCGCGGATTCATCTCGATGATGATGCGCCGTCCCGTCTTCGGGTTTACCGCCCACTGGACGTTCGAGCCGCCGGTTGCGATTCCGATCGCCTCGAGCACGCGGATCGAGTCGTCGCGCATCGCCTGGTATTCGCGGTCGGTAAGGGTCTGTATCGGCGCGACGGTGATCGAGTCGCCTGTATGGACGCCCATTGCGTCCATGTTCTCGATGGAGCAGACGATCACGGCGTTCCCCGCCTTGTCGCGCATGACCTCCATTTCGAATTCCTTCCAGCCGATGAGAGACTCCTCGACGAGGACCTCGTGGTTGAGCGACGCCTCGAGTCCGCGCGAGACGATTTCGCGGAACTCGTCAGCGTCGTGCGCGATTCCGCCGCCCGTTCCGCCGAGCGTGAAGCCGGGACGGATGATGAGCGGCCATGTGCCGATTTTGGCGGCGATCGACTCGGCTTCTTCGAGCGAGTGGGCGCTTCCGGACTTCGGCATGTCGAGTCCGAGCTTTTCCATCGCCGCCTTGAATAGATTGCGGTCCTCCGCGCGGGCTATCGCGTCCGCATCGGCGCCGATCATCTCGACGCCGCATTCCGCGAGGACTCCGGAGCGCTTAAGCTCCATCGCGAGGTTGAGCGCGGTCTGTCCGCCGAGCGTGGGGAGAAGGGCGTCGGGCTTCTCCTTGCGTATGATCGCCGAAACCGAATCTACCGTGAGAGGCTCGATGTAGGTCGCCTCGGCCATCTCCGGATCGGTCATCACCGTCGCGGGGTTGGAGTTCGCTAGGACGATTTCGTATCCCTCCTTGCGCAGCGCCTTCACGGCCTGACATCCGGAGTAGTCGAACTCGCATCCCTGTCCGATGACGATCGGACCCGATCCGATGACAAGAATCTTCTTCAAATCTGTGCGTTTCATTTTGTCTTTCCCTTGAGTGCTGCAGTTACGAGTCCGACGAAGAGCGGATGCGGCGCGGTCGGACGGGATTTGAACTCGGGGTGGAACTGGCAGGCGATGAAGTAGGGGTGCTTCGCCTGCGGGAGTTCGACGATCTCGACGAGCTTCCCGTCGGGGGAGAGTCCGCTTACATTGAGGCCCTTGGCTTCCAGTTCCTCTCGTGCCGCGCCGTCGTAGGCGAGTTCGTAGCGGTGGCGATGCCGTTCGGATATCTCGCACTGCCTATACAGTTTCGCGGCGAGGGTGCCTTTCTTCAGGATGCATGGATATGCGCCGAGGCGCATCGTGCCGCCTTTCTGCGTGATGCCGCGCTGCTCCTCCATGAGGTCGATGACGGGATGCGACGTATGCTCGTCGAACTCGGTCGAGTTGGCGTCCTTCCATCCGAGCACGTCGCGCGCATATTCGATCACCGTGCACTGCATTCCGAGGCAGATGCCGAGGAAGGGGATCTTGTGCTCACGCGCGTACTTTATCGCGGCGATCTTGCCCTCGACGCCTCGTGAACCAAAACCGCCAGGCACCAAAATGCCGTCGACGTCTTTTAGTTTTTTGTCGCTCTCTGTGTTCTTTGCGGATAGAAGTTCTTCGGCTTCAATCGGAACGACTTCGACTTTGCAGTCCTTCGCCATGCCGGCGTGCTGAAGCGCCTCGTGTATCGACTTGTAGGCGTCGCGGATGGCGATGTACTTTCCGACGAGCGCGATGCGGCACTTCTTCTTCGGCTGCGTAGCCTTTCGCACGAGAGTGTCCCACACCGTGTGCTTTATGGGCCAGATGTCGAGGTGGAGATGGCGCAGAACCTGCTCGTCGAGTCCCTGCTTCCTTAGCTCGCGCGGCACGGCGTAGACGGAGTCCGTCACGTCCTTCTCCTCGATGACGCATTCGCGCTTCACGTTGCAGAAGAGGGCGAGCTTCTGGAGATGCTCCTCGGGAATCGTCATCTCCGTGCGGCAGACGAGGATGTCTGGAATGATGCCGATGTTGCGCAGCATGCCGACGGAATGCTGGGACGGCTTCGTCTTCAGCTCGCCCGCCGCCTTAAGGTAGGGGACGAGCGTGAGGTGCACGAAGCACGCGTTCTCGGATCCGACCTCGAAGCGGAACTGCCGCGCCGCCTCGAGGAAGGGGAGCGACTCGATGTCGCCAGAAACGCCGCCGATCTCGCAGAGTACGATGTCGCAGTCGTGTTCGCCCGCGCTCCTGATCGCCGACTTGATCTCGTCCGTTATGTGCGGAACGACCTGCACCGTTCCGCCGAGGTATCCGCCGGCGCGTTCGCGCGCGAGGACTGCTGAGTAGATGCGTCCGGAGGTGTAGTTCGACGCCTTCGTGCAGGTGACGCCGGCGAAGCGCTCGTAGTGTCCGAGGTCGAGGTCAGTCTCCGCGCCGTCGTCCGTCACGAACACCTCGCCGTGCTGGTACGGGGACATCGTGCCGGGGTCGACGTTGAGGTAGGGGTCGAGCTTCTGCATGAAGACCCTGTATCCGCGGCTCTTGAGGAGAAGCGCGAGCGAGGCCGAGGTGATTCCCTTGCCGAGCGAGCTTACGACGCCGCCGGTGATGAAAACGTATTTGACTTGTTTTTTCATGGCTGTTTCGGATTAAGGACTGACGACGGAGGACAAACGACAAAGGTCGTCGGACGTCGGCTGCCGATTGTCGCATACCATTCTCCGGAACTCCTCGAAGAGGTAGTTTGAGTCGTGCGGGCCGGGGCAGGACTCGGGGTGGTACTGCACCGAGAACGCGGGGAGCGTCTTGTGGCGGATGCCCTCGATCGAATTGTCGTTGAGGTTCACGTGCGTCACTTCCAGGCATTCGGGAACCGACTCCGGCACGACGGCGAAGTTGTGGTTCTGGCTGGTGATCTCGACTTTGCCCGTAGCGAGGTTCTTCACCGGATGGTTGCAGCCGTGGTGTCCGAACTTGAGCCGCGCCGTCTTCGCGCCGCACGCAAGCGCAAGCAGCTGATGCCCGAGGCAGATTCCCATGATGGGAAGTGGGTGAGTGGGTGAGTTGTGAGTGGGTGAGTTGTCAACTCCTCCACTCCTCCACTCTAAACTCATCAACTTTCTAATGTTCTCGATTGCGTATGTCACCGCCGCGGGATCGGCCGGGCCGTTGGAGAGGAAGACGCCGTCGGGTTTAAGCGCGAGGACTTCCTCTGCGGGAGTCTTGGCGGGAACGACGGTGACCTTTGCCCACGACGCGAGCGAGCGGAGGATGTTTGTCTTCACGCCGAAGTCGTAGCAGACGATGTGGGGAACAGTTTGATTGCTTGATTGTTTGATTGTTTGAGTGAAGGCGTAAGGTTTGCCGCAGGTCACCTTGGCGGCGTAGTCCTGTCCGTCGAGGCCGGGCCATTCGCGCGCCTTGGCGATGGCTTCGTCTTCGGCAATGAACTCTGGCATCTGGTAGGGCGCTCTCCCCGAGAGCGCCGCGGCGGCCTGGGGGCAGGCCGCCCTACCAACGCACATGTACGCCTTCCGGTTGCCGTGCTCGCGGAGGTGCAGCGTGAGCGCGCGCGTGTCGACTCCGTAGATGCCGGGGATGCCGCTCTCGCGGAGATACTCGTCGAGGCTCTTCTCGCTGCGCCAGTTGCTCGGCTCTGTCAGGTCGCCTATCACCAGTCCGGACAGAAAAAGGGCGCGGCTTTCAGTGTCCGCGCTGTTGATTCCGTAGTTGCCGACTTCGGCTGTCGTGAGGGTGACGAACTGTCCGGCGTAGGAGGGGTCGGTCAGAATCTCCTGGTAGCCCGACATTCCCGTGTTGAACACGACCTCGCCGAGCGCGTCCTTCTTCGCGCCGAACGCGACGCCGTGAAAAACCGTTCCGTCATCAAGCGCAAGGAACGCCGCGCGCTCCCGCTCCGCTTTCCATTTGTCAGTAAGACCGTTCATTGCTTTTCTCTATGTAGTGATGAAGTGCCGTGTGGAGAACCTTGTATCCGCCCGGCGTCGGATAGTCACCGGTGAAATACCAGTCGCCGATGGCGGATGTAGTGGTTAGGTGGTTAGGTAGTTGGGTGGTTGGGTGGTTAGGTGGTTGTTGCAGGCACCGTCGAAGATCATCCACCGTTTGGTACACCACCTTGACCTCGGCCTTCATTCCGGGAGGGGTGAGAAGGCGCGCGATCTCCGCGCAGTGCTGCTCCTCGGTGAAGCGGGCGTAGAGCGCGGCGAGGGGATTGCTAAGCCGTGTAGAACGCGTAGAAACGTGTAGAGTTTTTTCGAGCGCTTCGCGCAGTTCTCGTTCTCCATTCCCTGTTCCACGTTCCTCGTCCAGAAGATTGACGAGCGCCTTGAAGGCGACGAGCTCGCCGAGCGTGGACATGTCGATGCCGTAGCAGTCGGGGTAGCGTATCGGCGGCGCGGAGGATGCGATGACGATGCGTTTCGGTCCAAGCCGGTCGAGCATTGGGAGGATCGCGTTCTTCATAGTGTTGCCGCGCACGATGGAATCGTCGAGGACGACGAGTGTGTCGTTCTTCTTGACGAGTCCGTATGTGACGTCGTAGACGTGCTTGTAGAACTCGCGCCGCGCCGCGGCGTCCGCGATGAACGTGCGGAACTTCGCGTCCTTCACTATCACCTCGCCGAAGCGAGGCGGCTGGTTGGGTGGTGTGGTGGTTAGGTGGCTAGGTGGTTGGATGGGTGAACTAGAACTACCGAACCACCTAACTGCCGAACCACCTAACTGACTATGAGCGACAAACATGCTCCTGAATAGCTCGTCAAGAAGGCCGTGGAAGGCGATGCGCGCGGAGTTGGGGATGTAGCTGAAGAAAATGTCTTCGAGCGGTGCGTCAGCAGCCTCGAGTATGCGCGGCAGAAGCGCCGCGCCAAGCGCCTTGCGCTCGCGGTGGATGTCGGCGTCATTCGCGCGGGAGAAATAAATTCTCTCGAAGGAGCAAGGGCGTGGACGAGCATTGATGTCCGAACTCAGTTCGGACATCTGGACTTCGCCGCTCGGCGAGACGACAAGCACCTCTCCCGGCGGCAGCTCCTTCACCGCCTCCGGCGGGACGTCGAAGGCGGCCTGTATCGCAGGGCGCTCGCTCGCGACGACGACGACGCGCTCGTCGATGTAGTAGAACCCTGGCCTTATGCCGTGCGGGTCGCGCGTCGCGAACGCCCAGCCGTCGCCCGTTGCGCCGCAGAGCGTCCACGCGCCGTCGGCGTTCTTCAGTGCATTCGCAATGGCGTCGGACAGGTGAGTGTTCCTCTCCATCTCATGTGCGACTAGCTCGCAGATGAGATAGCCGTCGGCCTTGCTCGTCGGGAACGATCCGTGGCGCGCGTAGTCGTCGAAAAGCTCGTGTGCGTTCGTCAGGTTGAAGTTGCCGGCGAGGAGGAGCGTGTGCGCAAGGTCGCTCGACTCGTGGACGAACGGATGGCAGAACGCCACGTCGTTTTTACCGAACGTGGCGTAGCGAAGATGGCCGAGGAAGATGCGCTCTGTTGATGACGTGAGACACGGGACGAGAGACGCGCCGTCCACCGCGCTGCGTGAAATTTCGCGTTTCCCTATCGCCCCCAGTAGGTCGGCGAGAGGCGTAGCGGAGGCGGACTTCGCGATCCAGTAAGGCTCTTCGCCAGGGACGGGGCGGGCGCGAAGGATCGCCGCGCCCGCCCCGTCCTGTCCGCGGTTGTGCTGCTTCTCGAGAAGGAGCGAGAGCTTTGTCCCGCCAAAATCGCCCGTGGCGGATGGTGGTTCCCTCAGGACCACCATCGCCACGGCGCATTCATGCTTGAGTTCGTCTGACATTCTTTTCCTGTTTTATTGCGGGGCGCCCGGTGGTCGCCCCCTACCTTTCAACTTTAATACAGGAACAGCATGTCGCGGTATTTGGGAAGCGGCCAGCGCGCGTCGGCGACTTTCTTCTCGAGCGCGTCGGCGGTAGTGCGCAGCGCCTGCATGGAGGCGAGCGTGGCCGCGCTGTCCGAGCGCATGATCGCGTTGTCGAGCTTGCCGATCTCGGTGCGCAGCGCGTCGAGCCCCGCGCCGAGCTCGACGAGCTCCTCGCGGAGAGCGGAGGTTCCGGACGCGACGCCGACGTTGTTGGCAGACTCGTACGCCTGCGCCGTTTCGAGGTACTCCGCCTTGACCGAGGGGAGGATCAGTTCGGACGCGATGTCGCGTGCGCACGCTCCCTCGATGCGGACCTTCTTCTCGTACTCCTCGAGGAATATCTCGTGGCGGCTTGCGAGCTCGCGCTTCGTCATGACTCCGTACTTCTCGAAGAGCGCGGCGTTCTCCTTCTTCGCGAGTGCGGCGAGCGCGGACGGCGTGTCGGGGAAGTTGGGGAGTCCGCGCTTTGCGGCCTCCTTCGGCCAGTCGGCCTCGTAGCCGTTTCCGTTGAAGACGACGCGCTTGTGCGCCTTGAGCGAAGTCTGCAGAATCTTCTGGAGCGCGTTGTGGAAGGCCGCGGTGTGCTCACCGGGCTTCGCCTTGCCGGCGACCTTCGTCTTTTCCAGCTCGTCGGCGATGCGGTCGACGGATTCGGCGACGATCGTGTTGAGGACGGTCATCGGTCCGGAGCAGCAGACGCTCGAACCCGGCGCGCGGAACTCGAACTTGTTGCCCGTGAACGCGAAGGGCGAGGTGCGGTTGCGGTCCGTCGCGTCCTTGGGAATCGCCGGCAGCGTGTCGACTCCGATCTTGAGCATTCCCTTCGCCTCGTGTTTTGCGCTCTTCGGGTTCTCGATGCGCTCCAGCACTTCGGCGAGCTGGTCGCCCACGTAGATGGAGATGACGGCGGGCGGCGCTTCGTTCGCGCCGAGGCGGTGGTCGTTGCCCGCTCCCGCGACGGAGGCGCGAAGGAGGTCTGCGTGTTTGTCGACCGCCTCTATGACGGCGCAGAGCATCGTGAGGAAGACGGCGTTCTCGTGCGGATCGGAGCCGGGGTCGAGGAGGTTCTTGCCGCCGTAGGCGACGGACCAGTTGTTGTGCTTGCCGGAGCCGTTGACGCCTGCGTACGGCTTCTCGTGGAGGAGGCACTTGAGCCCGTGCTTCTCCGCGACGTTGCGCAGCGTGTCCATGACGAGCATGTTGTGGTCCGAGGCGAGGTTCAGCTCCTCGAACTGCGGCGCCAGCTCGAACTGCGCGGGCGCGACCTCGTTGTGGCGCGTCTTCGCCGGGATGCCGAGCTTCCAGAGCTCGCGCTCGACGTCGTTCATGAACGAGAGGACGCGGTCGGGGATCGTCCCGAAGTAGTGGTCCTCTAGCTGCTGTCCCTTTGCGGACGGCGCGCCGAAGAGCGTGCGGCCCGTGAGCACGAGGTCTGGGCGCTTCTTCCAGTACTCCTTGTCCACGAGGAAGTACTCCTGCTCCGCGCCGAGCGTGCACGCCGCGTGGCCTTCGGCGCGTCCGAAGAGCTTCATGAGGCGCTTCAGCGACTTGTCGAGCGCCTGCATGGAGCGGAGAAGGGGCGTCTTCTTGTCGAGCGACTCGCCCGTGTAGGCGCAGAAGGCGGTCGGGATGCACAAGGTCGCGCCGTTCGAGTGGCGCTTGATGAACGCAGGGCTCGTCGGATCCCACGCCGTGTAGCCGCGCGCCTCGAAGGTGGAGCGGATTCCGCCCGACGGGAACGAGCTCGCGTCCGGCTCGCCGACGATGAGGTTCTTTCCGCTGAACTGCATGATCGGCTCGCCATCCTTCAGTTCGAGGAACGAGTCGTGCTTCTCGGCGGTCGAGCCGGTCATCGGAAGGAACCAGTGCGTGTAGTGCGTTGCGCCGCGGTCCATCGCCCAGTGGCGGATTCCGTGCGCGACTTCGCCTGCGATGGACGGATCGAGAGGCTTGCCTTCTTGAATCGTCGCCTGGAGCTTCTTTGCCGTGTCCTTGCTCAGGTATGTTTTTATCGCCTCGTCGCCGAACACGTCGGCGCCGAAGTCGGTTGCCGCCTTGGTCTCTTCCGTCATTTTTTTTCGTTTCCTTTTGGTGTTGGCCGAATGCGTCCATCGCATCCGACGCCGGATAATAAGCACGCGCCGTGCCAACAGGCGGTTCCTCGTTGTTTTCAGGTGTTTTCATATAGCCAAGGCGAATGCCCCGACATTTTTTGTCGACTCGCCGTGAGTGCGTTACAAAAGATGTAACTTGCTTGCTATGCGCTTATTGGCGGCACCTTGATTGCGAGGAGCGCGTTAGAACTTGAAGTCGAGCTGCCAGCGGACGAAGTACGCGGGCCTGCCGCTTTCGTAGTATCCGCCAGGGTTGAACAGCTCGCCGACGACGTGCGCGACGATTTCGATTCTGTCGAAGCCTTCCGCGCCGGGCGGGGCGAGGCGGATCGGGAAGTCGTACCGCGCAGCGGTGAGGAGTCCCTTGTAGCCCGAGCCGCTTCCGTCAGCATGGCCGAGTCCGTCGCGGACCGCTGCGAACATCGGTCCCGTGTAGAAGTACATCGCGTGGCGTGGTCCGAAAGTCATCGTCAGCTTCGCCTTCGCGTAGACCATGTTCGACCACCAGCAGTTTTCGTAGAGGGTGCCGTAGACGAGCATTTCGCTGTCCTGCGTGTAGCGCCCCCACATCGGATCCCACGACGTGTCATTGTCGTCTGCGCCTGTCCTGTGCCTGTCGCCGGAATAGTAGGTCACCGCGGACGACAGGACGCCTTTGACGCCTTCGAGGAAGCCGGGCCTGCACTTGAGTTCCGCGTGCACCATCCAGCCTCCGGCCTGGCGGTTTCCGTCGAGGATGCGCCCGAACTGCCGCGCAGTCTCGAACTCGGCGCTCCATACGTCGGTGAACCGAGGCTCCATCCAGAGTCCGAGGCACGAGATTTCGCGCGCCGGATGTTCCCTCGGCGCCGGGAGTTTCGTTGTGTGGGACTCGGTGCGCTTGAAGATCGAGTAGAGCTTGAAGGGGAGCGCGCCGTCTAGCGCGGTCTGCGAGTAGACGAGTCCGCCGCCCCATTCGTCTAGGTCGTTCGTGTCGGACATGTTGATGCAGTTTAGCGAGCGGCCGCGGCTGCGCGAGGTGCCGAAGCGCAGGTCGCTTCTTCCGCTGTCGTACATCGCGAACACGTCGAGTTGCCGCGTTTCGCCGAAGTGGAGCCGTGCCCGCGCCATGTCGGAGTAGAAGCTGCGCGAGCCGTCCGTCGGCGTTGGCTCGGCTATGATGCGGTCCAGTCCGAACACCGAGTGTCCGCCGACGAAGAGATCCTGCCGTCCGAGCCTGAAGTCGACGGACGACACGCCGAGTTCGCCGAGTGCGTCCCACTCGAGTCCCCTGCCTTCGAGGTACAGGTTGTCGAGGAAGACTTCGTCGGGGAAGTAGTAGGCGCGGCTGTGGCGCGGGACGTCGAGCGTCGGATAGTGCCGGAACTCGTCGGCTATGCGCGCGTAGAGAGTGAAGGGGCCGGACTCCGCGGAGAAGTAGACGCGCGGGCGCATGCGGAGCTGGTTGCGCGACTTGGCGCGGACGGACGGCGTCTGCGAATAGGCGTCGCCTGGGAGCCCCGGCAGGTTCGCCATGATCTCCTGCCTGATCCTGAAGTCCGCCCCGGCGCTGAACTTCACGCCTGTCGCATCTTCTTCATCCGCATGGCAAGTCGCCAGCGCGGCGGCTGCCAGCGCGGTCGACAACAACTGTAGTTTTGTTTTCATCTTTTTGTTCGAGGTGTGTAAAACGAAAGACGCGGAATGTCCCTTGGGGCAATCCGCGTCTTTCGTTTCGAGTCGGCTCTGTTCGGCTATGCGACAACCTCCCCGGCGGATATGCCCCCGTCGGGAATGATAATGGCGATAAGCCTGGTAAGAGCGTTTGCGTTCATGTTGCATGAGATTGTACCATTTCCGTCTTTGGCGTTCCGTGTCCGCAGGTTACACTTGCCGCACTTGATTTGGAATATAGTCCACGCGTCCTATTTCAATGCCCGAGAGCGGCATGTGCCGAGTAATTCTTGCCAAAGTCGGCAAGGAGTCGCCCGCACAGCCGCGCAGACAAAAATCGGCGCGCGATGGTGAAGTAGCGCAAGCGGCTTACCCACAATTAGCCTGCAAAGAAGTTATACCAAAAGGTAATATCTTTTTGGTATAACATCTCTCGCCTTCGAAACAGATGGCGGAAAGGGGACGGTATGGACAATCCATTCAAATATGGCTGCGTTGTGAGCGGCGACCACTTCTGCGAGCGCAGGAAGGCGGAGCGCGAGCTTCGCGGATTCATAAAGGCCGGGCAAAACGTCTTCGTGCAGGGCGAGAGACGCATGGGGAAGACTTCGCTTGTCCGCAAGGCCGTCGAAGGAGTGCGCGGCGAGCGGCTCGTGTATGTCGATCTGTACTGCATCGGCTCGCAAGCAGACCTTTGCCGCAGGATAACAGAAGGTGTCGGGAGGGCGAATTCGTCAATGCCGTTCCTGAGGCGCGTCATGGATTTTGCGTCTCGGCTCAGGCCAACGCTGTCCTTTGATTCGCAGGACGGGAGTCCGAAGATATCAGTTGATTCCCTGGCTGCAGCCGAACCAGAATCCCTTGGCGTCGTCATGGACATGCTGGAGAAGGTGGCCGCAGACGGAAAGACATGTGTCGTATTCGACGAGTTTCAGGACATCAACAGACTGAGAGACGCTGAGCG
>JAEEGF010860425.1_pt1 | contig 17184 bp, 14 predicted proteins | sample 9134171 | NCBI WGS metagenome assembly JAEEGF01 (sample SAMN16246542, study PRJNA631951) | gut metagenome | biome: gut microbiome; feature: rumen; material: AP-attached | host: Bos | place: Iran: Karaj | collected 2018-10 | reverse complement strand
ATGCCCGTGTGGGCGGATTCATCAAGGAGGTACGTTTCGACGACTACCAGCACGTGAGGAAAGGTGACACGCTGGTCATTATCGAGGATGCCGAGTTCCGCTTGGCACTGGATCAGGCCGAGGCAGGATGGCGTGGCAGCAGGAGAGGATCGTCGGCTGTGAGTGCTGGCATGAGTACCACGAAGAGCAACGTGCTGGCTGCGTCGGCAGACATCGAAGAGGCTCGCGTGCAGATGGAGAATGCCGAGAAGGACTATCGGCGCTTTGAGCAGCTGTTGGCAAAGGATGCCGTGACGCGCCAGCAGTACGACAACGCCAAGGCGCAGTATGATGCTGCCCGTGCCCGCTACGAAGCCGCCCGCAACCGTCAGCAGGCTACTACCCAGATGTTGGGCGAACAACAGCAGCGCTTAGGCCAGTCTGCGGCAGGTGAATCTGTGGCCGAAGCACAGGTAAATTTGGCCCGGCTGAACCTTTCATATACAGTCATTGTGGCCACCTGCGACGGCGTGATGGGTCGTAAGGACATCAACGTAGGCCAACTCGTCCAACCAGGTCAGCAGTTGGCACGCATCGTCGATGACAATCAGGTGTGGGTGGTGGCCAACTATCGAGAGACTCAGATGAAACATATTGACGTTGGCAACAAGGTGGAACTGAAGGCTGATGCTGTGCCTGACATCACCTATCAGGGCGAGGTGCAGTCGATAGCGGCTGGCACGGGCAGTGCCTTCTCGTCTATCCCTGTGGATAACGCCACCGGCAACTTCGTCAAGGTGGAGCAGCGCGTGTCTGTGCGCATCGTGCTGACCAGCGACAACAAGCCTGAGGATGTGGCCCGTCTGATGGCAGGCCTGAATGTGGAAACGGAGGTGAGGTACTGATGGCGTGGAATCCGAATCAGAAGTTCGCTATGCCGATGTTCAATCCCTGGGTGCCCGAGCGGGTTCGCCCATGGATTTATCTGCTCTTCGCGCTCTTCTTCCAACTTTCAGGCGGCGTCTATTTCGCCAGTCTGCAGCAGATGGTGGGAGCTACGGGGCTGTTGCGCGAGGACATCCAATTCGTGGCTATGTTCGGCGTGGTGGGAGTAAATATGCCCTTCCCGTTCCTGTTCCGCTACAAACTGCGATTCACCAATCAGCAACTGCTCATCAATGCTGCTTTGGTTATTGCTGCGTGCAATCTGCTGTGTATGTGGCTTGTCGACGGCGACTTTGGCGAGTGGCGGTTACCGCTGCTCTGCGCCGTCAGCTACATCGCCGGCTACTTCAAGCTTTGCGGCACATTTGAATGTTTCAGCAACGTCCGCCTATGGCTCTCGCCCAAGCAGGACTTCGGCATCTTCCTACCCACCATCTATATCATCATCCTGCTGGCTATGCCGCTGAGCAACTGGATAGACCTGTGGCTCATTATAGCCTTCGACTCGTGGCAGCTGATGCACTGGCTGACGGTAGGACTGATGCTCGTCATCGTGTTCGTCATCTACACTAGTACCCACGGTTGGCGCATGATGCCCCATCAGGTACCGCTCATCTCGCTCGACTGGCTGGGATGCTTTCTCGTGTCGGCCTGCATGCTTCTGGTCATCTGGCTCTTCACATACGGCGAATATTGTAACTGGACAGACAGTAACCTGTGGTGTACGGTGCTTTGTATGTTGCCCGTCACTCTTCTCATCACCATTGGCAGATTGACGCATATCCGTCATCCGTATCTCGAACCGTCGATGTTCTATCATATGCGGCTTTATCCCATATTGGGTATGTTCTTCGTGGCAGAATTGATGAATGCCACGCCACACGCCCTGCAGAACACGCTAACAGGCGGCGTACTGCATTGGGGATTCACCACCACACAACAGTTCTATATCTTTGAGATGCTGGGCTATGCCTGCGGCAGTGCCTTTACCGTGCTGTGGGGCAAGGGCTGTCCTAATTGGGGCTGGATTCCGAGACTGGGTTTCAAATACACCCGCCTGCTCACCGTAGGCTTCGCATGTCTACTGTTGTATCAGGTATTGATGTACTTCTACGTGTCGCCCACGCTCAACATCGAGCGTCTGTGGCTGCCCACCTTCTTGCGCACTTTCGGTTATGGCATCTTCTTCGCCACGATGACACTCTATTTGAAGGACCTCATCGAGTTCCCAACGTTCTTTCATGCTCTTACCGTCTCTGGCTTCATCCGCAATGGAGTGGCCGAGTCGATGTGTTCAGGCACGTACAGCTACGGTCTGCGCCACCAGATAGCCGACACCCTCAACCGCGGCCTGCACAACGACTATCAGAGCATCCTCATGGTGGCCGTCAAGGAGATGTTTGGCCTCATGTGTATCGTCGGCACCTTCGTCCTGCTACTCATGCTGCTCTACGATGTCCAACCCGTGCGGTCCACCATGAGTAAGATGCCGAAACTGAGGAATCTCGGTACTATCATTATTAGGCAGTTGAAAGGTTAACAAACGTTACGAAAGACACTTTTCACGTCTTAAAAAATCGAAAAAGTGAGGGTCTATAGCGTTCGGGAAATCGACTTTTTTTGTTAATTTTGTAACGTGAAAACAGTTGTAGAGTTGCTAAGTTGATAAGACTTACACACTCCAAGACTCATTAACTTACAAACTTTAAAAACAACAGAATTATGTCGAAAACAGTAGAGATTCAGATTGAGAAAAGCCGCGGCCTCGTAGAGGGCTTGCGCCGTCATGTGAAGGAAATGGGTGAGCGTGGCGTCACCAATGATGAGATTAACGCATTGGAACGGGCCGTCAAGGAATTGGAGGCCGTAAACGAAGAGGTAGACCGTATTCGCGAGCAACTCACCCCAACGGTGGCTAGACAGAAGGCCGCAATGGATCGAGTGAAGGAGGCCTACACCGAGAAGAAAAAGACCCTGAAGGGCTACTACCCCCAGGAGCGCTGGATGGACTACGGCGTTCCCGACAAGCGCTGACATTCTTACAAAATGCAATAAGGGAGCAGCACGTAATCGTCACTGCTCCCTTTATCGAATAAGTTCAAAAGAGAAGATATGGCAAAAAAAAGGCGACAAAAGCCGATAATTGACCCGTCACTGTCGATTAAGGCTATCACGAAAAGCAGTGTATGGGGCATCTGTGAGAACGATGTAATCCGGATGTGGAAAGAAGCCATCAGAGATGAAGAGGTCAAAAAGAACGTCAACCGATATCTGGATATTTTCAAGAGTGCCTTCCTCATTGAGGAGATCAAGGAGGATGTTACGCTTATGAGAAATAGTTATGAGCAACGTGGTTACAAGTTGGCACAAATCATCTTTGATGAAAATCTGCTGTTCACATGGGCTATCAGAAAGAAATCCATTATGCACGTTACTGACCTGACATATGAGAACATCCGCTACATCTCAACAACAGAATTGAAAGAGGTCCTGAACCGCAATTTCGGCGGCGGTTGGGGCTCCCTGTCGCGCTCCATCCAAAACATCATCCTCAGTAATTTCGATGTTACTACTGTTACCCTTCCCAAAGAACGTCTTCATAAGAAGGGTGGCTTTTATGAGAAAAATGTAAAAGACGGTTTTGAGGTGTTTGAGTTGGAAAAAGGCGGATGGGTTGAAGCCATCTTTACAAAAAAGAAGTCAGAACAGGAGGATTCCGATATACACTGCGGGAACGTGGTATAATTGATGATTATCAGCTTAATAAGACAGCCTCCCATATAACATAGGGACGGTTCTTTTGTTATATGACTTTCAATGTATATTTTTATGTGCTATTATCTTCTCTGATTCCTTATGTAACAAAAGAACCGTCACCCTGTTGCTATGGGTATGACTTACAAAGTCATTGCCACAGCAGTCATCTTTTTGCTCAGATCCTGCAAGGCCTCACGGAACTGACGGCGCTCCTCGTCTGTAAAGGAGGCAATCTTCCCGTTAACCTTATTGCCATTCACCTTCTGCATGAGCCAACCGCGTGACTTGCCAAAGTATTTCTGGGCGATATAACTGAATGACAAGGCTTCGGGGAGATCCCCTAACTTGGCACGGAAGATCATTTCGTCGGCTTCAGCGATAATCTTACGCATGCCGTCGTCAAACTCGTTGATACCCTGTTCGTATTCCTCTGCGGTCAATTTAACAGCAGGTTTCTTTCCCTCAGTGACATTATCAAAGTATGCCCTGGCTTTGGGATCCTTAATATTTGTCGTTGCCTTTTCCATAATCATCTTAAAAGTTCTTCAATAATTTCTATTCTCTTTTTCAGCATATTCCTTGTGTCAAGTTGCCTGTCAATCAACGCCTGCTTCCTTTCTTTAGGCAGATCGCTGTTGTACAGGTTGGCAATCACCATATCGCAATGTTCAAGACATTTGCGATAGAACTCTAATCCTTCTTTCAGTTCCATACGCCCAGTCTTTTAGTTGCAAGCAATGAAGAGTGCCTTTGACGCTGCAAAGATAATAAACTTTTGTTTATTGTGGTCGTATTAAACAAAAGTTTAACCGACATTAACGATTCCGACGACTTATGACAGCCGTCACTTCCTGATAAAATGTTCTGTAATTCTCCCATAGTAAAAACGTTTTGTTAACTAAGATGTTGCAAAGGTAAGGATAATAAATGAAATAACCAAATAATTTCAGAACTACGTTCAAAAAACTCAAATTTATTTGGCTTTTTGCCTGCAAAGCCGTACCTTTGCAGCCGTGAAAGTAATTAGGAGACAAATATCAGCATGCGTTTTGTTGGCAGTATTCCTGCCGATGCTGATATTCTCGTCGCTTCATATTCACGAAATCCCGCAGACGACTGATACAGAATGTAGCGACTGCGTACACCATAATTGCCACGGCCACCTGACAGCTATGGCAACTTGGGCGCATGACTGCGTGCTGTGCCAGTTCCTCACGTTGACGATGTTGGCAGCTGTCATGATGGCTGTCGCAGTATATATCCATGTATGTAAGAAATATCACGCCCAGCCTTTGTGCGGCTGTCATGCCGTCTGCTGTGGTGCCATCGTTACCAGGGGACCTCCATCGGCCTGATTCCCCCAGACTTTTTACATACATTATTTATATACATCTCGTTAATTAATTCACAGAATGAAAACAAAATGCATTCTGCTGTTGTTGTGTATATGCACGGCAGCGGCAGCCCAAGATAGTTTAAGACATCATCATGCGGAGGACTCGACGGATGTGTTTTTCCGCCATTTGCAACTGAACGAACTGACGGTAACGGGTGTGACGGGCGATACAAAACTGAAACATGCCACAGCACCCGTGTCAATCATCTCACCCCAGGTATTACGGGCTACTGCCTCGACAAATATCATCGATGCCATCGCCCACCAGCCAGGTGTCAGCCAGCTGACTACGGGCGGCAGCATCTCAAAACCCATCATCCGCGGATTGGGCTACAACCGTGTGGTGGTGATGAGTGAAGGTGTGCGACAGGAAGGTCAGCAATGGGGCGACGAACACGGCGTGGAGGTCGATGGCAGCAGCGTCGGCTCAGTGGAGATATTGAAGGGCCCCGCCTCGCTGATGTACGGATCAGATGCGATGGCGGGTGTGGTCATCCTCCATTCGCAGCCTACGTTGGCTGAGGGCGAGTTGAGAGCCAATGTCAGTACGGAGTATCAGACCAACAACGGCCTCTTCGCTTATAACCTGTCATTGGCAGGCAACCAAAAAGGTTTCGTATGGGATGCCCGCTATAGCGACAAGATGGCTCACGCTTATAAGAATAAGTACGACGACTATGTGCCTGGCTCGCAGTTCCGAGAGCGTGCTGGTCGTCTGATGCTGGGTGTCAATAAGGCGTGGGGGCACTCACGACTTGTGTGGACGGCCTATCATCTGACACCTGGCATCATCGAGGGTGAGCGTGACCCGGAGACGGGAGAACTGGAATATGAAGAGGGTTGGACGGGACATCAATACGGCAAGTCGCTGCCCTTCCAGCAGGTGAAGCACTACAAACTGGTGTGGGATAACTCGCTGAGTCTCTCGTCAGGCTATCTGAAAGCCATCATCGGCTATCAGCAGAACCGCCGTCAGGAGTTCGAGGAAAGCGAGGATGATTACGAATTGTATTTTAAACTGCACACGCTGACTTATGACCTGCGTTACATCACCAACGAGTGGAGCGGTTGGAAACTCTCAACGGGCATCGGCGGTATGTATCAGAAATCAGGTAACGAGGGCGAGGAATACCTGATTCCTGATTACCGGCTCTTTGACTTCGGTGTCTATGCCACAGCCACGAAAGCCTTTGGCGACCGTTGGACACTCAGCGGAGGTCTTCGTTATGACCATCGACTGCTGCACGGTTATGAGTTGATGGAGGATGGTGAGATGCGCTTTGCGGATTTCACCCGTCATTTCAATGGTGTGACGGGTAGTATTGGTGCCGTCTGCAATCTCAACGACCACTTCAACCTCCGCCTGAACCTCGCCCGTGGTTTCCGAACCCCCAATATGAGTGAGTTGGCATCGAATGGCGTGCATGAGGGCTCGCTCCGCTATGAGTTAGGCAACCAGCAACTTAAGGCGGAATACAGTCTCCAGGCCGACCTCGGACTCGACTTTACTTCACGTTATGTCTCTGCACAATTGGCTCTCTTTGCCAACCGCATCGATAACTACATCTTCACCCATCGTGTGGCAGAGGTCATTGACCCCGATTACCTCACCTATGCTTATACGCAGGGCGATGCCCGTCTGCTGGGCTTTGAGGCCGGCGTAGACTTCCACCCTGTCCATTCCGTTCATTTCTCCAACGCGTTTTCGTATGTCGATGCCCAGTTGTTGCACGCTGATGCTGATACGAAATACCTCCCCTTCACGCCTGCCCCCAAATGGTCATCAGAACTGAAGTGGGAACTCTTCCACCATTCGCATACCACTGTCAATCATCACCATACAACGGATGCCGCCCATCGCTCGCCCCTCAACAACCTCTACATCGCCGTCGGTCTTGACTGTTATCTGAAGCAGACGCACATCTACCGTGCTGACGATACAGAAACCGAGACGCCCGGCTATGCCCTGCTCTCACTCTCGGCAGGAACAGACATCCAAGTGAAAGGCAAGAAGATCGCCGAATTCTACGTCACCGCCGACAACCTCCTGGACAAGGCCTACCAGAACCACCTGAGCCGCCTGAAATATGCCGATGTGAATGTCATTACTGGCCGTCGCGGAGTCTATAATATGGGGCGCAACATCACGTTCAAGGTTGTGATAACAATCAACTAATTGTTAATGTTGGTTGCGAATTTGTATGAAATAGGGGATTTTTGTGTATCTTTGCAGTTGATATGGGAAAGATCATCGTTGCGGGCATAGGACCTGGCAGTAAAGAGGACATCACGCCTGCCGTATTGGAGGCAGTGCGGGAGGCGGATGCGATAGTTGGATATAAGTATTATTTCCAATTCATCGAGGCTTATGTGAAGGAAGGTTGTGAGTGCATCGACACGGGAATGAAGAAGGAACGAGAACGGGCTGAACAGGCGTTCTTGTTGGCGGAACAGGGAAAGACCGTTGTGGTGATTTCCTCTGGCGATGCAGGGTTATACGGTATGGCGCCACTCATCTACGAGATGAAACAGGAAAGGGCATCTGATATCGACATCATCACCTTGCCAGGCATTTCGGCTTTCCAGAAAGCAGCCTCATTGTTGGGAGCTCCCATCGGCCACGATATGTGTATCATCTCCTTGTCAGACCTGATGACGCCTTGGGAGGTGATCGAACGCCGCATCCAGGCAGCTGCCGAGGGAGATTTCGTCACAGCCGTCTATAATCCGAAATCACATGGCCGCTATTGGCAACTCTATCGCCTGCAAGAATTATTCTTGAAGTATCGCTCTGAAGACACTCCTGTAGGCTATGTCCGTCAGGCAGGACGTGAGGAACAGGAGGTAAAGGTCACAACCCTTGCCGATTTTGACCCTGAGGACGTGGATATGTTTACGGTCATTCTTATCGGTAATTCGCAGTCGTATATCGTTGATGGAAAGTTCATCACCCCACGCGGATATTATCGCGAAAAGACAGGTGGAGGCTCAAAAATAGGTCAAGACATCATGATTGAGTCGTTCCGTACCATTGCGGGGGAACTTCATAAGAAAGATTACCCTCTCGACCATAAATGGGCTTTGTTGCATGCCATCCACACTACTGCCGACTTCGATATGGAGAATATTCTCTATACTGATCCGAAGGCTGTAGAGACTCTATATAATAAGGTAAAGGACGGTTCGCTGAAAACCATCGTGACAGATGTGACGATGGTGACGAGTGGCATTCGAAAAGGAGCCTTGCAGCGATTGGGCATCGAAGCGAAGTGTTATCTTTCTGACCCTCGTGTGGCAGAACTAACCAAACTCCCCTCCCTTGGGGAGGGGCTGGGGGTGGGTCTTACCCGTACTCAGGCAGGCATCCGTCTCGCTGTCGAGGAACATCCTGATGCACTCTTTGCCTTTGGCAACGCCCCCACAGCGCTGATGGAACTCTGCGACCTGATCCGTAAGGGCAAGGCTCATCCTGCTGGTATCATTGCTGCACCAGTGGGCTTTGTGCATGTCAGGGAATCCAAATATATGGTGAAGCCTTTCAAGGACATTCCCAAGATTATTGTTGAGGGCAGGAAGGGAGGCTCAAACCTGGCTGCGACGCTTTGCAATGCCATTCTCACCTTCGACGATGCAGAACAACTTAAACCAGGTCGTGACCTGTGATTTTTCAGACAACGAATTACACGAATTTCACGAATTTATGCAGCGATTCATTGTTATAGGTATCACAGACAATCCAGAGCCCTGGTTTCCGCCTGAGGTGCTGGAGATCATCAAGAACGGGAAGGTGTTCTCTGGTGGCAAGCGGCATCATGAAATTGTAGCGCCGTTGTTGCCTTCCGATGCCCAATGGATCGACATCACCGTCCCCCTCGATGATGTTTTCGAGCAATATAAAATCGTAAATTGTAAATCAGTAAATCGTAAATCCATCATCGTCTTCGCCAGTGGTGACCCGCTGTTCTTCGGCTTTGCCAATACCATCAAACGGAAGATGCCTGAGGCGAAGATGGTTGTTTATCCCACGTTCAACTCCTTGCAGATGCTGGCACATTGTCTCGTGATGCCTTATCACGATATGCGCATCGTCTCACTGACGGGCCGTCCTTGGCATGAGTTTGACAAGGCGCTGATTGAGAGGACAGAGAAAATCGGCGTATTGACAGATCGTGAGCATACTCCCTCTGCCATCGCCCAACGTATGCTCGACTATGGCTATACCAATTACTATATGTCCGTTGGCGAGCATTTGGGGAATCCGTCGCTCGAGAAAGTCACAACGCTTACCATTGATGAGGCTACCCGTCGTGACTTTGACCACCCCAACTGTATCATTTTGGCACGGATTACACGGATTAACACGGATTTAAATTCAAAGGCAGATAATAAAAGCAGTGTAAATCCGTGTAATCCGTGCCTAAGAAAAAGATTCGGCATTCCTGATAATCAATTTGCGTTACTCGACGGTCGTGAGAAAATGATTACCAAGATGCCCATCCGTCTGTTGACGCTCCAAGCCCTCGAATTGCCCAAGAGACACGTCTTTTGGGATATCGGTTTCTGCACAGGCAGCGTATCCATCGAGGCCCGCCTGCAATTCCCTCATCTCACAATCTGCTCTTTCGAGATCCGTCCTGAGTGCGAGGCCATCATCCAAGAGAATGCCAGTCGCTTTGGAGCCCCAGGCATCGACATCCATATCGGCGACTTCCTCGAAACGGACATCTCCGCTCTCCCCCGCCCAGATGCCGTCTTCATCGGAGGTCATGGTGGTCGTCTGAAAGACATCATGTCGAAAGTCCTCTCCGTCCTCTCCCCCGATGGTATCATCGTATTTAATAGCGTTGTTGCGCCAAAGGTCACCACAGACAGCCGTCAGCTATGGGATGAGGCCTGTGCAGAATTGGGAGTACAGCAAGATCCGCCAACAAGAATACAACTCAACGATAATCATCCAATAACTATATTGAAATGCAAAAGATAGCGATTATACAAATCAGTGAGGAGGGTAAGAACATTGCCCGTCTTATTCAGAGTCAAGTATTTGCCCAGAAGAATGAGGCAGAGATTATTAGCCGCACAAATGTAGGCAAGCGCTGGAAGGATTTCGATGCGTTTGTGTTCGTTGGGGCGATGGGTATCTGTGTGAGAACGATAGCGCCATATATCAAGGACAAGCACGAAGACCCTGCTGTGGTGTGTGTAGACAGTATGGGACTGAATTCGATCTCTGTGCTCAGCGGTCATATAGGAGGGGCCAACGACCTGGCGAGAGATATTGCTGCGATGATTGGCGCCCGTGAGGTAATAACCACTCAGAGCGACAATGCCGGACTATGGCAACTGGATATGTTTGAGGCGAGGTTTGACTGGCCCATCGCCAGTTTTGAGGATGAAATGGACCAATGCATCTTTGCTTTCGTCAATCGTGAACCAACGGCCCTGTTGATGGAAGTTCGCGATGAGGGAACAGACTATTTGGAAGCCACGAAGCCTGATCACGTAACCATCATTGACGATATCAGCGAGGCAGATCCCAATAAATACAGCCTGCTCATCATGGTGACACCCTTTGGTCGTCATGCGCCTGATGGTATGCTCGAACTTCATTTTGTGCCAATGGTGGGAACGATTGGCTTTGGACTGGCGCACCATCCTGAGGATTACGAGGCGATCTACGACGAGATAGATGAGGCCTTTGCCAATAGAGGTATCTTGCCTTGTTCACATAAATACTGTACGATTGATGTGAAAGAAGACGAGGAGTTCTGTGCGATGCTCGAAGATGAGTACAATGAGGAGGTGGTGTTCTTTACAGCCGAAGAGCTCTCGCAGGTCGAAGTGCCTAATCCGAGTGCAACCGTTGAAAAGTATGTAGGTACATCCAGTGTCTGTGAGGCGGCTGCCATCTTGGGTTCCAATCATGGCAAACTGATTATTCCCAAGGTGAAGGGCAAGAACTGGACGGCAGCTTTGGCCATTGACTACAATCATCTGCGTCAGAAACAGGGACATATTGAGATTGTGGGTGCTGGGCCTGGCGATCCTGATTTGGTATCTGTAAGAGGTCGCAAGATGTTGGAGAAGGCAGACCTTATCTTATATGCAGGCTCCTTGGTTCCTAAGGCTTTGACAGAATGCCACAAGCAAGGAGCCGTCGTTCGTTCTTCTGCCGATATGGCCCTCGAAGAGCAATGCGAACTGATGAAGAAACACTACGACAAAGGCCATTTTATCGTTCGTCTGCATACGGGCGATCCCTGCATCTTTGGTGCTATCCAGGAGCAGATGGCGTTCTTCGACCAAAACGGTATGGACTATCATATCACCTCAGGCATCAGTTCTTTCCTCGCAGCAGCCGCAGAACTGCAGAGTCAGTTTACGATTCCCGAGCGTTGCCAGACCATCATCCTAACTCGTGGTGAGGGACGGACACCGATGCCAGAGAAAGAGCAATTGCATCTATTGGCCAAGAGTCAGAGTACGATGTGCATTTTCCTATCGGCATCCATTGTCGACGATGTGCAGCGCGAACTCTTGCATGAATATCCAGAAGATACGCCTGTTGCCGCTTGTTATCATCTGACGTGGCCAGACCAGAAGATCTATCGCGGCAAGTTAAAAGACCTCGCGAAGATCGTCCACGACAATAAACTCACGCTGACCACGATGCTTGTGGTGGGGGAGGCCATTGACAACCGTCAGGGGCTCTCTGAGCTCTACAATAAACACTTTACCCATCTGTTCAGACAAGGCGAAGATCCATCATGATACTCGTATTCGGAGGAACGACAGAGGGCCGAAAGGCTGTGGAGGTGTTGGAGGAGGCTGGTTCACCTTTCTTTTATAGTACGAAGACAGGTGAACAAGACCTGACGCTGCAGCACGGCACCCGTATAGACGGAGCGATGGATGCAGAGGCGATGAAGTCTTTCATCAGGGATTACGGCATCCGACTCATCGTGGATGCTGCCCATCCTTTTGCTTCAAAGCTTCATCAGACGATAATTGCTGTTTCCGAAGATTGTCAGATACCCTTCATCCGTTACGAACGGATCTATCCGCCTCGTGACCCAGACATCACGTGGATTGACGACTACTCGCAAATCCCTGATGACATCCACTCACTCTTGGCCACTACTGGTGTTCAGAGCATCAGTCGCCTTAAGTATCTGGAGGCAAGAGGGGTGCAGGTTTATTATCGCATTCTCCCTCGTGAGTCATCTGTGGCTTTGGCGAAAGAACAAGGGGCAAAACCTGAACAACTATGCTATTATGAGGACAGCAGCGTGATAAATACTGATGCGGAGGCTATCCTGCTCAAGGAGAGTGGTGAGACGGGAGGCTTTAGCGAGAAGGTGACAGCCGCCCGTGCCAAGGGTATGCGTATCATCGCCCTCAAGCGTCCTCCATTATCCATTATCCATTATCCATTTTCCATTGTTAATGGGCCTTATGGCCTGCGGAGGGCTGTGGAGCATCTGTTGCCGGAGTTTTATCCTTTACATAGTGGACTAACGACGGGAACTTGTGCTACAGCGGCTGCCGTTGCAGCGACCATACGGTTGGCGAAAGGCGAGACTCCCAAAGAGGTGCCTGTTATTCTCCCCAATGGTGAGACAATCCAAGTGCCAGTAACCTATGGCGATGATTATGCCTCCTGTTTCAAGGAGGCTGGCGACGATCCTGACATCACCAACGGCATAGAGGTGAGGGCAAAGGTAATCGAATCTCGGAGGTACGAGGGTACGGGGGCGCGGGGGTACGAGAATACTCCAGCCTCAGACAAATCTCGCGCCCCCGTACCCCCGTGCCTCCGCACTCCCGCTATAGCTATATATGGTGGTGAGGGTGTGGGAACCATAACCCTGCCTGGCTTTGACTATCCTCCAGGTTCTCCAGCCATCAACAAGGCTCCTCGTGAGATGATCCGCCAAAATCTGGAAAAGCTCTGTACCTCTGTGTCTCTGTGTTTAGAAACCATTTCCGTCACTATTTCCGTTCCCAACGGAGCAGAAATCGCCAAGAAAACCTTTAATCCCCGTCTGGGCATTGAGGGCGGCATCTCGATCATTGGTGTCTCTGGCATTGTGAAGCCTTTCTCAGAAGAAGCCTTCATCGACAGCATCCGCAAATGTATGACGATAGCCCAGGCCAGCGGTACGGATCGTGTGGTGATCAATAGTGGTGGCAAGAGTGAGCGTTTTGTCAAGGCTCTCTATCCAGACCTGCCGCGACAGGCATTCGTGGAATATGGCAACTATATCGGTGAGACGCTGAAGATAGCCCACGAACTCCAATTCAAGAATGTTACCCTTGGTGTGATGCTGGGCAAAGCCGTCAAACTGGCTGCAGGTCATCTCGACACCCACAGCCGTAAGACCACGATGGACATAGATTTCATTCAGCAGATGCTTCAGGAATCAGGAATCTCCATCGACATCAGCGACATCACTTTGGCACGAGAACTATGGGAGCGTATTCCTTCAACCCAGCTTGATGACTTCGCCCATACCGTCATCCGCCATTGTGCGGACTATTGCAATCCGCTCCTCCCTGACGGCTCCCTCACTATCTTGCTTATTGATGACAACGGAAATATCTATTCTTAATAAATGTTCAATGTATAAAGACTTATTTATTGATTTCGACGATACGCTGTATGATACTTATGGCAATGCCGTGATTGCCTTGCAGGAGACGTATGACGCTTTCCGTCTTGATCGTTATTTCGACAGCCCTCAGACATTTTATGATGCCTATTGGTCTGCAAATATCGATCTGTGGTCGCGCTATTCGAAAGGAGAGATAGACCGTCCGTTCCTCATTGTGGAGCGTTTCCGTCGCCCTCTGAGTGTGGGCAAAGGCCTTGATGTCACCAAAGAACTATGTTTGGAGATGAGCGACAGGTTCCTCGATTTCTGTTCTTCTAAGTCTGGGGTGGTGGATGGTGCCCACGAATTGATGGACTATCTGAAACAGAAAGGCTATCGGATGCATATGACGAGCAACGGCTTCCACGAAGTACAATATAAGAAACTCGCTGCCTGCGGACTCCGCGATTATTTCGATACCATCATCCTCAGCGAAGATGCTGGTGTCAACAAGCCCTCGCCACTCTATTTCGACTATGCCCTCAAGACATCAGGTGCCAGTCGCGAAACGACCTTGATGATTGGCGACAATCTGCAAACGGATATCCTCGGAGCCCTCAACGCAGGCCTCGATGCGATGCTTGTTAATCGTTGGAAGGTCGATGTCAGCGAAAACCCTCAGCCTCCTACCTTTGTCGTCAACAGCCTTCGCGACATCATCAATATTCTGTAATTATTCCCCTACGTCATCTTTCCTTCTGCGGAAGAGGACCATTGCAATGACGGGAGCTCCCACGAGGGCTGTGACGCTATTGACTGGTAAGGCACCCTCAAAGCCAGGCATACGGGCGATGAGATTGCAAAGTAGCGCCAAGGCAGCACCACACAGGGCTGTGGCTGGCATCAGGATACGATGATCGGAAGTACGGAAGATGGCACGGGCCAGATGGGGGACCGCCAGACCAATGAACATAATAGGACCGCAATAGGCTGTGACGATAGCCACAAGAACGCCGCTGGAAACGATAACCAGCATACGACTGCGACGGATGTTCAAGCCAAGGTTCGCTGCATAACGGTCGCCCAACAGAAGAAGGTTCATCGGTTTTACCAATAGGTAGGCCATTGGCAGCAAGATGCACATCAGCACGATGAACAACACCATCTCGTCGCCAGAAACACGAGAGAACGATCCCAGTCCCCACACCACGAAGGCCTTCACGTCCTCCTCTGGCGACAGGAACTTCAGCACGCCGATGATGGCATTAGCCAGATAGCCGATCATCACACCTATTATTAATAAGGTGACGTTGCCCTTCACCTTCTGTGCTATCCAGACGATTAGCATCATCACCGCCAAAGCGCCCACGATGGCAGCCACACTCATCGCTGCATCGCCCAGATACCCCAGACGACTCAATGCCACGCCGCCTATCCTTCCAGAGAGCAGCACCACAAAGGCCACACCAAGGGCTGAACCATTCGAGATACCCAAGACCGAAGGGCCTGCCAAAGGATTGCGGAACACCGTCTGCATCTGCAGTCCGCTGACGGCCAGGCCTGCACCAGCCATGATAGCCGTCAGGGCCTGAGGCAGTCGCGACTTCCAGATGATGTTTGTCCAAATCTCATTGCCCTCAGCACCAAAGAGGATACGGCAGACATCCGCCACAGGTATCTTCACGGACCCCAACAGCAGATTGACAATCGCCAGGACAACTATACCAACCAGAAGGACAAGGAACTTTGATACTCTCATATTTAATTTTTCTACAACGGATTTAACGGATTAAACGGATTGGCTGCGCTGGTTTATAATCCGTGAAATCCGTGTAATCCGTTGTCTTATTTCAATAATCGGTAGTATTTGGGTTTGTAATCCGGTTCGACCAGTTCTGGGTGGAAGATGGCTACGAAGTCTTTCAGCAGCACATCTGGCTCTACGGGAGATATCTCGTAGTAGGGCTGTTGCTTCATGTTGCAGTAGATCACCTTCCGTTCCTTGAACGCCTTGAAGAGTTCGTTGCGAGGCTCAGAAGCCTTCAATGCCTCATACGAGAACTCGCCAGGGAAACTGTTCAGGATGCGCCAGTAGTCGGCATTGGCAGCCAGCGCGTACATCTTCTCAAACTCCAGATTTTCACCGCTCGTCTCCTCGTCGTTGATCACGTAGTCGGCTCCGGCATCGCGGAAGATCTGCGCCAGATAGTTCTTGCCTCCAACAGCGTGCCAGTTGCCATAGTGCATCTCGCCGCTGGTGACTGTCGGACGATTTTCTGGTTTGAGGTTTGAGGCTTGAGATTTGAGTTGTTGGTATCGGCTCTCGATGCCGGCGAATACTTCATTGGCCTCTCGCTCCTTGCCGATAAACATGCCGATAAACTTCATCCATTCTGCCTGTCCCAACGGATCCAGCTCCTGATAACCAAGATGTGGCACCAGCGTGATGCCCGTCTCCTTGATGGCATCATAGCCGCCACGCTTCGAGGGCGAGATGAAGATCACCTGCGGATTGGCTGCCAGCACCATCTCTGTGTCGAAGTTCCCCTCCATACCGATCTTCACGATGCGACCGTCTTTCATCCTTGCCAGTATATCCTCATTGAACAGATTCTTCGTGCCCGTCAGGCCCTTCACCACATCGTGGGCATCGAGGATGGTGAAGTTCGACAGCTGCAAGGACGTCATACAGATGGTACTCGTTATAGGAACACGAACCTTCGTATATCCCTCAGGCACAGCCATATCATCCGAATGGACTAAGGCGAAGTGGTATTTGCCTCCTTGCCTGAGGGGGGCCGACGCAGACTGAGGGTTGGGAGCGCCCACCTCCACCAGTCGGACATCAGCCGAGTCACGGACGCTGAACCCAGTAGCATATTTCACCTCGATGCTCACTACTGAGTCCTTCGCGCCATCGCCCGTTCCGCTATTAGTCCTCGTTCCTCTCCCTGAACAGGCACTCGCCAATACGGCCACAGCCGCCATTCCGAGTAATAGCCCTTTTCTCATCGTGAGGACCATTACTTCTTTGTCCAGGTCTGGGTCTCGTAGAACATGGCGATATAGCCGCGCACCTTCAATTCGTTGCCGTCGAGCCAGATGGAACACTTGTAGGTCTTGCCGTTTTTGGGGTTGTAGATCCTGCCGCCTTCCCACTTCTCGCCTTTCTTGGTGAGGCCTGTGAGGATGTTCACACCTACCAGCTTTCGGCTCTGCAGCTTCTTGTCAGGATTGTGCACATCGAGCTGTCCGTCGCCTTTCTTCAGCCAGACAATCTTCCCGTTCAGCTTGTCACCACTCTGGTAGATCTCCACCTGGGAGTCTCCCCCTTCTGTTACCCACTTGCCGATCACCCCCTGGGCGTATCCGGCTGCTGACATCACCATCAGCACTAAACTCAATAATGCCTTTTTCATTTTTGTTATTTGTTTTTGATTTCCAAAATACCATCTACTTCATGCGTGACGAACGGACCTTCCTTCACTTCGAAGATCACAGAACCCAACTCCA
>JAEEGF011751552.1_pt1 | contig 17185 bp, 15 predicted proteins | sample 9134171 | NCBI WGS metagenome assembly JAEEGF01 (sample SAMN16246542, study PRJNA631951) | gut metagenome | biome: gut microbiome; feature: rumen; material: AP-attached | host: Bos | place: Iran: Karaj | collected 2018-10 | reverse complement strand
GCAAATCATCGGCGACACGGCCACAGTGCAACTGCTGGACGTGCGCACGAAAGAGGAATATGAGGAAGGGCATATTGCTGATGCTTTGCTCGTAGATTTCTATTCCTATAACTTCGAGGAGCAGGCGACCGCCAAGCTCTCGAAGGAAAAAACTGTGGCTGTCTATTGTCGCAGTGGCCGTCGCAGCGCGTCGGCTGCTCAGAAGTTGGTTAAGCTGGGGTACGAGGTCATCAATCTTGATGGCGGCATCTTGGCTTGGCAACGCGCGAAGATGCCCATCGCGAAGTAGTCTTGCTGCATTAAAGATTAGAGATTAAAGATTAAAGTTTGTTTTTTTTCACTATCAGCCGTAAACCGTAAACTGTAAACTCTAAACTGTAAACTGTAAACCGTAAACTGTAAACCGTAAACTGTAAACCGTAAACCGTAAACTCTAAACTCTTCTCCGCGCATTAAAAGCGCGCCTCGGTGCTAGAGCATCCGAGAACTCTTAACTCTTAACTCTTCTCCGCGCATTAAAAGCGCGCCTTGGTGCTAGAGCATCCGAGAACTCTTAACTCTTAACTCTTAACTACAATCGCGCCTTCTTGCGCTCCTGTGGCTGAGTGCTCGTGGGGGATTTCACCTAAAGCAATTTAGGGAAATACCCCTACGCTTTTAGGCATTCTCCTTCTTAATATGCCGAGAAAATGCCCGACCTTTGCACTGTGATTCAGAAACAAATGTCAAAAATTCTAAAGATAGGAGACAAAGCTATGAAGAAGATTATGATGATGGCAATGATGATGGTCATGACTATCTCTGCCAAAGCAATGAGCTATAGCGCAGCTAAGCACGAGGCACTTTTCCTCTCGGATAAGATGGCTTATGAGTTGAACCTGACGGCTGCACAGTTTGATGACGTTTACGAAATCAATCTGGACTACCTGATGAGTGTGAACGGTTACAGCGACACCTATGGCAAATGGTGGAACCGCCGCAACAACGACCTGAAGTATGTGCTGACGGCTTATCAGTATGAGAAGTACATGAAGCTGAACTATTTCTATCGTCCTTTGAATTGGGAGAAAGGTGCGTTTACGTTCCTTGTTTACAATCACTACAAGAACAAGAACCACTTCTACAAGGGCAATCCAAAGGGCTATTCAAGCTACAAGGGCGGCAACAACAAAAAGTCTGACCGCTTCTATGCAGACAGGAATAGTCATAAGCAGACTGGAAAGCGTGGCAATGACAAGAAGGCTAACGGATATGGTTCTGCTTCCCGGAATTCTTCGGCTGTCGCCTCAGGCGCAGGCAGAACAAGCAACCATCACGCACTGGCTCAAAACAACAATAGCAGCCGCTCGGGTGGCATCATCCGCTCTGGCCATCGCTAAGGTTACTCTAAACCTCGTAAGAGGACAACAAAGGGGAATCTCATATTGAGGTTCCCCTTGTCTTTATTTTTGACGTTCCTTGAAATCTGCTATGTTTCTTCCAAATAGATGGTGGATTCGGTAGGGATAATGTGATTACCCCTACCCTATTGTGCTATTCTTTGGTAAGCCAATCGCTCTTCTCCATGTCTGCAGTAATGACAGCTTCCGATGGATAACCATCTCCCCATTGGTGCATATTGCCAGAAGAACGCATGATCTTCTTTGCAGCCTCCATCACCTTCATAATGTCAGCTATGTCTGTCTGCTTGGCTTCTCGGATTATTCTGCTCATATCTTTTCCTATATTTGTGTTCTGAAGTCATCTCCAACACCAAACGACCGCCCTTGAGCAATTCGCTGGCGGGGAAATAGAATGTCGTAAGGGGCTTGCCGTTGAGAGAAGCCTTGCTGACATACATATTATCAGCCGACGTGTTTCGTGCTTCAATAACGAATTCCTTGCCACGTCCGTAACGCTCGCCAAGATGGATAGTTGTCTTGGGATAGAGCGGGCTGGCCAACTCGTAGATGGGCTCATTCCGGCATCCACCGTCTATCTGGAAAAGTCCTAAAGCTGCCATAACGAACCAAGCACTCATTTGTCCCTGATCCTCATCACCCAGATAGGCATTCCATACGTCATAGCCATAGTAGCGCTCCAATACGGAACGTGTCCAGCGCTGTGTCAGGTCGGGACGTCCTGCCCAGTTAAACAGGAAGGCAAAATGCATGCTCTGCTGATTTCCTTGCACAACGGGGTAATCCCAATAGGCATCTCCTGGAGCATTATAACGGACAGGCTCGCTCATGTCGAAGCCCCACTCCAGCCTATCCACAAAAGGCTTGCGTCCCATCATGTCGATAAGGCCAACCACATCCTGTGGTACAAAATAGCTGAGTTGCCATGCATTCCCTTCGACATATTGGGCATTAGCGCCCGACTTGAAGGGGTCGAAGTCGGCAGAGAAACGTCCAAGGCTATCCCGCAGATGAGCATAGCCGTTGACTGGGTTAATGGCATTACGCCACCACGAAGCCCGCTCTGCGAAGATACTTTCTGTCGCGGTATCACCCAGAGAGGCTGCCATCTGCGATACGGTCCAGTCATCATAGGCATACTCCAGGGTATTGCTGAACCGTCCCTTATCGCAAGGAACATAGTGATACTTGAGATAGGACTCAAGGTCTCTGTTGCCAGCAAATCCGCCATCGACATGACGAGCTGCGTGCGTCTGTTGATGCACCATGGCCTCCAAAGCATGATGTCCGTCAAAGTCGCGTATTCCCATCTGCCATGCTGATACCATAAGGGGGATCTCATGCTCGCCAACCATGACGGGTACATACTCCATCCCGGCTGGTCCTTTAGCCAGCCAACCACAAGCATCGTACATCGCCAACTGCGAACGTACCCAGCGTGAGCTCCATTCCGGGAAAACGAGGTTCCATACCTGATTGAGGTTCCAGAATGTGTTCCAGAAGGCATCACACCCCAGCGCCATGTCGTGCTCAGGATCTGGGAGGCGACGCACCTTCTCGTCTGGTCCTACCCAGTCGCCATTAACATCGCTATAGCAGTTGCGGCAGAGGGTACGGTAGAGGTTGGTGTAGAAGCGCACCTTCTCCTTGACATCATCGGTCTCTATCTCAATACGCCCAAGGAGCTCGTTCCAAGTCTGTCGTTGATGGCGCACAACCTTGTCGAAGTTCCATCCGAAAGGAACCGTGAGCTCCTCGGTTAGGTTAAGTGCTGCATTCTCTATGTTTACGTATGAAATGGCCGAACGCGCCAAGATACAATGCTGTCGTTTCGTGTCAAACTCCACGTAGAAACCGGCTTTTGAGAGATGCTCGCCCTTGAGGTGTTGCCCAGTGAAGCGCTCGTCGTTCTTCCAGTAACCGCTGCGAAGGATGGGAGCATTAAACTCGATGACGAAGTGTATGGTGTACTCTTGATTGGCGTCCTTGCTCCAAACGTTTGGCGTAAGCTGATGGGAATAGCCTTCCAGTCGGTATTCATCCACCTGACGTATCTCGACATCCTCTATTCTGTAGCTATATTCGGCAGGAATGCTCAAGTCCACCATCACACGACCATCCCTGTCCTTGGGAAAGGTGTACCGTTGCATGGCACAACGTGTGGTGGCCGTTGCTTCGAGCTGAATATCAGTATCCGTGAGACGGACGGAATAATAGCCGAGCGGCGTCTGCTCAGAGTTCTTGTCGATACGCGAACGATAGCCTGAATCGGGGTCTTTCTCGTCACCCACTTCCGTCTGGAGCGAGCCATTGGTAGGCATCATGCCAAGACCAGCCATTGTCCATTCGTGGATGTGGCTCATGCACCCGAGCGACTCGATACTTGGCTGGTAACCCGCCTGCCATCCTGAGTTTTGATTGTCCGGGCTGAGCTTGACCATACTGAAAGGCATCCATGGACCAGGAGCAATCATCCAGCGAGAATGTCCCGTACCCATGCTTGTATCAACATAGTCAGCGGGAGTGGCATCCTTCTTGGGTTTATTGTCAGCCAGATCATAGCGAACCGACTTAACCTTGACCAAGTGCTTGGAGGCTGTGCCGTCAGCCAGACGCAGACCTGTTCCCTCAAACGTCAGAGCATCAAAAACAACCCACGAACCTTCAAGAACGGTGAGCGTGATAAGGTTGTCACCATGCTTGAGGTTGGAGGCGACGAGTGGCACTTCAAGGGACATGCCTGGCGTACGGTCGTAATGACCCATCACAGCATCGTCGCCCGATGTGCCCTGAAGCAGGAACGTCTTACTTCGATCACCCACCTGCACTTTGAGCAGCGCCCCAGCGGGGTGGGCATCTACAAGCCTGATGCGAAGGACGGCGCGAGCTTTCTTGCTCACATGGCTGAGGCAGAACAGAATGTTAGCGCTGTGCACACGTTCGCCTGCCGTGGGACTTGTCCCAGCCCATCGGTCCTTTGGGCCAGGCAGGACATAGCAGAAATCATTTTCCAGAGTAGAATGTCCGACAACAAAGAAACGGTCTTCATAGCCAAAGTCATACTTTACGTAATCCTCGTAGCGATTGGGAGCAAGAGCAAACTCAGCAGCACTTCCGTCTGGTTTGCCTATCTGCCAAATGACATTGTCGGCCTTTGCTGTAAGGCAGACAAGGCTAAGGACTAAGTTTACTAATATCTGTTTTCCTGTCATACTGCTTATTGTTGTATCAAAACCAAAGCGTCCACAATTGTTGAGCCTTTTCATCTCTATGAGAATTATCTGTTTATCCATATTACCAAAGCTATCTGAGCCGCAATTATCAAAGGAATGCCAAACTGGAACTTCTTGTGCATGGTCTTGTGGTGCCACACTCTCATGCCCAGCCAAGCGCCTATGCTGCCGCCGATGACTGCCATTCCCAACAAGGTTGCCTCCGAGATGCGCCACTTGGAGCGTTTGGCTTTCCACTTATCGATGCCATACATGAAGAATGTAACGACATTGATGGCGACAAGATAGATTAGTATGAGCTGTTTGATTGTCATTCCTTTATTTTAATACGATGATATCGGACCACCTCGTGGTGGGGTTCTTACTCCTGAATTGTGCTTTGCTCTAGTCCCTTTCTTAATGTATCTTGTTCACGTTGCGGATTTTCTCCAGTATGGCGGAGCACCAGGCATCGTCGCCAGGTATTTGGACGCGGCAGTTACCTGTGGCCGAAGGGGTGAAGATGGCCGTACCGTCGTCATGAAGCGACACGGTGCCGCGCTCGGTCAGCGTGAAGAGTCCGTCGCCCTCCACGGCATTGATGACGGTCAGCGGGTCCCACATCTTCTGACCGGTGTTGCAGTCGCATACCATATAGACTTGCTTGATGGGATGCTGGTCTGTCCACGAAATGTCTGCTATGACCTGCTCAGGCAGGTACTCTATGCCGTCGCCAGCCTCCATGGGGTCGAAGATGATATCGACATCGGAGGGCCAGAGGCGGAAGAAAGTCTTGGCAAAGTCCATGCCCTGAAGGAAGTTGTAGTCGGGTTCGGGGGAAATACCGTAGGAGCCACCCTGAATGTAGAGGCACTTCACCTTACGTCGCACCAGCTCCACGCCCGACAGCGGGGAATAGACGTCGCCGACTGACTCCAACAACTGGGCGAGGCAGGTTACAAATCCGATAGAGCAGATGCTCACCGAGTGGTCGGGCTGTGCGGCGAGCAGACGGCGGTATAGCAGCCAGCCGTCGGGCAGCGTTGAGTAGTCGACGATGCTGTGGGCGAACATAGGTGTGCTGTCGGCATTTTTGAAGTCGGGCAAAGCCTTGTAGTTGATCCATACCTTAGGCTGTTCGATACCATTGCGCACCAAGCCGACGGGAACATTGCCGCTATTGAAGTACGTATTCATCACATCGGCACAGGCGGCACATTCCTCGCCCTCGCGGTTCACCACCACGCCGAGCAACTTGCAGCGTCCCTGCTGCTGATAGTAATAGAGCATCTCTAGGGAGAAGAGGTCGTCGGTGGACGAGCCTATGTCTGTATCGAGGATGACCAGCGGCACGCTCGTGTGGTCCTGTTCGCCGGGAGGATTGTCATCATCTGACTTACACGATGTGAATAAACCTGTGACGCAGATGAGGGTAAGTGCCAACATCCACATCAGGATGGTCTTTATAGTTAGAACTTTCATCGTTGTGTTTTTATGTTTCTGCTGCAAATTTCTTTTTTTGATACAAAATTAAATATTTTATTTGGATTTCCGAAAAGAAAGTTTCAGATTTGATAGGTTTGAGAACACAAAATCAATTTTATCATATAGAAATTACCTCTGTGCTATAAGTTTATAATGAAAATTTGCCAACTTTGTACCCGATGGGCATCTGCATACGTGGGTACATGGGGAACAACCAATTGGAGCCACACAGAAAGCTATGGCTCAGTTGTTTGGTGTGGGAGTGTCCATTTTCGCATTTATGCCTTCAGACTGCACACCCGCAGGTTAAACATATTTTTACCTGCTTGATGTCATATGAAACAAGTTGAACGCTCTTGAATATCAATGTCTTATGGTTAGATAAAAAAAAAGATTCCCAATCTCTCGACTAAGAATCTTCAACCTTAAAAATCTAATACCATGAAAAACACTTTTGCTTCGCGGTGCGGACGACATACCAACGTAGTACGCACCTTTGTGTCTTTATCTTGTAGATATTAAATATCTTGCAAGTATTATTTTTTAGGTTAAGCTCCTCTTTTGGGCATTTTCAGTAACATTTGGTAACAATTTCCTTTTGTTTCGTTCCTTAAACCCCTTCCTTTTCGTTCAACGAGAAAGGTCATTTTAGAAGCATTTGTTACTCTTCCTCCAGAGGATTTAGGCAACAGATTTCATCTGATGTTGGAAACTTCGCCTTGGCAATCTTTCTCTAAAAATTGCCAGTATTTAGATTGGCAGAAGGTTAAATTTTGTTAATAATTTCTTTTTTGTCCAAACATGTCCAGAGTGATTGGACAGGTTGACTTTTACCTTTGCGGCACCATTTTGATATTTGTTAGAATTGACCTACATTTGAAGCAGATCTAGTTCTCATAAACATCGCCAAGGCACATCTAAATACAATGCAAAGGTACAAAAAAATATGGATATAACCTTTGAAATATAAGAGAAAGTTTAACTAATGTAGAATATTTAACATATGGCAAGTAGAAAACTAACATCGGAACAGGAAAACTGGTTGTTTTTGAACTTTCCGAACAAGACCAACAAAGAGTTGGCTGAGGAATTAACTGAGATGATTCTCAAAGAAAACCAGAAAAAATTAGCTAGACTGAATCTCTTGTTAGAAGAAGATTTCAGTGACGGAGCAAGGAAGGTCATCACACGGAAGATTGAATCCATTGAGAAGTTCACAGGCATCTCTGAATCTTTAGTAAAAAGGTACGCGCGTAATCTCCATTGTCCTCGTAAATCAAGGCTACATCTCGTATTGTGTAATCAGGAGAAAGCAAAAGCCACGAACATTAAGAGGTGGTTGAAGAAAGCCGAGAAAGTAGAGCATATTATGGAATGGCTGCGTACTTTTGACTTGAAAGACATCCGCTACTGCTTTGTTAAGGATGAAAGTCAGCTGAAAAGCTTTAGAACGACAATTAATAGGTTTAACAGATACGAAGGCTACGAGCGAAGCGTGTTCCTATCTTCACAGTTTGTTCCTGAAGCTAATCTCCTTCGTGTTAATGCTACACTATATAGAACTACTCAATAACTATGGGAAAGCACAATAAAGAAAGCGCACAGGATTTTGAGCGTAAAATCCTGAAGATGCAAATAAGGGATGAAGTAATTGAAGAACTTGACGAAATCATTGTCGAGAAGCTTAAGGAACTTGTTGGCCCAGCTATAGCTGAGACAATGGGAGCTTTCATGGACATCCCTGTCACTGTGAAACAACTGGCTTCATTGATGGGAAGAACGACAGATAATGTCTACAAGATGCTTCAACGAAACCAGATTCCTTATACAAAGGTGGGTTCACAAATACATATCAATCTGAAAGATGTAAAAAACCAACTGCTGTGTCTGAAAAGACTGGAGTAACGTTGGTACTCTTGAATATCCAAGTCCATCCCTGGCCATCCGGGAGGCTCGTCATGGATGGCACCTTTTTGATGTTTCACATATACATCTAATTATATATAGTTATGGAATACGGTATCATTACGACAAAAGACGTGCAGGACAGAATTGTTGTCGTGCGTGGGAAGAATGTTTTGCTTGACAAAGACGTAGCTGCACTCTATGGAGTTGAAACGAAAGCTATCAATCAAGCTGTAAAAAACAACCCAAGAAAGTTTACTGAAGGGTATCTGATTCAATTGAATAGTGGAGAGAAAGAGGAACTGGTCAAAAAAATTGACCGGTTCAAAAATTTGAAGCATTCTACTGTTTCTCCTACTGCTTTTACCAATCGAGGTTTATATATGTTGGCTACTATCCTGAAATCAAAACAGGCAGAAGAAACCACCAAAGCCATCATAGATACTTTCGCCAATGTGCAGGAATTAGCCGGTACTGTAGAACAGATGCAGCACGCGCCAGATGGCGAGGACTTGCAGAAACAGTTGCTACAGAAGACGGGCGAACTCATGGGGGAAATCATCGGGCAGAATCTTTCCACCAAAGCTGTCGAAACTGAAATTGAACTTAACTTCGCTGTCGTGAAGATAAGACACAAATTCATCAGGAATGTAAAGGAGGAATAGCATGGAAAGGAAGGTTTATTATGTGCAGCCGAAGATTGCCACTAAAATAGTGGGGCTGCAGGTGGAACACGCCCTGCCAGTGAATATCATCGTCGGTGAGTGTGTTGGTAATCTGACCTCCATCACATTTGAGTACAATAAGATTGACTATTACATTATGGCATGGCTCGTAACCAAGGGTACACAGTTTTACACAGAACTCCCTCCTGAGGATATTATGGACGATAATGATTAAACAACAAGATATAGAAAAGGTTCTGGATGCGTGTAACATCTATGACATCGTAAACTCAGAAGTGCCGCTTAAAGCTGCTGGAGGTGCACGATATAAAGCTTGCTGCCCGTTCCATACAGAGAAGACGCCTTCATTTATTGTGTCCAAGGACAAGGGCACTTATAAATGCTACGGATGCGGTGAATATGGCAATTCCGTGAACTTCATAATGAAGTATAAAGGGCTTACCTTCCCTGAGGCCATCAAGGAACTGGCAAAGAAGTATGGTATTCACATAGAAGAGCGCCCCCTGACTGCTAAAGAGATGGAAGAGCAGAAGCAGAGAGAGGCGATGTACATTGCCAATGACCTTATTGCTAAGGAATACCATCAGCAGCTGCTATCCAATAAAGAAGCAAGGGCATATGCATACGAACGATGGGGAAAGGATTTCTGTGCGGAAAAGTGTATCGGCTACTGTCCACGTAATTCACATCTGGTAGACAAGATTGGCATCAGTCCTGAGATTGCCGAAAATCTTCACCTGAAGAACAAAGGTAACTTCGATTTCTTTGGTGGACGTATCACCATTCCAATCCGCGACAGAAGCAGTCATATCATTGGCTTTTCATGTAGGGTTTTTGATGATTTCAAAATCAATGGAGACGATCCTGCTAAATATATGAACAGCATGGATAGCCTCATTTACAAAAAGTCCTATTCTATATTTGGAGTCAATACTGGTTGGAATGAAGGATTAAAGCAGGATAAGTTCTACCTCGTGGAGGGCGCTCCTGACTGTTTGCGCCTTGAAATTATCGGTAAGCCGAATGCTTTGGCTTCGTTGGGCAAGGAGTGGACGGAGGAACAGTTCAAGATACTGAAATCGGGAGTGAAACATCTGTGCTTCATTCCAGATGCCGACCCACCTAAGGAGGGTGAAAAATACGGCCCTGGCACGATAGCAGTAATGAAGTCTGGAGAAGCTGCCATGAGGCATGGATTTGAGGTGTCTGTCAAACAGATTCCAATTGGAGAGAAAAAGGAGGATCCTGACTCATACTTCACTGACAAAAATGTATTTGCCAGTGTAGAGGAAGTGGATTTCGTTCTTTGGCTGGCTGACCACCTCTTTGAGGTTGGTATGAACACGGCACAGAATGGAAATATCGTCGCAAAGCTGAGTTCACTTTTGGCACTTATCGAGAACGATACGACTGTTGAAATGTATATCGGTCAACTGACACGATATATAGGCAACAGGTCGCTGTGGAAAAAGGAGGTGGACAAGCAAAGAAAGATGGCCGCTGAAAAGGAGGAAAAGGCTAAGCTTGCTAAGGACGAGGCGCTATACAAAAAGCACGGGTTCAATATGGTGGTGGGTAAGTACTACTACTCTATCTCTGAGAACGGCAGCTTCTATGAATGGAGCAATTTTACTATGACTGCATTGGTTCACGTCATTGACGGATTCTTTTCCAGTCGTGTGTTTGAACTAATCAACGCTTCAGGCGTTAAAAACTTAATAGAAATGAAACCGGAAGATTTAGTGTCGCTTGCTAAGTTCAAGCAGAAAGTGGAAAGCCTTGGTAATTATATCTGGAAGGCTTCTGAGAGAGAATTGACAAAGCTGAAGGAGTTTCTTTTTGACAAAACGGAAACAGCGAACAGAATAACACAGCTGGGATGGCAGCGACAGGGATTCTATGCCTTTGGAAATGGCATCTTCTACGATGGGACATTCCACAATGTCGATGAATACGGCATTGTACGCCTCAAAGGGAAAGGGAATTTCTTCCTGCCTGCACTGTCAAAGATTTATATTGACGACTACAAACTGTTTCAGTTTGAGCGACGGTTTATCCACAGGGATGAGTCCAACATTAAGCTGCGGCAATTTACTGATCAGCTGTTTCTCGTATATGGTGACAATGGACGTATCGGTTTCCTCTTCTATCTCGCTACGCTGTTTCGGGATGTGGTGACGCGCTCTACACGCTCCTTCCCTATCCTGAATCTATTCGGACCGAAAGGATCGGGTAAGTCGGAGCTGGGACATACGCTGATGGCTTTCTTCATCTCTAACAATGTGCCGCCTAACATCCAGAACTCTACCCTGCCTGCCCTCAATGATACGGTGGCTTCTGTTGCCAATGCGCTCGTTCACCTTGACGAGTACAAGAACAATCTGGACATCAACAAGCATGAGTTCCTGAAAGGCTTGTGGGATGGTACTGGACGGACACGCATCAATCTTGACGACAAGAAGAAAGAGACGACTTCTGTGGACTCCGGCATCATCCTATCGGGACAGGAGATGCCTACGGCGGACATCGCGCTCTTCTCGCGTCTCATCTTCCTTTCGTTCTCTAATTCCTCGTTCTCTGAAGAGCAGAAGAAGAATTATCTTGAACTCAAAAAGATGCGTTCTCAGGGTTTGACACACCTCACCCTGGAGATACTGAAGCTGCGCAAGATGGTAGAAGATGATTTCCCCGTTCTCTATGAGAAAACAATGATGGAGGTCAATGCGAAGTTTGAAGAGAAAGAGATAATGATTGAGGATAGAATTCTCATGAACTGGGTTTCTCCTCTGGCTGTATTCCGGTGTCTGGAATCCTATCTCGATACGGAACTCTCCTTCAAGCAGATGATGAAGCTTTGCGTGGAGGGCATCGAATTCCAAAACGCTCAGTGCAGGCAGAACAATGAGCTAGCGAACTTCTGGAACATGGTACAGTATCTGGTGAGCGAAGGGGAAATCATTGAAGGAGGTGATTACCGCATCGTTTACATACAACGGCTGAAGACAAATTCCACAAATCAGATGTGGATGAAAGAAAGGCCTATCCTCTATATCCAGAAGACACGTCTGTTCATGCTGTACAAAAAGCATGGCAAGGCCGTGGGTGATACGCTCCTGCCTGAAGCTTCTCTCAAATACTATCTGGAGCATAGCAAGGAATACTATGGCGAGAAGAACGGCATACGCTACACTGTTTACCATCATGGCGTTATTCAACTTCAGAAAGGCGGTATGCCTGGCGCTGAAGCTTCAGTAGTACAGCGCTCTTACTGCTTCGACTATAACATGCTTGTCGAGAAATATAACATCAATCTTGAACGTGCGCCTGAGAATGCTGAGGACACGGCACGAAAGGAGGATTATGATGCTGCACATCCAAAACAAGAGGAACTGGAATTTAGCTAAATCCATCATACATTTCTTCTCTTCTTTTAGTTTTTCCTTTCCTGACAGCCATTTGTCGCGAGATAAGTGGCTGTTTTTGTGCCGGAATTTTTTCAAAATTTGGGGCGAAAATGCTCACAACACGCACAACAAGCGCAACATATTATATATTAGATATATAGATAAGAAAATCATCACAACTTCTTACAACATTTTGTTAGCAGGACAAAATACTTGTTACTTTTTCCCGTGTTTTTGTTACGATTTTCTATTTTTGTTACTATCCTCATTTTCTTTTATTATTGTTTTTCAATGATATATGAAAAATTAACAGCCGTTGTACACGTTGTGCCCCAAAATATATATACACATGCGCGAGAAAATTCTTATATGTGCCTTCATTTTTGCATTATCAGCGCTTTATTTGTACTTGAATTTAATTGATTTGTCCAGACGTGCTGGACATGGTTGGACAGCGTAATTTTTCTCATGTAATATATTGAATATTATTTGGCAAAGCCGCCTAAATATCGTATCTTTGCACATCATTTCACGATTACTGATACTATGGAAAACACCATTTTTATCACACTGGAGCCATATCTGGCTCAATGGCTTAAACATGAGTCTGGAGGAATCTCACCTATTCCTATCAAAAGAGCTTCGGCTGAAGCTGATATCCTGCGCCTTCATCTTCGGACGCAACCTCGCCACGATGGGTACAAAAGGCAGCTGAAACCTGGAGTCAACCAAGTTGAGATTCTACTGCCTAAGTTCAAGCTTAAAGACACACGTAATAACAATTACCTGACTGCTCGGGGTGAGAAGTGTCTGCATGAGTGCATTCGGACGCGCTTCCGTGTGGCGATGTGGAAGGATCTGTATTCCATCGGGGCTACACTCACTCGTACCAAAGAGTCTGTGGAGCATTGGATGGAAGCACATGGTATAGAGGTCGATGATAAGAACTGGAATACGCTTGTCAAGATGCTGCAGCGTTGCAGGGCTAACTACTGCCCCAATCATCGCCTTACTAACCATAAATCTTCTAAACATCGCAAGAAATTCTGATTATTTTCCCAACTTCAAGCGCCATTTTGTCCACCTGCCATGAAACAGTCTCTGCCCAACATTATTGATATATATATAGTTCCCTGTGCTTCGCTCATCCCGAACATCACGGAGAAGTATCGTGCCGGTCTGCCTGTTGCCATATTCCCGCTCCCGACTGCCATTGAACACCATGGCACTGCTTCATGTGAAGCGGAGCAGGAGTATGACAATGGTGGATACTCTGAGAAAACAGTACTTCAGTTCACTACCACTGAGGACATCAGCCATTACCCTCCGCTCGCTTTTGTTGTCACGGATGCCAATGGACAGTCATACGTCATAGGTACGCAGGAAGCACCTTATCCGATTGTGGAAATCACCCAGACGATTGACAAGGAGGTGAATGTCAACAATATCAAAGTGACATTCACACGCAGGAAGTCACTCGTGCCTTGCGTGATATAGGCTTTCTAGCGTCTTTCTATACATTTATATAATAGTGTACTTTTGTGCCGTAAACACATCAGTACACTATTTTTATGGCTAACACCAAATATCATCTTCACCTGAAAGGTTACGTCGGAGGATATGACTTCGACAGGGATTATGTCGATTACGTCCTCTCCAAGAATCCTAATACGGAGGTGCATGTGCTCATTGACTCGCTGGGCGGGTCTCTGGCAACTGCACTCTCCATAGTGGCTGCATTCCATGAACACGGGAATGTGCACGTTCATTTCGTGGGGATGAATGCTTCTGCAGCTACCATCGTCTCGCTCGGTGCTAAGCATGTCTCTATCGATTCCTCTGCTATGTACCTTGTTCATAAGTGCTCTGTGGAGTTCTTCCGCTGGGCTTCGGCTAACAGCGACAAGCTGGCGGACATCATCAAGGAGGCGAAGCAGATGAAGTCCGACCTCGAAAAAATGGATGCTAATGTCGCTCAAATGTATGCCTCCAAGTGCCAGAAGTCTCCTGAAGATCTTCTCGCACTGATGAAGAAAGGTGGTTGGCTCACCGCACAAGAGGCTAAGGAATGGGGCTTCGTGGACGAAATCACCCATTATGAAGAGGATGCTGCACCTGTCATTACTGATTCCATCGCTGCGGATATGGCTGCCACTGGTATTCCAGTACCCGCAGGATTCACGCAGGGACAGTCCTCTTCCCTCTTTGCACGCTTCATTGACGCTCTGACAAACTTTTTCTCTAACTCTAACGCTCATACTAACATGGAACAAGCTAACACTAAAACACAGGAGCAGGTGCAGACTCAGCATCCAGCTCCCGAAACACAGGCTTTGGAGCAACAGCAGCAAGCAGCTACTGATGCTCAGGCTTTGGCTCAGCAACAGGCACTGGAACAACAGCGCCAGACGCTGGAGGCTCAGCACAATGCAGCCATCGCCGCCAAAGACCAGGAGATTGCTAACCTCCAAGCAGAACTGAATGCTCTCAAAAAGGCACCAGGTGATTCTACTTCGCAGGTGGTTCAGACGGAAAAGAAGGATAATCCGCAGGATAAGCCTTCTGCTGTCGAGGACTTCTTCGCTACACGTCAGCGTGCAACAGAGCTGTACAATCTCGTTCCCTAACGTCTCTAAACTCTAATCTCTAAACTCTAAACTTTACCAACTATGGCTGGAAAACTTACTTTTACCTTGCAGGACTATCAGGAAGCGGCTACCAAATGGCGCTCCGACCTGCTCATGCTCCCTATCATCGGCTGTCAAGAGACACTGAAGTTCATGACGGCTCGCCCTGGCATCCGCTATAAGGAACAGGTGGGAGCTCTCTCCGGTGATGCTCAGTTCGGTCCATATAAGCCCTCCCGCTCTACGGACTTCAATCTGAACATCGACTTCCGCACCCTCGAAACTTTCCTGGGTAGCGTCGTGGCGAAGTTCGAGCCGAACAGTGCTGTCTCTACGCTCCTCGGTCAAATCGGTGACACAAAGGGCGACGGACAGATGCAGGCTCCTACGGCTAAGCATGTGCTGGCACTCATCGCCAAGTCTCTCTCTGAGCATCTGAATGAGGCTATCTGGGCTGGCGTTCGCAATCCTAACGGTGATACGACTATTGACTTGTTCGATGGCTTCGACACCATCACTGACAAGGAGATTACGGCTGGTGCAATTGCCGCTGAAGAGGGCAATTACATGAAACTCACTGATGCCATCACCAATGACAATGCGGTGGATATCGCCAAGGAAATTCTCTTCTCTCTCGACCCGCGCCTGCGTGCACAGGACCTTTATATGTTCTGTACCCAGGAGTTCGCTGATGCCTACAACGAGAGCTATCTGCTCACTCATGGCGGCATCAACTACAACACGAAGTATGGTCAGGACACTGTGGAAGGCTCCAATGGCCGCCTGCACATCGTTCCGATGTACAACAAGATCGGCTCCAAGTTCATCCACATCTGTCCGAAGATTAACATGCTCGTGGGTTATGACCAGATGGGCGATGTAGAGTCTGTTATGGTCAAGGAGTATGAGCCGTTCATCCTCTCCTACATCGCTACCATGTTCTTCGGTGTACAGTTCGAGTCTATCGACAAGCGACGCTTCAAGGTCATTGAGCTGGCTGATTCCGCAGCTGGTGGCAATGGTGGCAATGCCGGTGGTGAAGGTGGCGGTGGCAACACCGGAGGCGAAGGTGGTCAGACCAATCCTTAATCCCTAAAGCTCTACTTGCTATGTCTGTCAACTGCTCTCCTCTTCAAAAATCTCTTGCGTGGTGCATGGGTACGCCTGAGCTGCCCGGCATCCGCAAGCGGATTTATTACATCTCTAAGGACCAGATTGCCCAGTGGCCGTCTTACATCCGCGATTATACCAATCGCAGACCGTCTAAGCCGGCTTACAGGGGTGATTTCGTCCTCGTGGCTGATGCCAAGTGGAAGCATATCGACATCCTCCCTGATAAGTCGCAGCTGACTTCGGAAGCACAGGGCGAGATACCTTCACAGACGCAGTTGAACAAACTGGTGGCTGTGCATCCTGGTATAGGCCCTGAAGCTTCGGCTGCAGCCTGCTATCTCAACAGTAGCGACAATGTCTTCCTTGTCGAGGACATGAAGGGCTTCTTCCGCGTTGTAGGGTGTAAAAGGTGGATTACCAAGACGACTGTCACACAGGACAATGGTCAAGGCCCTACGGGTTCCACCTCTACCACTATCAACGTGGAAGCTACGGATGAGGTGCCTGCTCCTTTCTACTCGGGCATCATCGAAACCGAGGACGGCGATCTTTATGGTGAAATTTTCGATGATTCCGATGATGGTCCTATTCCCGTCTATGACAACATTGTTACCATCAATGGTAATGAAGTCAATGTTTCCAGTGGCAATGTCAGCGTCTATGGACCTCTGACTTCCATGCAATTCACAGGTCAGTACATGTTGATGATCAAAGGACAGCTTGACATGAACACGATTGACATGGCCACCATATCAGACGATGGCTCTTCTGCTTCATGGACGGGCAATGTGCCGGCTCCTGGTACTGTGCTTGTCACCAAGCGCGTCGGAATCCATGATGAGGTGTGGTTCATCATCGATGTGAATCAGCAGACCTATCATCAACGTGATGATGAACAAATGAAATGATTCGTATAACTCTTAACTCATACTATTATGCCAGCTAATTGCACTCCTTTCCAAAAGTCGCTGAATTGGTGCATGGGCACGCCTGAGCTGCCCGGCATCCGCAGGCGCATCTACTACATCTCAAAGGATCAGATTGCTGCATGGCCTCCCTATAACCGTGATGTGAATACCCATAGGACGAAGACCGCTGTCCTGACGGGTAACTTCACACTCGTTGCGGATGCCAAGTGGAAGTACATCGACATCCTTCCTGACAAGTCGCAGCTGACTTCTGAAGCACAGGGCGAAGTTCCCTGCCAGACGCAGCTTAACAAACTGGTTGCCGTGCATCCTGGTGTCGGGCCTGAAGCTTCGGCTGCTGCCTGCTACTTGAACAACAGCGACAATGTGTTCATCGTAGAGGACACCAAGGGATGGTACCGTGTCGTGGGCAGCTCGAAGTGGA
>JAEEGF010076142.1_pt1 | contig 17185 bp, 7 predicted proteins | sample 9134171 | NCBI WGS metagenome assembly JAEEGF01 (sample SAMN16246542, study PRJNA631951) | gut metagenome | biome: gut microbiome; feature: rumen; material: AP-attached | host: Bos | place: Iran: Karaj | collected 2018-10 | reverse complement strand
GAGTGCGGCGCTCCCGACGGACACATACCGGTTCGTCCGCTTCAAGCCCGAGGTGCTGAAAGGCAATGTCTTTGCGTCCGGTCATGGCGTGCAGATCTCCGAGCTGGAGCTGTTCGAGGACGGCAGGAACCTGCGCGGCGAAATCGTGCGCGCGTTCGCGGACGAGCTGGTGAAGACCGCCGAAGGCAGGAAGTACCACGAGACGACGGTTCCGGCGATGGCGTTCGACGGCAACGTCGAAACGAAGTGGTTCGACTTCCGCGCGAGCACCGGCCAGGCGCCGGAAGTGCGCGCCGCGGCCTGGGTGGCGGCGGAGTTCAGGCGTCCCGTGAAGATCACGGGCTACGCGTGGAGCACAGCCGACGACCTCAGCGAGCGCGATCCGTCGTCCTGGCGGCTGCAGGGTTCCAACGACGGCAAGACCTGGACCGACATCCACGTGGTGCGAGGGTTCTTTGCGACCGGCATGAGAAATGCGCGAGCCTTCGCAAAATGAACGAATCCCGAACGGGTGTTACAAAAGTGCAATTGACTTGCACGTTCCTTTTGTGTATAATAAAGCCAGTTTTAAGGCCGATTTGGGGGATTTGAAATGAGAAAAATGCAATGTCCTTTGTTCATTTGCGCGGTGACGCTGGTCGCGGCGTTTCCGGGCCGTCAAATGTCCGCTTCGTCTTTGCTGACGCTGAATGGAAACTGCTGGTGAAGTCCGATGGCGTCTACCGTTTCCAGAAGCTTGTCATCATCAAAAGAGAAAGGTCAATACGTGAAGAGCTTGCAGAAGTCCATCTTTCTGGCGATTCCCGCCGCAATCCTGTTTGCTGCACAGGGAGCGGGGACGCCTGAAATCTCGGAAAAATACTATCGGCTCGCCATACGGGAGATACGCGGCGGCGACATCGTTCAGCTAGGCGAGTTCTCGCTCTATGCCGCCGACGGCTCGCGCGTGAACGGCGGCGGCATGGAGCTTGCCGATCCGTGCGCGCCGAAGTCCCTTGCGCCCGGCGCGTGCTTCGCCTCGCAGAGCAACTTCCCCGACGTGACGGCGGACAAGCTCTTCGACGGCAAGCCGAAGACGAAGCTCTGCGTGGGGAAACTTGCCTTGCGCGAGAATGATCCGTCGAGCTGGCTCAACATCTACTTTCACCTCCCGGACGGTGCGAAGCCCGTGGCGAAGTACAACTTCTGCAGCGCGAACGACACCGACCGCTATCCTGAGCGCAATCCGACCTCATGGGCGATCTGGTGTTCCGCCGACGGCGAGACGTGGCGGCTCGTCGATGAACGCACGAATGCGTTTTCGCCCAAGTCGATGCTCACGTGGTGGAACGGGTCGCGTCCGTACTCCTTCGGCGGCGAAACGCCGTGTGCGGACATGGCCGACGAGGTGAATCCGTTCATCGGCGCCGTCACGCAGCATCCGCGTAGCGCGCTCGGCGGGCACGGCCTCGGCAAGACGTTCCCCGGCGCCGCGACGCCGTGCGGCATGGTCCAGCTCTCGCCCGACACCATCACCGGCGGCGACAACGGCTGCGGCTACTCCTACCACCACGAGACGATCGAGGGCTTCAGTTTCACGCACCTCTCCGGAGTGGGTTGGTACGGCGACTTCGGCAACTTCCAGGTGATGCCGACTGTCGGCGCGCGCAACCTTGACCGCGACAAGGCGAAAAGCGCCTACTCCCACGAACGCGAAGTCGCCGAGGCGGGCTACTATGCCGTCACGCTCGACCGCTACGACATCCGCGCCGAAATGACCGCTGCGCCGCGTGCTGGCATCCTGCGCTTCACGTTTCCCGAATCGAAGGAGGCGCGTATTCAGATCGATCTTGGGCGGCGCATCGGGCAGCTCGGGCGCTGGCTCAAGCATTCGCGCCAGCATGTGCGCATCGTTGACGACCACACGATCGAGGGGCGCATGGAGTGTCCGTGGGAGGACGGCGGCTGGGGACACGGACATGGACGCGTCCACTACGTCGTCCACTTCACGTGCGCGTTCTCCAAGCCGTTCAAGCGGTTCGGCGTGTGGGACAAGGACAAGGTGTTTGAGAGCTGCCGCGACTACGCCGGCACGAACACGGGTTTCTTCGCGGAGTTCGAGACGTCTTCTGGCGAACAGATCCTCGTGCGCGCGGGCCTTTCGTATGTCGATCAGGAGGGCGCGCGCCAGAACCTTGCAAGCGACATCCCAGACTTTGACTTCGACCGCGCCCGCCGCGCCGCCCGCGCCCTCTGGAGCGACGCCTTCGCCGGCGTGAAGGTAAAGGGCGGGAGCGTCGATGACCGGATTGTCTTTGCCACGTGCCTCTACCACGCGCTCATCGACCCGCGCATGATCGGCGATGTGGACGGCCGCTACATGGGCAGCGACGACAAAATCTACCATAACGAACGCTTCACCGCGCGGACTGTGTTCAGCGGGTGGGATTGCTTCCGCAGCGAAATGCCGCTCCTCACGCTCATTCGTCCCGACATCGTGAACGACCTCGTTTCGTCCATGATGCGCTGGATGGAGCTTGGCCCTCGCACGTTCCTGCCCGTGTTCGACATCTTCGGCTGCACGTCGGGCTGCATGCTTGGCAACCCGATTCTGCCCGTCATGGTCGATGCGTATGAGAAGGGCATACACGACTACGATGTTGACAGTGCCTGGAGGATGGCGGACCACACGTCGCGCGTCAACGGCAATCCCGAGCGTGGTTGGACAATGTCAAACCATGGAATCTCCCACACCCTTGAATACGCCTACAACGACTGGTGCATGGGCAAGTTCGCAGAGATGCTCGGCAAGAAGGACGACGCGAAGCGCTACTACGCGCGCGCCGGCTGGTACCGGAACGTCTGGAGCGAGGAGGTGGGATGGATGCGTAACCGCCGGGCGGACGGCTCCTGGATGCCGTGGCGCGGACGGCACGTCCACGGACAGGGCGCCGTCGAGTCCAATCCATGGCAGCAGGGATGGTTCGTGCCGCATGACGTCTATGGCTTGATGAAATTGATGGGTGGCGAAAAGAAGTTCGCCGACGAGTTGGAGCTTTTCTTCGACAAGGCCCCCTCCAACTTCCTCTGGGGTGACACCTACAACCACCCCAACGAGGTTACGCATCTCGTGCCGTTCATGTTCCCGTACTGCGGCAAGCCGTGGCTCACGCAGAAGTGGACGCGCCGGATTTGCGAGGGTGCGTACGGAAACGAAGTGTACGGTTACGTGGGCAACGAGGACGAGGGGCAGATGAGCGCGTGGTACATTCTCGCGGCGAGCGGACTCCACCCGCAGTGCCCCGGCAGCGGCGTGTGGATTCTCACGAGTCCGGTTTTCCCCGAGGTGTCGTTCCGCCTCGATCCGAAATACGCGAAGGGTGAGCGCTTCACCGTCCGCGCAAACGGGGTTTCCACGAAAAACACCTACATCCGCTCCGCAAAACTGAACGGAAAGCCGTTGGACCGCGCGTGGATCACCACGAAGGAAGTGACGGATGGTGGCTTGCTGGAGCTTGAGATGGATTCGGCACCTGCTTATGACGCTTTCCCCGTGCGCCCTCCACAGACGATGCCGTCGGACAAGGAGTAGGGGATTATGGTTGAATGCGCGCCGAAAGGCTAAGTATGAGGTTTCAAAATGCTGCTTGACCGCGAAGAACTCATTGAACGTTTGGAGTCCATAAGAGTGGGACGGTGAAGCATGAAACGTATTGCAGTGATATGCGAACGTGACCGCGCGTATGGGCGCGGACTTTGCCTCGGCATCGCCGGGGCGGCAGCACGGGAGAAGGACTGGTCTCTTGAGTTCGTGGACGATCTGTCCGTTGTGAAGTCAACCCGCCTCGCTGGTTTCGACGGCGTCATCGCCCGTATCTCGAACGATGACATCGCGGCGGCCTTGAAACTAACGGGACTTCCGGTCGTCGATGTGTACAGCGCACGCATACGTCCCGAATTCGGATCCATTGACGGCGATCAACCGGGCATTGGACGTCTTGCGGCGGAATTCCTCATTTCGCGACGCTACAGGAACTTTGCCTACTGCGGCTATGACGGTATCGGCTATTCAGATGCCCGCCGTGATTCGTTCGTCGCCACTCTGTCGGAAAGCGGTTTTCCCTGCAATGTGTTTCTTACTCCCAGAGATGCCGTGAATGAATTTGGCACCGTAATCACGTGCAGGGAGATCGTTGGACTTGGTCATGATTCGTCTACGCTTTCCGCTTGGCTGAAGGCGCTGCCTGCGCAGACTGCGGTGTTCTGCTGCCATGACGTGCGGGCGTGGCAGGTCGTCGCAGTCTGCCGGGCGGAGAACATTCCCGTGCCGCGGCGTCTGGCGGTTCTCGGCGTGGACAACGATGAATTGATATGCTCTTTTGCGGCGCCGAAAATTTCCTCCATCGACAATTCGGCCTTTCAAATCGGCAAGGAGTCCGTCAGGATTCTTTCGCGGATGCTGGCTTCTCCTAAAGTCCGAAAGAATCCGCTGCATGTCGTCGTCAAGGCAAGAGGCGTGTGCGAGCGCGATTCCACCCCGATCTGCCCAGCGGACGCGGAATGGGTCGCCGACGTCATGGAGTATATTTCGCGCAATGTCGAGAAGTGCGTGCGCGTGGACGACGTGGCGGCGTTCGCAAAACGTTCGGTCGTCGCCGTTGAACGGGGGATAAGAAACGTCACGGGGAATACGATTCAATACCACATCCTCTGGACACGCATCGAGACGGCAAAGAAACTGCTTCTTTTCTCGCAGAAAACCATCGCGGAAGTCTCCCGCCTCTCGGGCTTTGCCTCGCCACAGTATTTCAGCCGCTTCTTCAAGTCCAGAACTGGCATTACGGCGGAGGAGTTCAGAAGTCGTGGTGGCTGAAATGCCAAAGGACATCTGATTCTAGACTTGTCGCCATTGCAAAAGTGCAAATGTGCATGTCGTGAGAGTGCAATTGACTTGCACAGATTCTATGTGTATAATGTCATCATCTTGAAGGCTTGTTAGGAGAAGTTAAAATGAGAAGAATGCAACATTCTATGTTCATTTGCGTGGCGGTGTTACTCGCGGCGCTTCCGTCATTTGCGAAGTCATGCCGGTTGTCATTTTCCGGTTACGAGGGCTCTGAGACGCTGAAGGACTTCCCGGCGCTCATCAAGATTCCCGACGGGTTGACGGGATTCGACTACAGGGATTCGACTACGGACGGAAGCGATGTCGAGTTTTATGGCACGGACAGCAAACCGCTCGCGTGCGAGATCGACACGTGGGATCCGGAAGGGACGTCGTATGTGTGGGTGCGTGTGCCGGAGGTGACGAGGGCGACGACGATCACGGCGAAGTGGGGAGAAGTGCGCGGGGGAAAGACAGCAAGCGTACAACAACAAGAGGTGTGGAACGACGACTATCTCGCCGTGTGGCATTTCTCCAAGTTTGCGAACGGCATCACGCGTGACTCCAAGAACTTTCTCCCGGCCGAGGTGCGCGGCAAGGACACGCGTCTTTTCATTCACGCGGACGCGTTCGTCGGCAAGGGATACTATGCCGCCGCCAAGACCACGAAGTGGGGCACCTACCTGAACGTGCCCAACGATCCGCACTGGACGGCGTACTCGAAGACGGGCAAGCTCACGGTGTCCTTCATGGTGAACAGCACGATGGACCCGGATACGGAGAAAGAGAAATGCCACGCGCGCATACTGAGTAGCAAAGCCGACTACGGCGACGCATTGGGCTTCGAAGTGGCGATTGCCGGTGGCGAGCGCATCTGGTCGTGCGGGCAGGGAAACGCAAACTTCTGGTACGACGTGAACAAGCACGGCGGCAACGACAAGTATTCATTCCGCGACGGATGGGCGTACGTGACGGTGACGTACGATGGTCCGGGCGGCGAGAGCGCGATCTACTTCAACGGCAGGCGCGTAACGTCCGAGAAGGGCGCCGCGTACGCGCCAACAGTGTCGGGGCGACCGCTCGCAATCGGACACTACGCCACGGCGCTCGTCTATGAGCGGCAGGCGAACGAGGAATACTTCTGCGGCTATCTCGACGAGGTGCGCCTTTCGAAGGCGGCGCTTTCGCCCGACCGCATCCGTGCCGACTATCTCACGCTCACGCGTCCCACGCAGTTCGCGCGCACCGCGAACGGCCGTTATGCAGATATGCTCACGCGCCGGCTCGCCGATGGCGACACGCCGCCCGTGGTGCCAGACATCGGCTCGTGGCGCGGCGTGAACGCGGTCTCGATGTTCTACTCGCCCTGGAACAAAACGGACGACTGCGCCTACGGGCGCTACCTTGAATCAGAGTTCGCCCTCTTCGAGAAGCTCGGCCTCAACTTCGCCCGCCTGCCCATCGACTACCGCTTCTTCGTCTCCGCCTACGACTGGGAGCATTGGCTTGAGGAGGGGCTCGAGAAAGTCGATGCCGCAGTGCAATACGGGCACAAGCACGGCATACACGTCAACCTCTGCCTCTACCGCGCGCCCGGCAAGGTGGAATATCCGGCTGAGCCGTCGATGCAGTCCCTGCGCAGCGACCCCGTGGCGCTTGAGGCATTCAAGCGCATCTGGCGCGAGTTCGCCCGTCGCTACAAGGGCATCCCGAACAGCGAGCTTTCGTTCAACCTCGTCAACGAGCCCAGCTGGTCCGAGAAGGACTACATCAAGGTCTTCGGCGAGACGGTGGACGAAATACACAAAGTCGATCCGGGGCGTTTCATAATCCTGGACGGCAACGGATGCGCGACGGTGCCGGTGCCGCATTTCTTCAACGTGCCGCTGACGGGCCAGTCGTTCCGCGGCTACGCCCCGCACTGGTTCACGCACTACGGAACGTTCTACGGCGGCAATCCGCCGACCAAGCCGCGCTGGCCTAAGGGCCCGGACGACAAGGACATGCAGTGGGTGACGAAGCAGATTGCCGATATGCTTGCGCGGCAGGACTGCATCCCGAAGGGATATCCGGTGATGATTGGCGAATTCGGATGCTACGCGAATATGGACCACGAATCCACGCTGAAGTTCTTCGAGGCGAATACGGCGAACTGGCGCAAGCGCGGGTACGGCTGGGCGATCTGGGACTACGACGGTCCGTTCGGCCTCGTCGATTCCGACCGCCCAGACGCCGAGTACGTCGAAGTCAACGGCCGCAAAGTCGACAAGAAGATGCTCGAGCTGCTGCGGGCGAAGTGATCGCGCCGATGGCGCGCTCATTCCCAACAGCCAGAAACTCATCGAGAAAGTGCAACTACGAACATCGCAAGAGTGCAATTGACTTACACGATTTGAAGATGTATAATTGCCGCATAATTTGAAAGGAGCAACATCATGAAGACGGTTGGATTTAAATGCTGTACCGCCGCCGCGTGCATCATGGCGGCCGGCGCGCTGTTCGGCGCAAGGAACATCACGGAGAACGTCACGCTCGACGCTGACGCCGACTGGAGCGCCGACGGAACGGTGACGATCGCAGAGGGCGTCACGGTGAACCTGGGTGGACATACGCTCAAGGTCAAGGGGCTTGAGTGCAACGGCTCGATCATCGACGATCCCTTCCCCGGCTACACTCGGGTCGCATACATCGAGTCGTCCGGCACGCAGTGGATAAACACCGGCTTCGTCACAACCGAGAACACGGCGATAGAATGCGACTTCACAACGCTCAACAACAACGACAACCGCGCGGTGTTCTGCGGCGACTGGGCCAATTATGGCCACCTGTTCGTTCTCAACACCAATGGAATGAACTTCTTTGGCACCAGCAACAAACTCAGCAATTTTGTGGCATACAAGCACTTCAGGATACAGACGATTCCCGGCGGCAGCAATACGGTTGTGCTGTACGACGGCGACACCGGCGCAGAAGTAGCTTCCTCGAATGTGGCGCTCACGCACAGCGGCACCGGCGAGATGACGCTCTTTGCTGCGAGGGCAGACGGCTACCAGCCCGCGCTCTGTCGCATCCACGCCTTCAAGCTCACGCACGCGGGCACGGTGGTGCGTGACATGGTGCCGGTGGTGCGCAATGCGGACGGCGAGGCGGGAATGTACGACCGGGCAAACGGGACTTTCTACACCAACGCCGGAACTGGAGTGTTCGCCGCGGGCGAGGCCGTACGCGCGCACCTCGCGATCGACATCTCGGGCGACGCCGCATACTCAGTGGCCGGAACATGCGACGTTTCCGTGGTGGCTGAAGGCGCAACGCTTTCAGGCGACGTTGACCTGACAGCCTTCGGAAACACATTGAAGTTCGACGGAGCAGTGTACCTAAACCGCCATACGCTAACACTCTCGTCGCTTTCCGGCACGGATGGAATCTTCAACATCCCTGGTGTATACCGCAGGCTTGCGTACATCGAAGCGGATGGCTTGCAGTGGATAAACACCGGCTTCGTCACAACCGCGGAGACGGCGAGAGAATGTGATTTTACCACGTGCGGCAACAATGCCAACCGCGCGCTCTTCTGCGGCGACTGGGCCCAATACGGACACCTGTTCGTTTTCAACACCACTGGATTGAGATTCTTCGGCACCGACAACAAGCTCGGCAATTTTGTGGCATACAAGCATTTCAAGGTGCAGACTATTCCCGGCGGGTCGAAGACGGTGATCCTGTACGACGGAGACACGGGCGCCGAAGTCGGCTCCTCCAATATTGCGCTTACGCACAGCGGCATGGGCGAGATGATTCTCTTCGCGGCGAGGGCAGACGGATACCAGCCGGCATATGCCCGAATGCACTCTTTCAAGATGACGCTTCAGGGCACGGTGATCCGCGACATGGTGCCCGTGGAGCGCACGGCGGACGGCAAGGCGGGAATGTACGATCTCGCGAACGACACGTTCTACCCGAGCATCGGAACCGAGGACTTCTTGAAGGGTCCCAGCACCGGCGAGTTCTACGGCCTCACGGACGAAGGCGACGCGGGCACGCTGCGCCTCGAAGTCGCCGAGGGCGAGACAGTGCAGAATGACTCTGCTGCATTGAGCGGCAACGTGGTGTTTGCCAAGAGCGGCGCGGGAGAATACGTGGAGCGCGTGGCGCAGGAGAACACAGGCGGCGTGACGATTGAGGGCGGCACGCTTGTGTATGACTTCGAAGCGCCTGTCGTGCAGGCGCCGATCACGTTCGCGGGCGGCACGCTCGCGATCGAGGACGGCCGCCCGGTGACGGCCGCGGGCGGCGTGGCGGTGACCGCGCCATCCGGCATTCTCTTCAGGCGCGGCGAGAACATTGGCCGCAAGGCGGCGATCAACGGATTCGGAGCGGAGACGCCACTCGCCCAGCTTTCGCTTACGGTGACCCCGGTGGTCGCGGTTCCGGCGAGTTTCGCCTTGGACGGCAATGATCTGCTGGTCGAGCTGGGCGGCGCGAACGACGTGGTGAAGGCCGTGTGGACCGGCACGGAGGACGGCGATGTGACCAAGCCCGCCAACTGGCTCTGCACCAACGCCGCAGACGAGCAGGTGGCGGACGGCCTTCCTGCGGAATACACTTCCGTTTACATCTCCGGCAATGTCGCCCCGCAGTTCCCAGTCGGCTCCGGCTTCAAGTGTGCGGAGGTGTTCCTCGGCGACTGCACTCTTACGGCAGACTGTGACTGGCGCGGCCTCGGCGAACTTTCGATTGCCGGCACATTGGACCTTGCAGGGCACAAGCTCTACACGGCGGGCGTGACGGGTGAAGGAACTGTTCTCTCCGGCGATGCCAACGGCTACCGCTACTACCGCTTCAAGGTGGACGCCACAGGCGGGAACGACTTCCAGATAAGCAATATCGATATGGGTTACGGGGGGACTACTCTGATGGGACGACAAAAGACCATACTCTGGCGAACGGACAACTTCCCGTCGCAGTTCAACCCGTCGTACAATCCTGAGAAGGCGTTCGACGGCAACACCGCCACCAAATGGTACGACAACCGCTCGAAGGACGACATCTGGGCGACGGTTGACTTCGAAGAGCCGGTGATGGTGACGTATTACTCCTGGTGGACGGGTGACGACACGAACAATTCTGATGTGAACAAGAAGCGCAACCCCACTGCGTGGCGCCTGCAGGCGTCCAATGACAACGCCGCATGGACGGATCTTGATGTTGTGGAAGGTGCCTCAGTGACTACCGCCAACAAGACATTGGCCTACACCGGCCGCCTGAACACCAACCTTGGCTGCGATGGCGGCGAACTGCACATTGATGTGGCGGCGGGAATTTGCCAGACGAACTCCTCCGTGACGCTCGCGGGGCGTCTCAAATTGGTGAAGGATGGCGCTGGCACGCTCGTCCTGGCAAAGACCGGCCAGACATACGGTGGCGGCACGCTGATCGCGGCAGGCACGCTCAAGCCGGGATTGACGCTGGACGACACAACCGTATTCGGAGCGGCCTGCTCCACGATGACGGTTGCCGAAGGGGCGCAGTTCCTTGACGACGTGTATTGCCTGGGATCGGCGAAATATCTCGACTGGGTGATTTCGGGCGACGGACCCGACGGCACGGGCGCAATCCGCGCCACTGCGCGCACGCCTGGGAGAAACAATGCGACGGTGGCATGGTGCCGCAGCGTGACGCTTGCAGACGACGCCACCATCGGCAGCGATGAATATGCGTTCGACTTCATCGCCGACAACTACAATCCTCTTCCGATCACGCTCAACGGGCATACGCTTACGTTGAAGTCGTCAAGGCTAATGAATCAGCGTCAGTACCCGTTCTTCCTCGCATCGAGCATGGTGGGCATGGACGAGGGAACGATAGAGGTGAGCGAGAATCTCTGCTTCTACCCCTACAAGACTGAAGCGTCGGTGTTGCCGAATATGACGCTCGTCATTTCCGCAAATGCCGAATACAATACGGGAACCGACTCGGAGGCGCGCGATCTGACGGTGTCGAATCTCGTGTACCGCAGCGCGTCCACCGGGTCGAACTTGAAAAGGCTTACAACGGTCCTTGGCACCTACACGCCCGCGTCGACAACGTCCGCACCCAAGGTGCAGCTGGGCGACGCGCAGCATCTTTTCGTGGGCCTCGACCTGAGCGAGCGCACATCTGAGTACGACATCGCGTTCGGCGGCGGGCTCACTTTCACCGAGGGATCGCAGGTGAAGGTGAACCTGGGCTCGCGCAAACGTTCCCAGGGTGAGCGGCTTGTGGCATGGACGGAGAGGCCTGTGGGCGTCACGTTCAAGGGCGCCTCCAGATACGACAGCTTCGAGGTGCGCGACGACGGTCTGTATCTCGCGAGCGGCACGCTCGTGATCATCCGCTGAGAATGAAGCTTTCCGCCATTTCATTGCGCGTTGCGGTTCTGTGCGCGCTGTCGCTTGCCTGCCGCGCACTTTCGGCGGCGGGCGGTGCGTTCTCAGCTTCGTTCGGCGAATACGTGCCGGGCGAGGCGCTGGGCGAGAAGGGCGCTTGCGGCGGAACATGGCGCGTGGCGGAAGGCGCCATGGCGACGAACGTGGTGGAGGGCGCGCGCGCGGCCATGGACTACAAGGGCGCCGTCTCGTTCGCGGCATCGTCTTCCTGCACCGGCAACGTGGAGCGCGTAAAGCTAGCGGTCTTTGTAGATGCGCTCCAGAAGATGGACATTTTCGCGGCGGGCGGCGCGGCCGGACTTATGCCCGTTCTGCATGACGACGACGTGCCTGGCTTTCTGGTGTGGGGCAGCGGCGTATGGCATCGCGTGACCGCGGAAGGCGCCGCGCCGGAGGAAGGCGCGTGGCTCGACGTGTGCGTGGAGTTCAAGACGGTCAACGGAGTGCGGCTAGTCGGCTATCTCGTAAAGAGGCAGGATGGCGAATGGGCGCGATGCCGCACGCGCGAAGGCGCGCGGGAGTGGTTCCTTGCTGGAGAAGGTGCGGCGCGGCGCGAGGTGGAGTATTACGGACGAGGGAAGTTCGCCGAACTTGAAGGCACAGACGAGGTGGAGGCGGAGCCGCCTGTGTACAACTGGATCGGCGGGGCTGCGGGCGACTGGAACGACGCGGCTTGCTGGGAAAGCGGCGGAGTGGTGGGCGCTGGCGTGCCTGGAGCGGGATCTCTCGCGTTCGTTACGAACGCCGTCGAGATGACGAAGGACGGCGAGCGCGCATCCTTGAAGTCGCTTGTGGTGGCGCATGGCGCTTCGCTTGTCGGGGGCGCGGTGACGACCGACGTGGAGCTGAAGGTGAACCGCGTGCGCGCCGGAGTGAAGATGGAGGCATCGGTGGGAAGGTTCTTCGGCGTGGAGCCGGACTACTCGTTCAGCTGGCGCCGCGGCACGTGGGCGAAGGCGTGGGAGGCCGGCGCAATAGAGCATGAAAGGGCGTACACGCCGTCTGAGGGCGACTACGGGAAATGGCTGAGGTTCGTCGTCTCCAACGCCGTGGAGGCGGTGTATGCGAAGGAGGTGTTCGTTTCGAGCCTGCCGGTGTGCTATCTCACGACTGACGACGGCGCGGCGCCGACTTCGCAGAAGGAGGTCCATTCTGGCGGACTCTTCGTGCAGGGGAACGACGAGTTCAAGAAGCAGTACGACGGACGGCTCGAGTTCAGAGTGCGAGGCAACACGTCCTCGAGCCATCCGAAGAAGTCGTACAAGCTAAAGCTCGAGGAGAAGGAGAAGCTGTTCTCGCTGGGCGAGAAGAAGGACCGCCACTGGGTGATGATCGCGAGCTACAACGACATGTCGCTTCTCCGGAACAAGATGGCGGCTGACTTCGCGAACGAGATCGGGTCGAAGGGAATGAGGTCCACATGGGTCGACTGCGTGCTGAACGGCGAGTACATGGGCACGTATCTTTTCAGCGAGTCGATCCGCGTGGCAAAGGAGCGAGTGGACATCTTCGACTGGGAGGATGCGGCAGCGGACTTCGGGGCGACGGAGACCGACTTCTCGGCGATAGACGCCGCGCTTGCGGCGGATCCCGACGCGGTGGACATCTCGGGCGGATATCTCTTCGAGTTCGACGTCACATACGACGAGCCTTCGAAGTTCAAGACCACGTCCGGTAATCTCGTTGTCGCCACGATGCTTCACAAGCCGGAGCAGCTCTGCACGTCGGCGCGGATGATGGACTGGTGCCAGCGCTATCTGCAGAACTACTGGGATGCATGTACCTCGGCGACGCACCTTTCAGGGGAGGGACGTCACTGGTCGGAGTATTCCGATGTGGATTCCATGGTGAACTACTGGCTCGTGAACGAGATGCACGGAAATCTCGACGCGTACCAGAAGAGCCGCTATGCGTACATTGACAGGGGCGGGAAGCTGATGTGGGGGCCGGTGTGGGACTTCGACTACGCGTCGGCGTCCGTCGCGATTCCAACGGCGCAGCAGCCCGACGTGTGGTTCTGCTCTAACGACGACTGGACAGCGAGCGCCAACACGTGGAACACGTCCAGCTGGCGCAACTTCACGAGCTCGTGCGTGTACAAGGAGTGGGCGAGCGACCCGTACTTCTGCATGAAGGCTTGGGAGAGGTATTGGCAGATCAGGGATAAGTTCGTGGAGCTTTCCGCGCCAGGCGGAACGGTGGAGCGGGCGAGCAGGCGGCTTGAGCGCTCGCTTGCGGTGAACGACGCGCGGTGGTCGCGCAGCCGAGATCATGCTTCGGATGCCTCGATATACCGCGACTTCCTGCGGCGCAGGGTGGATTGGATGGATGCGCAGTTCAAGGACGTTCCCACGCTCATGGCATCGCTGAAGTCGTCTGGCCAGACCGTTCCGTACTTTGCGGACGACGCCGTGATCACGCCGACGGCGGGCGGCGACAGGCGAATCACGGCGTCCGCGGTGGTCACCGCGGGCGCAACGCAGGTGGAGGTGTACGTGAACGGGCGCCTGCTCGGGCGCTATCAGGCGGATGGCGGAGCGATCGGCGACGTGCCAGTACCGCGCGCGATGCTCGAACGCGAGGGCCGCCTCAACTGCGTGGCCTTCGTCGCGTACAATTCGAGGAACGCGATCGTCGCGCGCAACTACTGTCTCGTCCGCACTCCGCCCGGACGCGGCACGCAGTTTTTCATCCGATGACTACGTGTCGCCGTCGTTTTCAGATTTTCTCTGAGGATGTAATTGGCCACTTATACTTGTTCCGACGCCACTCCTTCACCGCGCGTGCCGCTGCGCGTCCTGCGGCCTCGCCCATCTGGTTGCAGTTGACCATAACGCGCAGCGCGCCGTAGGCTTCTCGTTCACAGTCCACCATACGTCCGGCACAGCACAGGTTCTCCGCGCCGACCGGCAGAAGCGCGCGCAGGGGAATCTCGTACCATGTTGGGTACGGACCCGCGTCCGTGCGCCATTTGCCGCGCCGCCACTGGATTTTCCCCTCGGGCGTCGTCTCCATCACGTGCTCGTCGCCGTTGAGGTAGCGGAAGGTGATGCCAGACCCTTCGTGGATGTCCACGCGGTAGGATCCTTTCGCGATGCAGTCGTCGAAATGACGGCCGAACAGCACGTCCTTCGAGGTCACGCGATACTGCGCCACGATGTGACGCGACTCGCGCAGGCCCATGTCGGGCGCGACGGTCACAAGCGCAAGGCGCTTCCCCTCGGGCATCGGGAACTTCCGGTTCGCGGCGTCGACGATCTGCTTCAGCTGCGCGCGCCCCTTGAAGAGGCCTTCGGTGAGGTCGCGCGCGACAGACGGATCGCAGGCGGAGATGCGCGTGGCAGCCAGGAACGTGAGGCCTGGCGCGCCGATGACTGGCGCCGACCACTGGAAGACGTGCTTGAGGCCCGCGCCGCCTGAAGGCCCCATGAGCTTCTCGAAGGAGAACGACGGATGCGCTTTCTTGATGGCATCTGCGCCCGAGAGGATGGCGCAGAGCGTGTGCGCCTGCAGGTCGCTGCGCGGCTGTGTCCACGTCTTGAACCCGGCGCGCGCCGCGAGGATGGCGTCGCCTGTCGCGTCGATGAACTGCTTGGCCGCAAGCGCGCGCCGTCCGTCGCGGTTCTCGATCACCACGTGCGTGAGGTGTCCGGGACGGTCCAGCACGGCGTCCACCACTTGTGCCTTGAGATATGAGTCGATCGTCTTCGCCTCGCGCACGAGTTCGTCAAGCGCGATCTCCAGCGCCGCGACGTTCAGGTAGCAGCCAACGCTCTTGTCGGTCTTTCCCAAGAGACGCGCCTCGCCGCGCGCCAAGAGCTTCTGCTCGATTTCCTCCGTGATGCCGCCGATGATCTGGCGCGCGCCGTCCGTGGAGTAGAGCGAATGCCACACGGGAACCAACCCCGCTGTGGCCGTGCCGCCGAAAAAGGCGTTGTATTCGACGATGGCGACCGAAAGTCCTGCGCGCGCGGCCGTCACGGCCGCCGCCACGCCCGTCGTCGATCCACCAGCCACCACGAGGTCGTACGTGCCGGCTATTGGAATCGTCTCGCCCTGCGTCACCAGGCGACCGTCTTCCGTCGCGCGCACGCGCAGCCCCGCCAATGTGCCGCCCGCAGTCACGGCGGCGATGAACTGTCGTCTGCTCGTCATACTATCACATTGTTCTCGTTTTCGGTGTCCGCAATGAAGCGAACATTCTTAGTCATTGGCATGTCTACAACCATGCCGCACATTCGTTTTTCTAATCTGATCAGGACAAGCCGCATTATACTACAATATTCGGCGCCGCGCAAAGGGGAATTTTTCCTATCGCTTGCATTGGGCCGAGATATGTTGTATGATAATTGCATCATTTTCACCCTTTCTGGAGAGTAGGCCATGAAGACGAATAAAATGCGGGCGATAGTAGTGTCGGCGGCATGCGCGGCGATGGCGGCGTGCGCGGCTGACGTGAAGGGCGCGCGCGCGAAGAAGCATGAGCCGTTCGGCGACGAGCTGCTTGTGCATGTGAAGTCGTCACTTGACGGCACAATGCAGCCGTGCTGGTTCTGGGCGCCGGAAAAGGCGAAGAGCGAGGCTGTGCCGCTTGTGGTTGGCCTTCACACATGGAGCCCGGACTATAAACTGAAGAGCAACTACGCGCCCGCGTTCGAGTACGCGCGGAAGAACGGATGGGCGATGGTGGGGCCGAACTTCAGGGGGCCCAACAAGACGCCGCCCGCATGCGGAGGCGACCCGGCCGTGCAGGACATCGTGGACGCGGTGAACTACGCAAAGTCGCATGCCAAGATCGACGAGAAACGTGTGTACATAATCGGGGGCTCTGGCGGTGGGCACATGACGCTTCTCATGGCCGGTCGCCATCCCGAGATCTGGGCCGGATGCGTAGCGTTCTGCCCAATCACCGATCTCGCCCGCTGGCACGCCGATTCCATGTTGAAACACCCCGGCAGGGGCAGAGGGTATGCGAAGATGATGGAGGGCGCGTGCGGCGGAACTCCGGCCCAGAAGCCGGAGGAATACCGCCACCGCTCGCCGCTCACATGGCTAGACAGCGCCGCGAAGGCAGAAGTGCCCGTTTACATCGTCACCGGCATCCACGACGGATGGAAGGGGTCCGTGCCAGTTGGACACGCCATCCGCGCGTTCAACATGCTTGCCAGCGAGAAGGACCGCATTTCCGAGGATGACATAGCGAAGATCGAAGCGGATCAGAAGGTGCCTGCCGCGCTTGCCTACAACGGGCCGAATGATCCGTTCTACAGCTCTCGCAACAGAATCCACCTGCGCCGCACGTCGCGGAACGTGCGCTTCACGCTCTTCGAGGGCGGCCATGCCGGAAACTACCCGGCCGGGCTCGACTTCCTCTCGCGCCAGGTCAAGGGCCGACCTGCAGACTTCACAATCCCCTCCGAAGGCAAGGGCGCCGAAGAAGCGCTGAATCCGTAAAGGCAGGAGAAGAGAAATGGACAAGATTTCTCCGAAGGGGCTTATTTCCATCCTCGCCATTCTTTTGTCCGCTGCCGTGATGGCGGCGGGATGGGAGATGAACCCGATCTCGTGGACGTTGGACGACGCTTCGCGGACGATTCGTGCCGACGGCTCGGCGTCGTTCGCGCTGGCTGACGAACCGTGTTCTGAGGATGTCTTCGTCGAGGCCGAATTGCGTCCAGAAGGTGCCGGCACCAACGGCTGGGCGACGCTTGGCGTGGCGATCCACGACGACGACCGGAACTTCTGGCACGTCGCCCTCGTCAGGTCTCCTCCCGATGTAGGCGCCGAGAGGCACTCGTTTGAGCTTTGCGAAATGCGCGGCGGCGCATGGCTTTCGCAGAACATCGACGCCCTCGCTTGCAAACGTCGCGTGCACAGGGGCGAATGGAAGTAC
>JAEEGF010827828.1_pt1 | contig 17187 bp, 10 predicted proteins | sample 9134171 | NCBI WGS metagenome assembly JAEEGF01 (sample SAMN16246542, study PRJNA631951) | gut metagenome | biome: gut microbiome; feature: rumen; material: AP-attached | host: Bos | place: Iran: Karaj | collected 2018-10 | reverse complement strand
ATGGCCAGCCCGCTTCGCCCACACGTCTTGGCAAGGAGATCATGGTTTATGTCTATCGCCTTGAAGAGCAGTTGCGTGCCCTCAAGGATACGCCCGTCACGGCGAAGTTCGGTGGTGCTACGGGCAACTTCAATGCCCACCATGTGGCCTACCCGCAGTACGACTGGCGTGAGTTCGGCAATATGTTTGTCGGCGAAAAGCTGGGTCTGGAGCGTGAGCAGTGGACTACGCAGATCAGTAACTACGACTGGCTTGGTGCCATCTTCGATGCCATGCGTCGTATCAATACCATTGTCATTGACCTGGACCGTGACTTTTGGATGTACATCTCCATGGAGTACTTCAAGCAGAAGATCAAGGCCGGAGAGGTGGGCTCCAGCGCGATGCCCCACAAGGTGAACCCCATCGACTTCGAAAACTCAGAGGGTAATCTGGGCATGGCAAACGCCATTCTGCAGTTCCTGGCACAGAAATTGCCTGTAAGCAGATTACAGCGCGACCTGACAGACTCTACGGTACTGCGTAATGTGGGCGTTCCCATGGGACATGCCCTCATCGCCTTCCAGAGCACGCTCAAGGGGCTGCGCAAGCTGATTCTCAATGAAGACAAGCTGCATGCTGACCTGGAGAACACCTGGGCCGTAGTGGCTGAAGCCATTCAGACCATTCTGCGTCGTGAGGCATACCCCAATCCCTACGAGGCGCTCAAGGCTCTCACCCGTACCAATGAGCGTATGACGGAAGAAACCATCCACGCCTTTATTGAGGGACTTGATGTCAGCGAGGAGGTCAGACAGGAGCTGCTGGCCATCACCCCGTGGAACTACACCGGCCAGTAACCCTAGGCCTTATAAGCCCCTATTATAAAATAGGAACGCGCGTACCTTATTAAAATAATAATATAAACAACAACTGCGAACAATTAACAATTAACAACTAACTCAGCCGTGAGGCTAAAAAAGAAAAAGGAGAAAAGAACTATGGATTATGAAAATGAAGTAAAGCCTGACGAATTGTCAACGGAAAAGAAGACCTCTGAAAGCCATGAAGGTTATCAACCGTCAAACCAGGGTGGATATCAGAATTTCCGTCCAGTAGGACGCACACCGCGTCCGCGTATCCAGAAGCCGCGTCCTTATACACAGGAACGCGGAAGTTACAACCGACATCAAGACGACGAGGGCGGCTTCCGCCCGGAGGGTTTCGGAGCTGCTTTGCAGAGCTCGGCTCCCCAGCGCCCCTATCGTCCCCGTTATAATAATAATGAGGCCAATAATGAGGAAGGCGGCTACCAGCCTCGTGGTGGCTACCAGCCTCGCAATAACGATTATCAGCCTCGTGGTGGCTACCAGCCTCGTGGCAGTTATCAGCCTCGTGGCGGCTACCAGTCGCAGGGAGGCTATCAGCCTCAGGGTGGTTACAAACCTCGTTATAATCAGAATAATCAGGGCGGTTATCAGCCTCGTGGCGGTTATCAGCCCCGTTATAATAATGAGGAAGGCGGCTACCAGCCTCGTGGTGGCTATCAGCCCCGTGGTGGCTACCAGCCTCGCGGCGGTTACCAGCCGCAGCCTCGTGGTGGTTTTACCAAGCGTCCCGGAGGTTATCGTCCCCGTACGGCCGACTATGATCCCAATGCTAAGTACAGCATGAAGAAGCGCATTGAGTATAAGGAGGAGAACTTCGATCCCAATGAGCCCATTCGTCTGAACAAGTTCCTGGCCAATGCCGGCGTTTGCAGCCGTCGTGAGGCAGATGAGTTCATCCAGGCTGGTGTGGTGACGGTCAACGGTGAGGTAGTCACTGAACTCGGCACCAAGGTGCTGCGCTCTGATGAAATCAAGTTCCACGATCAGCCCGTCACGCTGGAGAAGAAAGTGTATGTCCTTCTTAACAAACCCAAGGACTATGTGACCACCAGCGATGATCCCCAGCAGCGCAAGACCGTGATGGACCTCGTGAAGAACGCCTGCCCGGAGCGCATCTACCCTGTGGGCCGTCTCGACCGCAACACAACGGGAGTGCTCCTGCTGACCAACGATGGTGACCTGGCTTCCAAGTTGACCCATCCGAAGTTCCTCAAGAAGAAGATCTATCACGTGTTCCTCGACAAGAACGTGACTGCCCACGACATGCAGCAGATTGTGGAAGGCATCCAGCTTGAGGACGGAGAAATCAAGGCCGACGATGTTCAGTATGCTGACGCTGTTGACAAGAAGCAGGTGGGTATTGAGATTCATTCCGGTAAGAACCGCATCGTACGCCGTATCTTCGAGAGCCTCGGCTATAAGGTCGTCAAGCTCGACCGCGTGCAGTTTGCCGGACTCACCAAGAAGAACCTGCGCCGCGGTGACTGGCGTTACCTGACTGAGGAAGAGGTGGACCGCCTCCGCATGGGCTCGTATGAATAAAGTCTTTGCCCCCTAAGTTAGGGGGCGACAGGGGTCTGAACAGGCGCAGTCCCCATGTTATAATATATAATTAGGTCTGGTTTTCGCTTGTTCAGACCCCCAACCCCCTAACTTAGGGGGCTTGAAACAATGAAACGAACAACAATCATAGACGTGCTGAAAAGCACTGAATACGGCAAGGACGTTTGCGTGAAAGGCTGGGTGCGCACGCACCGCAGCTCCAAGGCCGTTGACTTCATCGCCCTCAACGATGGCTCAACAATCAAGAACGTCCAGATTGTCGTTGATCCTTCCTGTCCTGTAAGCAGCGACTGTGTTGCCGCCCCCTCTCTCAAGGACATCACCACCGGCTCCTGCATTGCGGTAACCGGTATCCTCGTGGAGAGCCCCGCCGCTGGCCAGCCCTCTGAAGTTCAGGCCAAGGAGATTGAAATCTACGGACTCTGTGACAACACCTATCCCATGCAGAAGAAGGGACAGTCGTTCGAAGTCATGCGCAAGAACGCCCACATGCGTCTTCGCACCAACACCTTCGGCGCTGTGATGCGCATCCGCCACAACATGGCGATGGCTATCCATACTTATTTCCATGAGCATGGATTCTTCTACTTCCACACGCCGCTCATTACTGCCAGCGACTGTGAGGGAGCAGGTAACATGTTCCAAGTAACCACCAAGAACCTCTACGATCTGAAGAAGGACGAGCAGGGAAAGATCATCTATGACGATGACTTCTTCGGCGAGCAGACCTCACTCACCGTCAGCGGACAGCTTGAAGGCGAGCTGGGCGCCACCGCCCTCGGAGCCATCTACACCTTCGGCCCTACCTTCCGTGCTGAGAACAGCAACACCCCGCGTCACCTTGCGGAGTTCTGGATGATTGAGCCCGAAGTGGCCTTCCTTGACCAGGAAGGACTCATGGACCTCGAGGAGGACTTTATTAAATATTGTGTGCGTTGGGCACTCGACAACTGCAAGGATGACCTCGAGTTCCTCAACAAGATGATCGACAAGACACTCATCGAGCGACTCGAGGGTGTGCTCAAGGAGTCTTTCGTGCGCTTACCTTATACTAAAGGTATAGAGATTCTTCAGCAGGCCATCAAGGACGGTCACCAGTTTGAGTTCCCCTGCAACTGGGGCGACGACCTCGCCAGCGAGCATGAGCGCTACCTCGTGGAGCAGCACTTCAAGAAGCCCGTCATCATGACCGACTACCCTGCAGCCATCAAGGCCTTCTACATGAAGCAGAACGCTGCCGCTGATGGTGCCGCCTCTACAGCCGTCTCCACAGTGTCCGGCGGTTCTCCCGCCGGAACCCCCTCCATCGGTTACCAAGGCGCCGTTGCCCCCGGACCTACCATGCAGGGTACCGACGTGCTCTTCCCCCAGATTGGTGAAATCATTGGAGGCTCCGTCCGCGAGGAGAGCTACGACAAGCTCATGGCTGAAATCAACAAGCGCGGCATGGAAACCGACAAACTCTGGTGGTATCTGGACACCCGGCGGTGGGGTTCCTGCCCGCACGCTGGATTCGGACTCGGATTCGAGAGACTCATCCTGTTTGTTACGGGAATGCAGAACATTCGTGACGTCATTCCGTTCCCGAGAACACCGAAGTCTGCTGAGTTCTAAAAACGCTCAAAGTGCAGAAAAAATGGCAAAAATACACCGAAAAGGCAGTGGAAAAGCAATTTTTTACGTATTTTTCGAAAAAAATGTTGCGAAATCCTTGCAAGTTATCGGATTTATGCCTATATTTGCACCCAAAAACGTAACTCCGCGTAAGAGATACGTGTATCTTGACGTGAGAGAAAACGACAAAAACGTGAGAGAATAGAGAACAAATAACATTTTTTATTAATTCATTTTTTAAATTAAAATCGTATGAACAAAAGATTTTTAACTGCATTGCTTACCGGAGCATTCTTCATTGCTTCCGCAAGCATGTTTGTGTCTTGTAAGGATTACGACGACGACATCAGCAGAAACACTGCCGCCATTGAAAAGCTGCAGAGCGAGCTGAATCAGTTGGAGTCGAACCTTAAAGCTGAACTGGAGCAAACAAAGGCTACTCTGAACACTGTTATTCAGAATCAGAGTGCTGACGAGGCAGAAATCACTCGTCTTGCTTCACGCGTTTCTGCCCTTGAGGCTGAAATCCAGACCATCAAGGACACTTATGCTAAGAAGTCTGACCTTGAGGCTCTGGCTACTACCGTTGCTACTTTGACAGGTAGAGTTGATGAGTTGACCCGTCTGTTAGGCGAGGAGACCGCTGCTCGTCAGGCTGTTGAAGCTAACTTAGAGTTACAGAAACAGGCCTTAGAAAGATTGGAGCAGAAGCTTAACGAGCTGGGTCTGAAGGTTGACGCCAACACTCAGGCTATTGCTGAGATTCGTGCTCAACTGGAGAACTTCGCTCTGAAGTCAGACCTCGAGCAGCTCCGTGCTGACATGAACTCTATGAACGAAGCCCTGAGCAAGCGCATCGACAATATCTGGAACTGGATCAACGTGCTGAACGTATTCGTTAACAAGCACCTCACCTCTATGGTTCTCCAGCCGGAGTTCTATTGGGAAGGTCTTGAGGGTGTTGAGGTTCCCTTCGCTTCTCCTTATATCTTCAAGGAGGCTGGCGCTTACAACTTCGAGTACACCGTAACCACTGGTGGCACCGCTGGTACTTCTAAGATTAAGGTTAAGGTTGACAAGCACATGACTTGGAGCAATGGTACCAACTGTGAGGATGAGACCGTTTGGGGTGCTACTCACCGTGAGTTCCTGTCTCTCGATGCTGACGCTGCTCCCGCTGCTGCTAAGACTAAGATCGTTAGCAATGGTAGCATTCTGAAGTATCACATCAACCCGACAACTGCTGACCTCGAAGGTCTGAAGATTAGCTTCTGGGAGAACGATGCTGCTCACTTCACTCGTGGCAACAACGGTGCTATCAAGGCTACTCCGAAGGAGGAAATCTTCTCTAAGAGTGGTTCTGAGAACAAGTTCCAGGGTGGTATCCTGACTGTTCCTTTCGATGTTGACGAGGATGCTCTTTGGAATATGTTCTGGGCTTGGGCTAATACAGAGCCTCTGAATGGCGCTGTTGATCCGGGAACTTGGTACAATGATCCCTATTGGTGGCATCTTGCAAACCACACTGGTTTGACTGATGATACAACAGCTCATGGTGCTGGAACCATTACTGGTAATAACTATAATAATGAGCCGAAGCCCCTGCCGTTCATCGCTGCTCAGATGGAGCTCAACGACACCACCATTACTTCTGACTATGCTGTTGTTGTTCCCGCTCTGATTGACATCGTTGCTCTTGCAGACAAGGCTCCTGATACAAATCTTGACAAGAATACCTTCGTAGGTTCTACCGGTCACAACGGTCATATCCGCTCTAACCACCTCTATGAGAGCGTTGGTTACACAAGCTGCGATGATATCGACTGTGCTGGTGCTATTCCTATGCCCGCTACTCACCCCGTGCTCTACAATGATCCTAACGGTATCGACCTGAAGCCCTTCATTGAGACCCACTTCTCTTATCTGAGCTTTGCTAAGTATGGTACCAGCTTCGCTGACCAGGTGATGACTGACGCTATGCTCGAGGCTCTGGGACTGCACTACGAGTTCAAGGCTATTGACTACATTATCGGTGCTAACGTAACTGGTGAGTCTAAGCACATCCAGCAGAAGGGTGACAAGACCTCTGGTGTATTCGTTGCTCGTTCTGTAACTGCTGACGGTCAGACTATCCTTGATCAGCCCGCTACCCGTGAGGCTGTTGACCGTGAGCCGCTGGTACGTGTTGACCTTGTTGACGAGGATGGCGACATCGTTCGTTACGGTTACATCAAGCTGCGTATTGTTGACACACTGCCGAAGGATCTCGATGTTGAGATTGAACTTCCTGACTACTGGATGAACTGCGGTGATGAGCACGCTATCACATGGTCACAGGTTGAGAACCTGATCCTGGCTAAGCTCGGTACCGATGGTATGACCAAGCAGGAGTTTGAGAAGCAGTACTATCTCGATGTATATGGTGATTATCAGAACATGCCTTATCTGAACCCGGCTACTATCGGTGTTACAGATCCCGCTGGTCCTCTCTACACTGGTAAGTGGATGGCAAAGCGCTATAATGACAGTCACAACCTGGCTAAGGGCTCTGCAACTGACGAGACTGACGCTGCTTCTTACAACAGCTTCACTGCTACCGACAACCACTTCGGTGAGGTTTGGTACACTCCGCATGATAACTCTACTGATGCTCACGCATGGGACGAGGCTACCAACGTTCTGATCTGGAACCTCTATCCTGGTACTGTTGAGCGCGATGGTACTGCTCAGGTAACTGATAAGGAGCAGGCTGGTAACATGACCAAGGCTAAGTATCACAAGCTGCGTGACGTTGCTGGTATCGACTACGATCATCCCGAGAGCCAGAACGCTATCTCTACAGTTGTTCGCTTCAAGCACAAGCTGAATGGTACTTCTATCTGGGTTAAGCTGATTATCCCGAAGACTAAGATTCACTACGAGTATGGTAAGGTTGAGAATAAGGACTGGTCACACTGGTGGAAGTTCAACACTCAGAACTACGGTATTGAGTCAGACAAGGCTCCGTATTGGGATGAGTTCGATACTCACATGAATACTCCGGTTCCTGCATACGTAGGTTATCGTTGGCTGACTGTTCAGGACTTCAAGCAGGATCTGCGTGACTACTGGCACAGCCCCGAGGAGATGATTACTCTGCTTGGCAACCAGTCTAAGTTCTCGAAGTTCTACACCGCTGGCAAGCCCAACGTTGCTATCGACTTCATCTTCACCACTCCGAAGGATGGTCTGAACAGTGACGGTGTAAGCGCTAACGCTCAGGGACAGTGGGTTGTAACTGGTGTTTCTGGCACGAAGTGGACCCTCCAGCTCTCTGCTGACGCTAAGGTCATCAACGCTGTGAAGAAGAATGGTGCTAACTACGGACCTGAGGAGGTTTGCGTAATCCGTCCTGCTGCCGATGGTAACTCTTCTGAGCTCTACTATCACGGTCTTGAGGATGTTGATCCGCAGCTCTATCCTGCCGCAACTGACCTGGTTAACAAGTCTGGTCGTTACGATGAGGTTGGTAACAAGCGCTACGGTGCTGGTACCCCGATGGGTGAGCAGGCTGACGTCGAGTATCTGAACAAGAACATTGACGAGACCTTCACCGCTTACATCAAGATTGCTGTAACTCACGATTGCTACGATCCTCTCATTGCTAAGCAGTACTTCAATGTTCGTATCCTCCGTCCGATCAACGTCGCCGGTAAGGAGAAGAAGATTAAGGATATTCCTAACGTAATGCAGAGAATCTCTATCCGTGACCTCGTTGACATCATCGACTATCGTGATGTTCCTGTAGTAGGCCGCTACGCTGGTGCTCTGTCTAAGGACAAGACCGCATTCAACGTTGTTAACTTCCCGTCTTGGAGCTCTGTTTCTAACGGTACGTTCGCTGATCCGGGTTATGTGAAGGAGCAGAACGAGGGTGTACCTTATGAGTTCTACGGTGTTCGTGACCTCGCAGTTATCTACAGTGAGATCCTCTCTGACCACCAGGCTCCGTATGCCTTCCGTGAGAAGGGTGCTCTCCGCACTAATGCTGAGATCCTGGCTGAACTGAATGTCAACCTCCGTCCGGTTAAGGATATTCCTTCACTCCGCGGTGGTCTTGAGGGCGCTGACTACAACCTGCCGACAACGCCGCGCGTACTCAGCCTCTGGAGCAACGATGACAACCACTCACTGCAGCACGGTACCACATGGCCGATCGCTCAGCTCGTTGACATGACCAACGTGAAGAGCTATAGCACCGGTATTGGTAAGATTGAGTACACCAACAACTCTGGTATCACTCAGCTGTTCCACATCTATGTTCCCATCGCTGTTAAGTACAACTGGGGTAACATTAAGTGGGATAAGGATCTTGACAACGGCAAGCTCGACAAGAACTACACTCAGAAGGTTTGGGCTGTTATCACCGTTGATCCTTCTTACCAAGGTGAGTAATCTTTAGATTCTTAGTAAAAGAAGCTAAATAACCCAAAGGGGAGCTTCCCATACAAGGGATGCTCCCCTTTCTTTAACAAACAAATATTCATAGGAAGTCTTTAAGATAAAAGATTATTAGGAAATGAAGAAATATCTTTTGTATTTTTCAGCCGTCGTGCTCATTGCCGCTTTCGTAGTGTCTTGCGGAAAGAAGAAGTCCCAGGCGTACGACCCCTTTGCTGAGTATTCTGAGCAGTTTACTAAGGAAGATACAGCTGCTGTTCTTGACTTGGTCAATCAGTTCACTGAATACCTGAAGCAGAAAGACATCAAGAGTGCAACCGAGATGATTTATTATCTCGACAAAGATTCCATCAAGGAACTTGAGGGACGTTACCAGGCTCGCCAGGCCAAAACACTGTTGTATGTCATCGGTTGCCATGACTACAAACTGGACCGCATTATCTTCAAGAGTGACATTGACAATGAGGCCAAGCTCGATATCATCCTTTTTGAGAAGCCCGAAGGACAGAACGTTCCCAACAAGACCTCTTTTTACTTCCGTCCTGTGAAGTATGAGGGCAAGTGGTACCTAACGACGAAGGATAACATCTCTGATTCGCACAGTGAACTGCGTAACCAGAAGCCTGAGGTAGGTGATCTTGAAGAAAACGAAGACGAAGATTAATAGTCGCTAAGCAAATAGTATATGAGGATTGCTCAGTGATGATGAGTATAGAGGGTGTGTGAATGGTCTCCATTCTACATACCCTCCTTTTACATGACCTTAGGTCGAGCCTAGTCACTTGTCATTTATCACTTGTCACTTATGAAAAAACTCTTACCCCTTTTTCTGCTCATGTCCATCCTTGCTGCCTGTACTTTAAAGCCGGCTGCCCGACAGGAAATACAGTCTGCTTCCCATGACAGTTTGCAGACCGAACTCAGCCGGCCCCTCACCGTGGTCGAGTGGCAGACTGGAGTCAGCCATGATTTTGGCGTCTATAAGGAGAAGGTGGAGAAAAGTCATACCTTCGTCTTCCGTAATGTGGGTGAAGTTCCCTTTGTCATTGATTCGCTTGTCACCATTTGCAGTTGTACGCACGCTGACTATGTTAAAAGGCCCGTTCTTCCCGGAGAAGTCGATAGCATTCGTCTTTCATATTCGGGCAACGGCTTCGTTCCGGGCTATTTCCATCAGTCTTGTTGGGTTTATGGTAATATGGAGGCGCCTGTCAAGCTTGAAGTTCATGGAGTTTTTGATCATGCCGAATAACAACGTTTTTGTCGCTTTTTTGCCGAAAATCACCGCTCCAAGGGGCAAAAAGACGCGAATAATGCACTTTTTTGCACTTTTTTGATGATTTTTTCGAATATTTTTGACAGGTTTTAATATTTTTTCGTATATTTGCACCCAAATATCCACTTATAATTACATTAATAACGTTATGAAAATGAAAATGTTTATTGTAGCAGCCCTCGCATTGTTTAGCCTGGGAGCTACTGCACAGAGAACGGAAACGGTTGTTGACCGCGTTGACCAGCACACCGAAAAGGTGCTTGATCACACGGATGTGACCAAGAAGTTTAACTCTCACTGGTTCCTGAATCTTCAGGGCGGTGCTCAGTACACACTGGGTGAGGCCAAGTTCAAGGATCTTATTTCTCCGAACGTACAGGCTGCTATCGGTTACCAGTTCTCTCCGGTATTCGGTATGCGTCTGCAGGCTAATGGCTGGCAGTCTAAGGGCGGTTGGTCCGCTGATGTTCTGCCGAGGCAGTACAAGTGGAAGTATGTTGCTCCGGGTCTGGACTTCATGTTCAACCTGTCGAACCTGCTCTGCGGCTGGAACCCCGAGCGTGTGTTCAACGTAACTGCTTTCCTCGGTGGTGGTGCTAACATTGGTTGGGATAATGGTGAGCTGAATGACATTGCAGCTTCTGTTAAGAACAACCTCGGTGCTTACGAGCTCGAGTATGTATGGGATGGCACAGAGATTCGCCCCTTCGGACGTGGTGGCCTGCAGTTTGACTTCCGTCTGAGCGATGCTGTTCACTTCCTGATTGAGGGTAATGCCAATATCCTGAGTGACAAGTACAACTCAAAGAAGGCTGAGAACCCCGACTGGTACTTCAACGGTCTGGCTGGTTTCCGCATCAACCTGGGTAAGACTTACAAGACTGAGACCAACGATGTCTATCGTGATGTTGTCGTTTACGACACCATTTACAAGACTATCATCATCGATGATGGCCAGCCCGTTAAGATTGACCCGATTCGCCGTGATGTATTCTTCCAGCGCAACAAGTCTAACATCGAGGATACCGAGGTATCTAAGATTAAGGACATTGCTGACTACCTGAACAAGTATCCTCAGGCTAAGGTTGACATCCGTGGTTATGCTGACGTTCAGACTGGTAACGCTAAGATCAATGCCCGCCTGGCTCAGGAGCGTGCTGACATCGTTGTTAAGACTCTTATCGATGACTACGGCATCTCTGCAGACCGCATTACTTACAGCTCTTACGGTGACACCGTACAGCCGTTCGCCGAGAACGACCTGAACCGTGTAAGTATTTGTATTGCTGAAGTGAAATAAGCTTGACAGACAATATTGAAAAAGTAGGGAATCTCAAAGGGTTCCCTACTTTTTTATGGATATACTCTTTGTTTCAGAATGGCTGTGCCATTGCGGCGGTATTGTGGCGGTATTCAGCTACTGACGTTTGAGGCGTCAAACAAGCCGGATGCCGTCGGGCTCTATGGTGATGAGACGGCGCTTGTAGAGGTCGCCGATGGCGCGTTTGTAAATCTTCTTGCTGACCTTGAAGCGGTCTTCAATGAGTTCGGCAGGGCTTTTGTCGCCTAAGTTGCAGCGTCCGTTGTTGTCACGGAGGTATTGCAGCAGCACTTCCGTAAAGTCCAGGGCGCGCTCGTAGCCGGTCATCTTCTGGTAGCGTTCTACCTTTGCGGTGGCCATGAGGCGGTGGGTCTTTTGGTCTTCCATCACATAGACGTAGTATTTTTTTCCCCGTTCCATGCGTACTTTCTGCTCACGGAAGGGGCAGAAGAGGTCTTTCATGAGCCCCCAGTTGAGGAATGCTCCGTACTCGTTGGTCCAGGCACACTCCAGCCAGGCAAATTCTCCGACTTTGGCTAAAGGGTGTTCTGTGGTGGCTATGAGGCGTTCGTCCTGGTCCAGGTAGATGAAGACTTCCAGTTCTTTTCCGACGGGGGAACCGTCGGACACTGTTTCATTAAGTACTGTTCCGTTAGCAGCTTTTTGGGGCACTGCTCCATTGGCTATTTCTTTGGGCACGTAACGGGAAGGGAGAAGGATTTCTCCGTTCTCGCCGCCGTCAAGGTAAAGGCCGAAGTCCACGGACTTAACGACGCGCAGGGTGTTGTAGTCTCCAAGCTTAATCATCGTTTTTTGTAGGGCTTATGGGGCTAATGGGACTAATAGGAAGCTCAATCTGGCCGTCGCGCAAGTGAATGGTCCGGTCAGTAATCCCTGCAAGGCCTTCGTCATGGGTGACGATGACGAAGGTTTGTCCGAAGCGGTCGCGCAGGTCAAAGAATAGCTGATGCAACTCTGCTTTGTTTTTGGTGTCTAATGAGCCGCTTGGTTCGTCAGCCAGGATAACAGCAGGGTTGTTGACGAGTGCGCGGGCCACTGCCACTCGTTGTTTCTCACCGCCGCTAAGTTCGTTGGGCTTGTGGGTGGCTCGGTCGCTCAGTCCCATGAAGTCCAGCAGCTCGGTGGCACGGCGGCGTGCTTCTTTGTTTGAGGTTCCGGCGATGTATGCAGGAATCATGATGTTCTCAATGGCCGTAAACTCTGGCAGCAACTGGTGGAACTGAAACACGAAGCCAATATGCCGGTTGCGGAAGTCGGACAGTTTCTTTTGACTGAGAGAGGTCACGTCGATGGAATCGACGTGCACACTGCCTGAGTCAGGGCGGTCAAGAGTTCCGATGATTTGCAGAAGTGTGGTCTTTCCGGCTCCGCTTGGGCCGACGATGCTGACCACTTCGCCTTTCTCAATGTGCAGGTCAATACCTTTCAGTACTTGTAGGGAGCCGAAGCTCTTGGTGATTCCTTCGATTGTTATCATTGTTTTCTTTCTTTATAGGGCTAATAGGGCCAATGGGACTTATGGGTTAATGAGGCAAGTGTGCCTTATTCAGTTTCTCTAACAGCCAGTCGTAGATGCTGCTTTCCTCATGGTGCTGGGCTTCAGTGAACGTCATGCTTTCATCCTTTGTCTCTCCGTATTGATCGGGGAATATCATCATGAGGTTCTTACCGGAGAAGTGCTGCATCAGTTCGTTGGGCAGGCGGTCCATGGCATTTTTGTAAGAGATGGTTCCCCGACGTGCGGTAACCACGACGAACATGTGGTCTTCGCGGATGTTCTCTGCCAGGTTCGGCATTTCGTTCCAATGCGTCATAACTGTATATTCTCCTCTGATACCGGGATGGTGGTTGTTCACAAATTCACGAATAAGCGCCAGGCTCTCATCCCGTCCATGGAACTGGATGCGACAATCCATGTTAGCAGCCATGCGGCAAAGACGTTCCAACCAGCGATGGAATCCCGGTTCAAACTCGGCTCTTGACGGCACGCATACCTGAATGCGCCGCAGGGTTGGCAACGGCTGAATGAATCGGGTGAGCACAATCTGACGGTTCAGTCCGTTGTAGAGACTCTGAATGAACTCTCCCCAGAACTTCGGGTTGACATCCGTATGTACGTGCATACCCATGATGATGTCGGAAGCACCGGTCTCTCGGAAGGCGTGCTTGATGCCGTTGGCAATGTTGGTGGCCAGTCTGACTTGTGTCTGCATGCGGATATCACTTGCACTGGCCTGCTGTTGCAGCTGTTCCAGCAGCCGCAGTCCATGCTCGCGGTTATTAGCTGCGTTTTTGTCGTCATAGACAACGTTCAGCGCCACCAGTTCGCTGTCTTGCTGAGTGTTTTTCATTATGATGGCCAGTTCGAGCAGTTGCGGGGCAATCTCCGGGTATTTTACGCAAAGCAGGATCTTCTCGGTGAGTGGTGAGTGGTGAGTGGTGAGTGGTGAGTGGTGTGCGTTGTTCCTGAGTGTTATCTGCTTTGCAGCGTGTTCAGTCATCAGGCTGCTGATGATACAGGTGACGAGGATCATGATGACGACACCGTTGAGAATCTCGTTGGTCACCAAGTATTGTCCGGGAGCCACTTCGAGTTTCATGCCCACCATGACCATGGCGATGGCACCGGCCGCATGGGCGCTGGTCAGTCCGAACATCATGTTACCTTCAGCCTTGGGCAGACGGAACAGCAGACTTGACAAGTAGGCGGCAACTCCCTTGCCAAAGGTTCCGAAGAAGGCAATCAGCGCTACAATCCAGAGCATATGCGTTTGAAGGAACAATGTCCTTACGTTGATAAGCATACCTACACCAATCAGGAAGTAGGGGATGAACAGGGCGTTACCGATGAACTCAATGCGGTTCATGAGGGGTGACACATGTGGGATATACCTATTTAATATAAGTCCTGAGAAGAAAGCACCGAAGATGGCTTCCAGTCCGATGGCTTCCGTCAGTGCCGCAGACAAGAACATGACCGACAGAACGAAGATGATCTGCATGACCGCGTCAGAGTAGCGGCGCAGGAAGAAACGTGCCAGTCGGGGAATAATCAGGAAACTACCGGAGCAGAACAAGGCAATCTTAAAGAAAAACCAAAGCCAGAATATAGCTCCCCCGACAGCCCCCGAGGGGACTTCATTAAGGACATTTGTGCCTCCCGCGGAGGACGAAAGGGGTGCATAGGCTGCCAGTCCGGCCAGCATGATAAGTGCCATGAACAGTGAGAGCATCGACGATCCGACACTGAGCGACACGCTGTAGTTGCGCTGTAGTCCATAGCGTGTGACGATGGGGTAGGCGATGAGCGTGTTCGAGGCCATGATACATCCTAAGAGGAATGCCGTCGAGGCACTGTAGTCGAGCAGCCACATGGCCATGAAGTAGGTCATGATGAGCGGTACGAAGCAGGTGAGCATTCCGAAGATAACAATTCTGATGGATTGTTTCCGAATGCTTTCCGTATCCATCTCAAGTCCGGCCAGAAACATGATGTAACAAAGGCCGACGCGTCCGAAGAGTTCAAAGGAGTTGTCGCGCTCCAGAATATTCAAGCCGTATTTCCCTACCAACACACCAGCAAGCACCATGCCGATGATGTGCGGAATACGTAGCTTACCCATGATAATCGGGGCAAACAGGATGATGCACAACACGACAAAGAATATCAGTGTCGGATTCGTGATGGGGAAATACTGCATGCTCGTCGTTTTAGCTAAATTCTTTGCAAAATTACAACTTTTTAGGAAAATATTGATGAGTTTCAAAGTTTTTTTGTAATTTTGCACGCAAATTTTTAATTTTGGATTTATTAACATGAGGTCATTCCGACCTCCAACCTCCTCACTTTGGGGACTTATAAGACAATGAAAGTAGCAATAGTGGGCGCCTCAGGTGCCGTAGGTCAGGAGTTTTTGCGTATTCTTGACCAGAGAAATTTCCCGATGGATGAACTGGTGCTGTTTGGCTCGGAACGCTCGGCAGGCACAAAATACACCTTCCGTGGCAAGGAACTGACAGTAAAGCTTCTGCAACATAACGATGACTTCAAGGACATCGACATCGCCTTTACCAGTGCCGGTGCCGGTACGTCGAAGGAGTTTGCCGATACCATTACCAAGTATGGTTGTGTGATGATTGACAACTCCAGTGCCTTCCGCATGGATAGCGACGTTCCCCTGGTAGTTCCTGAGTGCAATGCCGAGGATGCCTTGAACCGTCCGCGTGGCATTATTGCCAACCCCAACTGTACCACCATCATGATGGTCGTCGTGCTCCAGCCGTTGGAGAACATCAGCCATATCAGGCGTATCCACGTCTCGTCGTACCAAAGTGCCAGCGGTGCAGGTGCTGCCGCCATGGCCGAGCTGCAGCAGCAGTATAAGGAGATGGTGGAAGAAGGCGAGGTGAAGACCGTTAAGAAGTTCCCCCATCAGTTGGCCTATAACGTCATTCCGCAGATTGACGTGTTCCAGCCCAACGGCTATACAAAGGAAGAGATGAAGATGTACAATGAAACGCAGAAAATCATGCATACTGATGCCAAGTGTTCGGCTATGTGTGTGCGTGTCAGCTCTTTGCGCAGCCACTCTGAGAGTGTGTGGATTGAGACGGAGAAACCCATCTCTGTTGAGGAAGCTCAGCAGGCCATTGCCGCTGCTCCCGGCTGCACGCTGGTTGACGATCCTGCCAACCTGGTATATCCCATGCCGTTGGAGACTGCCGGCAAGGATGACGTCTATGTAGGCCGTGTACGCAAGGATCTTTCTGACGAGAATGGCCTGACGTTCTGGCTTTCTGGCGACCAGATCCGCAAGGGTGCAGCCCTGAATGCCGTTCAGATAGGTGAATACCTGGTCCAGCAGAAGAATTTGCCCTGTTTTCAGTAAGTGACACAAAGTACAGAGTGTGGTTACAATTAAGCACATTTTGGAAAGAAAAGACTGATACATGTTAAATTTTTGTGCATTATTGTAGGTTTTTTAGAAATTTATTTGTTTTTTACAAAAGTAAATAGTATCTTTGCACCGAATTCTGCCCATAGGGTAGGAGCATAATGCGTTTATATATTATATAATAGGTACGCGAACATAAATTAATAATAACAAATACAAGAGAGTGTATATGAGAAAAAAGATGATGCTGGTTCTGTTTGGGCTGATGCTGAGCATTGGGCTTGCTAACGCGCAAAGCAGAATCACGGGTACAGTCCTTGAAGAAGGTGGCGAACCGTGTATTGGTGCTACCGTAATGATTCAAGGCACAAAACAAGGTACAACAACCGATGCAGACGGTCATTTCTCCATCTCAGTGCCTGCCGGAAAGAAGCTTGTGATAAGCTATATCGGTATGACTACCCAGACCGTGAAAGCCACGGATGGTATGACAGTGACGTTGATTCCCGATGCACTGAGTATCGGTGAGGTCGTCACCATCGGTATTATGAAACAAGACAAGCGCCTCTTCACGGGTGCAACAACCAAAGTGGATGCTGAGAAGGCAAAACTGGACGGTATAGCAGATATCTCCCGTTCGCTGGAAGGCCGTGCTGCCGGTGTGTCGGTGCAGAACGTGTCCGGTACATTCGGTACAGCTCCTAAGATCCGCGTCCGTGGTGCCACGTCTATCTACGGTAGCTCTAAGCCGCTGTGGGTGGTTGATGGTGTCATCATGGAGGACGTGACCGAGGTGGATGCCGACCAGCTGTCGTCAGGTGACGCTGCTACGCTGATTTCCAGTGCCATTGCCGGTCTGAATGCTGACGATATTGAGTCGTTCCAGATTCTGAAGGACGGTTCGGCCACCTCTATCTACGGTGCCCGCGCCATGGCCGGTGTGATTGTCGTTACCACCAAGCGTGGTAAGGTTGGTACCTCCAAGATCAGCTACACGGGTGAGTACACCATGCGTCTGCGCCCCAGTTATTCACAGTTCAACATCATGAATTCTCAGGAGCAGATGTCTGTCTATCGTGAGATGCAGAACAACGGTTTCCTGTCGTTCATGAGCTCCTACCGTGCCAGCACCAGCGGTGTGTTCGGTAAGATGTATCACCTCATCGACGACTACGACCCTGTAACGGG
>JAEEGF011403534.1_pt1 | contig 17188 bp, 6 predicted proteins | sample 9134171 | NCBI WGS metagenome assembly JAEEGF01 (sample SAMN16246542, study PRJNA631951) | gut metagenome | biome: gut microbiome; feature: rumen; material: AP-attached | host: Bos | place: Iran: Karaj | collected 2018-10 | reverse complement strand
GTATTACGGATATTTGAATGTGCTGTTGAGATCCCCTGCGGGCAGTGTTGATCCCGTTTTACATCTATTTGAACATGGTGTTGAATCCTAGGACGGGCCCTGTGGGCGGTGATGATCGGCCAGCGCATCGCACATGCACACAGCCGGCCCCCTCGCGGCGCCCGTATGCATCTTGGACGCCGAACTCTCCGGGGCCTTTCCAAAAAATGCCCCGGAAAAGGGCCAAAATAACGGCCTGGCTTCGGCCAAACCTCCTTACGGATGGCCGCCGGATATTCGGAGTCGGTTCTGAACTGGGATGATATGCCCAGCCTATTTCGCAGACGGAAGTTCTTCCGATCTATATTCTCCCAGAACTTTGTCAGGCCCTGATCCGACTGGCTCTCACCATAGCGGGCAATAATCGGGATGGGCGCCTGGGGGCAGCCTTGGTACTCCGGCTCGAACGCCGGGCCCGCCTGGCCTGTGCGATGCCCCGCTGTCGGAGAGCCGCTTTTTTTAGCGGTCATGCCCGGATGGCCAGAGTTCCGGCATCTGTAACGGCCCGCCGGCGGCCGCCGCAATACGGCAAGGGCAGGGATTGGAAGGCCGCTCCGAAAAAACGGCCCGTTGGGCGGCGGAGGGGGCCGAACGGCGTCGGGCAGCCGTTCGCCTGCCATCCCCGTCGTACGGGCGCGAGAACCCGTATTCGGGAGCGATTGTGGCTTTCCCGACCGAGCCAGGCAACCAAACAACACCACAATACCCCCCTCCCGCGCGCCATATATAGATATCTTGCAGAGGGTGTTCCCGGGGGATTCTCCCGGGACGACTGTGATCGCCGGGGCCCGCGACATGATTGCAGACGGGCCGCCGGAGGGGGCGGCTTCAAAGGCCTCTTCGACGGCATTGACGTCATCGGCAACAAGCTGGCGTAGAGGGAGCGCATCAGGAGTAGCGCTCACCGCCGCCTACCTCTCCACCCATATAGGCCTCGGACTCGTCGTGAACGATCCCTCCGACGTGGACTGGGACCTCGACCTCCTGGACCACGTGGTCCCCGGCATAAAGTCCCCTGGAGCCAAATTCTCAGAAAAGGACTACGAAGAGCTTTCGGAGGGGAAAGGCAGGATGTGCGGCGACCTCTCCGGCATGGACTGGACGAAGTGGGCGGAGGACCGCCTCTCCAGGGAGACCCGCATACGCTACTGGGGCGGCGTCGCCCGCAACAGGATACGCCTCGTGGGGATCCACCGCCAGTACAAGATACGCGTCTGCCAGGAGTGCGGCGAGATGCTCCGCACCTACGAGGGCGCCGATGACACAATCGGGAACTACGTCCGCTACATCCAGGACAACCCGATCCTCTCATTCGCGGAGCACTTCGAGCAGGTTAAGACCGTCTACCTGAGGTTCAAGGACGACCTCAGGTCGGAAGGGATGACCCTCTCGGACTTCTCCTTCCTGACGCCCTTCACCGTGTCGACTCTCGAATTAGATCTCCCCAGCGGATGCGACCTCGTCATGGACGGGCCGTTCCAGGAGCCGAACGAATTCTTCCTCAGAAGGCAGAGGGTCGCCTTCGGTACCTAATGCTTCCTTGATTGTTCTGCCATTAGTCTTGGCGCCTACCTTGAGCAATCGTTTTATCTTTCAAACCAGGTTTCGTTCTTCGATCGTCATGGGTTTCGGCCTTTTCAGGAAGGAGGAAAAAACTGAAGTCAGGACCGAGCAAGAGGAGCCCGCCCCGGCCGATCCCCCATCCCCTCAGGAAGCTGCGGTAACCGCCTGGTGCAGGGAGCATAGAACGTCCTCCGGCACCGCGAAGCTGTTCTTCGAGATGGCCGACAGGGGCATGCCCCTCTTCCCCACCGACGTGGATGCCGTGTCCTGGCTTACCGTGGGCTCCGTATCGGACCCTTCCGCGGCCGTCATCCTCGGTCTGATGTACAACAAAGGGCTGGGTGTCTCCCAATCCTACGACGAGGCCACTCGTCTGTTCAGGATGGCCGCGGACCAGGGGAATTCCTCGGCGCAGTTCAGTCTTGGCGCATGTTACGAGAGGGGCGAGGGCGTGCCGCAGTCCTGGGAGGAGGCCGCGAAGTGGTACAGGATGGCCGCGGACCAGGGAGACGCCCGGGCGCAGTGCAACCTCGGATGGTGCTGCGAGAACGGCAAGGGGGTGCAGCAGTCCTGGGAGGAGGCCGTTCGGCTGTACAGGCTGGCCGCGGACCAGGGGATCTCTGTGGCGCAGAATAACTTGGCCGATCTGTACTACTACGGCAGAGGGGTCCCAGAATCCTTCGACGACGCCTTCTCATGGTACTCCAGGTCCGCCGAGCAGGGTGACGCCTACGCCCAGTATTCCCTGGGGTACATGTGCCAATACGGGCAGGGAACCTGTGCATCCTCGTCCAAGGCCAGGGAATGGTACCAGAAGGCGGCGGCACAGGGGCTCGAAGACGCCAGAAAAGCTCTGACGGATCTCTGACTCCGGGAAGGGCCCCTTCGTCCTCCTATCTTTTCGATCATGGGTGCGGACCGTCCAGCGAGATCTCATCCCTTCCACTCGCAGTTGTTCCCCGGTCAAATCCGAATGGTACGACAGAATCCTCCGCATCTACGGGGGCTTCGCCGACACCATCGGCAGCTGCGCCCGCTGCATCCGGGACAACCCTATTCTCTCCTTCGCGGAGCACTTCGAGCAGTGAAGACCGTCTACCTGAGGTTCAAGGACGACCTCAGGTCGGTAGGGATGACCTTCTCGGACTTCTCCACCCTGACGCCCTTCGCGGTGTAGACATTAGAACTAGGCCTCCCCAGCGGACACGACCTCGTCATGGACGGACCGTTCCAGGAGCCGGACGAGTATTTTCTCAGGAGACAGAATGCATCTTATGGTATGTGACCGGCCATCATTCCATCGATAGTGTAACCGCATAGGGGCGCATTTTTGTTCTGTTCTGCGATGCCTCAAGAAAAGTTTATCGTGTTAACTATGCGATTCATAAGAGTGTGGCTGACAGCTTATCATGTGCATCAGAACTTATCGCTGAAGCTTTCCAAGGATCTACAACGAAGCTAGACCTCCTTTAAATATTTGGCATCATGCCCGATCTTTACAATAGTCAGACGAGAATTTCCTCGAAATACGAACGGGAGCGTTCTAGATTCCCGGTCGGCGCCCGGAAGGATACGGTCCGTCCGAGATTCGTTTATAAACAAGCGTGCTGATGCCGGGACGATCATCCGAACAGCGGATCCGGTGAATCGCATGGATTGCATCAGCTGGTACAACGACCTCGCATCCCGCGGATTCCCGCTCCAGGAGACGCTGGAATTCCTGGACGGCCTGAGCAAAAGCGACGACATAGGGTCGCATTTCAGGATCTGCTGCATGGATGCTGAGAGGCCGGTTTCCGAGCGGAAGAGCGGCGCCTCCCTTTTGTTCCGCGACCGCGGCAGGACGGGCGTCGACTACCTCATGCCGCTGCTTGACGCTGACGATCGCACGGCGAGCCACGCCGCGTTCCTGCTGGCGTCCTTTCCGTCCCTGGGTCCTTCCCTCAGCTCCGGCGAAGGTGCTGCCGTCCGCCGCGCGCTGGCGCGGCTGGCCGAATCCGACGACGCGATGGTACGCCGCAGGAGCATCATCGCCATCGGCTGGATCGGGACGGAGGAGGAGATCCCACTCCTGAGCAGGCATCTACTGACCGACGAGGACGCCTACTGCCGCGCATGGTCGGCGTCGTCGTTCCTGCAGATGCCTGACATCCTGCGCGAGACCATTCAAACGGAGGCGAAGGGCAGCCTGATCGCATGCCTCGAGTCGGAGCAGGACGCCTTCGTGAAGGGCGTAGCGGTCGAAGCGGTCATGGCCGTCTGGGACGTCTCGTTCGGCCTGCGCTCGTCGGCCGTCGAGGAGAGGAACAGGAGAGCGGTCGACAGGGCCGCCAGGAAGGCGCTGCAGTTCCTCAAGAGCGAGGGCCGATCTTCCGCGATGATGCGAGCGAGGACTCTTGGCTATCCGCCAGGATGCCTTCCGACGGTCGTCCTATACCATGTCTGAAGTCGCATCCGGGACAAGTCGGTGTTCTTCCTCGCTGAGAGCTTTGAGCAGTTGAAAGTCTTCTATCTTAGGTTCAAGGACAATTTGAAGGCCGAGGGCTTGAATCTGTCAGATTTCTCCTCCCTGCCGCCCTTCGCGGTGTCGACGCTCGAACTAGGCCTCCCCAGCGGACGCGACCTCGTCATGGACGGACCGTTCCAGGAGCCGGACGAGTTTTTCCTCAAAAGGCAAAGAGAGGCTTTCTGTGAATGATCGTATTCGTCCATCCGTTTTTGTTTTGTACTTAGTTATATCAGGTTTACCGCTTCTCTGATATTCAAAGACTCTCGACGGCTCCGTTCGATATCTAATTCATCTCGTCTGCATCCGTCGCATGCAATAATCGCTCTTTCCAGAATATTGAATTAACGTACCATTTTATTGTACAAACCTATTACAAAAACACACATGAGCATATTAGAGGACATAGTCTCCGAGAGTATTGTTGATGGCTTAACAGTAAAGGGCCAAGCTTATATTATCGCAACTAAGTGGTATGGTTCTAATGTTCTAGAGGTAACGTTCAAGGATGAGAAAGGAAAGGTTCATAATCAGCTTTTGTACAGGCATGATGAGGATCATATTTCTGTTAATAACCAAAAGAGGCCGTGGTCATTTGATGCTGATGGTGAAACACTTCGTTTGGTTTCTGAGGCAAAAAGAATCCAGTTGGCACACTTATTCGATCCCTATCTTGCTGTACATACATCTTCAGTAACTCCGCTCCCTCACCAGATAACCGCGGTTTACGAGGAAATGCTTCCAAGGATGCCTTTAAGATTTGTCCTAGCAGATGATCCTGGTGCTGGAAAGACTATCATGACCGGTCTTCTCATAAAGGAGATGATTGTCAGAGGAGATCTAAAACGCTGCCTGATAGTCTCACCCGGCAATCTCACACAACAATGGCAGGATGAACTCCTTGAGAAATTCCATCTCCATTTTGAAATAATCACTAATGAAATGGTTGAGTCTTCGGCTTCCGGCAATGTGTTCAACGAGCACGATTTCTGCATTGCTCGTTTGGACAAACTGTCTAGAAATGATGAGATTAAAGAAAAATTGAAGTTGACAGAATGGGACCTCGTGGTTTGTGACGAGGCCCATAAGATGTCTGCAACCATCTTCGGTGGGGAAGTTAAGCAAACCAAACGCTACCAGTTGGGGAAGTTGCTGTCCGAACAAGCTAGAAACTTCTTGTTATTGACAGCAACACCACATAACGGAAAGGAAGAAGATTTTCAGTTATTCTTTGCACTCATAGATCCGGACAGATTCGAAGGAGTCAAAAGGAACAGTCACCAGTCGATAGACGTATCTGATGTGATGAGAAGGCTAGTCAAAGAGGATCTTCTCAAATTCGATGGAACTCCCCTGTTCCCTGAACGCGTAGCTGAAACTGTCAACTATGACCTCTCTCCGAAAGAGGAGGAATTATATGGTGCGGTAACGCACTATGTACAGGAAGAGTTCAATCGTGCAGAAAAATTAGACAGCAATAAAGGAAAGAACTCTGTCGGATTCGCGTTGACTATCCTTCAAAGGCGGCTGGCATCCTCTCCAGAAGCCATCTATCAATCCTTGCAGAGAAGAAGGGAACGCTTGGAGAAGCGCCTTTCGGAAATAAGGATGGGAAAAAAGTTCTTCGAATCATCGCTAGATTCCGAATGGATCGATCCCAACGATGACGATTTTGATGATGCTCCGAGTAATGAAATCGAAGAAGCGGAAGAAAATGCGGTGGATCGCGCTTCAGCCGCTCGCACCATGGAGGAGCTCGAAGCAGAGATTATAACTTTGAAGAAACTTGAAAAACTGGCCAATGATGTCCGCACCAGTGGAGAAGATCGCAAATGGGATGAACTTTCGAAGCTACTGCAGGACGGAAGTCATATTTTTGATCGTAATGGTCAGCGCGAGAAGATCATCATATTCACTGAGCATAGGGATACCCTCAATTACCTTCAGTCCAAGATTTCCTCCCTTCTGGGGAGCGAACAGTCTGTAACAACTATCCACGGCGGTATGCTTAGGGATGAGAGGAGAAAATCTGAATCGATTTTCAAAGAAGACAAAGATGTCATGGTCCTCATTGCCACAGATGCAGCTGGAGAAGGAATCAACCTTCAACGCGCCCATTTGATGGTCAATTACGACCTGCCCTGGAACCCGAACAGACTGGAGCAGCGTTTCGGAAGGATTCACAGGATCGGCCAGACAGAGGTTTGTTACCTTTGGAATCTGGTTTCTAAGGAGACCAGGGAAGGGATGGTGTTCCAGAGGTTATTTGAAAAACTCGAAGAAGAAAGGAACGCGCTCGGTGGAAAGGTATTCGACATCCTTGGAAGAGTTACATTCGACAATAAACCGTTGCGCGAGCTGCTGATAGAAGCAATCAGATATGGCAACAATCCGGACGTCAGGGCGCGCCTCCATCAGGTTGTGGATGATTCGTTGGATACGAATTCCATTAAGAAGCTGCTCCGGGAACGTGCATTGACGAATGATGTGATGGACGCTTCAACCGTCTTCTCGATACGTGAAGAGATGGAGCGTTTGGAAACAAGGAAACTTCAACCCAATTTCATCAGGGCTTTCTTCATCGAAGCTTTTACAAAGCTGGGTGGAAACATCGTGAAGAGAGAACTGGACCGTTATGAAATACTGTCCGTTCCCGTATTGATACGCGAACGCGATTCTCAGATAGGCACCAGAGAGCCTGTTCTAAGACGCTATGAGCGGATTTGCTTTGACAAAGAGAACATGGAAGTCGAAGGGTACAAACCGGCAACTCTGATTGCTCCTGGGCACCCTCTGATGAATGCGGTCATAGACCTCACCATAGAGAAAAACAGCGATGTGATGAAACGCGGATCCATCCTGGTAGACGATTTGGACTATGGGGTGGAACCACGTTTGTTATTCTATGTCGAAAGTTCGATTTGTGACGGGACAACGACAGCTTCCGGAGAAAAGAGGACGATCTCCCGCATTGTTCACTTCGTAGAGATAAACGAAAAAGAGGAATCCATCGATGCAGGCTATGCACCATACCTAAACTATCGCGCACTAAAGGAAAATGAAACGGAAACCGGCCATGAGATACTTTCTAAACAGAACTGGCTGAAGTCCAATCTCGACGAAATAGCCAACGAATACTCGATTGAAAACATAGTCGGCAACCATCTTTTGGAAGTGAAAAAGAGAACTGTAGCCCGCATCGATAAGACGGAGTTCGCGGTCAAAACACGTTTGACCGAAGAAATACAGTATTGGGATAACCGTGCCAACGAGCTTAGAATGAAGGAACAATCCGGACGTGGAAATCCGCATCTGAATTCGGATAATGCACAGAGGAAAGCCGATGAGCTCAGTATCAGATTGACAAAGCGTCTAAGCAGACTCGAGGAGGAGAAGAAAATCATTGCCCTGCCCCCAGTCATTCTCGGATGCTCATTCATCATCCCGAGGGGATTGATCGAACTATACCTCGGAAAGGACGTTTCTTTATTCGCACATGAAACCAAAGAAATAGAAATGATCGCAATGAACCGTGTGCTGAAGATCGAAAGAGAGTTGGGTTTTACACCAATCGATAGAACTAAAGAAAACTTGGGGTACGACATCGAATCCTCTATTCCTACAGAATTACGTTCAGGATCCAATTGTTTGAGGTTTATTGAGGTGAAGGGACGTAGAACAGGTGCTGGACAAGTTACCGTAAGCAAAAATGAAATTCTTACGTGTCTAAACAAACCAAATGAGTTCATCTTGGCAATTGTCGAAGTAGATGGAACAAAAACACATACTGTTTATCTCAAAAAACCATTCGTGGAATCTGTTGATTTCACTGTGAATAGTGTCAATTACGATATTGCAAAACTCAAGGAAACAACAGAGATATTATTGGAGAGGTTTGACAATGAATAAAAAATTGATAGAAGTCGCTATTCCTTTGAAAGCTATCAATGAAGCATCTGCGAGAGAGAAATCGATAAGACATGGTCATCCCTCGACGTTACATCTGTGGTGGGCGAGACGTCCACTTGCAACAGCACGCGCCGTTATTTTCTCGTCTCTCGTGGATGACCCCTCATCACATCCAGAACTTTTTCAAACGGAAAGAGAACAGAGTGATGAAAGACAAAGGTTATTTTCGATTATAGAAAGGTTAGTCAAATGGGAAAATACGGACAACAAGGAGCTTATAAAGACTGCAATATCAGAGATTAAAAAATACAATCCTGATAGTTTAACACTCTTGGATCCATTTTCTGGCGGAGGAGCCATCCCGATTGAGGCTCAAAGACTCGGGTTAAAGGCCATTGCTAATGATTTGAATCCGGTTGCAATCACTATTGAAAAAGCCACAATCGAAATACCTTCGTTGTTTAAAAATCAACCTACAATTAATCCAAATTCGACCAATATTTCCAAAAATGATTGGTACAGAGGATCTGAAGGCCTTACTGAAGACATTCAATACTATGGAAATATGCTAAAAAAAGAAATGATGAATCAAATAGGCCATCTATATCCCAATGTATCGGTCAACGGAATTGATAAAAAAGTGATAACGTGGAATTGGTGTAGAACAATAAAATGCAGCAATCCGACTTGTCAATGTGATTTGCCCCTATACAAATCGTGCACATTTACCAATAAAAAAGGCAAAGAACGCTATGCTCATCTTTCGTATATTGGAAAAAAGGCAATGTTTGAGGTTGTTGATGGATTGCCGTCTGATGACAGTACAATGACTTCTAAAGGTGCGATGTGTCCAAAATGTGGTCAAATTACTCCAATGTCTGCCATCATAGATTGTTGCAAAAAAGGAAACATGTGGAACACCCCCATGGGATTAGTCGCAGATGGGGGTTCCGGACGCATCTACCTATCTATTCCTTCAGATCAACTAGAAGTAATACAGCCTGACAAACCGTTGGACTATGCTTCAGGTGAAATGGTGGACAATCCCAGAGATCTCCATACAAAAAGATTTGGATTGACTGATTTCAGCATGTTATTTACGAACAGACAGCTAATTCTGTTGTCCACACTTACAGACAATGTAGAGAAAATTAGGGAGATAGCCTATAGAGATGCAATCAGTGCTCAAATGTCCTTGGATGCTGTTCCTTTAAATGAAAGAGGAACGGGTGCATTAGCATATTCTGAAGCGATTGCAGTTTATTTAGCCCTCGTAATCGACAAAATGGTCGATTACCATTCAATGGTTTGTACCTGGCACAAGTCAAAAGAATTAATACGCAACACGTTTGGACGTCAAGCAATACTGATGTCATGGGATTATGTTGAAGCCAATCCTTTTTCAGAATCCACAGGTTGCTTGGATAATGCTATCGAGTGGGTCTCCAAATGTATTTCTAAGTTAGTGATTAATGAAGAGGGTTTTGTTTTTCAACATAATTCCATGGATTATAATGACTCGATCAAGAATGTTATGGTGTCTACGGATCCACCGTATTATGATAACATAGCCTATGCAGATTTGTCAGATTTCTTTTATATCTGGATGAGAAGATCTCTAAGAGGCATCTATCCTGAAATCTTTTCAACCATGCTTGTTCCGAAAGCCGATGAACTGGTAGCGATCAGCAGTCATTTTAACGAGGACAAAAAAGCTGCACAAGTATTTTTTGAAGAAGGTATGAAAAAGACCTTTGAAAACATATTCAAATACGCTTCCGATACCATCCCTGTTACAATCTATTATGCTTTTAAACAGAACGAATCTGATGAGAATGATTCTGGTGTGTCCTCCAAAGGGTGGGAAACAATTCTAAATGCCATTATAAGCTCGGGTTTTCAGATTACTGGAACTTGGCCCATGAGGACTGAAATGGGCAATAGGAATATCGCTTCTGGCGCTAATGCTTTAGCTTCTTCTATTGTATTAGTTTGCAGGAAACGTATCGAGGATAGAACGTGTTCAAGACGTGAATTCATTAATGAATTAAGAAAGGAGTTAAAGCCCGCCATAAAACAACTACAAGGATCCAATATTGCACCTGTTGATTTGGCCCAGTCTTCAATCGGCCCCGGTATTGCGATTTACTCAGAATATGCTACCATATTAGAGTCCAATGGTTCAAAAATGACCGTAAGAACTGCTTTACAAATAATTAACCAAGAATTAGATGCTTTTGTATCAGAACAGGAAACAGAATTGGACCCTGACAGTAGATTTTGTGTTAATCTATATTCTCAATGTGCGTTTAATGAAATGAAATATGGTGATGCCGATATTCTGGCCAGAGCAAAGAATACATCTGTAGGCAAATTATCCAATCAAGGTGCCATCATATCCGAAAAAGGTACAGTTAGACTGTGTACCCGTGATGAAATACCAGAACCGACTAAATCTGGAGTAAATGCTTGGATTTTGTGCCAGCAAATGGTCAGAGAAGTGGACAGGAATGGAATTGAAGCAACTGCCAAGATATTGCTTCCACATTCGGGGCGTGAAGCTGAAAATGCGAAATCATTGGCATACCGTTTGTTCACAATAGCAGATCAGAAGAAATGGGCACAGGAGGCTTACGCGTATAACGCGCTAATCACAGCATGGCCGGATATTCAAAATGTTTTGATGGCTCTGATGGGTCCGGAAGAAAAACCTGGCGTTACAAGGCTTGACAGGTGGATCAATGAATAAGAAATTGATTGAAGTTGCGATTCCTCTGGAATCAATAAATGAAGCATCATCGAGAGAAAAATCAATTCGGCAAGGTCATCCCTCTACCTTGCACCTATGGTGGGCAAGACGTCCTCTTGCATCTACCAGGTCTATCATTTTTTCTCAAATAGTAGATGATCCCTCATCTCACCCGGAATTATTTCCGACAGAAGAAGATCAAAACAAAGAAAGGGAGCGGCTTTTTGAGCTTATTAGAAAGATGGTCCTTTGGGAAAATACAGATAATGAGAAATTGTTTAATACAATTAATTGTGAGATTAAAAAATATTTGAATAATGACGATGTATTACTGGATCCTTTTGCTGGCGGAGGTTCAATTCCATTAGAAGCTCAGCGTCTTGGAATTCCCGCTGTGGCAACAGACCTTAATCCTGTAGCTGTGATGATTAATAAGGCAACGATTGAAATTCCATTTTTATTCAATAATTGTCCACCAGTTAATCCTAATACATACCTTAGTGGTGAATTTAAAGGTCTTAGAGGGTTAATACACGACATAGACTATTATGGGGCTCAATTGAAGAATTTAGTATTTTCAAAAATTGGTGATGCGTATCCTCATTCGCTTGATGAAAATGGAACCCAGTGCACAACAGTAGGATGGATTTGGACAAGAGTTATTAGATGTCCTAATCCCTTATGTGGATGCGAAGTACCATTGTCTTCGACATTCTCTCTTTCAAAGTCAAGAAAACAGCATGTAGAATATTCGTTTAATGGCAAATCAATACAATTTAAAGTGGAAAAAAATGGATCTACGCCGTCAGCTGCAAAAATTTCCAGAGGTGCAAAATTCAAGTGCTTATGTTGTAATGAAGTTATTCCAGATGAATATGTAAAAACTGAAGCTCAAAACAACAGAATGACATCAAAGATGATGGCTGTCATTGCCGAAGGAAAAAAAGGAAAAATATTCCTTACTCCAACAGAAAGTGACATTAATTGTTCTCTAATCGATAAGCCCACTAATTACCCAGATGGACAACTATCGGATGACCGGCGTGCTATTTGGTGTCCATTATATGGGTTGGATACTTTTTCAAAATTGTTTACGAATAGACAACTACTATTGCTTACAACGTACACTGAATGTATTAAAGAAATAGTTCAGATGGTTGAGAGAGATGCCCTCAATAAGCATTTGGCAGCTGATTCGATACCATTAAGAGAAGGTGGAAGCGGTGCAAGAGCTTATTCAGAAGCTATTGGGGTGTATCTTTCTTTTGCCATCGATCGTTTAGCCAATTACTCTTCGACATTGAATGGATGGAGCGGTGAATTCATAATTCAGACATTTGGACGTCAAGGACTCCCAATGATGTGGGATTACATTGAATCTAATCCTTTTTCTAATTCAACAGGTAACTGGGATGGCGCAATATCATGGATTACCAAGGTATTAGAAAAGATACTGCCGAATGCCAAATCTATTGCATATCAGTATAGTGCAACAACACCAAGAAAAATATCATACAAACCAATTGTATCCACTGATCCTCCGTATTATGATAATATTGGGTACGCCGACTTATCTGATTATTTTTACATTTGGATGAGATCGTCCATAGGACATTTGTATCCTGACTTATTCGAAACAATGTTAGTTCCTAAGCAAGAAGAATTGATTGCTGCTCCATATCGTTTCAATGGTGATATGAATAAATCCAAACAATTTTTTGAAAATGGGATGTTTGAAGCATTTAAACAAATGTATGATTATTCTTCTGATGACTATCCTATTACAATCTATTATGCTTTTAAACAAAGCGAATCCGAAGAAGATGATAGAGGGTTGTTAAAAAGATCATCGTCTGGCTGGGAAACAATGCTTTCTGCATTAATAAACGCAGGATTTATCATAACTGGCACATGGCCTGTGAGGACAGAAAGAGCAACTGGATTAAAAGCATACGTAAACGCGCTTGCTTCATCTATTGTTCTTGTTTGTAGGAAAGGGCAGAAAAAAATATCGGCGACTAGGCGTGAATTTATCAATGAACTAAGAAAAGAATTAAAACCTGCAATAAGAAAATTGCAAGAATCAAATATCGCACCTGTTGATTTGGCCCAATCTTCAATTGGTCCTGGCATTAGTGTGTTCTCAAAATATGAATCAATATTGGAATCAGATGGTTCCAAAATGACTGTCAGGACTGCCTTGCAGATAATTAATCAAGAATTAGACGCTTTTGTTTCAGAACAAGAGGGAGAACTAGATCCTGAGAGTAGGTTCTGTGTGAATTTATTCTCTCAATACGCATATAATGATGTCAAATACGGTGAAGCGGATGTACTTGCAAGAGCAAAAAATACATCCGTGGACAGGTTATCAAATCTAGGAGCATTGTTTTCAGAAAAAGGGATTGTTAGACTTAAAACCCGTGAGGAAATACCTGAGCCAACAAAATCAAGTGTGAAAACATGGGTTTTGTGTCAGCAATTAACAAGAGAAGTAAATCGTGGAGGGATTAATGCCACGGCAAAAATATTGCTTCCTTATTCTGGACGTGATGCTGAAAATGCGAAATCATTAGCCTATCATTTGTTCACAATAGCAGATCAGAAGAAATGGGCACAAGAAGCCTACGCGTATAACGCACTAATTTCTGCTTGGCCGGATATTCAAAACGTTTTAATGACATTGATAGGTCCGGAAGAGAAATCTGGAGTTACAAGAATTGACAGGTGGCTACAATGATTAATCATGAAATTATAGGAAAAGGTTTTGATCATTTATTACAAGCTATGGTGCCATATGTTTCTAGAGAATTAGCTTTAGAATACGGAGAAAATTGGTGGTCAGAGGGAGTATTATCAAAACTATATGATCGTCAAAAAGAAAATCTTCCTTTATCTGGTACAACGGATGAATTGAAGAAATCCATGGATATACTTCTTTGCCTTAATTTGATTGATATTCGTTGGAATGATGTATTTAAAAGAAAACTAGCTACTAGCAATCGCAATTGGGTCAAGGAACTAATAGAGACAAGGAATAGATGGGCACACACTGGTTCAGAGGATACAAGTGATGGCGATACTGAAAGAGCTTTGGACACCATGGCTCGTCTTTGTGAACAAATTGACAATACTGGAAGGACAGAGGAGATACGTAAGTTATATCGCACTGTGAGATATGGAACTGAGGGAGGTTCAGCGGATACTAGTGGCAAAAATATAGATGTTCCGCTGCCTATTTTCAACAGTTTATCCGGTCTCCCCAGTTGGAGAGATGTTATCGAACCCCATCCTGATGTCGCTCAGGGAAAATATCGCAATGCGGAATTTGCGGCCGATTTGGCACAAGTATCACGCGGCACTGCAACTCCTGAATATCAGGATCCTGTTGAGTTCTTCTCAAGAACGTATATTACTGTAGGAATGAAGAGGTTACTAATCGAGGCTATCAAACGTGTTAATGGAACTGGGGGAGAACCGGTAGTTCAATTAAAGACTGCATTTGGAGGTGGAAAAACACACACCATGCTGGCATTGTATCATCTTCTCCGGGATAACCCATCGAAAGGAAAGATTCCCGCGATCCAATCTCTGCTCCAAGAATCTAATCTTGAATTACCGCATGTCAATGTAGCTGTCATTGTCGGAACTGCATATGATCCATCAACAAAGAGAAGACCGGTAACCATGCCGGGAATAACAATCAATACAATTTGGGGAGAAATTGCAGCACAACTAGCTGAATCTGCTGGGAATCCTGACCTATATAATATAATCAAAACATCGGATGCAAAACACACTTCTCCTGGATCAAAGACATTTGTAGATTTATTCAACAAATGCGGGCCATGTGTTATTTTGATGGACGAATTGGTAGCATATGCAAAGAAGCTCTACGGGGTTTCGGATCTTCCTGCCGGATCCTTCGACAACTTCATAACTTTCATCCAGGAAATAACAGAAGCAGCAAGAGCAAGTAAAAATTGCCTCATTGTTGCATCCATACCCGAATCGGATCTAGAGATTGGTGGAGATGCTGGACAAATTGCTTTAGATTCAATAGAACACACATTTGGCAGAATGGAATCTATATGGAAGCCTGTCGCCGCTAACGAAGGATTTGAAGTCGTACGCAGAAGGTTATTCCTAAACTGTAAAAACACGGCCAACAGGGATTTGGTATGTGAAACATTCTCAAAACTCTATAACGACAATCCTTCGGAATTTCCCATTGAATCAAGGGAATTGGAGTACACATCTCGTCTGAAATCCTGTTATCCGATTCATCCCGAAGTGTTCGACCGTCTTTATGAGGATTGGGCTACATTAGAGCATTTCCAGAAAACACGTGGGGTTCTCCGGTTGATGGCTTCGGTCATTCACGATCTTTGGATGAATAAGGATAGTAGTCCTTTGATAATGCCTGGGTCGATTTCACTTGACAATTCCGACATCAAAAATGAATTGACCAGGTACTTAGATGATAATTGGAATGCTCTCGTGGATCGCGAAATTGATGGAAAGAACTCGATTCCTTTCCAGAAAGATAAGAACGACCCACGTTACGGCAGATACATGGCATCCAGACGTGTTGCCAGAACGATATTCCTGGGTAGTGCTCCTTCAGTGAAGGAACAATCCATTCGTGGTATAGATGTTCAAAGAATACGCATCGGTGTCGTTCAACCTGGTGAAAACATTGGCGTATTCAACGATGCTCTAAATTCTCTAAGCAATTCCTTGGCATATCTATATTCCGACCCAACAGATGGAAGATTCTGGTATGATACACGTCCGACTCTAAGGAAAACTGTAAATGATCGTGCATCGCAGATACCTGAATCCGAGATTGAGAAAGAGATTGAGATCAGACTCAACAAGATGACGAAGGACGGGCGCTTTGCAGGCATTCATGTATGCCCGAATTCTTCATTGGATGTACCAGACATTCAGAATGTTAGACTAGTGGTTCTACGTCCTGTTAACACATACAAAGAGACGCCTGAAGGTAACAATGCTGTCGTTGTTTCAGAAAAAATACTCAATACCAGGGGTGAAGGACCACGCATATACCGTAATATGTTAACATTCGTAGCCCCGGACCATGCAGTCATCGACTCATTGAAATCTGCTGTGAAAATGTATTTGGCATGGAAATCTGTCAGAAATGATGCCGAACGCCTCAACTTGGATATTGCACAGACCCGCGAATCTGATGCTAACGTTAAAGCATTCAATGATACCGTCAACCTCAGAGTCAGGGAGACGTATTGTTGGTTATTGGTTCCATATATCGATCGCAATGAAGACATTTCAAGGATTCAGTGGGACAAGATTCGCATCAGCGGCGGTACCGATCCGATCACTAAGAAAGCTGCTGATAAACTCATCAACGATGAGTACATGATTGTCAATTGGTCACCTGCATTACTTCGTAGAGAGTTGGATTCGCTTCTATGGATGGACTCCGACGATATAGAGATTAAAAAACTATGGGATCAATTATGCACTTATTGTTATCTTCCTAGATTGTCTTCCTATTCAGTTCTGGAAACTACAATAAGACAGGGTTTGCAATCTGACGATTATTTTGCATTATCAACAGGCCTGATTGATGGAAAATATGCGGAGTTAAAACACAATTTTATGATAAGTCAGATTGACTCGCACAATCATCTGGTCAAAATAGGAATAGCCCTGGAGCAGATTAAGAAGGAAAAAGAAAAGGCGGAATCTGAGAAGAGTGGCAATCCTGAAGGACATAAAGGAGAGGCCATTATTGATCAGACTGGACCCGTCACTCCTTCCATAATAGAGAAACCAGTGGAAATGAAGCACATTCATTTCCGTATGACAAAGGAGCTGGATTATGTCCGTGTCAATAAGGACATGAATCAGATTGTTTCAGAGATTGTCCAGCCTCTGGCTTCTATCAATGGTGCCAAAGTAAGAATAAGCATCATTGTTGAAACTACCGTTCCTGACGGTATTTCTTCAGACAAGGAACGTACAGTTAACGAAAATTGTCGTACACTGAAGATTGATGATAAGGAGTTTTACTAACTTTTTAAGTCAGGTGGGGCTCTCTTTTACGAGGGAGCCCTACCTTTTGCAATTGTACGTTAGAGTTTTTCCTCACATGGTTTGAACCGTCAATCTATTGGACGACAGAATCTATCGATCCATGCACTTCAGCAATTTTGACAAGATTTGAATGCTGGAAAAGACACTTCAGCAGTACGGAATCAACAATGATACCTCAATCAATTTGGTGATATGAATATGTCAAAGATCCATAGTTCTTATAATTATATATTGAAAAGTACCCTCGTGATAAAAAGCCCCGACCGGAATCCCGGGGCTCCGCCCCGGACCCCGAATCGGGACAGGCATGCGGGTCCTTGCCATGCAGCGGGGCGGGA
>JAEEGF010978366.1_pt1 | contig 17190 bp, 13 predicted proteins | sample 9134171 | NCBI WGS metagenome assembly JAEEGF01 (sample SAMN16246542, study PRJNA631951) | gut metagenome | biome: gut microbiome; feature: rumen; material: AP-attached | host: Bos | place: Iran: Karaj | collected 2018-10 | reverse complement strand
CAAGCATTTCGGTTATGGCTGAAAGTAACTTCATAGACTACGTCAAGATTTACTGCGCTTCCGGGCACGGAGGCGCGGGGTCGGTCCATCTGCATCGGGCGAAATACATCGCCAAGGGCGGGCCGGACGGCGGCGACGGTGGCCGGGGCGGTCATATCATCCTGCGTGCCAATCCCCAGTTCTGGACCCTGATCCACCTGAAGTACCGCAAACATGTCAAGGCGGAGAACGGAGGCCCGGGCGGCGCGGCCCTGATGCATGGGAAGAACGGCGAAGACATCTATCTGGATGTCCCGCTGGGGACCGTGGTGAAGGACGCTGAGACCGGCGAGGTCTTGATGGAGCTGATCGAGGCCGATGAGGAGAAGATCCTCTGTCCCGGTGGCCGGGGCGGTTGGGGCAACGACCATTTCAAGACCCCGACCCAGCAGACACCCCGTTATGCCCAGCCCGGCGAGGATGGGGTGGACGGCTGGTTCATCTTTGAACTGAAACTGCTGGCCGATGTCGGCCTGGTGGGTTTCCCCAATGCGGGCAAGTCTACGCTTCTTTCCGCGATCACGGCGGCCCGGCCGAAGATCGCATCTTATGCGTTTACGACCCTGGAACCCAACCTCGGCATCGTCAGCTATTATGACGACCGGTCTTTCGTGATGGCGGACATTCCCGGCATCATCGAGGGCGCCCATGAGGGGAAGGGGATCGGCATCCGTTTCCTGCGTCACATCGAGCGCAATTCCGTGCTGCTTTTCATGGTGTCCGCGGAAGAGGACGATATCGCGGCCGGATACCGGACGCTGCTTCACGAGCTGGAGCAGTTCAATCCTGAACTCCTGGTCAAGGAACGGGTCCTGGCCATCACGAAATGCGACCTGATCGACAAGGAACTGGAGAAGGAGATGGTTCCCCATCTTCCGAAGGGAATCCCGTACGTATTCATCTCCTCTGTCAGCGGTGAAGGCTTGAAAGAATTGAAAGAAGAGTTATGGAAAACGCTGCACAAGTGATCGGCAATGCCGTCGTCGGTGCCGACAAGGCGGCTACACTCTGGGTCAATTCCCTACACACCCCTTTCACCGACTCGGTCTGGATGTTCTTTTCCAACAAGTGGGTGTGGGTTGTCCTGTATGCCTTCATCCTTTGTTTCCTGTTTCTCCGTTTAGGATGGAAAAAGGCATTGTTGGCGGTGGCCGCCATCGTATTGACCATCGTCTGCTGTGACCAAGGGGCTAATCTGTTCAAGAACTGGATCTGCCGCCTTCGCCCGACCCACGATCCGTGGATGCTCTCGCACGGCTTGCATATTCCGGGTGATGCCGGTGGCCTGTACGGTTTCTTTTCGGGCCATGCCGCCAATTCTTTCGGTTTTGCGGCATCGACGCTGGCGATCTTCCGTTCGGACGAACGCCATTCCTATAAGGCTTACGGATGGGCGATTTTTATCTGGGCCTTCCTGGTGAGCCTGAGCCGCATTTTCCTGGGACGCCATTTCTTCGGTGACATCCTGGTCGGAGCCTCCGTCGGTTTGTTGCTGGGCTGGCTGTTTGCGCTGGTTTACCGGCGATTCTGCGATCTCGTCTGAAGATCCATTCAGTTTACGGGTACGAAGATGGCGAAACTGCGCATCACTTCTTGCATGCGCTCCTCCGTCAGGCCGGGATTGCCGGATTTCGCCAGATTGAAGGCACGATACTTCCAATTGCCCCACCAACCGCTTGTGACCGGTACGATCGCGCTGTTCACATTCGCAGGTCGTGCGGATGAGGCATTCTTAGTGTTCAGGCTCGTCCATCCTTCCGGACGGTATTGGAAGCCCGGTTTCAAGACGATGACCGACCCGACGGGAATGTCCTCCTTGGAGAAGACACCGGTGGTCGAGGCGAATTGATTCAGGTTGGAAGCCGTACTGCCTGCCATGCGGGAGACCAGCGTGGAGTTGGAGGTAGAATTGTAGTAGGCGTAACTGACGAGGTCCAGCGGCAGGGGCTTGTACTGAGAGATGTCGTATCCGGCCGCTTCGAACTGGGCGAGAATCTCCGCATCGGGCATGGCGTTCCCGGAGGTGTGGGCAGAAGGTGTGACGGAGAAGGGCTGGGTATAGGCCTTTTCTACCGCATCTTTGATTGCAGCAATTTGCGTCTCGGAAAGGGTCTGGTTCGAAGGACGGATCGAAATCCGGTCCAGCGGGCAGCCGCTGATCTGCTTGAGCCACATCAACGCTGTCGCGACGCGGCCGACCTGGTAGGACATATGGTAGCCGTCACGGGTCAGATGGTCGCGGATGAAACTGGTCCGCAGATTCTGTATGGCAGTGCCGCAGGGAATGACGAAATCGAAGTCTCCCCGGATGAGCACCTTTGTCCGGACGGCGTCCAGGATCGCTTCGTACATCTGCGTCTGATTGTTGCCATACTTCGCAAAATCCGAGTGGTTCGAATCTTTCTGGTAGGCCCAGGTCATGTGCCACATCCTTTTTGCCTCCGGGCAGTATGCCTTGACGGTATCCACGACCGTGGAAAGATAAGGCTCATAGGAGTCGGGCATGCCGGAGTAGCCGCTGGCCTGCTGCATGGACACATAATCCCAGTGCCTTGATTTTATGGCGCTGAGCGCATCGCTGCCGTCGACGTGGCTCCAAGTCCCGCTGGAGTTGGTGTAATACGTGTAGGCGGCGGTCCCGTTGGTGAGGTTATGCGCGTGGGTCAGGAGAGTGCAGCCGCCGATGTAGAGATTTCCCAGATAGATGCTTTCGTAACCGGCCTGTTTCAGATATCCGTAGAGATACTCCATCGCGTCGATGGAGAAACTGTTGCCGATCGCCAGTATGCTGACGGACTTGCTGTCCGGCTCGTAGGATGCGCCGGTCATGTCCACGGTGAAACGGGCGATCTTCCCTGCCTCGAAGGCTTTCCCTTCAGGGAAAACGATATCCTTGGTGTAGGCGCCGGCATCGGTCTTGACGCGGATGCGTACGGTCTTCCCGGATACGTCCGTCGGTTTCAAACCGAACCAGACCGGGCCTGCCGATGCCGTCTGGACGGTCAGCGCATTCCCTTCTCCGAAATCCAGGCTGACAGATTGGATGTCCGTGTTGATATTCAACAGGGAAAAGCATCCGTATGCGGTCAGATGCGTGAATGAGAAGCGTACCTCGTCGGGGAATCCGCCCCGGGTTTCGACGCTCGCACACAGGACCATGGCCGACGGGTCGACGCTCTCTGCCGTCGGGGTCTGTACCTCCGGCACGGAATAGGCCCATTCCCCGGCGTTTATTCCGGTATAGGCGGATGCCGGGCTCAGGGCATAGAAAGTATGCGCGTCACGGCCATCGTCGGTGAAACTGGCGCTGAACCGGGCCGTCCGGCCGTCTTCCGACGCCTGGACGGGCGCTTCGACGGGCGTAGCGGAATCGAGTGAAATCCGTATGCTCCGGTCTTCATCTGTCCATATGACGGGGTAAAGATCATTCTGGGGCGTTGTGAAACTGGTCCGGGTCTCCATGGGGAGGGCCTGGAAACGGACTTCCTGGAGAGGGGCCGTGGAAGTACGCTCACAAGAACCGGCCGCCATCAGGATGAGGGCAGCCAGGGATGCCAGCATGCCGGGTTTCATCACTTTGTGGGGATTTTCAGCTTCTGACCGGCCTTGATGTTGCTGGAACAATGGTTGAGGTCCATGATCTGCTTGACCGTGACACCGTAGCGTTGGCTGATCTTGAACAGGGAGTCACCGCTGCGGACGGTGTAGACCGTGTAACTGCCGGAAGCGGCCGGCTTGCTGCCGCCTGACTTGGCCGGCGCGGCCTGGGATGCCGCCGGGGCAGGTCCGCCACCCTGATAGATGGTAAGCACCTGTCCTACCCGGATGTTGTTGCTGCGCAGGTGGTTCCAATTCATGATCTGCCGGACGCTGACGTGGTAACGACTGGCGATACGTCCCAGGTAATCGCCGCTGCGGACTTTGTAGCGGATGACATTCCCGCCGCCTCCTCCGCCTCGCTCAGGAGTGGTGCCGCTCTCCACGCCTTTCAGGATCTGGGGAGACAAGAGAGAATCTGCCAGATGTGTGTACAGGGTATCCTGGCAGTCCAGGAAGGAATTGGTATACTGGTAAGGCAGCTTGAGGATCTGGGGGCCTTCGTTGCCGGGGATGATGTCATGGATGTATTGGGCGTTCAGCTCCCGCAGCTCTTCGATGTCCACGCCCACCAGGTCGCTGATCTGACCGAAGTGGAGGTTGCGGTGGATGACGAAGGTGTCCGTATGGGCCGGCATGGGGGAGGGATTCGGCTGGATGCCGTATTCCCGGTAGTAGGTCATCGCATACATCGCTCCGACGAAAGCGGGCACATAGCCGCGCGTCTCCCGGGGGAGGTAGGGATAGATCGACCAGAAATCCCTCCGTCCGGCACGGCGGATGGCCTTGTTGACGTTGCCGGGGCCGCAGTTGTAAGAGGATATGGCCAGCGCCCAGTCTCCGAATACGTTGTAAGCGTCCTTCATGTAGCGGGCCGCGGCATCTGCCGCCTTCTCGACATCCAGACGTTCGTCTACGAACGAATTGATTTTCAGACCGTACTGCCGTCCCGTCTTGTACATGAACTGCCAGATGCCCCGGGCGCCGACGCGCGAGCGGGCGACCGGATTGAGGGCGGACTCGATGATGGACATGTACTTCAGCTCCAGCGGCATGTCGTACTTGGCGAGGATTTCCTCGAAGATGGGGAAATAGTAGTCGCTCAGGGAGAGGAGACGCTTCATCTTCGGAACGTTCTTCTCCGAGTAGAGGATCATGTAGTTCTTGACGATGGGGTTGAAGGGGAGGGTGATGAAGGAATTCATCCGCTTGAGCCTCTCCATCAGGACGGAGTCGGGGACATTGGTCGTAAAACGGACCGAATCGGAATTGAACCGGCCGATGTCTTCCAGGTCATCGAACAGTTCGTATTCCTGCCGGCTGATCTGGTTCTGGAGGTACCACATGTTGAGCAGGCTGTCCGTCTTCTCCACGGTGTAGCTGTCTTCCGGGAGTTCGCTTTCCTCCGCTTCGATCAGTTCGACCATCTCATTCTCGATGCTGTCCCGCTGGCTGATCTCGTTCTGCAAGGCCTCGATCACCCGGTTGAGGGAGTCGATGACGGCCTTCGTGTCTTGTTTCCCGTGGTTCTTGCGGTTGTCTTTCTGAGAGGGGAACAACCTGCGCAGCGCGCTGTCCTGGTCGTTCTGCCGGTGGGAGGGCTCCTGCCCGGCCAACGCGAAGCAGAGCGTCAGCAGCAAGGTCAGGAGGGAAATATGTCGTATTGCTTTCATGTCGATCAGAAGGTAAAGCCGAGACTGATGCCGACCGCATTGACGGGCCGGGAGGCAAACTGGAGGTCCGGCGTGATGAGGGTGGGCCTGATGTGCATCGAGATGTCTTCGTTCACTTCAAAGTCATTCATGTAGGAGAAGACATTCGCGTCGATGACCTGGATCAGGTAGAATCCGGCGATGGCCAGCACGGAATAATCCCTGTAGCGGCGGAAGATGTCGCGATAGTAGAGGGCGGTCTCCGCAGAGAACGGGCCGTCGTACTGTTCGCCACTCGTTGCGGCCAGGTAAATATTCTTGTATTTCAGGTAGTTGCGTTTGTTGAGCGCCCAATAATGGTACGCGCCGATCAGGCATCCCCAATAAATGGGCACCTTCCAGTAGTCATGGTTGTACACCTGTCCCAGACCGGGGAAGAGCAGGGAATAAAGCGTCGCGCGTCCCGGCAGCGGATTGCGGTCGGACTTGAAGTTGACGACACCGTCCATCAGGGTGGCCCAGTAGATGAGCGCGCCTCCGGCGAAGAAATAGGTGCTCATCTGCTTCGCGTGGTCATTGACCGTGTAGGGCGTCTCGGGATCGAGCTCAAGCGCGGCGTTATAGGCAGCCAGGGAGCGGGTGTACTGGCTCCTGTAATGGAATCCCATGCCCACGGTCGCGCCCAGTCCTCCATAGATTATGGGGAGTTTCCAGTACTGCTTGTTGTAAATCTGCTGTCCTCCGATCAGGACCATGGATCCTGCGAAAGAGGTCCCGATCTGGATCGTGTCCTTGTGCGCGATACCCCGGATATAGTCCTTGACGGAAAACAGGGGCTTCTGCGCCGTGTCCGCATCGCTGGTGCCGTAGTTGTTCTGCGAGAACGCTTCACGCTTGAACTGGGCGGATGCGTTCCCGGAGAAAGCCAGGAAGAACACCAGGGCGGCAAGGAGGATCGGGAGGCGTTTCGTCATCAGTTCTCGGTGCGCTCCAGGGCTTTGAGGAATTCTTCCATTTCAGCGTCGGATTCGAAACGGAGGGTGATGCTGCCTTTACCGGAGGCGCTTCTCTTGAGCGAGATGTTGTCTCCGAAATAACGTCCCATATACTCCAGGACCTTGTAGTAGGTCTCGGGCAGGTCTACATTGTCGTTATAGGGGGAGGGCATGGCGGCTCTTTCCAGTTTGCGCACCTTGTCCTCGAGCTGGCGGACGGAGAGATCCTCCTTGATCACGAGGTCGCAGAGCGCTTCCTGGTCTTTCGGCTCGTCGACACCGAGGATGACCTTGGCATGGCCTACGCTGATCAGGCCGACCTTGAGGTCGTGCTGGACTTTGGCGGGAAGCCGCAACAGGCGGAGGAAATTGGTCACGGAAGCCCGTTTCTTGCCGACCCGCTGGGCCATCTGGTCCTGGGTGAGGTGGCATTCGTCGATCAGGCGCTGATAGCCGAGGGCGGTCTCGATCGGGTCGAGGTCCTGGCGCTGGACGTTCTCCACAAGCGCCATCTCGAGCATGCCCTGGTCGCTGGCAGCCAGGATGAAGGCCGGAATCATATCCATCCCGGCAAGTTTGCAGGCGCGGAAGCGCCGCTCGCCGCTGATGATCTGGTAGCGTCCGTTGCCTGTCTTGCGCACGGTGATCGGCTGGATCAGGCCCAGGGTACGGATGGAATCGGCCAATTCTTCTAAGGCGTCCGGGTCGAAAGTGACGCGGGGCTGGAAGGGATTGGGCTCGATCATTCCCACGGGAATGCGCAGGACATCCGCCGCGGCTGCGGGATCCGTATCGCTGCTGACGATTTCTTTGTTGACGTATCCGACCGGCTTGCGGAAATTCTCTATGTCGGCGCTTTCTCCAAGCAGTGCGCCGAGTCCTTTCCCAAGCCCTCTTTGTGTCTTAGTTGCCATTGTCTGTCTTGTTTTCATTTCTTTCGAGGACTTCCTTCGCCAGCTTGAGGTAGTTGCTGGAGCCGTTGCTCATCACGTCGTACAGGATGATGGGCTTGCCGTGGGAAGGCGCCTCGCTGAGGCGGATATTCCGCTGGATGATCGTATCAAAGACCATGTCCTGGAAGTGCTCCCGGAGCTCGCCGACCACTTCAGCATGGATCTTGGTGCGTCCGTCGAACATCGTGACGACGAAACCTTCGATGGTCAGGCCCGGATTGATGCCGTTCTGGACGAGGCGTATGGTTTGCAGGAGCTTGCCCAGCCCCTCGAGGGCGAAGAATTCCGGCTGGACAGGGATGATCACCGAGTCGGCCGCAGTCAGGGCGTTGACGGTCATCAGTCCGAGGGTGGGGGAGCAGTCTATGATGATGTAGTCGTATTCGTCCCGTACGGGTGCGATCGCCTTCTTGAGGATGGACTCGCGCTCTTCGGTCTCCAGCATTTCAAACTCCACTCCGATGAGGTTGATGTTGGAGGGAATCATATGGAGCAGGTTGATCTCGGTCTGGATCAACGCATCGCGTACGTCGATCTTGCCGATCATCATCTCATAGATCGAGCGCTTTTCGTCCTTGTCCGGCAGGAAGTTGAGGCCGGAGGTCGTATTGGCCTGGGGATCGGCATCGATGATGAGCACTTTCTTCTCCAGGACGGCGAGCGATGCGGCGAGATTGATGGCGGTGGTGGTTTTCCCGACGCCGCCTTTCTGGTTCGCGATGGCTATGACTTTACCCATATGGACAGAATAACGTTAATCAAGCAAATTTAACAAAAATATTCGATACCTCCGTTTATTTTATTAGTTTTGTCTTTCGAACCAAGAGACTTGACCTATGCCTGCACTTTTTCCCGACTGGTATTGTATTATCAATCCGCATGCCGGCTCCGGCAAGACGATGCCTCAATGGGCGATCGCCGAGAAGATCCTGACGTCCTCGTCCATCCCTTACAAAACCAGCCTGACCAACTATAAATATCATGCAGAGAAACTGGCCTACGAGGCTGCCGGGCGCGGTTATCGCAAGTTCCTGGCGGTCGGCGGGGACGGTTCCGTGCATGAGGTCTTGAATGGGATTGTCCGCTATGCGGAAGAGGCCGGCGTCGCTCCGGAGGAGTTTACGCTTTCCGTGATTCCCATCGGGTCCGGCAATGACTGGATCAAGTCTCTCGGCATCCCTCATGATACGAAGGTCGCGGTGGATCTGCTGACCCGCGGATCCTTCGCGAGGCAGGACATCGTCCGCGTGGAGACCTCGAAAGGAACCTGTTATATGGCCAACATCGGCGGCGTGGGTTTTGATTCCCATGTCTGTGACCGGGTCAACGCATTAAAAGAACAGGGCAAGCGCGGGAAACTGATCTATCTGGGTGCCCTGATCTACACGATGTTCCATACGAAGGCTTTCCACGCCCGCATTGTCGCGGACGGCGTTTGTGTCTTTGACGGGGACGCCTATTCGGTCGCTTTCGGCAACGGCCGCTACAGCGGGGGCGGGATGCGTCAGGTGCCGATGTCCGAGATCGACGACGGCTTGCTCGACTACATGGTCGTTCCCAAGGCCGGCCTGCTGAAACTCCTGACGCAGATTCCTCGCCTGTACAACGGTACCGTCAACGAGTCCGGCCTCCTGCACACCGGCCGCTGCCGTGTCCTGGAGATGGAAGGGGAGAACATCGTTGAGATTGACGGCGAGGTCGTCGGCTCACTGCCCCTGCGCCTGACGATGACCGGCCGCCAGCTCTGCGTCCCGGTGGGGGATCGCTGATTTTTTATCCGGAGGTTTATTCCACCTTCAGGGTAAGCTTTTGCAGATCGCGGTTAGCGGAGGATGAGCCGACCAGGATCGTGAAGTCGCCCGGTACCTGTTCCCAGGGACCGACCAGGCCGGGGAAGGCGTCCGGGTTCTTCGGGGCGGAATACATCGAGAGCATTTCCGGCGTGATTTCAAAACGCACGGTCGCTGTCTCACCAGCCTTCAGGGAGATGCGCTGGAAGCCCTTCAATTCCTTGACGGGACGGGTAACGGGAGCGTAATTGTGCCGTATATAAAGCTGCACCACTTCCGCGCCCTCCATCTCTCCGGTGTTGGTAAGGGTGAATGAAAGGGCGGCCTTCTGTCCTGCGGGGATGGTCAGCGTGTCGGATGCCGCCGCCGGGGTGGAAGATGCATCCGCAACCCCTTCGAAGGACGGCTTCCCATAGGTGAAGGTCGTATAGCTCAGGCCGAAGCCGAAGGGATACAGGGCCCCGGTCGGGCCGATGGCGAACTGGCGGGAGTACTGCATCGGCCGGTAGTTATACACGGTCGGGATCTGGCCGACATTCCTCGGGAATGTCACCGGAAGCTTGCCGGAAGGATTGATCAGGCCGAAGAGGACTTCGGCGACCGCCTGTCCGCCCGCCATTCCGGCCTCCCAGGCGTTCAGGATGGCGTTCACATGGTCCTGAGCCCATCCGATGGACAGGGCGCGGCCCGTCGAAAGGACCAGCACGGTCGGTTTGCCGGAGGCCACGACGGCTTCCATGAGTTCCTGCTGCCGTCCGGCGAGATCGAGGTCGTCCCGGTCGCGGTTCTCGCCGCAAGTTGTACCGAAGGCGCTGTAACGCTGGCTGTTCTCACCCAGCACCAGGATGCACACGTCGGCGCGGGCCGCCGCGGCACGGGCGTTGCGGATCCCGGCGTCGTCGATGTCGAAGATGCGTCCGTTGAAACACTGGGACTCGACCGTCGCGCCCGGACAGAAGGCCTTGATCCCTTCCAGGATAGTCACGACATTCTCGTCCGGCTGGGGAACCACCCAGTCGCCCAGGATGGTCTGGCTGTCGGCGTTCGGACCGCAGACAAAGATGCGGCGCACCGGCGTGCCTGAGCCCGTAGCCGCGGGATAGGAGGAGGCGTCGAAACCGGTGGGCTGCAACGGCAGGATGCCGTCGTTCTTGAGCAGCACCAGGCTCTCACGCGCACATTCCAGGGCGGTCTGGCGGTGGGCCTCCAAGTCTCGGAGCGCCTCTCCGACCACGGGGATCGGATTCTCAAACAGTCCGAGGGCGAACTTCGCCGTCAGGATCTTGCCTGCCGCCTCATCGATGCGGGATTCCGGGATGCGCCCGTCCTGCACGGCTTCGACGATCGTCTCGAAGTATCCGTCGCCCTGCATATGGATGTCGATGCCGGTCTCCACGGAGACGCGGAATGCCTCTTCGACCGACGGCAACCATTTGTGATACAGGTGCATGCGTTCGATGTCCATCCAGTCGCTGACCACGACTCCGTCGAATCCCAATTCATCTTTAAGCAGGGTCTGCACCAGCCACGCGTTGCCGTGGCAGGGGATGCCGTTGATCTCGTTGTGGGCCGTCATCACGGTTGCCACATCGGCTTCTTTGACGGCGGTGACGAAGGGCGGGAGATAAATCTCACGAAGCTCCCGTTCCGACAGGTCCATCGGCGCGGCGTTGAGACCGCCGAAAGGCTCGCCGCCGGCGATCAGGTGTTTGGCACAGGCCAGGACGTGCTGCCCGTCGGAGAAGTCGGCATTGCGGCCCTGGAAGCCCCAGATGTAGTATTTCCCCATCTCGGAAACGAGGAACGGATCCTCCCCGAAGGTTTCGCCCATCCGGCCCCAGCGGGCGTCGCGGGCGACGTCCAGGTTTGGGGCGAAGGTCCAGGCCATTCCGCACTGTCGCATCTCCTGCGCGGTCTCCGCACCGATCCGCTCCATCAGTTCCGGGTGGAAGGTGGAAGCCATGTTGATGTCTGTCGGATAGATCGTGCACCCTTCGATCAGGCCGTTGCCGTGGATGGCGTCGATGCCGAGCAGGAGCGGGATGCCCAGGCGGCTCTGCTGCGCGATCCGCTGCAGGCCGGCGGCCTCTTCGACCGTCAGGACGTGCAGGAAGGAACCGACCTTCCCGGCGCGGATCTTGTCCGCCATGTCCGGATGTCCGAGATTCTCGTCGTCGGCATCCACGTTGCCGTGGGCGGTGCCTTGTCCTGGCGGGACATAACAGGGGCCGACATACTGGCACATCTGGCCGACTTTCTCCTCGAGCGTCATCTCCTTAAGGAGTGACTGGGCCCGGTCGGCGGGCGTCTGGGAGGGATCCTTCCAATCCTTCGTGGCGCAGGCAGCCGCCGTTACCAGCAGCGCGGCACCGGAGAGTGTCATCATCAACAGACGTTTCATAGTGACTTCATTTATGGATAAACAAAGATACAAGTTCCGCCCAACAATTGCAATTGTCCGGAATTATTCCAATCTTTGTGTTGAACCACAAAGGATTGCGCCTATGGCACGGAAAGAGATCAAACTGAAAGACGTGTTCAAGATGTCCCGGAAGGAGTTGCTCCAGTGCAAGCTCCACCTTGCCGGTAACAACGGCAGCGAAGAACCCCTCGACATTTATCTCCGTGACCGCAAGCGCTGGATCGGCTGGAACGAATCCCGCACGGGACGTAATGACTTCAACCGGCCCCTTATCTTCTGCCTCATCCGCGACTATCACCGCGAAGACGTCTGGCTCTTCGCCGGCGTACTCCAGGTCGTCGAGCGGCTCGGTGACTGGAAGGAAAGCGGCGTGGGCTACAAGGTGGAGATGACCGACATCGGCGCCGAGTTCGCCGGGAGGCTCATGGTCGGGTTCCACCGCTATCCCGGCCTGCGCGGTCGTTCCTTCAAACTCGAGACCTTCTTCAAGGACATGACCGTCCACGAAATCCTGGACAAGCCCTACGAGATCAAACTGATCTACGGCTGACCGTCCCTCCTGCTGCCGGAACCTGCGGCAGGAAGGTCAAAACGGGCCCAAAATGAACGTCCTGCCGCCTTTTCAAGCAGCAGGACGTTCATTTAACGGTCGTGTATGCCGGCCGGTCTAGATGGCCAGGGTCAGCATCAGGGCGCCGACCAGTCCGAGAATGGCGTAGAACTCGGGAAGGGCGGCGTAAATCAGCGTGTTGGTCTGGACGTCGTGGCCCTGGCTGATGCCGACGATACCGTTGGCGCAGACCTGGCCCTGACGGATGGCGGAGAACATGCAGACGAGACCGACGCCGAGACCGACTCCGAAGAGGAGGGGACCGTATGTGGCGAAGTCAAACTTGTAGACCAGGAGCCACATGAAGAATCCGACGAAGCCGTAGATACCCTGCGTGGCAGGGAGGGCGGAAAGGATCAGGTAGCTGCTGGATTTTTCAGGCGCTTTCTTCAGTGCACCTTCCGCGGCGTTGCCTGCGATCGTGGTGCCGTAGGCGCTGCCGATACCGGCCAGGCTGAGCATCAGCCCGAGTCCGAGATAACCGAGAATTTCGTTCATGATGAAGTGTATTATTTAATTATTGTTGTTTCCAAGGGGTTGATATTTACGGCCTTTGCCGTCGTATGCGGAATTCTTGAAGAACTCCAGGAAGTTGAGCCGGAGGGGATGGACGAAGGCGCCGAGGCAGCACATCGCCAGGTTCAGCGCGTGTCCGATCACCAGGATGAGGATGAAAGCCAGCCAGCCGGGACCGAAGCCGCCGTCGCCCAGCGTCATTGCAGCGATGTCGTTGAAGGCCTTCCCGAGCATGCCGCCGGCCAGACCTAGGGCGTAAAGACGGAGGTAACTCAGCACGTCGCCCAGGAGTCCGGTGACGGTGTTGTAGGTCTCCCACAGGCCGGAACCGATGTTTTTCAGCGGGTTGCGGTGGATGTCGTTGAACAGGAAGATGCCCAGGGCGGACACCACGCCGAGTCCGATGACTATCCATTTCAGGATGCCGGCAGGGATGACCTTGAGCATCCCGACGGCTGCAAGGATGACGCCGCCCACGATAAGCAGGGTCCATCCCCAGACTCCGAGGGAGCCGAGGAAGCCCTGGTTGCGGGTCGCGTAAACGGTTTTGACAACCATTGCCAGGCACAGGTGGACGACACCGATCGCCAGGGACAGTACCATCTGCGCTTCGAAACCGCCGATGGTCCCGGTGATCATCACGGCCTTCAGCCAGGAAGGGATCCAGGGGAGGGCTGCGATATCCACGCCGAAGAAGGTGTGCATCACGATGCCCACGAGGAAGGTGGCGACGCCCAGGGTCGTGACCAGGGGAGCCAGATCCTTGAAACTGTCCACCTTGCGCAGGAGGATGCCTCCGATGATGAGCATGAGCCCGTATCCGGCATCGCCCATGCACATCGCGAAGAACAGAAGGAAGAAGATGCTGATGTAGGGGGTGGGGTCGAACTCATTGTAGTCCGGCCTGCCGTACATGTCGGTCAGCACCTCGAACATCCTGACGAACTTGTTGTTCTTGAGCTTGATGGGTGGATTGTCTTCCGTCACGGCCGCCTCCCGGAACCAGAATGCGCCGGACTTGTCCAGCTCGGCGGCGAGGGCCTGGTCTTTCTGTGTGGGGGCGAATCCTTCGTAGACGACAAGATGGTCCTCCGCGGCTTTCGTGCCCGTCGCCCGGGCCCAGTAAAGGTCCAGTTCTTGTTTGCGGGACGCGTACTCGGCCTTGAGGGCGGGAAGGCCCTTCCGCTCCGTTTCCAGCTCTTCCTCCCGCCGGGCGATCGCCGTTTTCAAGTCTTCAATGCGTTTCCGCTCTTCGTCGAGGCTGGTGACGGGACGGGGGAGTTCCTTCACGGGAATCCCGGGACTCCCGCTGTCGGAAGTCGCGACGACCATCCAGACCTTGCCGTCTTTCCGGCAGATGACGCGGGCGGCATACTGATCTTCCCACTGCGGGTCGAATCTCTTCTCGGGAATGATGTAGTAATGGAAGAATACGCCGCTATTCTCCAGGGCGGAGACTTTCTTCTGGTCGTATGCGCCCCAGGGCTCCCGCTCGGCGTATGTGCGTTCGGCTTCTTCCTTATCGCCCACAAGGGCGGCGTACTGCTCGTCGCGGACCCAGTTCCCGCTCTCCAGCAGGGCGATGCGGCGTCCGAGGGACTCGGCCCCGGCGAGCATTTCCGCCGAGCGCTCGTCGATGGGCTTGGTGGAGCGTGTGATGTCCATTACGCCTAGGCCGGCGAGTTCTTCCAGGAATCCTTCCCTCTCCCGGTCCAGGAGAATGAAGGAGTATTTGGTCATTTTCTCGATCATAGCGCAGCCTCCTCCTCTTCTTCCGCCGCATGGCGGGTTTTGACGATCTTGGAAGCCGCCTTGGAGAGATTCTCCTCGTCTTCCATATATCGTTTGATCTTGCGGATGGCTTCCTGGTAACCCGGGATCTGGACCTTCTCGTACAAGTTGACTTTCTGTGTCGTCTTCTTACGCTGGTAATCCAGCAGTTTACGCTTGAACTCAAAGATTTCCGACTCAATGCCGAGCTGCGTCAACTCCTTGAGGATGCGGACTCCGTCGGCATACCAGGCGGGAGAGGCGAAGACGTTGACGGGCTTGATCGCATAGTGGATCTCTTTCAGCTGCGGGGTCTTGATGCCGGCGACCTTGACAGTCTCCAGCTCAACGTCCGTGACAGAGATGAGATCCGGCTGGAACTCATTCCAGAGCGCTGCCAGATAGTCGTATTTTTCCAGGGTCTGTTCCAGGCGGGCCATCATCTTCTCCGACTCCGCCTTGGCGGCAACGACGCTCAGGCGCAGGGCCGACTCCTTGTTCTTGAGGGTCGGAAGCGCGTTCTGGCGTACCTTGAGCTGCTTGCCAAGGTTGGTCAGGGAAGTCTTGTTGTATTGGAACTTGATCGCCATACCTTATTTCTTCGGCCAGTACTTGTCGATGAATACCTGTTTGATACCGGTCTCCGCCTGGCTGAAGTACTTCGCGAAGAGCTCCCAGGCGGTGTCGAGCATCTCATCGATGGTGATGTTGACGTCGATCGAAAGCAGCCGGACCGCGTAATCCTTGGCGTAGTCCAGGCAACGCAGGTCGTAGTCGGACAGGTCGAAACCGTTCTCGAGCTTGGTCTTTGCATTCTGGGCGTCAGCATACAGACGCACGGAAGCGTTCATCACCTGGCTGTGGTCCTCGCGGGTCTTCTTGCCTTGCACGAGCTGCTTCAGCCGGCTCAGGGAGCGGAACGGGTCCACGATGACCTTGCCGGTATCGGTGTCGGCGCGCAGGAAAAGCTGGCCCTCGGTGATGTAACCGGTATTATCCGGGATGGCGTGCGTGATGTCACCGTCGTTGAGCGTGGTGACTGCGATGATGGTGATCGATCCGCCTGCGGGCAACTGCACGGCCTTCTCGTAGATTTTCGCCAGGTCCGAATACAGCGAACCGGGCATCGAATCCTTGGACGGGATCTGATCCATGCGGTTGGAAACGATGCTGAGCGCGTCGGCATACAGGGTCATGTCGGTCAGCAGTACCAGGACCTTCTCATTCTTGTCCACTGCGAAATACTCCGCCGCGGCGAGGGCCATGTCCGGGATGAGCAGGCGCTCCACCGGAGGCTCCTCGGTCGTGTTGACGAAGGAGACGATCTTCTCGAGCGCGCCCGCGCCTTCGAACTGGTGTTTGAAGAACAGGTAGTCGTCATTGCTGAGCCCCATGCCGCCGAGGATAATCTTGTCCACGTCGGCGCGCAGGGCCACGTCTGCCATCACCTGGTTGTAAGGCTGGTCCGGATCGGCGAAGAAAGGGATCTTCTGTCCGGAGACCAGGGTATTGTTGAGGTCGATGCCGGCGATGCCGGTCGGAATCAGCTGGGAAGGCTGGCGGCGCTTGTACGGGTTGACCGAAGGACCGCCGATCTGACGCTCTTCCCCTTCCACTTCGGGACCGCCGTCGATGGGATGCCCGTAGGCGTTGAAGAAACGTCCGGAAAGTGCATCGCTGACCTTGAGGGTCGGGGGATTGCCGAGGAAGGAGACCTCCGCATTGGTAGGAATGCCTTCCGTACCGGCGAACACCTGGAGCGTCGCCACATCGCCCTTGGTCTTGACGACCTGCGCCAGTTTGCCGTGCACGACGGCGAGCTCATCGTTGGATACGCCTTTCGCCGTCAGCGAGATGGTCGCCTTGGTGATGGCGTCGAGCTGCGTATATGTCTTCTGGAATGCTTTAGTTGCCATTTTGCGCTAGGATATTATTGAGTTCTTCCCGGTACTGCTCGAATCTTTCTCCGTGGAACTCGTTGTAGTTCATCTGCCGGAGAATGTTGATCATATTCTTGAAATACTCGCGGCACTGCTCATAACCGTCGAAACTGAAGTCACGGCGGCAGATGCCGAGCACGAGGTCCAGCATATATTTCTGGCGGTCCATCGGGGCGTTGCAGTCGATGGCGTCGAAGGCGTCCTGCTGGAGCAGGATGAAGTCGATCAGTTCGGACTTCCAGAACCGCTCATGGTAACTCATCGGGACACCGTCGTCGCCGAGGATGTTGATCTGGTCGTTGGCTTCCTTGCCGCGGCGCACGAGGTTCTTGGCCTCGGCGACCTCTTCCACCCAGCCTTCGCCGACGTTCTTTTCCAGATATTCCTGGATCTCAGGATACTCGAGATACTTGGAATAAGAGTCGATGGGGTTGACGGCGGGGTAGCGTTTCTGGTCTGCGCGGTTTTGCTCGAGGGCGTAGAAGCAACGGGCAGCCTTCTTCGTAGACTCCGTGACGGGCTCTTTCAGGTTTCCGCCCGCCGGAGAGACGGTGCCGATGAAGGTGACGGCGCCGGTCTGTCCGTTGTTGAGGACGACCATGCCCGCGCGAGAGTAGAAGTTGGAGATGATGGCGCTCAGGTCCACCGGGAAAGCATCCGCGCCCGGAAGTTCTTCCATACGGTTGGACATCTCGCGCAGGGCCTGGGCCCAGCGGGAAGTCGAGTCGGCCAGCAACAGGCAGCGAAGGCCCATGGCCCGGTAATACTCGCAGATGGTCATCGCCGTGTAGACGGAGGCTTCACGCGCGGCGACCGGCATGTTGGAAGTATTGCAGATAATGGTCGTACGCTCCCTCAGCTTGCGTCCGGTATAAGGGTCGATGAGTTCAGGGAGTTCGGTGACGC
>JAEEGF011744452.1_pt1 | contig 17191 bp, 12 predicted proteins | sample 9134171 | NCBI WGS metagenome assembly JAEEGF01 (sample SAMN16246542, study PRJNA631951) | gut metagenome | biome: gut microbiome; feature: rumen; material: AP-attached | host: Bos | place: Iran: Karaj | collected 2018-10 | reverse complement strand
GAAGGCGATAAAATAAGGGAACTTGAGAACACAGCTAAGAACAGGATTGAAACATACCTTATGAAGAAGCCTAAGACATCATTTACTTCTGACGCAGGACAGATCAGACAGGATCTTGCTTACCTTGGTTACCGTGCACTTTGCGAAGGACCTGAAGTAACCCAAGAGAATATGGGTGCTGCAAACCAGGCAAGAGCTGCTGCTGCAGAACAAAGAGCCCAGGGTATTGAGGTTTTTGATTGGGCTATGTCCGGTAGGGCCGGAATCAATGGCTTGATCTATGCTGGTGATGCTATACCGGGACTTGAAAATAAATATAATGTTGGTTCAAAGGCAATCAGTACTGAGAATAAGATTGCACAGGCAGTAGGGCGTTACAATAACGCTGTTGCGGCTCATCCGGAGGATGGTCAGCCTGTTGCCGACAATCTCATGAGACTTATTAAGCATCCGGAGGCTGTTGATGAATTTAAGGATATGCTTGATACAAAGCACCATGCAAGATATATCCGCTGGAATTCAGGCCTCTATAATGATACCAAAGATGCGGTGAAATCATTCCAGAAGCACAGAAACAAGCTCATCAAGCTTATTAACAAGCAGGGAAATAATGAAGCGAAGATTCAGGAGGAGATTAAGACTCTCACTGACAGATACCAAAGATGCTGTAATCTGTTGCCTAGATATGAGTCAAAGGTTCTTAAGAACGGACAGGATCTTACAGACAAGTCAACTGATGCCGGATTTGCAAGAGCTGTTGGTGTTACGGGTCTGAAGAATGAGTTCTTAAAGGGTGCAGATCAGAATCTGGTATTAAATGCACAGGCTAGAAATAAGCTTAAAAAGGTTAAGTCCTATAACGAGCTCTTCCAGCAGGAGATGGCAAAGCGTACTTTGAAGAATAAAGGTGGTAAGCACCGCTCTGCAGCTACATTTGCCAAGAAAGGCGCTGAAAATATGAGATGGATGGGTTAATACATTTCATGTAATTATTGACCGGCCGCACCCTCGGTAAATATCCGGGGATGCGGCCGGTTTTATATGGATAATGGAAAGATAATATAAAGCACGTTGACGTAATCGATATTTTCGTATATTATCATAGAGCGGCTTTGCAATGGGTGCATGCACTCACCAGTGCGCAGCCGGGTCTTATGCAATGGGAATCTGCGAACCGTGTCAGGTCGGGAACGAAGCAGCACTAAGCAGAACCTTCCATGTGTTGTAAGGTAGCCTGACTGCGCCGGGTGCATGTATCCCTTGCAGAGCCGTATTTTTTTACTTAGTTCTCAACGTCTGTCATGTCGACATTGCCCATCTGATCAAGGAGCGTCATCTTGGTATCATAGAGTCTTTTGGAGAGATCTACATGTACCTGATGGGGATTGAAGAGACGTCTGGTCTCCTCCCAGAGAGTATCCTGCTCCTTCAGACAGTATTCGCGGATATCCATGGTCTTGGGTGATGTATAAACACATTCGCCCTTTTTGAAAATAGGAACCATGATCTCACGAAGGGTGTATGTGCCTGCGGGAAGCAGAGTCTTCTTCCAGGGCTCAAGGGGATCGAAGAGCAGGAGCTGTTTGTCTTCCGTGAAGGTCTCATGCTCAAGACAGATAAGGTCTGCTTTAATCTTTCCTGTTTTCTTTTCATAAACCCTGTAGATCTTCTTGTTGCCGGGATTTGTGATTTTCTCTGAGTTCTCTGAGAGCTTGATCTTGGGGGTGAAATTACCGTCCTCATCCATGATGGCTGCGAGCTTGTAAACGCCGCCGAAGGACGGATTGTCCTTTGCTGTGATGAGATGTGTGCCTACACCCCAGGAAGTAATTGCAGCACCCTGTGTCTTGAGTGAGGAAATCAGATACTCATCCAGGTCATTGGATGCTGAGATGATTGCATCCGGGAAGCCGGCTTCATCCAGCATCTTGCGGGCTTCCTTGGAAAGGTAAGCCAGGTCACCGCTGTCGAGACGTATGCCATAGAAGGACAGATCAATGCCCTCCTCCTTCATTTCCTTAAATACTCTTATGGCATTCGGAACACCGGATTTAAGGGTGTCATAAGTATCTACCAGCAGAATACATGCGGAAGGATAGAGCTTTGCATAGGTCTTGAAGGCAGTGTACTCATCCGGGAAACTCATGATCCAGCTGTGAGCATGAGTGCCCTTTACAGGAACATCGAAGAGCTGTCCGCAAAGGACGTTACTGGTTCCTACACATCCGCCGATCACTGCGGCTCTTGCACCGTAAGTACCTGCATCAGGCCCCTGAGCACGTCTAAGGCCAAATTCCATAATGCCGTCACCCTTAGCTGCATAGCAGATTCTTGCGGCCTTGGTCGCTATCAGCGACTGGTGGTTGATTATGTTCAGAATTGCAGTCTCTATGAGCTGTGCCTCCATGATGGGAGCGATAACTTTTACAAGAGGTTCTCTGGGGAAAATCAGAGTGCCTTCAGGGATGGAATATATGTCACCGCTGAATTTGAAGTCTCTGAGATAATCAAGGAAATCCTCATCAAAGATACCAACACTTCTGAGGTAATTGATGTCCTCTTCGTCAAAATGGAGCTCCTTTATATATTTGATCAGCTGTTCAAGACCGGCCATGATGGAGTAGCCGCCTCCGAAAGGATTAACCCTGAAAAATGCGTCAAAAATAACGGTCTCATTTTGCGATTTGTTCTTGAAATATCCCTGCATCATTGTGAGCTCATACAGGTCTGTAAGTAGAGTTAGATTTTGCCTATCCATATAGTGCCCCCTAATTGTTACATTTGTGTGATTTGAATGTCTGTAAAGCGCGACATTCACATACAATAATACTACTTAAAGGCATTAACTGTCATTGTTTTTTCGGGATACTTATTATAAAATGATATAGTTCAAAGCACTGTATAAATTTAGTAAATTTGCACTTTAAGAAGGAATTATATATGGGTGAATTTGACGATCTCCTCAACACGGGGAATGAAATTTTAAATGAAGTTAATAAAGCGGTCAGTACCGGCGATTATTCCAACCTCGGTGATTCAATCAGGGTTCAGGTTCAGGATGCAGTTAAGAAGGCTACTGTAAATACCGGACAGAATTTTAGCGGAAGAGCTTCTGCACCGAGGACTGTGACCTACTCAAGCGGACGTATCAGGACGCCGTTTTTCGCCAAAAGGGTCGGATTCTCACGCGGTATAGCCAAAATAGTGATAGGTGCTATTTTTGCTCCTTTCTTTGGTATTCTTGCGCTGGGTGCAATGGTTAGCTCATCAGTAATTGGTTCCATAGTGATGGCTGCTATTACCGCTGCTTTTGTATTTATGATCAAACGCGGGGTAGACGATAGAAAGCTGCTTGGAGAGTTCAATAAGTATGGACGAATCCTTGGAAATGCTGAGTATTTTGCAGTAAACGATCTGGCGCAGGCTGCAGGTGAGCGGTCTGAAACAGTATTAAAGAATATCAAGGCCATGATCAAGAAGGATTTCCTCCCTGCTGCGAGAATCGATCAGGCAGAGACCACAGTAATGCTGAGTCAGAGGGCATATAATCAGTATGTCAATGCAGAGCTTGCACGTCAGGAAAGAGAGCGCAAGGCTTATCAGGCTAATGCGGTAGAGAATATTACAAGGAAAATGGACACGAATGCAGCTCCTGCTGCTGATGATAAAGTATCCGCAATTATTAAGGAAGGTAATGAATACCTTACTGCTATAAGGAAGATAAATGAGGCAATTCCCGGTGATGAGATGACAGAGAAGCTGTATCAGCTCGAGAATATCATGGGTAAAATTTTCAAGCAGGTGGAGAGACAGCCGGAGTGTGCCGATGATCTCAGGAAATTTATGAACTATTATCTTCCGACCACCACCAAGCTTTTAAATGCTTATGTTGATCTGGACAGACAGCCTGAGGTCGGCAACAATATAGCGCAGACCAAGAGAGAGATAGAGGATGCCATCGATGTGATCAACGCAGCTTTTGAGAATCTTCTTGATAGCCTGTTCCAGGATATGGCATGGGATATATCCTCTGACATCTCTGTTATGAAGACAATGATGGCACAGGATGGTCTTACCGATGACGGAATAATGGGAACAGCGCAGGCTTCCAAACCTTCGCCTGCCCCGGAGTTTGATACACAGGCAGTAGCTCAGAGTGCACAGGCTTTTTCTGCAGGCGGTATGCAGATGCAGGAAGCACCTGCTGAGCAGGCTCAGGCTGATGGCAAGGTTGAGCTCAAGTTCTAAATATTGGAAATAATAAAGAATTTATATAATGAGAGGAGTATATTTCATGGGAGAAGAGTTTAAGGAGTTCGAGAATTCAGTGCCTACACTTTCATTTGGCACAGCAGCACAGGAGGCACCCGCAGAACCTGCACCGGCTGCAACTGCTAACACTACTGAGAAGATTGCTCAGGAAGCGCAGCTTACAGAGGAGGAGATGAAGCAGGTAGATGCTTTTGTAGAGCAGATTGACCTCAAGAATTCTCAGGCTGTAATGAATTACGGCGCAGGCACACAGAAGAAGATGGCTGATTTCTCTGAGAAGGCTATCGACAATGTCCGCACCAAGGATATGGGCGAAGTAGGTAACATGATAGCAGGTCTTGTTACCGAGCTTAAGAATTTTGATATCGAAGAAGATGAAAAGGGAATCATGTCACTTTTCAAGAAGGGATCCAACAAGATCAATACACTTAAGGCAAGATATGCCAAGGTTGAGACCAACGTTGAGACCATCAGCCGTGAGCTTGAGAGACACGAGCAGCAGCTTATGAAGGATGTGGCTGTACTCGACAATATGTATCAGCTCAACCTGAATTATTACAAAGAGCTTTCTATGTATATCATCGCAGGTAAGAAGAAGCTCGAGCAGGTTCGCGCTACAGATCTTGTAGAGGCACAGAGAAAAGCTGAGGCATCAGGACTTCCTGAGGATGCACAGGCTGCTAAGGATCTGGCATCTCTTTGTGACAGATTCGAGAAGAAGATTTATGACCTTGAACTTACACGTACAATAGCTATGCAGACAGGCCCTCAGATCCGTATGGTTCAGAGTGCTGACACTGTAATGGCTGAGAAGATACAGTCAACTATCGTAAACACAATACCGCTCTGGAAGAACCAGATGGTTATCGCAATCGGTATCGAGCACGCTACACAGGCAGCTCAGGCTGAGAGAGAGGTTAATGACATGACAAACAAGCTGCTACGCAAGAACGCAGACGCCCTTAAGGTTGCTACCATCGAGAGCGCCAAGGAAGCTGAGAGAGGTATTGTTGATATCGAGACTCTTAAGCACACCAACGAGACTCTTATCACAACCCTTGATGAAGTTCTCAAGATCCAGACAGAAGGCAAGGCTAAGAGACGTGAGGCCGAGGCTGAGCTCGCTCAGATCGAGACACAGCTCCGCGACAAGCTTCTTGAGACAGCTAAGCTTCAGAACAACTAATTACATAAGTTCATTCACCGTGAGCCACGCAGAAATGCGTGGCTCATTTTTGTATCTAACATTTCGACAGGTATTGAAAACAAAGGGATATAGAAAAAGAAACGCAAAAATGTATTATAATAGAGATAGAGTGTGGCGCGGACCACATGTTGAAAGCGTAAACAAATAAACAACATATAAAAGGGTAAGATTTACAGGAGGTATTTATGATCGACCAGGAAATGAAGCAGTCTGTGCTGGAGAATTTTGAGGAACAGTTCGGTAAAAAGGAAGGCGTTAAGGCTTATTTTGCACCGGGCAGAGTTAACCTTATCGGTGAGCATACCGATTATAACGGAGGACACGTTTTTCCCTGTGCACTGACCATCGGAACTTACGCTGCTGCAGCTAAGAGAGACGACAGAATGATTCAGCTGTATTCTGTAAATCAGGACAGATTCGGAGTATACAAGGTTTCTCTGGACGACATCGAAACTCCTTCACCTAAGGCCGGCTGGACCAACTATCCCCTGGGTGTGGTTTGGGCTTTTGCAAAAAGAGGAATGAAGCTTGATAAGGGCTTTGACCTTGTCATCAACGGCAATATCCCCAACGGCTCAGGTCTTTCTTCATCAGCTTCTCTTGAGGTTCTCACAGGCTTTATTTTAAGAGACCTCTACGGATTTGAGGTAAGCAATCAGGATATCGCCCTTATCGGACAGTATTCCGAGAATAACTACAACGGCTGCAACTGCGGAATCATGGACCAGTTCGCTTCCGCCATGGGAAAAGAGAATAACGCTATTTTCCTTGATACAGCAGACCTTTCTTTTGAATATGCACCAATTAAGCTTGAGGGTGCCAAGATCGTTATCGCCAACACCAACAAGAAGCACAAGCTCACTGATTCCCAGTATAACGCAAGACGAAGCATGTGCGAGGCGGCTCTGGCTATCCTTCAGAAGAGCCTTGATATCAAGGGACTGGGTGACCTCTCAATCGAGGAGTTCGAGGCCAATAAGCACCTTCTTACAGATCCGGATATGCAGAAGAAGGCTAAGCACGCTGTTTACGAGAACCAGCGCACCATCGAGGCTGTTAAGGCCCTTAAGGAAGGCAACCTTGAGCACTTTGGCGAGCTTATGAGACAGTCCCACGAGTCCCTTCGTGATGACTATGATGTTACAGGTGTTGAGCTTGATACACTGGCTGAGGAAGCCTGGAAGATCCCCGGCGTTATCGGTTCAAGAATGACCGGCGGCGGATTCGGAGGCTGCACAGTTTCCATCGTCAAGGACGAAGCCATCGAGAACTTCAAGAAGACAGTAGGCGAGAACTACCGCAATAAGATCGGCTATGATGCGACCTTCTACACAGTAGAGATCGGCAACGGACCAATGGTGGTCTAATGAGGTAAATGCCATGAACATTCAGGAAGCAATTAACAATCTTACAGCCTACGGCCTTGCCACAGGCTTAATAGAAAAAGAAGATATCATCTACACCCTCAACAGCCTTCTGATCCAGATGGGACTTGATGCTGCTGATTACGAGAAGGCAGATATCGTGGCGCTGTCAGAGAAGATCCCCGCAGCGGGAATCGAGGACGGCACTTTTCTTGAGGAAGTTCTGAAGGTCCTTGACGACTATGCCGCAGCCAACGGCCTTATCGAAAATGACAGCGTTGTCTACAGAGACCTTTTTGACACAAAGCTCATGGGCACACTCACAGAGAGACCCAGCGCTGTCATCAAGAAGTTCAACCAGCTCTACAAGGAGAGCCCTGAGAAGGCAACGGACTTCTATTACAATTTTTCAAAAAATACTGATTATATCAGAAGATATCGTATCTCAAAGGATATGAAGTGGATCGCTCCCACAGAGTACGGAGATCTTGACATCACCATCAACCTTTCCAAGCCGGAGAAGGATCCCAAGGCCATCGCTGCTGCAAGAAATGCCAAGCAGTCAGGCTATCCCAAGTGCCAGCTTTGCTGGGAAAATGAGGGCTATTCAGGAAGAGTTGACCATCCCGCCAGGGAAAACCACAGGATCATTCCTGTAACCATCCAGGACAGCCCCTGGGGATTTCAGTATTCACCTTATGTTTACTACAACGAGCATTGCATCGTTTTTAACTCAAAGCACATCCCTATGAAGATCGAGCACGGAACCTTCTGCAAACTCTTTGACTTTGTAAAGCAGTTCCCTCACTACTTCGTGGGTTCCAATGCGGACCTTCCCATTGTTGGAGGTTCTATCCTGAGCCACGACCATTTCCAGGGCGGACATTACACCTTCGCCATGGCCAAGGCTCCCGTGGAAAAAGAGTTCACCATCAAGGGCTTTGAGGATGTTAAGAGCGGCATTGTAAAATGGCCTATGTCCGTAATAAGGCTTTCAGCCCCTGACACAGACCGCATAATTGCCCTGGCTGACGTGATCCTTGAAAAGTGGAGAGGCTACACTGATGAGGCAGCCTTTATCTTTGCTGAAACAGAAGGAACACCTCACAATACCATTACTCCCATCGCCAGAAAGCGCGGAGACAACTACGAGCTTGACCTGGTGCTGAGGAACAATATCACCACCGAGGAACATCCTCTTGGGGTATATCATCCCCACGCCGAGCTTCATCATATCAAGAAGGAGAACATCGGCCTTATCGAGGTAATGGGCCTTGCAGTACTTCCCGCCAGACTTAAGGGCGAGATGGCAGACCTTAAGGAGGCTATCCTTGCAGGAAAAGACCTTCGCGCCGACGAAGTCCTTGAGAAGCACGCAGACTGGGTGGATGAATTCAGCAAGAAATATGACAAAATAGATCAGGATAATATCGACGAAATTGTTCAGAACGAGATCGGAGAAGTATTCATGCATGTCCTTGAGAATGCGGGAGTATACAAGAGAACCCCCGAGGGACAGGAAGCGTTCATGAGATTTGTGGAAAGTATATAACGAATTGGGGTCTGACCCCAATTCGCTTACGCTCCGATGTCATCTTCACTTTCAATCCCTTCCGCGGCCAGCATGTTCAAAATCTGGTTGCGGCTCAGGGCGTTAAGATTTTTGGCGATGGGAAGCAAGCCTTCAAGCTTGCTTTTTATTGTGGCTTCATTGAAGCCCAGCTTTGTTTTGTACATATCGATCAGCAGTCTGTAGGTGGAGGAGATGTCAGTTCTTGTTTTTACCGCAAATTCAAGAACCTTGCAGGCATCCTCGAAGCGTCCTGCGTTGTACAGGGCCTCGCCCCATTTTTGCAGGGATACCACCAGGGCTGTATAGTTCTGGTCGAATTGAGTAAGGGCCGTGATATTGGCGGTGCCGTACTCAAGCTTTAGATCAGTATTGGTAATACCGGTGAAATTCACTATTTTTTCATCCTTGAGAGCCATGAGCTCGTCTTCAGCGGCTGCAAGGGTGGGATTCTCCTCAGCGGTTCCGAAGGGAAGCAGGTCATAAGGAATGTGAATGTACTCCAGTGTGTCGAGACTTTTTTTCCTCACATTATTGGCTTCACGTTCTTTTTCCCAAAAATTTTGTTCCTTTTCTTCGAACTTCCGAGAGGTCCTTCTCATGCCAATCGCAGAGACTATGCACAGTAGTATGAAACTTGCTAAAATAGGGAATTTCATCTATAATATCCTTTCAGTAAAATCATGGATTCTCTTTTTACATAATAGCACAGAGGAAGCATTATGAAAAAACTATTTGGTGGAGCGGTTCTTGTGATGCTGCTTACATTCCTTTTGCCGGGAATGGTTTCAGAGGCGGCGGATTCAAGGACTATTGCAAACGGTGTTTATATCGGAACCGTTGATGTATCCGGAATGACAGTCAGTGAGGCCGGAGCAGCCGTGGAACAGCGGGTTGAGGAGCTTAGAAACAGGGAGCTTACACTGGCGGCGGCAGAGGATCAGTCTTTAACGGTGACAGGCAGCGAACTTGGCATCGCCTGGGCCAACAAAAATGTTGTGAACGAAGCCTACGAGCTTGGTCATCAGGGCAACATTGTCCAGAGATACAAGGTTCTTAAGGATCTACAGAATTCCAACAAGGTATTTGATCTCAAACTTTCATATGATAACGAGGCCCTCACAGCTCTTTTGGACAGATGCAGCGAGAACTTCAATCAGGACAAGGTAAATTACACACTTACCAAGACCGAAGAGGGCTTTAATATAACAGACGGACAGGTGGGCTGTTTTGTTGATACAGCGGAGTCCGCAGGTATCATCAAGAACGTCATTTCCGGCGAGTGGAGCCAGGACGCAGAGCGGATCCAGCTTTCGGTAAAAGAGGATAAGCCCCTTGGAAGCCACGAAGAGCTTGCCCTGGTAAAAGATGTACTTGGAACCTTTACCACCAGCTACAAGACTTCAGGATCAGCCAGAAGCGCCAATGTGGCCAACGGCTGCTCACTTATAAACGGAAGCACGGTTTATCCCGGCGAGGAGTTCTCTGTACTTGATAAGATCACTCCTTTTACAGAGGCCAACGGATATTTCCCCGCAGGTTCTTACCTGAACGGCCTTGTTGTTGAGAGCGTAGGCGGCGGTATCTGCCAGGTTTCCACCACTCTCTACAACGCAGTACTTCTGGCGGAGCTGGAGGTTACTGAGCGCCACAATCACTCAATGATCGTCAATTACGTTTCACCCTCAGCGGATGCGGCCATCGCCGAGTCCGGAGGCAAGAACTTTAAGTTTGTTAACAACACGGAGCATCCTATTTACATCGATGGATACACAACTCCGGACAAGCACATAACCTTCACCGTTTACGGCGTGGAGACAAGACCTTCAACTCACCAGGTAGCTTATGAGAGCGAGGTTCTTGAGACCATTCCCGCTTCCGCAGATGAGTTCAGGCTGGACGGTTCCCAGGGCGTCGGCTACGTTGGAACCCAGTCAGCACACCTTGGATACAAGGCTCAGCTCTGGAAGATCGTCAAGGAAAACGGCGAAGTTACCGAGAAAACAGTAGTTAACTCCAGTACCTACAAGATGGTTCCCAAGATTGTTACCGTAGGAACCGCAGGCGCCGACGAGGCAGCCATGGCACAACTTAACACAGCCATCGCCACAAGAGATGTGGGAACAGTCAAGGCTGTGGCAGGAGCCATTCTGGCAGCCAGGAACGCCGCAGGTACAGAGGGTGCAGAGGCAGCCAATCAGGCAGCCGCCGATGCGGTGAACGCAGCCAATGCTCTTCTTGCACAGCAGCAGGCAGCCGCTGCAGCTGCAGCACAGCCACCCGCTGAGGACCTGGAGTCAGTTAATAACGGATAAAAGAAAGCCGGTACCATGAGAATTGGAAAAATAACAGAGAACGCTTTGAAACGCTCAGTTTTGAAGCCTTTGAAGACAGAATACAAAAAGAATGCAAGCGCAGCTGTAGGGACAGACTGCGCTTTTTCTTCGGATAAAAAGAGCTTTTCAGCCATGAATACAGTGACGGCAGGAGTCTCGGATGCGGGCTACTACGCGGTTATGAAGGCGGCGGGGAGTCTCTTTTCCCAGGGGATAACCCCGGACCACATTAGTGTGAATATACTGCTTCCCCCTGAAGCCGAGGAGCAGGAGCTTAAGAAAATAGTGGCGGACTGCCTGGAAGCAGCCAGGAAGCTGGAAGTAATGTACGCCGGCGGACACACGGAAGTTACCACTGCGGTAAACAGGCCTGTGATCACCGCTGTCTGCGTGGGATATGCAGAGGATGACAAGGCTGCTGCGATAGCCCAGGGTAAGGGCAAGGCAGGACAGGCCATAGTTGTCAGCAAGTGGGCGGCCCTTGAAGGCACAGCCATGCTGGCGGCGGAGAAATACGAGGAGCTTACCACCAGATATCCTGCGCCTTTTGTGGACGACGCCCTTAGATTTAAGGAGCTTATGGATATCAGACAGGAAGCGGCTATTGCCCTTAAGGCGGGAGCTACCTCAATACACGATGCTTCCAATGGCGGCATTTTTGCTGCCCTGTGGGATCTGGCGGCACGAGCGGGATGCGGCCTCAAGGTAGACCTTAAGGCCATTCCAATGAGACAGGAGACCGTTGAGATCTGTGAGTTTTTTGAGATAAATCCATACCAGCTTTTGTCGGGAGGAGCCCTTCTTTTTACCGTGGATGACGGAGAGAGGCTCGCCGATGAGCTCCGGGAAGCCGGAATTCCTGCGGCAGTTGTAGGTTATCTGCAGGAAGGAAATGACAAGATCATTGTGAATAATGACGAGAGCAGGTTCCTGGAAATGCCTCAGGCTGACGAAATACACAAGGCTCTGTCATAACGAGAAATAGCGCTTTAGTAATGCACTAAAGTAGTGTAAGATTAGAAGTAACACAGTTTAGCATAGAATAGGAGAATACAATGGGGACAAGAGAAGAAATCCTTAAGGTTATTGAGAAGAACAGCCGAATTGACATCAAGGAACTGGCAGTTTTGATCGGCGCGGATGAGATCGTTGTGGCCAATGAGCTCAAGGCCATGGAGGATGAAGGCGTTATCTGCGGCTTCAACACCATGATCGACTGGTCAAAGACAGGACTGGAGCGCGTTGATGCTCTTATCGAGGTTAAGGTTACACCCACAAGAGGCCTTGGTTTTGACAGCATCGCTGAGAGAATCTACAAATATCCCGAGGTTACCAGCGTATACCTTATGAGCGGCGGCTTCGACCTGATGGTCATCGTTGAGGGCAAGAGCCTTCAGGAAGTTGCTGGCTTTGTAAATAACAAGCTTGCCACCCTGGACACTGTTCAGAGCACAGCTACCCATTTTATCCTTAAAAAATATAAGGACCACGGAACTATTTTAACCAGGCAGTATGAAGATACAAGGGAGATGATGTCACTATGAGAAACCCCATAGGAAGTAAAGTCGTAGACATCAAGCCCTCCGGAATAAGGAAGTTTTTTGACATAGTTCATGAGACTGAAGGCGCTATATCTTTGGGCGTGGGCGAGCCGGATTTCGACACACCCTGGCACATCAGAGATGAGGGTATCTATTCCCTGGAGAAGGGTCGTACCTTCTACACCTCCAATTCCGGACTTGTTGAGCTGCGAAAAGAAGTTGCCAATTACATAAAGAGAACTCAGGGAATCGACTATGATCCCATGAGTGAAGTATTTATCACCGTGGGCGGATCCGAGGCCATTGACCTGGCTTTCCGCGCCATGATAGATCCCGGGGATGAGGTTCTTATTCCTCAGCCCAGCTACGTTTCCTACGAACCCTGCGCTATTCTGGCGGACGCCAAGCCCGTTATCATCGAGTTAAAAGAGGAAAATGAATTCCGTCTGACTGCAGAAGAGGTTCTGGAGAAGGTTACAGACAAGACCAAGATCCTGGTACTTCCTTTCCCTAATAATCCTACGGGAGCCATTATGGAGAAGGAGGACCTGGAGAAGATAGCCAAGGTTGTCATTGAGAAGGATCTGTATGTTCTTTCCGACGAGATCTACGGTGAGCTTTCCTATAAGAGCAAGCACGTGTCCATCGCATCCCTTCCGGGAATGAAGGAGAGGACCATCCTTATCAACGGCTTTTCCAAGGCCTATGCCATGACCGGCTGGAGACTTGGTTACGCCTGCGGACCGGAGGTTATCATGAAGCAGATGGTGAAGATTCACCAGTACGCCATCATGTGTGCTCCCACCACCAGCCAGTATGCGGCTGTGGAGGCCCTTCGCAACGGCGATGAGGACGTGAAGGTCATGAGGGAAGAGTACAACAGAAGAAGGAGATACCTGCTCAATGAGTTCAAGAGACTGGGACTTCCCTGCTTTGAGCCCTACGGAGCCTTCTACGTATTCCCCTGCATCAAGAAGTTTGGCATGAAGAGCGATGAGTTCTGTACAAGACTTCTTCAGGAGGAGAAACTTGCTGTGGTTCCGGGCAATGCCTTCGGAGACTGCGGCGAGGGATATATCAGAATTTCCTACGCCTATTCACTGGAGAACCTCAAGACCGCTATGGAGAGGTTCGAGAGATTTATATCTAAGTTTTAAAATATGAAGAGTCAACGGGGACTGAGTCCCCGTTGACTTATTTTATGGTGTAGCTGCCGGTTATCACGGCGTTCTCGTCGTCAAGGTAGAAGCCGCTCTTGGCGGTGAGCTTCACGGCGCCGGCGGGGATGCTCAAATTAATGACAGTTCCGGGAAGTACCAGGTCTGTGGCGGAAACTATGTCTCCTGCTGACTTGGTGGTGTTATCCCCCAGAGTGGTATCAGCAGCATAGGTGTAGAGGAGTGCTGTCTTGTCAAACTTTTCTGTCAGGGCTTTTTCGTCCTGATAAAGTGAAGCCTTGGCAAGGAAGTATCCCTTTTTGCCTCTGGACTTGTACTTCACATCCTTGGCAAAGAGCCTGGTTCCTGAAATTGGAGCCGGGGCGATGGCGAAGGTGTCAGTGGCCTTTCCCTTGAAGTTGCCCTTGCCGGTAACCACTGCGGTTGGAGCCTTCTTGTCACCGCTGGTGGCGGGCTTTAAGTTGTTCTTGTAGGTGAGCTTGTAGTCCACGCCCTCTTTTAAAACAATTGTTTCAGTGCCGTCAAAAAATGTAACGGTTACTTGGGGTCTTGCTCCTGCCTTACTGAATATCGCATTCTCAGCACTTACTGTAAGGCGTCCGTCGTTATTTTTCTTAAAATCGTAAGCCTTGATGGTTACGGTCTTTTTTATCCTTCCCTCAAAACCATTGATTCCCGTGAAATAAACAGTGGCTTTGCCGGCTTTGTCGCCGCCGGTGATGCTTACGGTGTAGTCTCCGGTGATACCGTCCTCGGATCTTGTGAGAACTACAGTCTTTTTGGTGCTCTTATCTGTGTAGTAAAGAACCGCGGAGCCCGGAACTTCGTAGGGTGAGCCGTTGTACTCGGAAGTGGCGGGAAGTCCTGAAACCTTGACCTTGCTCATTTTGATGGTGGCAGTGGTGGGAACAGGATTCACGGGCTCGTCGGGATCGGTGTCATCTCCGGGAGTCTTTTCTTCTTTGTAAACATAGGCGTAGAGATCAAGATCTCCCTCAAGGTCTCTGGCGATATAGCTGATATTTTTTTTGTGCTCAGGATCTGTGGTCCAGAAGCCGAAAGCGTAGCCCTCATCAGGGGTGGGGGCGTAGAGCTCATAGTAGTTGCCGCTTACGTAGCTTGTGGGATTCTTGGGATTCTGAGTGGCGTTCTCAATGTGGTAAGTGATGGTATGGGTATTTCCAAAGGTCACATTGCAGGGAACGGTGCTGCGATAACCGGTTTTATTCGGAAGACCGAAGATCACCTCCAGGGTGTAGCTTGCCGAGGTATCGCTCTTTCCAACGTAGTAGGTGTCCTTGACTTCGTAGCTGTCTTTTCCATCGCCGGTGATGCTTGCAACCTTTCTGGATCCGTCATAAAGGGTATATTCTCTCTCTCCGGCAAGGCGGTCCCAGTGGAAGGTCACGGACTTGTCAGAAGCTATGTCATATCTGATAAAAGAGGAAGTTGGCGCATAGGAGTAATCCTTGGACCCGGTAATGCCGTCCAGCTCTGCTGTTATGGTGTAGCAGCCGGGGCCGAATTCCTTGGCTTTGCCATCCTCGGAGATATCGATTCCCTTGGGGTCAGAGGAGGACCATTTTACCTTGTTCTCTGACTTATAATCGCTGGGTGTGGTTACGGCGTAGAAGGTGATCTCTTTTGTTGGATAAAAAGAAATGCTGTAACCGCCGATGGCAAGGGCAATCAGCTCGTTTGTCACTGTTACGGTAAAAGAGTTCTCGGCATCGGTGCCCTCGACTTTGGCTGTAATGGTGGCTGTTCCGGCCTTTTTACCCACAAGGAAACCGGTGCTGTCCACAGCAGCGACAGTGGGGTCAGAGCTGGACCAGGTGATGGTTCTCTTTGTGGCTGAAGTAGGAAGGACCTTGGCGGTGAGCTTGTAGCGCTGCTCATTGGAGATCTCAAGGGCGCCGCCTTCAATGTTGGTAAATTCGATATCTGTAGGAAGTACCTCGTCTTCGGAGGTGAGATTATCAGTGAAAGCCTTAATTACAAAGTTTCCGGACTCAGCGTAGTCCTGCCAGGAGCCGTTCTTATAAATGTAGCTCTCTCCCGCCTTGGCGATGGCGTGATGAGTGTCATAGTCCATGTTGAAGCAGTAGCAGGGGCTGCCCTCCAGGACCACAGCGAACTTTTCGCCTGCGGCCAGCTTAACCGGTGTATTTAAGGCTACGGTTGCAAAGCCTGAATTATCTGTGACAAAAGTAGTTGTGGCTTCAGATACCAGAGTTCCGGTGTCGGGAGTGGTGCGCACGTTTCTGTAAACCTTGATGGTTACAGGCTGTCCCTTGGCATAGGTCTGGAAGCCCACAGCCTTCAGCTCTTCGCCGTAGTAACCTCCCTCTGCGTGGGCTGTGTAAACATTGGCAGCCACGGAGTCTCTGAGGCTTGCGCCGGCGGTGAGCTGATACTGGTAGTTGTTGTCATAGTTGGAGGCGGACTCCACATCAACAGAAAAGACGTCGGAGTCAATGGTATTGGTGTAGTAGGACATCCAGAAATAGCCGGCGTAGTCCAGGTCATCAGGGCTTCCGGAGGTGGTCCAGCTGTTTCTTACAAGCCATGCGCCGTCACCGGCGGGAGTTTTGGAGAAGTTCTCTTTTGCAAAATTGTCATCCCAGCCCACAACAGCTACGGCGTGGTTTGCCATAAGATTTGAATTGTCGTAAAAGGCGGCGTACCCGGGATTATAGACATCACTGGTGGTTGTGGGGGAGTAGCCGTTAGGGGAGCGGTAAGAGATGCCCACAGCGCCCTGGTCCATGATCTCTTTTTTCATGGGGGCAAGGATCGTAAGATCTCCGTTTTCTATAAAGCTGTCGAAATCCATGCGAAGAAGCTCATAGCCCTGAACGTGGATCTGGTCCTCGTAGGCCAGCTCATCCTGGATTCCGCGGGATGCCACGAAGGAAGAGGTGCCGTAGGGAACCAAAGACTCTGAGGCAAGGCCCAGCCAGTTGGTCACTGTGATCATGGCATTGGAATAGTTGTTGCCGTCCAGGGCGTTATCAGGGTCACTTATATAGTCCCCCTCTGTGCCGCCGAGAGGGTCAGTTACGTAATTGGAATTAAAATAAGCAAGGTGGAGCTCGGAGAGATTGATGTCTGACGAGATGCCTTTTTTCAGGGCATTGATCTCAGCCAGGGCAACGGTGGAAAAGGCCCAGCAAAGGCCAAGGGATCCCTGGCTTCTTAAGGGCGGAAGGAGCTTGGTGGTGTAGGAGGCAGGCAGAGTATCGCTTCCAAGGAAAGAGTCATCGCCGCTTGTGTAGTCGATGATCTCGGGGCGCTCCTCGGGAACCACATATCCGGTGGCGCCTTCGATGTAGTCTGCGGGAAGTACGTCGCTTTCTTCTGTGTCTGCCGGAACCTCAGTCTCTTCAAGGAGTTCAGGGGACTCCTCTTCAATAAGTGTTTCAGCGGGGTCATCCGGTTCGTAAAAAGCATCTTCAGCTTCCGCTACATATATATCTTCCTCAAGTTCAAAGTCAGCTTCCTCTGCAGCGTAGACCATGCCTGCATTTGTCATGAACATTGAAGCTGCCAGAATTATTGATAATAATCTTTTTTTCATCTCACTTTGCCTCTTTCATATAGAAAAATAGCGAAAAATATTGTTACTATTCACAGTAGAATCACGCACTAGCTGCGTGATTCGTGAGAATATTAGACAAGAGTGAGGGGCGATCTTTTGCGAAGCAAAACTTTAATATCGCC